>Ga0153950_1000040_pt1 | contig 53546 bp, 43 predicted proteins | sample TSNJ034MetaG_FD_104737 | JGI IMG/M metagenome (GOLD analysis project Ga0153950, IMG submission 104737) | Attine ant fungus gardens microbial communities from New Jersey, USA - TSNJ034 MetaG | ecosystem: Host-associated > Fungi > Mycelium > Unclassified | place: USA: New Jersey, Wharton State...
GCAGCGTTCCGAACGCCGTGTGGTTCATCCGGCGCAGTGCCAGCATCTCCAGCCCGAACGAGATGACCGGCGTGATCAGCGCGATCCCGGCGACCACCAGCAGCAGGACCCAGTCGAGGTCGCCGTCGAGCACCTGGGGGAGCCCTGTGGCGGTGGTGGCCACCGCGGCCACCGGAATGGTGAGTGCCAGGCCGCTGATGCCGGAGAAGCGGTCCCCGACCAGCTGGGTGAGCACGTTGTACAGTCCCCAGCAGGCCCCCGCGAGTAAGGCGAAGCCGACGCCGAGGAGGTCCACGCCGCCGTGCCAGGGCTCCGTGAGCAGCACGACGCCGAGCAGCGCCACGAGCGGCCAGAGCAGCGCCTTGCGCTGCTTGCCGGCCAGCCCGGCCACGGTGAGCGGGCCCAGGAACTCGATCGCCACAGCCGTGCCGAGCGGAATCCGCTCGACGGCCGCCAGGAAGAAGGTGGTCATGAATCCGGTGACGATGCCGAGTGCCAGGAGCTTCGGGACGTCCTGCTTGCTGATCGAGCGGAGCGAGGGCCGCGCGATGAGCAGGAGGAACACGGCCCCGAAGCACATGCGCAGCCAGGCGGTGCCGGCTGGGCCGATGTGGTCGATCACTCCGACGGACAAGGCATTCGAGACCTGGATCATCAGCATCGCCGCGATCGCCATGGACCAGGCGGGAACCCGCACGGCGCCGGTCTGGGTGGTCATGATGCTCCGATCGTGGGGGAATTGGGGGAGTCGAGGGTTGCCGTCCGGCTCTGCTCCGCCGCGCGTGGGGTGCCGACTCCGGGCTCGTGAACCGTGAGCAGGAATCTGGCCGGCGTGCCGTGGGGGTTCTCGTAGGCATGGTCCGTATCGCCGAAGAAGGTCAGGGCGTCGCCCCGGACCAGTTCGTGGCTCTGTCCGTCCACCGTGACCGTGATCGACCCGTCCTGCACCTGCAGAAGCTCGCGGGTCCCTTCCGTGTGCGCTTCGCTGTGATGACGTTCGCCCGGCATCAGGCTCCAGTCCCAGAGCTCCACCACGTCCGGTGGCTGGGTGCCCGCAACCAGCACGCCCCGGCCTCCGGCCTCGCCGGTCCAGAGCACGGCGCCTTCGCCGTGCCTGGTCACCTTCGCGGCGCGGGTAGCGGGTGGCTCCACGAGGGCGGGAAGGCCGACGCCCAGGGCATCGCTCAGGCGCAGCAGCGTCCCGACGCTCGGGTTCACGGAGCCTTGCTCCACGTTGACCACCATGCGGCGGCTCACCCCCGCGGCGTCCGCGAGCTGGTCGAGCGTCCAGGAGAGGGCTTTGCGTTCCTGCCGCACCCGGGCTCCGATCGCCTGGGCGAGTGATTCCGCTGCTTCATCCATGAGTGCAGCATAGTGCACCAAACGTGCACTATGAAAGGTGCCCCTTGCTTCTAGATACCCCCTGGGGGTATGTTGAACTGGAGATACCCCCAGGGGGTATGATCATTGTGAAAGGGGAACCACATGAGCAGCACCGCCACCGAGGTCGAACTCGACATCACCGGCATGACCTGCGCCTCCTGCGCCAACCGCATCGAGCGCAAGCTCAACAAGGTGGACGGCGTCCAGGCCACGGTCAACTACGCCACGGAGAAGGCCCGCGTCACCGCGCCCGAAGGCTTCGACGTCGCGTTGCTCATCGGCACCGTGGAGCAGGCCGGCTACGGCGCCACCGTCCACGAGGACGAAGCGCCCCGGGACGACGCCGAGCTGAACTCCCTGCGCCGCCGCCTGTGGGTGTCCGTGGCCCTTGCCGTTCCGGTGATCGTGCTCTCCATGGTCCCGGCGTTCCAGTTCAGCGGCTGGCAGTGGGTCTCGCTGGTGCTGGCCACCCCGGTGATCCTCTGGGGCGCCTGGCCGTTCCACCGGGCCGCCTGGACCAATCTCCGGCACGGCGCCGCCACCATGGACACCCTGGTTTCAGTCGGCACGCTGGCGGCCTACCTCTGGTCCCTCTACGCCCTCTTCTTCGGCCACGCAGGCATGCTCGGCATGCGCCACGAGTTCTCGTTCGCCATCCAGCGCAGCGACGGGGCCAGCAACATCTACCTCGAAGTCGCCGCAGGGGTCACCCTGTTCATCCTGGCCGGGCGCTACTTCGAGAAGCGCTCCAAGCGCCAGGCCGGCGCCGCGCTGCGGGCCCTGCTGGAGCTCGGGGCCAAGGAGGTGACCGTCCTGCGCGACGGCGGCGAGCACCGCATCCCCGTGGCGGACCTCCGGGTGGGGGATGAGTTCGTCGTGCGGCCGGGCGAGAAGATCGCCACGGACGGCGCCGTGGTGGACGGGCTCTCCGCCGTGGACGCCTCCATGATCACCGGTGAATCCGTCCCGGTGGACGTCGGGCCGGGCGACGCCGTCGTGGGTGCCACCGTGAACACCTCCGGACGTCTGGTGGTCCGCGCGTCCCGAGTAGGTCAGGACACGCAACTGGCCCAGATGGCCCGCCTGGTGGAGGATGCGCAATCCGGCAAGGCGGAAGTCCAGCGCCTGGCGGACCGGATCTCCGGCGTCTTCGTGCCGATCGTGATCGGCATCGCCCTGCTGACCCTGGCCGTCTGGCTCCTGCTGGGCCAGCCTGTCGCCGCCGCATTCACCGCCGCCGTGGCCGTGCTCATCATCGCCTGCCCGTGTGCCCTCGGCCTGGCAACTCCCACGGCGCTCCTGGTCGGTACGGGCCGCGGCGCGCAGCTGGGCATCCTCATCAAGGGGCCTGAGGTCCTGGAGAGCACGCGCCGCGTGGATACCGTGGTGCTGGACAAGACCGGGACCGTCACCAGCGGGAAGATGGAGCTGGATCAGGTGCTGACCGCCGGGGCCGACCCGGCCGAGCGCGCGGATGCGCTGCGTCTGGCCGGAGCTCTGGAGTACGCGAGTGAACACCCGATCGCCCGGGCGATCGCCCGTGGTGCCGAGGCCGAGGGTGCGCTGCCTCCGGTGAGGGGATTCCGCAATGAGCAGGGGCTCGGCGTCCGCGGGACGGTCGAGGGCGTGGAGGTCCTGGCGGGCCGCGAAGCGTTGCTGACCGCCGAGGGCCTCAGTCTGCCGGAGGGCCTCCGCCGCGCTAAGGCCGAGGCGGAAGCGCAGGGGCGCACCGCCGTCGTCGTCGGCTGGGAGGGCCGGGCGCGCGCGGTCCTGACCGTCGCCGACCGTCTCAAGCCGAGCAGCGCCGAGGCCATCCATCGGCTCAAGGAGCTGGGTCTGGAACCCGTGCTGCTGACCGGTGACAATGACGCCGTGGCGCGCCGGATCGCCGCGGAGGTGCGGATTGAGCGGGTGGTCGCCGAGGTGCTCCCGCAGGACAAGGTCGATGTGGTCCGCGGGCTGCAGGCCGAAGGGCGCGTGGTGGCCATGGTGGGTGACGGGGTGAACGACGCCGCCGCGCTGGCCGCCGCCGATCTGGGCCTGGCCATGGGGACCGGGACGGACGCGGCCATCGAGGCGTCCGACCTCACCCTGGTGCGCGGTGACCTGCTGGGAGCCGTGGACGCGATCCGGCTCTCCCGGGCGACCCTGCGGACCATCAAGGTCAATCTGTTCTGGGCGTTCGCGTACAACGTGGCGGCGATTCCGCTGGCGGCGTCCGGGCTGCTGAATCCCATGATCGCGGGTGCGGCCATGGCGTTTTCGAGTGTCTTCGTGGTGGGCAACAGCCTGCGTCTGCGCCGGTTCCGGGGTTCCGTGTCCTGAGCCTGCGCGCTGTGGCATGAAAGACCTGTGCCGTGGAACGCCCGTCCGGTGTCCGGACGGGCGTTCCGTCGTTCTGGGCCGGCCGGCGGCCTATCCGTGTGACGCGGAACACGCTATAGTACCGAATGTTCGGTAAGTAATGCTGCGCGGCCCTGAGCCGAAGGAGTGAAGCATGCAGGATCTGACCCCGCGTCCCGATGAACTGGACCCCATCGAGACCGCTTCCGTCGATGAGCTGAGGGCGCTGCAGTTGGACCGCATGAAATGGACCCTCCGGCACGCCTACGAGAACGTGCCGCACTACCGGACGGCCTTCGACGACGCCGGGGTCCATCCGGAGGACCTGACTTCCTTGGAGGACCTGTCCCGCTTCCCGTTCACCAGCAAGGCCGACCTCCGCGAGAACTACCCGTTCGGGATGCTGGCCGTGCCCCGGGAGCAGGTGGCCCGTGTGCACGCGTCCTCCGGAACCACCGGACGTCCCACCGTGGTGGGATACACGCGGGACGACCTGGACATGTGGGCGACCGTCATGGCCCGCAGCATCAGGGCGGCCGGCGGCCGGGCCGGGGACATGCTCCACAACGCCTACGGCTACGGCCTGTTCACCGGTGGCCTCGGAGCCCACGCCGGGGCCGAGCATCTGGGCTGCACCGTCGTGCCCGTGTCCGGGGGAATGACCGAGCGCCAGGTGCAGCTCATCCAGGATTTCCAGCCGGACATCATCATGGTCACGCCGTCCTACATGCTCGCGATCATCGAGGAGATGGAGCGCCAGGGCATCGACCCACGCTTCACCTCCCTCAAGGTAGGCATCTTCGGAGCAGAGCCGTGGACCAACGACATGCGCCGCGAGATGGAGGAACGCCTGGACATGCACGCCGTGGACATCTACGGCCTGTCCGAGGTGATCGGGCCGGGAGTGGCCAGCGAATGCGTGGAGACCAAGGACGGGCTGACCGTCTGGGAGGACCACTTCTATCCGGAGATCGTGGACCCCATCACTCTGGAGCCGGTGCCGGAAGGCCAGGAGGGCGAACTCGTGTTCACGTCCCTGACCAAGCAGGCGATGCCGATCATCCGGTACCGTACCCGGGACCTGACCCGTCTCCTGCCGGGCACCGCGCGCACCATGCGCCGGATAGAGAAGATCACCGGCCGCACGGATGACATGATCATCCTGCGCGGCGTGAACCTCTTCCCCACACAGATCGAAGAGCTGATCCTGCACACTCCGGAACTCTCGCCGCACTTCCAATGCCACCTCTCGCGGCAGGGCATGCTGGACGAGCTGACGGTGCGCGTGGAGCAGCGCGAAGGGGTGAGCCTGGAGGCCGCCCATGCCGCGGCGATGGCGCTGAAACGGCTGGTCAAGAGCAAGATCGGCGTGACGGTGGCCGTGGACGTCGTGATCCCGGGCAGCATGGAGCGCTCCAACGGCAAGATGCGCCGGATCGTGGACAGCCGCCCGAAGAGGTAGGGAGGGGCGGCTGGTGGTTTCGGGGGAAGGAGATCCTCGCGCGAGCCGACCTGGGGGTGGTGCCGCTCTGCCGGCGCCAGGCGGTTGAGATTGTAGTTTCTCGGGTTTCAGGGCATTGCAGCCCGGAGAAAGTGCGGACTCAACGGTCCCGCGACGTCGTCAGGTCGGGGACCACATCGGGGCCGGGTACGTGGCGGCGGACGGACCTTTGCCAGAGTGCGACGACGGCGAATCCCGCGCACGCGAGCAGAAAGCCGTTGACGAAACCGAGCGGCCCCCAGGACGCGGCGTAAAGCCCCATGCTCACCACATACGCGAGCCAGTTGAACTTCCGTGGTGCGGTCATAGTCGCCATGCTACGACCGGCCCGCTTGGCGCGGCACCCCCAGACGCCCGGAATTCCCGCACGAGATTGCACTTTCTCGGGGTTGGTCGCCCGGAAGCCCGAGAAAGTGCAAGGTCGACGGCGGTGCGTTGCCACGGTCGGCGGTCGCCTCGCTTCCGCCGCGGGTCACGCACCGCCTACCGCGTCCGGATCCCGTCCAGGAGCAGGGACAGCACCTGATCCGCGAGCCGCTCCGCGCCCGGACTGCGCTCCGGCCGGTACCACTCGCGCACCGAGTTGATCATGCCGAACACCAGGCGGGCCGTGGTCTTCGCGTCCACATCGGCCCGCAGGCTGCCCTCGTCCACGGCCTCCTGGACCACCGCGGCCACAGCCCGGTTGTAGGCCCGTCGCTGCTCCAGCGCCCAGCGTTCCGGGGCGGTGTTGCCGTGCACGTTCAGCAGCAGGGTCACATAGGGGAGCCGGTCCGTCAGGATCTCGACGTTGCGCCGGATCAGGAAACGCAGGCGGTCGATCGCCGGGCCCCCGCGGGCTTCCGCCTCGCCGATCGTGGCCATGAGCGGTTCGAGCGCCCTTTCCAAGCCGAGCCGGAGGAGCTGTTCCTTGCTCTCGATGTGATGGTAGATCGAGGATTTGGAGAGCCCGGACGCCTGGGAGAGGTGCTGAAAGCTGGTGCCATCGTAGCCGCGCTCGGTGAAGACCCGCACCGCCACGTCGAGCAGCCGGTCCAGGGTGTAGGGCTCGCGGGTGGCCGGCTTCCGGTCTGGTTTCCGGTACTCCAGGGTCTCCTCAGCGTGCATCGGATCATCTTCCCACGGCCCCGCCTCAGCGTCCGGCGGCCGTGCCTTCCTTCGCCACGAGGGTCAGGACGTCGTACGTCGCCACGACCTCGCCGTCCTGATTCCGCACCACGGCGTCCCAGCGGACCTCGCCGTAGTCGGCGGAGTTCCGCGGGGTGATCTGCTTGACGGTCAGGTCCACGGCGATCGAGTCCCCGGCCTTCACCGGGGTCAGGAACCGCAGGTGGTCCACGCCGAAGTTGGCCAGCACGGGCCCCGGGTTCGGCTCCACGAACAGGCCGGCCGCCAGCGAGACCACCAGATAGCCGTGCGCCACGATCCCGCCGAACAGCGGGTTGGCCGCCGCGGCCTCCGGATCCGTGTGGGCGTAGAACCTGTCGCCCGTGAACTCCGCGAAGTGGTCGATGTCCTCCAGCGTCACCGTGCGGGAGGCGGAGCTGATGCCGTCCCCGATCTTCAGCTCCGCCAGGCTCTTCCGGAACGGGTGCACCTCGCCCACCTCGCGCCGGGAGCCGGTGGTCCAGCGTCCGGTGATGGCCGTGAGCATGTCCGGGGAGCCCTGGATGGCGGTGCGCTGCATGTGGTGGAGGACGCCGCGGATGCCGCCGAGCTCCTCGCCGCCGCCCGCGCGCCCTGGTCCGCCGTGGACCAGCACCGGCAGGGGGCTGCCGTGGCCGGTGGACTCGCCGGCGTCGTCGCGGTCGAGCACCAGCACGCGGCCGTGCCAGGGCGCGAGGCCCAGGGTGAGCTCGCGGGCGATCAGCGGATCGTGCGTCACGAGCGACGCCGCCAGGCTGCCCTTGCCGCGAGCCGCCAAGGCGATGGCCTCCTCAGTGGTCCGGTACGTCAGCACGGTGCTCACGGGACCGAAGGGCTCGACGTCGTGCGGTTCGCTCGCGCCGTCGTGCGCCTTCAGCAGCACGGGGGAGAGGAACGCGCCGGCCTCGGCGTCGGCGCCGACGGTGTCCACCCGGTCTGGATCGCCGAACACGACGTCGGCCCCGCGGCGCAGCTCCTTGATCGCCTTCCGGACCTCGTCGCGCTGCTCACGGCTGGCCAGGGCGCCCATGCGCACCGACTCGTTCGCAGGGTCACCGACCACGATTTTCGTCAAGCGGTCACTGATCGCCCGGATGACCGCGTCCGCCTGGGATTCGGGGACGATCGCCCGGCGGATCGCCGTGCACTTCTGGCCGGCCTTGACGGTCATCTCGGCCACGACGCCCTTGACGAAGAGGTCGAACTCCGGGTCCTCGGGCGTGACGTCCAGGCCCAGGATGGAGCAGTTCAGCGAATCGGCCTCCACGCCCAGCCGCACACCGCGTTCCAGCACGGACGGGTGCCGCCGCAGGAGATCGGCCGTGGAGGCGGAGCCCGTGAAATCCACCGAGTCCTGCTCGCCGAGCTGATCCAGCAGATCACCCGCGGAGCCGCTGACCAATTGCAGCGACCCTTCCGGCAGGATGCCGGACTCGATGATGCGGCGGACCACGGCCTCCGTCAGATAGGAGGTCTGGCTGGCGGGCTTCACGATGCTCGGCAGCCCGGCCAGGAACGCCGGGGCGAGCTTTTCGAGCATGCCCCAGACGGGGAAGTTGAAGGCGTTGATCTGCACGGCGACGCCGGTGCGGGAGGTGTAGAGGTGCTGGCCCACGAAGGTGCCGTTGCGGCTGAGCGGCTCCAGGCCGCCGTCGAGCATCACGGTGTCATTGGGCAGTTCGCGGCGGCCCTTGCTCGCGTAGGAGAAGAGGGTGCCGATGCCGCCGTCGATGTCCACGAAGGAGTCGCGTTTGGTGGCGCCGGTGCGGAAGGAGAGGGTGTAGAACTCGTCCTTGAACTGTCCCAGGTGCAGGGCGAGTTCCTTGAGCAGGAGGGCCCGCTCGTGGAACGTGAGCCGCCGCACGGCCGGGCCACCGGCCTCGCGGGCGTGGCGCACCATGGCGGCGTAGTCGAGTCCGGTGGTGGACACCCGGGCGACTTCCCGGCCGGTGACGGCGTCCAGCAGTGGTTTCCCGGCGTCCTCGGCGCGGAACCAGTGTCCGGCGGCGTAGCTCTCCAGCAGTGGGCTCATGGGAGGTCCTCTCGTGATCCGGCGATGCTGACGGCATGCTCTGGCCGGCTCTTCCGGGGCCATTGCGCGAGCCGTGTGTCCTGTGCCACAGTAGTACAGAATGTTCGGTCAGTAAATAGAGCGAACCCTCCAGGAGGTGCCATGTCATCCGCCGTCGCCGAGCCTCAGCTAGAGGCCGAATTCGAAGCCATCGTGGGCCACAAGGACCGGATCGAACCACGGGACTGGATGCCCGAGGCCTACCGGAAGACCCTCATCCGCCAGGTGGCGCAGCACGCCCATTCGGAGATCATCGGCATGCAGCCGGAGGGGAACTGGATCGGCCGGGCACCTTCGCTGCGCCGCAAGGCGATCCTGCTGGCGAAGGTCCAGGACGAGGCGGGTCACGGCCTCTACCTCTACTCCGCCGCCGAAACGCTCGGTATCTCCCGGAACGAGCTGACCGAACTCCTGATCTCCGGCAAACAGAAGTATTCGTCCATCTTCAACTACCCGACGCTCTCCTACACGGACGTGGGGACCATCGGCTGGCTGGTGGACGGGGCCGCCATCTGCAATCAGGTGCCGCTCTGCCGGACGTCCTTCGGCCCCTACGGCCGTGCGATGATCCGTATCTGCAAGGAGGAGTCGTTCCATCAGCGCCAGGGCTTCGAACTCCTCATGACCATGATGCGCGGCACCGAGGAACAGCGGGCCATGGTGCAGGAATCCGTGAACCGCTTCTGGTGGCCGGCCTTGATGATGTTCGGCCCGCCGGATGACGCCTCGCCCAACACGGCGCAATCCATGGCCTGGGGCATCAAGACCCATACCAATGACGAGCTCCGCCAGAAGTTCGTGGACATGTCCGTCCCGCAGGCAGAAGCCCTGGGCGTGACGTTCCCCGATCCTGAGCTGCGCTGGAATCAGGAGCGCGGCCACTACGATTTCGGCCAGCCCGACTGGGACGAGTTCTGGGCCGTGGTCAAGGGCGACGGCCCCTGCAATGCCCAGCGGCTGGCGCACCGCAAGCGGGCCTGGGACGACGGCGCCTGGGTCCGCGAGGCCGCGCTCGCCTTCGCGGAGAAGGAGACCCAGGCAGACAAGGAAGCCCAGGCCGCCGAGGAGGCACAGCGATGAGCGAGGAGATCCGTGCCGAATGGCCGCTGTACGAGGTGTTCATCCGCGGCAAGCGCGGCCTGAACCACGTTCACGTCGGCTCGGTGCATGCTCCCGACGGCCAGATGGCGCTGCGCCACGCCCGGGACGTCTACACCCGGCGCAATGAAGGCGTGAGCATCTGGGTGGTCCCCTCCGCGGACATCATCGCCTCCAGCCCGGAGGAGAAGGACCCGCTCTTCGCCCCCAGCGGCGACAAGGCTTACCGGCACCCCACCTTCTACGAGATCCCGGACAACGTCCCCCACATGTGAGGGGAGGAGGAACAACCATGGCTGAAGTGCACACTCACGCCGAAGGCGAGCATGACAACGCCTACGCCGGACTCCTGGTCAACGATGCCCATTGGGCCTTCGGGACCGACTTCGAGGACCCGCTCGCCGGGGTGGACACCACCGTGCCCGACGGCGTGGACCCCGCGGAACTCGCGGCGTACTGCCTGATGCTCGGCGACGACGCCCTCGTCTTCTCCCAGCGTCTCTCCGAATGGTGCAGCAACGCCCCGGACCTGGAGGAGGACATCGCCCTGGCGAACATCGCGCTGGACCTCCTCGGCCAGGCCCGCCTGCTCCTGGCGCGCGCGGCCGCGGCCGACCCGTCCATCGTGCCGGTGCTGCCGGACGGCTCCCCGGTGCCCGACGAGGACCGCCTCGCCTACTTCCGGGACGATCAGCACTTCCGCAACGTCCGGCTCGCCGAGGTCCCCACGGGGGACTTCGCCGAGATCATCGCCCGGGTGCTGCTCTTCTCCACGTGGCGCCTGGCCCTTTTCGAGCGCCTGAGCCGTAGCCGGGACGCCGTGCTCGCCGCCGTGGCCGCCAAGGGTGTCAAGGAACTCAGCTATCACCGGGACTACGTGGGCCGCTGGTTCCTGGTCCTGGCGCAGGGCACGGACGAATCCCGGAGCCGCCTGCTCGCCGCGGTGAACGGCCTCTGGCCCTTCACCGGTGAGCTGTTCTCCACGCATGCCGTGGAGCGGTCTCTCGCGGAGGCCGGCGCCGGCGTCGATCCCGCCGAGGTGCGGGACGAGGTCCTGGGAGTCCTGGTGCACGTCTTCGAGGCGAGCGAGGTCACCCCGCCGCCGAGCGGAACCCTGGCAGGGGTTCAGGGCCGCCTGGGCCGGGACGGCGTTCACACCGAGGCGCTGAGCAGGATGCTCGCCGAGATGCAGGTGGTGGCCCGCGCCCACCCGGAAGGACGCTGGTGATGGCTGTGGACACTCTGGAGCGGGCCTGGGCCGCGGCCGCCCGCGTGGTGGACCCCGAACTGCCCATGCTCACGCTGATCGACCTGGGTGTCCTGCGGGACATCGCGGTGGACGACGACGGCGCCGTGGTCGCCGCGATCACCCCCACCTACTCGGGGTGCCCGGCCATGGCCGCGATGCGGGATGATCTGCTGCGCGAGTTCCAGGACGCCGGCTTGGAGGACGCCCGCGTGCGGGTGGCCCTGGAACCGGCGTGGACCACGGACTGGATCACGCCGGAGGGTCGCGCCGCCCTCGCCACCGCCGGGATCTCACCCCCGGGGGCGGCGCCCCGCCGCGGTGGCCCCGTGGCCATCAGCCTCCTGCCGACCCGCCGCGCGGTGCACTGCCCGCAATGCGGGAGCGCCGACGTCGAACTCAGCTCGGAGTTCGGCTCCACGGCCTGCAAGGCCATGTACCGCTGCCGTGCCTGCCTGGAGCCTTTCGACCACGTGAAGGAGATCTGACGTGACGCTCACCGCCGATCCGGACACCGGGAGCCGCACTGCCTTCCACGCTCTCACGGTCTCCTCGGTCGAGGCCCTGACGGATGACTCGGCCGCCGTCACCTTCGCCGTGCCGGAGGATCTCCGCGAGCTGTTCGCCTTCGACGCCGGCCAGTCGCTGACTCTCCGCCGCATGATCGACGGCGTGGAACACCGCCGGACCTACTCGATCTGCTCCGCGGCGGGCACGGCGCCGCGGATCGGCGTGCGGGAGATCCCGGAGGGGCTGTTCTCCTCCTGGCTCGTGCGCCAGGTCAGGCCCGGCGACACCGTCGAGGTGCAGCCCCCGAGCGGGAGTTTCCGGGCGGATCCTCAGCTGGCCGGCCGGCACCTCTGCATCGCCGCCGGTTCCGGGATCACGCCGATGCTCTCCATCGCGGCCACCATCCTGACGCACCCGGACTCTGAAGTGACCCTGCTCTACGGCAACCGGACCACCAATTCCGTGATGTTCGCCGAGGAGCTCTCGGACCTCAAGGACGCTTACCACCGGCAGCTGGACCTCATTCACGTCCTCTCCCGTGAACCGCGCGATGTGGAGCTGTTCTCCGGGCGGCTGGACGCGGAACGGCTGCGGCGTCTCCTGGGCGAGCTGGTGCCGGTGCGGGATATGGACCACGTGTGGCTGTGCGGACCGTTCGCCATGCTTACGGAGGCCCGTCAGGTGCTGGAGGAACTGGGGGTCCCGAAGGAACGGGTCCACTTCGAACTCTTCTACGTGGACGAGCCGCCGCCGCAGCTCCGGCACGCAGACCGTGTGGCCGAGGGCGTCACGAGCGAGGTGACCGTGGTCCTGGACGGCCGCACCACCACCACGGCGATGCAGCGCGACATGTCCGTGCTGGACTCGGCCCAGCTGGTCCGGACCGACCTGCCCTTCGCCTGCAAGGGCGGGGTCTGCGGCACGTGCCGGGCCAAGCTCTGCGGGGGAGAGGTGGACATGGTCCGCAACTACGCCCTGGAACCCGCGGAGATCGAGGCGGGCTTCGTCCTCACCTGCCAGAGCTATCCGGTGAGTGAGGAACTCACGGTGGATTTCGACGCCTGAGCCGTTCGACCCCAGAGCCCCCCTGCAAGCACCCGGAACACGACAGGAGCACGATGAACGAGGTCTTCCTTCTCGACGGGGTCCGCACCCCGATCGGCCGCTACGGCGGATCCTTGGCCGGGGAGCGGCCGGACGATCTGGCCGCGCTGACGGTGCGCACCGCGGTGGAACGCAGCGGCGTGGACCCGGAGGCGATCGACGAGGTCATCCTCGGAGCCGCCAACCAGGCCGGGGAGGACAACCGGAACGTGGCCCGGATGGCGGTGCTGCTGGCGGGACTTCCGGACAGCGTCCCCGGCTTCACGGTCAACCGGCTGTGTGCCTCCGGGATGACGGCGATCACCACGGCGCGGCAGATGATCGCCGCGGGGGACGCCGACGTCGTCGTGGCCGGCGGGGTGGAATCCATGACCCGCGCGCCGTGGGTGACGGGCAAGCCGTCCCGCGCGTGGGCGAAGCCGGGGGAGAGCTGGGACACCTCGATCGGCTGGCGCTTCACCAACCCGCGCTTCGACGCGGACACCACCCTCAGCATGCCGCAGACCGCCGAGCGGGTGGCCGGGCGCTGGGGCCTGAACCGGGAGGAGCTGGACGCGTTCGCCCTCCGCTCCCACGAACGGGCGCTCGCCGCTCAGCGGGACGGCCTCTTCGCCCGGGAGATCGTGCCGGTGGGGGACTTCGCGCAGGACGAGGGCCCCCGGGCCGACACCACTGCGGAGAAGCTCGCGGCCCTGCGGCCCCTTCACGGCCCGGGCGGCGTCATCACGGCCGGGAACTCCAGTTCTCTGAACGATGGTGCGGCCGCGGTGGTCCTGGTCAGCGAGCGGTTCGCGCTCGCGCAGGGACTGACGCCGCGGGCCCGCGTGGTGGGCGGCGCCAACGCCGGCGTGGCCCCCGACATCATGGGCATCGGCCCGGTGCCGGCCAGCCACAAGGCCCTCGACCGGGCCGGCTGGACCGTGGGCAGCCTGGACGCCGTGGAACTTAACGAGGCCTTCGCTTCCCAGTCCCTCGCCTGCATCCGCGAGCTGGGACTGGACGAGGAGAGGGTCAACGCCTGGGGTGGGGCCATCGCCCTGGGGCATCCGCTCGGCTGCTCCGGCGCGCGGATCGCGCTCACCCTGCTCAGCCGTCTGGAGCACGACGGCGGGCGGCGAGGTCTGGCGTCCATGTGCGTGGGCGTCGGGCAGGGTTCGGCGTTGCTGCTGGAGCGGGCATGAGCGCCCCGCGGACGGACGGTCCGCTGCTGCTTGAGGAGCGCCCGGACCGCGTCCTGATCCGCCTCAACCGGCCCGAGGTCCGCAACGCGATCGACCAGTCGATGGTGGATGCCCTGCACGAGACCTGCTCCCTGCTGGAACGTGAGCCCCGGGTGGCCTTGCTGATCGGATCGGGCGGCACTTTCGCGGCCGGGGCGGACATCGCCCAGCTGCGGGAGCGGCGGCTCACGGACGCCCTGGCCGGCATCAATTCCGGGATCTTCGACCGCATCCATCGCCTGCCGATGCCGACCATCGCCTTGCTGGACGGATACGCACTGGGAGGCGGCGCCGAACTGGCCTACGCCTGTGACTTCCGGATCGGCACGGCCGCCGTGAAGATCGGCAACCCCGAACCGGGCCTGGGGATTCTGGCCGCGGCGGGTGGGGCGTGGCGCCTGCGTGAGCTGGTGGGTGAGCCTCTGGCCAAGGAGGTCCTCCTGGCCGGGCGCATTCTGACCGGCGAGGAGGCCCGTGCGGTCCACCTGCTCAACGAGCTGGCCGAGCCGGAGGACCTGGAGGCCGCCGGACACCGCCTGGCGGACCGGATCGCCGCGCAGGCACCATTGGCGGTGCGGCTGAGCAAGGCCGCCTTCCACGCGCCCCGGGAAGCCCACCCCCTGATCGACAATGTGGCCCAGGCGGTGCTCTTCGAGACCCAGGAGAAACAGGACCGCATGACCGCGTTCCTGAACCGACGCAAGGAGAAGGAATGAGCACCGTTCCTGACACAGTGGGCGTCTACGGCGGCGGCCGCATGGGCGGCGGCATCGCCCACGCCTTCGCGCTCGCCGGCGCCACGGTGACCGTCGTGGAGAACGACGACGCTTCCGCGTCCTCCGCCCGGGAACGCATCGCCGCGTCCCTTGCGAAGTCGGCGGAGCGAGGCGCGATAGCCTCCGGAAGTGTCACGGTGGTGACCGATCCCGCGGCCCTGGCCGGATGCCGCCTGGTGGTGGAGGCCGTGCCGGAGGTGGTGGACCTCAAGGAAGCGGTCCTCGCCCGGATCGAGAGTGCCGCGCCCGATGCGGTGATCGGCAGCAACACCAGTTCCCTGTCCATCACTGGCCTGGCAGAGTCCCTGGAGGACCCGACCCGGCTGATCGGGCTGCACTTCTTCAACCCGGTGCCGGTGAGCGAACTGGTGGAGGTGGTGGTGGGGGAGCAGACGCCGCCCGAGCTGGTGGAGGAGGCCCGAGGCTGGGTGACCGGGCTCGGGAAGACCGCCATCACCGTCCGGGACGCCCCCGGTTTCGCGAGCAGCCGCCTCGGGGTGGCCCTCGCCCTCGAAGCCATGCGCATGCTGGAGGAGGGCGTCGCGAGTGCCGAGGACATCGACACCGCCATGACCCTCGGCTACCGGCATCCGGTGGGGCCGTTGAGGACCACGGACATCGTGGGCCTGGACGTGCGACTGGCCATCGCCGAGCACCTCGAACGGGAACTCGGACCGCGCTTCGCGCCGCCGCAGCTGCTCCGGGACAAGGTGGCGGCCGGGGAAGTGGGCCGCAAGAGCGGGCAGGGGTTCTACTCATGGTGAACACCACGGATCCGGAGACCCTCGCCCAGCGCTGCGCCGAGGCCATGTGGAGCACCGACCAGGCCAGCAAAGGCCTGGGCATGACGCTGGAAGAGGTGCGTCCCGGGGCAGCCGCGCTGTCCCTGACAGTGCGTCCGGGCATGGTCAACGGACACGGGATCTGCCACGGCGGGTTCATCGCGACGCTGGCGGACAGCACCTTCGCGTTCTCCTGCAACACCCGCAATGTGGTGACGGTGGCGGCAGGCTTTGAGATCGACTTCCTGGAACCGGCCCGGCTGGGTGACGTCCTGCGCGCCGAAGGCCGCGAAGTGGCCTTGCGGGGACGCTCCGGGATCTACGACGTCACCGTCCGCCGCGGGGAGACCGTCATCGCGTTGTTCCGGGGGCGCAGCCGTTCCCTCGGCCGCCCCATCCTTGAGGAGACCTCATGACCACCGGATCCGTGCTCGTCGAGCAGCAGGGCGGCGTCGCCGTCGTGACGCTGAATCTGCCCGAGCGGCGCAACGCTCTCACGCTGGCGCTCAAGACGGAGCTGTGGGACGCCCTGGCCGAGGTGGCCGACGACGGCGGGGTGCGCGCCGTCGTGCTCGCGGCCGAGGGGCCGGCGTTCTCCGTCGGCCAGGACCTGGCCGAGCACGCCGAGGCACTGCGCGGGGGAGGGGACGCGGCGTTCAGCACGGTCCGCGAGCACTATTCACCGATCGTGCGGTCACTCCTGACCATGCCCAAGCCGGTCATCGCGGCCGTGGCGGGGACCTGTGTGGGTGCCGGGCTCGGCCTGGCGCTGGCCTGTGACTTCCGGGTGTTCGCCTCCGGGGTGAAGCTGGCGACGGCGTTCAGCGGGATCGGGCTGACGTTCGATTCCGGGCTGTCCTTCACGCTGCCACGCGCCATCGGGGATGCGCGGACCCGTGAGCTCATGCTGTTCCCCCGGGTCTTCACGGCCGAGGAGGCCATCGGCTGGGGCATCGCGGGCGAGACGGTGGACGCGGGAGCGGTCCTGGACCGTGCCCGTGAACTCGCCAAGGCGCTCGCGGCCGGGCCCACGCTGGCCTTCGCCGAGACCAAGCGGCTCCTGCTGGAGTCCTCCGGAACCGGCCTCGACGCCGCCCTGGAGGCTGAAGCGGCGGCCCAGGCCCGGTGCGGCTCGACACGGGACCACTCCGGTGCCGTGGCCGCGTTCCTCAACCGGGAGCGTCCCGTCTTCACCGGGGAGTGACGTGCCGCAGAGCGGATCAGCGGGGGCGCAGCCCATCCAGCGCGATGGCGATGACCTCGCGGCCCAGCAGTTCCGGATCGATGCTGCCGCCGGGCCGGTACCATTCGGCGACGGAGTTGACCATGCCGAAGATCAGGCGGGTGGCGATGCCGGCGTCGAGGTCGGCACGCAGCTGCCCGTCGGTTTGCGCTTCCCGGACCAGCGCGGTGACCCGGGCGTCGAAGCTCCGGCGCCGTTCGAGCGCGGCCAGTTCCACGGGACTGTTCCCGCGCAGCCGCAGGAGGAGGGTCACCTGAGGCTGCTGCTCCGTCAGCGTCATGACCGCGCCCTGGATCAGCAGATTCAGAGACTCGGCCGCGGAACCGCCGTTCTTCACCGCGGTTTCCAGCGCGGTTTCGAGACCGTTCAGCGCATCCTCCAGAGCCAGGCTGAGGAGCTGCTCCTTGGAATCGAAGTGGTGGTACAGGGCCGACTTCGACAGTCCCAGACGCTGTGCCAGATCGGCCACGGAGGTGGCGTCGTAGCCCTGCTCGTTGAAGAGTTCGACGGCGATGCGCAGGACCTGAGCGCGGTCGTACCCGGGGCGTCCCCGGCGAGGAGTGGCCTCCGCTGTCATAGTGTCTCCTCAAGGGATGCATGGCGGCCGTGGATGCGATGTGAACGACCGGTCGGTTTGTCCTTGAAATGTAGCAGTCCGGCAACCGGGCGCGAGGAAGGCGGAACAGCATGAGCGCAGGCGAGATTCGGGCGCCGTGGACCATCCACCTGGGGGAACTGGATGAGAAGCTCGGGATCCGGGTGCTGGAGCAGTCCGCGGAGCGCGTGGTGACCACCATGCCGGTGGAGGGCAACACGCAATCGCTGGGGCGACTGCACGGTGGAGCCAGCGCCGCTCTGGCGGAAGCGACAGGTTCCTGGGCCGGGATGATCCATGCCAGCCTGAAAGGCAAGGTCTGCGTGGGCGTGGACCTGAACATCACCCATCACCGTGGCGCCAGGGAGGGCGAGATCACCGCCACCGCGACCCCGTTGCACGCCGGGTCCCGGATCGCCACGTACCAGGTGGTCATCACTGACTCATCCGGACGGCTCCTGGCCACCGCCCGCATCACGAACATGCTGATGGACCCGAAGGAGCACTGAACAGGGCGCGGAAGCCGGGTCTAGAGTCGCAGCCGCAGTTCAGGGGCAGGGGAGAGCCCGGTCAGCCCGTTCCACGCGAGATTCACGATGTGCGCGGCCACTTCGTCCTTGCCAGGCACCGGGGTTCCGGATGCCGCCTCCAGGGTGCGGGCGTCCAGCCACCACTGACCGGTCGAGGCCACCATGCCCACCAGCATCTGCGCGTAGAGTGCGGCGTCCCGTTCCGCATAGCCGCGCTGGGCGAATTCGGCCGCCAGGATATGGGTCACACGCCGGGTGATGGCGCCCAGGATGGTCGAGTAGCTTCCGGTCGAGTCGGAGGGCGGCGCATCCCGGACCAGGATCCGGAAGCCCTGGGTGTGCCCTTCGATGTAGCCCAGAAGTGCCAGGGCGGCGCGCTCCAGGAGGATCCGTGCCGGGGCGGGGACGGCAAGTGCCGTGGTGATCGCCTCCAGCAGGGCTGCGGATTCCTGCTCCACGACGGTGGTGTAGAGCTTCTCCTTGGAGCCGAAATGTTCGTACACCACGGGTTTTGAGACGCCTGCCGCGGACGCGATCTCCTCGATGCTGGTGCCGCCCAGGCCCTTCTCCGAGAAGAGGGCTCGTGCCACGCCGGTCAGCTGCTCCCGGCGCTGTCCCGCGGGCATCCGGGTGCGCCTGACGCCGGTTCGTCCACCTGTGGTCACCGGCACCCGTCTCTTCCCGAAGTCACCGCTCCATCATGCCCTACCGTGGTGGCCACAACGCTCAGCGGAGGCCTCGACAGCGCCCCGGAGCCGGCCCGGGCCAGGCCTCTGAGGGGGTCCCGTCCCAGCTCGCACCTGAGCTGTCAGCATGGCAGAATGGATTTCTGTGTCCGGCCTTGGGTCAGCCATTCCCGGCACGGTCCGCTCTGGTGTAATGGCAGCACCCAGGCCTTTGGAGCCTTGGAGTATAGGTTCGAATCCTATGGGCGGAACGGCATCCCCCGGCGTGAGCCGTGCGGATGACAGGCCTGTCCGGGTGAATGCCCGGGCGTCCACTGACACCGCGAGTCAGACCCGCAGATGAGGAGTTCCATCCGTGAGCAACGCCGAGAACCGCGCCGCTGCAGTCATTGTCCTGGCGGCTGGTGCCGGCACCCGGATGAAGTCCCGTACCCCCAAGATCCTGCACCGCATCGGCGGCAAGTCCATGGTGGGTCATGCGCTGGATGCGGCCCGGGGGATCGACCCCGAGCGCCTCGCCGTTCTGGTGCGTCATCAGCGTGACCTCGTGGCCGGTCACCTGGCCGAAATCGCCCCGGACGCCCTGATCGTGGACCAGGACGAGATTCCCGGCACCGGCCGCGCCGTGGAGCAAGGGCTTGAGGCTCTGGACGCCACGGGTGCCGTGCAGGGCACCGTGATCGTCACGTACGGTGACGTCCCGCTGCTCACCTCCGCCATGCTGGGCGAACTGCTCGCCACCCACCAGGAGCAGGGCAATGCCGTGACCGTGCTGACCACCGTGCTGGAGGACGCCGCGGGTTACGGGCGTATCCTCCGCGCCGAGGACGGCTCCGTGCTGGGCATCCGGGAGCACAAGGACGCCAGCGATGAAGAGCGGGCCATCCGGGAGATCAACTCCGGGATCTACGCCTTCGACGCCGCACTCCTGCGTGAAGCCCTTCAGGACGTCACCACGGACAATGCCCAGGGCGAGAAGTACCTCACCGACGTCCTGGCCATCGCCCGCTCCCGCGGTGGCCGTGTGGCCGCCGTCGTGACCGAGGACCGCTGGCAGGTGGAGGGCGCCAATGACCGCGTCCAGCTCTCCGCACTCGGCGCCGAGCTGAACCGCCGGACGGTGGAAGCCTGGATGCGCGCCGGCGTGACCGTCGTGGACCCGAACACCACCTGGATCGACGGCACCGTGACGCTCGACGAGGACGTCACCCTCCTGCCCAACACGCAGCTGCACGGAGGCACGCACGTCTCCCGCGACGCCGTCGTCGGCCCGGACTCCACCCTCACCGACGTGATCATCGGCGAAGGCGCCAAGGTGACCCGGACGCACGGTTCGGGAGCCGAGATCAAGGCCGGTTCGTCGGTGGGCCCGTTCACCTATCTCCGCCCGGGCACCGTTCTGGGGGAGAAGGGCAAGATCGGCGCCTTCTACGAAACCAAGAACGTCATCATCGGCGCCGGCTCCAAGCTCTCCCACCTCGGCTACGCCGGGGACGCGGAGATCGGGGAGGACACCAATATCGGCTGTGGCAACATCACGGCCAACTATGATGGCGAGAAGAAGCACCGCACGGTGATCGGCTCGGGTGTCCGGACCGGTTCCAACACGGTCTTCGTCGCCCCTGTCACCGTGGGGGACGGCGCCTATTCGGGCGCCGGGGCGGTCATCCGCAAAGACGTCCCCGCGGGTGCCCTCGCCATCAACGCCTCACCCCAGCGCAATGCCCAGGAATGGGTGATCGCCAACCGGCCCGGTAGCATTTCCGCGCAACTTGCGCAGGCCGCCGTGGACGCACAGACTTCCACCCAGAGCGACCCCACAACAGAAGGCGAATAATCATGTCCGCAATCACCGCGCACGGCGAGAAGAAACTGGTCCTGGCGAGCGGACGGGCCCACCCGGAGCTGGCTCAGGAGATCGCCAGCGAGCTCGGCACCTCCCTGCTTCCCGTGGACGCCTATGACTTCGCCAACGGGGAGCTGTACGTCCGCCCCGCCGAGAGCGTGCGTGGCACGGACGCCTTCGTGATCCAGTCCCACCCGGCTCCCATGAACAACTGGCTCATGGAGCAGCTGATCCTGATCGATTCGCTCAAGCGTGCCTCCGCCAAGCGCATCACCGTGGTGTCCCCGTTCTACCCGTACGCCCGCCAGGACAAGAAGGGCCGCGGCCGCGAGCCCATCTCCGCCCGCCTGGTGGCAGACCTCTACAAGACCGCCGGCGCCGACCGCATCATGAGCGTGGACCTGCACACCAGCCAGATCCAGGGCTTCTTCGACGGCCCCGTGGACCACCTGATGGCGATCCCGCTGCTGGCCGACTACATCCGCACCAAGGTGGAGGCGGACAACATCACCGTCGTCTCCCCGGACACCGGCCGCGTCCGCGTCGCCGAGCAGTGGGCCGAGCGACTGGGTGGCGCGCCGCTGGCCTTCGTGCACAAGAGCCGTGACCTCACGGTCCCCAACCAGGCCGTCTCCAAGACCGTGGTGGGCCAGGTGGAAGGCCGTACCTGCGTCCTGATCGACGACATGATCGACACCGGCGGAACCATCTCCGGCGCCGTTCAGGTGCTCAAGAACGCCGGTGCCAAGGACGTCATCATCGCCTGCACCCACGCCGTGCTGTCCGAGCCCGCCTCCAAGCGTCTCGCCGAGTCCGGCGCCCGCGAAGTGGTGGTCACCAACACCCTGCCGATCCCGGCCGAGAAGCGCTTCCCGAACCTCACGGTGCTCTCGATCGCCCCGCTGATCGCCCGCGCCATCCGCGAAGTGTTCGACGACGGCTCGGTCACCAGCCTCTTCGACGGCAAGGCCTGATCCTCACCTCCTCGACGCCCGGACCCACGGATTCGTTGCGGACCCACGGACATTTCCGTGGGTGGCCGACGAATCCGTGGGGCCGGGCGTTTTCCGGCTTCAACCGGAGTCCTGCTAAACTGGACCGTCACCTTGGCGAGGGAACCGCGACTGCGGTTCCGTTATCGACTGGGTCCTGGGCTCCCAGGCCGGCCTCACGGCCGCCGGGTGGCCGGACTTGTCCCGCCGCCCACATGGCCCGGCTTCGCGCCGTCGGCCATCAACTGAGAGGAGCCCTCCTTATGTCTGAGACCAAGCTCGCCGCAGAATCGCGCACCGAATTCGGCAAGGGCTACGCCCGTCGTGCCCGCGTCGCCGGCCGCATCCCCGCCGTCATCTACGGCAACGGCACCGAGACCCAGCACATCACCCTCCCGGCCCGCGAGTTCACCCTCGCCACGCGCGTCAAGAACGCCGCGCTGACCCTGGAGCTCGATGGCAAGGAGATCAAGGTCGTCGTCAAGGAGATCCAGCGCAACGCTGTGCGCCAGGAGATCGAGCACGCTGACCTCGTCGTCGCCTGATTTCTGCAGCAGCAATGAAGGGCCGGACCCCCAGGGGTCCGGCCCTTCGTGTTTCCCGGTCCGGGTCCTGCTCCCGGACACGTAAAATATCCCGGTGAGCGAAACATGGCTGGTGGTCGGACTGGGCAATCCGGGGGCGCAGTATGCGGGCAACCGGCACAATGTGGGCCAGATGGTCCTGGACGAGCTGGCTCAGCGGATGGGCGCCCGATTCAGCGTGCACAAGAGCAGGGCGCAGCTGGCGGAGGGACGGCTCGGAATCGGCGGTCCCAAGCTCCTGCTCGCCAAACCCCTGAGCTACATGAACCTCTCCGGGGGCGCGACGTCGGCGCTGGCCCGATTCTTCGGCATCGAACCGGATCATGTGATCGCGGTGCACGACGAGATCGACATCCCCTTCAACACCATCAAGCTCAAGCTCGGTGGGGGCGAAGGCGGCCACAACGGGCTGCGGGACATCAGCAAGGCCCTGGCCACCAAGGACTATCTGAGGGTCCGCGTAGGCGTGGGCAGGCCCCCGGGCCGCATGGACACCGCGGATTACGTGCTGAAGGATTTCAGCGTCACCGAGCGCAAGGAACTGCCCTTCCTTCTGGACGCCGCGGCCGACGCCGTGGAGGAGCTGGTGGGATCCGGCCTGGTGGCCGCCCAGCAGCGATTCCACTCCGCGTCGTCGACATGATGAATACGGCCCCTTAGTCCCTTCTCCTGCCTCCAGTGCGCTGGTATGGTTCAACTTAACGAGCAGGGGGCATCGTGGTCAGTCGCAGGTCTTCAGGGGGCGACTGTTCATGAGAGGTGTCAAAGGTGAGTACATTCGGTACTGCCAGTACGCCAACCTTGGTGGCGGCTGGAGTTCCCTTGTCGTGGCGGAAAGTCCTCGGCGCGGTTGAGCGGCGAAAGTGGTCCGGTGTAGCTCACCGGCGTCTGATCCCCACCGTGGAGGCGATGCTCCAGGACCCCGATCTGCGGGGCATGCTCCTGGAAGGTCCCGAAGGCAGCGGCAAGTCCTCGCTGGGCTATGAGATCGCACGGTCCCGCCCGGACATCCACGTGGTGCTCCTCTCCGGAACCCAGGCGCTGCGGAGCAAGCCCCTGGGAATCTTCCTCAAATACCTGGACCAGCTTCCGGACAGCACCGATCCCGTGCCCGCGGAGGCGATCCCGCCCCTGAGCCAGGCCATCGCGGAGGAAGCGCGTGGACGGGCGACCCTGCTCTTCGTGGATGACATCCACCGCATCGACACCGCATCGCTCTCCGTGATCGTGCACCTGGTGCTCTCCGGTCAGACCAAGCTCCTGGCGACGGCGCGCCGGGGCCGCGATGTGCACTCCAGCCTGGGCTGGCTGATGAGGGACGGCCTGATCGTCCAGCACCGCATGACTCCTCTGAACCGGAGCGAATCACGGCAGCTGATCCACCAGTCCACAGGCCATCCCATCTCGGAGGCCGCCCTGAGCGCCCTGCTCCAGCATCATGGCCGCTCTGCGCTGACCATGCAGGCGCTCTTCCGCGAGCAGGTGGAGCAGCGCCGCATCGAACTCCAGTCGGGACACTGGATCTCCACCCACCCTCTGGCCATAGAGCCCGGCGGCCCCGTCGCCCGCCTCATGGCGGCCCGCCTCCAGCGGGAACCCGAACACCTCCAGAAGGCCCTGGTGAAGATCGCCCTGCTGCACCGCGCCCCCTGGCGCCTGGCAGCCGTCGTCGTCGGGGTGGAAACGCTGGTCGAACTTGAGGAACGCGGTCATCTCCAGGTGGAGACCTCCAGCGACCGGCATGTGAGCCTGCGGGACTACTTCCTGGCGGAATCCATCCGCGTGGGCAGCCATGAGAAGGCCAGCGGGGAACTGCTCTCCGAGATCAACGTGGCGGCCGGAGGCTCCCTCATGGAGCTGGAGCCGTCCGAGCTGCTGGTGCTGGGCCAATGGCTCCTCGACTCCGGGGTGGAACTGGATCCCGGCCTCCGGCTGGGCATCGCCGACTACGCCTTGGGCAGCTCCCGCCCGCTCCTGACGGTTCGCGTCCTGCGTGACTTCCCTCAGGACGACCACCGGGCCGTGGAAGCCCGATTCCTCGCAGCCACCGCGTACTTCGCCCTCGCCGAGGCCGAGAAGGCCTGGGCCGTGATCGCCCCGGTGGACGTGGAAGCCTACGTCGCCCGTGACCCGGGCCCGGAGACGCTCACGGTCGCCGCCATGGTGCAGCAGGCGCGGGTCCGCTGCCACCTGGAGGTGTTCGGGGATCACGAGGCCGCCTGGAGCGAGGTGGCCACTCTGGAAGGGCTCATCGCCCGGTTCGAGGAGGATGATCTCAGCGGCTGGGAGCGTGCCGGCGGGGACGGCAGACATCTGAGCGTCGCGGACCGGCTCCTGCTCGCCGCTCTGGAGATCCGCTTCCACTCCGGTCAGTTCCGGGAGATCAGTCCTGAACTGGAAGAGTTATGGGTCTCGGGGCGGAGCGAGGAACTCCGCCTGGTCTGCGGGAGTTTCCTGGTCATGTGCCTCGCGGTCACCGGCCGCGAGGATGATGCGATCCGGCTCTCCGGGGAGATCACGGAGCGCCTGCGCCTTGCTCCGAGGGACTACAAGGTCCGGGAGATCTACCTGGAGGGCCGGGTCCTGGCCCTGATCTGGAGTGGCCGCTGGGTGGAGTGCATCGAGGAACTCCAGGAGCTCCTGGAGGCCAGCGGCGAGGACGCGATGTTCCGCGGCGGTGTCATGGAGCTGGGAATGGGCCTGGCGTACTGCTTCGCGGGGAAGGCCGATCAGGCCACCGAAGTCCTGGCCTCCTCCATCGCCCAGCTGGAGGCCGAGCGCGCCAGCGGTTACCTCTGCGTGGCGCTGGCCGCGCTGGCCTTCTCTCAGGCGTCCACCGGGAACGAGGACGCGGTGCAGGAGCTGCTGGCCCGGCTGGACCGCATCGAGGCGCCCATGAGCTGGTCCAACAGGTTCATGATGGAGTTCTTCACCAGGATGGCCCGGCTCTCCACCAACGACCTCGAAGCGGCCCGCCTGCTGGTGCGCTCCGGTCTGGAGGACCTCGAAGCGGGTCTCGCCACCGCGGCCTCCCTGAGTCTGTTCGGAGCCAAGTACTACAACAACAACCGTGAGATCGAGGCGGTCCGGGAGGCTGGCCTGGCGCGGCAGGGGGCCATGGGCGCCATCACCGCGGGCTGGGCCGCGGCCGTCCTCCTGCGCGAACCCCAGCAGGCCCTCGACGCGGCGACCTCCGCCGAGAAATTGCAATTGCAGGCCGTCGAGTACCGCTGTGCCGCCCTGGCCCTGGAACTGGCCAAGGAGAGTTCCAGCAGCATCTCCCTGGCCTCGGCGAGGGCGCATCTGCAGGCGGCCGAAGGAGCGGGCCTGGTCAACCGGACGCTGCTCTCCGTCAGCCACGGGGGCCATCTGACGCACCGGGAGCTGCAGGTGGCCAGGCTCGCCGAACAGGGCCTGGGCAACCGGGACATCGCCCGCCGGATCGGCATCTCGGTGAGGACGGTGGAGGGGCACCTGTACCAGGCGTTCGCCAAGCTGGGCGTCACCTCCCGCCAGCAGCTCGATTCGCTGTCCGCAGCGCTGTCCGATTCCACCAACGCGGGATGGCCAGCTCAGGGTCATGAGTGAGATCACGCGGCCGTTCAGCCGCGAGCCCGAACTGGCGGAAGTCCTGAAGCTCCTGACCTCCGATGAGGTACCCGCGGTCTTCGTCGCAGCCGCCCCGGGCATGGGGGTCACCACCTTGCTCCGGCAGCTCTTCACCTCCCTGTCCGCATCACGGCCCGTGCTCTCACTGCACGGCACCCCGGCCCTGACCCTGGTGAACTACGGAGTACTGGCGGTGCTGCGCGGCATGGACTCCATGGGCGCGCTTTCCCTCAATCCGGCCCCCGCGCTCAAGGTGCTCCGGGCCCATTTCCGGGCACAGCGTCAGGCTCTCGGGCCGGACACGGGGGAGAGCCTGCCGCCCGTGGTGATCGTGGATGAAGCCGATTCGCTCGATCCCGCCAGCAGTGATCTCTTCGCCTCCCTGGTCATGGACGGTGACATCGTGCTGGTCGCCTCCTACGACGCCCGGCGGCCTCTGGCGGGTCCGCTGAGCGAACTCTGGGCAATGGGTCTGGCGGAGGAACTCACACTCGAACCCCTGGACCGGGCCCGGACCCGCGGCTACGCCCAGGAGGCACTCGGAGGCCCGCTGCTGCCCGGGCTGGAGTGGAAGCTGTGGCAGGACTCCGGGGGCAGCCCGATGCTGCTCCACCTGCTCCTTTCGGAGGCCCGCAAGAAGGGCGGCATCGCGCTGCGCCGGGACGTCTGGGTGGCCACGGCCAAGGAGCCCTGGTCCGGGGAGGGCCTGCACGCGATCGTGGAACAGCGGCTCTCCGGACTGGGCCTTCAGTCACACCACGCACTGAACGCCGTCGCGCTCGGCGGAACGCTGGGGACTAGGGTCCTGAGGGGGCGGTTCGGCTCGGATGCCGTTCAGACGCTCCTGGACGAGGGCTTCATCTGTTACGAGGACGGTGACCAGGAGCGGCTCCGCATGGCGAATCCCGTCTACGGCGAAGTGGTCCGTTCCATGATCCCGCTCAGCCTGAGCCGGGCCATCCTGGAGGACCTGGAGAATCTGGACGGGGACGCCGACGTGCCGCTGGTGCTGCTGCACCGCACCCGGTGGCTGCTGGATTCGGGGATGCCGGTCTCCCCGGACCAGCTCCTGAAGGCCGCCACCCTCGCGTGCAAGCACTTCGACGGGACGCTGGCGCGCAGGTTCCTGGACGCCGTGCCGGCCGGCAGCAGAGCGGCCTGGAAGGCCGCCGTGCAGGCCAGGCTGGATTTCAACCAGGGAGACTACGGCAAGGTGCGGGAGCGGCTCGCCGCGCCGTGGATCCAGAACGACGGCGAGGCGCAGCTCAGGGTGTCCCTCCTGGAGGCGGCCACCACCATCGCAGCCGGCCTGCCGCCGTCGGACATCACCGCACAGGCGCAACGGCTCCGCGCGCTCGCGGCAGCGTCCGCGCCCCTGGGCGGCAAGGACCACGACGACGGCCCGTGCCGCGACGCGCTGGCGCGGCGGGCCGTCGTCCTGGACGCCCTGGCCGCCTGCCAGGAAGGCCGGATGCCCGATCTGGGAGACCTGATCCACCGTCTCCTGGAGCGGACCGCAGGGGACGGCTCGCCTCATGCACTGATCGACCGCACGCTGGCCCTGTCCCTCGACGCGGAGCGGCTGACGGTTCTGGGTGACTCGGAGGCCGCCCTGCGCCGGGCCGGGGAGGCCTTCGGCATCCGGCACGACGAGAGCTTCGACGTGTACTTCCTGCCGGAGACGGTCATCGTCACGGCGCTCATGGTGGCTCTGGCCGCCGGCAGTCCCCAGGCCGCACTGGAACTCGTGGCCATGACCCGGCTGGACTCCACCGGGGCGGCCATGGCGTTCGGCGGTGGCACCAGCCTGGTCTCCGGCGCGATCCTCGGCCTCCAGGGGGAGTACGCGGCCAGCCTGGAGCCCCTGCTGGCCGGGCTGGAGAACCTCAAGATCAACGACCCTCAACGGCTCAGGGGTTTCTTCGTGGCGCAGGCCTACATGGCGGCCGCCAAGGCCGGACGGACCGAGCTGGCGCGGGAACTGCGCGAGAGCTACGAACCGGGCTGCACCTTCTACTTCGGCCAGGTCATGGCCACCCTCCTCATGGCCTGTGGCGACGCAGAGCTGGACCCCGAAGGCCCCGGAAGCGCCCTCATGGTGGAAACCGCCGAGGCCATGGCCCGGGCGGGGTTCCTGGGTGTCGAGGCGTCGGCCTGGTCCATGCTCATGGGGCTGGGCCACCCGGCGGCCCGCGGCCGTCTGGAGGGCATCATCACCAGGCTCACCGGCCCCTGGGCCGAGGCCATGGTGCGCTTCCTGGAGGCCGGCCGCGAACATGACCCCCAGGAGATCCTGGAGGCCGGCCGATCACTGGACGTGCGCGGGCACAAGGTGCTGGCCCGTTCGCTGTACCGCAGTGCCGTGGACAAAGCGAAGCGGAGCGGGGACGGCGTCACAGCCCATCATGCGCGCCAGGCCCTCAGCTCCACCGGGGAGGTCCCGGACGGCGCGGAGCTGCTGGAGGAACTGGGCGCGCCGAAGCTCACCGGGCGTGAGAAGGAGATCGCCAGACTGGCACGGGACGGCCATTCCGATGAGGCCATCGCCGCGCAGCTGCACCTCTCCGTACGGACCGTCGGCGGCCACCTCAGCCGCGCCTACCGGAAGCTGGGCGTCTCCTCACGCCGCCAGCTGGCGGACGTCTTCAAGGACTGAATCCCGCATCCGGCGGCGTACCTGGGTAGTTTCCCGGGATGCACAGCCGAAACAGGTAGGAGCACGGGGCTGCGGAGCCTGCGCAGTGGCCAGGCACGCACTACTCAGGTAGTCGCGGAAACACCCAGGGGGTGACGGCGCGGCTGCCTGCGCAAGATGCAGGTAGTCGCTCCGCGGGCCTGACAACGGCCGGGGTACTTGACTGAAAGGGCAGTTCAAGAACCACAAAGAGGTCTCAATGTCCCGGTCTTCATTCCCGGTGGCGCATCGTGGCGAGAACCCGTCCAGGGTCAGCCCTGTGCGTTCCATCAACATCAGCGGTGGTGCCACAACACTGTCCGGAGCTCACGCCCGGACTCCACAAGCGGGGTCGGCGGTGGAACAGCCTTCCGAGACCGAGGCTACCCCCCTGCCACCGTCGGCCCCCTCACTCTCACGAGGGCGCACCGCACATCGGGGATCCGCCTACCGGGTGACTGAACTGACCAGCACCGGACCCGAAGGATCAGCCGTTGATCCCCGAAGGGCTCCGGTCCGGGCCCTCTCTTCGGAGGACCCCGGCAGCCGGTTCGAGGACTGGGAAGCCGGGGGCACCATGGACACCACGATCGGGATCAGGGGAGCCGTGCGCAAGGCCGGCCGGGCGGAGGCTCCGGCCCGCGCCATCGGCTGGGAGACACGCCTCCGGCGCAGGCTGCGGGCCAGCGACTGGGCCTGCGTCGTGGCGGCGGTGGTGCTGGCGCACTCCCTCCGCTGGGGCTTCGCGGCCTGGGAACTGGGGGACGCCTACTTCTGGGTCAGCGTGGGTATCATCCTCCTCTGGTGCCTGGACCTGGAGCTCGGGCACAGCAGGGATCCCCGGATCCTGGGTCTCGGCGCCGGCGAGTACAAGGCACTGGCCCATTCGGCGACGCGGGTCTTCGTGGTGGCGGCCGCCGTTCTGATCGTGGTGCAGGGTGGCGTGCTCCGGGGGTTCTTCCTCACGGCCTTCCCCTGTGGCCTGTTCCTTCTCCTCGTCTCCCGCTGGCTGTGGCGCCGGGAGCTCAACCGGCACCGCCGCCGTGGTGAATACCTCCAGGACGTGGTGGTGATCGGGCGGGCCAAGGACGTCGAATCGGTGATCCTCCAGCTGCAGGACAACCCCGCGGTCGGCTACCGGGTGGCCGGGGTGGCACTCAACTCATTGCCTCGCAAGGCCGTGTTCTCCCAGCCCTGGTACCGGATCCCCGTGATGTCCACCTTCGATGACATCGAGCGTCTGGTGCGGGTGTCCGGGGCGAGCATCGTGATCGTCGCCGGAACGCTTCCGGGCGGATCGCACCGCCTCCAGGAACTCGGCTGGCGGCTGGAGGACCTCTCCACCGAACTGGTCCTGGCCTCCCGGCTGACCGACATCGCCGGCCCCCGGGTGCACTACCGCCCGGTGGAGGGCATGCCGCTCATGCACGTGGAACTCCCGCAGTTCACCGGCACACGTCACCTCATCAAGCGCATGGTGGACCTCTCCGTCGGAGTTCTGGCACTCATGATCCTCACTCCGGTGCTCCTGCTCCTGGCCCTGGTGGTCAAGCTCGATTCGCCCGGGCCGGTGTTCTACTCCCAGGAGCGGATCGGCCGCAACGGCACCACGTTCAGGATGTACAAGTTCCGCTCGATGGTCACGGACGCGGACACGCGTCTGGCCGAGCTGAGCGGTCACAACCAGGGCGCCGGCCCGCTCTTCAAAGTCCACAACGATCCGCGGGTGACGCGCTGCGGCCGGTGGATGCGACGGTTCTCCCTGGACGAGCTGCCCCAGCTGTTCAACGTTCTGACCGGCGACATGAGCCTGGTGGGGCCCCGGCCACCGCTGCGGCAGGAGGTCGAGGCGTACGAGAAGCCCGCTCACCGGCGGCTGCTCATCAAGCCCGGCATCACCGGGCTCTGGCAGATCAGCGGACGGTCCAATCTGTCCTGGCAGGAGTCGGTCCGGCTGGATCTCTACTACGTGGAGAACTGGTCCCTCATGGGTGACCTCATGATCATGTGGCGAACGGCCAGGGCCATGATCTCGGCGGAAGGTGCGTACTGAAATGTCCGTCATGCATCGTGTGGGCTATGTCCCCGGGGTCTACGACCTCTTCCACGTGGGGCACCTGAACCTGCTCCGGCAGGCGCGTCAGCACTGCGAGATCCTGGTGGCCGGCGTCGTCAGCGACGAGATCGTCAGGGAGCGCAAGGGCTTCACCCCGGTGGTCCCCGAACATGAGCGCCTGGAGATCGTCTCCGCTCTGGAACTGGTGGACCAGGTGATCCTCGAAGCGGTCCAGAGCAAAACCGAAGTGTGGGAGAGCATCCGCTTCGACGCCATTTTCAAGGGGGACGACTGGCAGGGCACTCCCGCAGGCGACGCCCTGGAGGCGGCCTTTGCACCGCTCGGCGTCGCGATCGTCTACCTGCCCTACACGCTGCACACCTCCAGCACCGCCCTCCGCAGGGCCCTCGACATCCTGGACCGCTCAGCGGTCCCGTCCGCAAACCAGCAGCCGATAGCGCAGGTGACGCCATGAGCGCCCCTGAACAGCACGGCGTCGTCCACTCCGACCGGAAGGCCACCGAGATGACCACAGCACAGCATCAACCCCAGCCCCCGCAAGGATCCGTGATCCGCACCCACTCCAGGGTGGACATCATGGGAGTGCACATCAGCTGCGTCAACATGAGGCGGGCGGTGTCCCTGGTGGAGGAGAGCGTGGACGGCGAGCACCACGGCTACGTCTGCGTCAGTGACGCGAACGCCCTGCTGCACGCCCGGGACGACCAGTCCCTGCGAGGGGTCCTGAACGAATCGCTGCTCACCGTGCCGGACGGCATGCCGCTGGTGTGGTCGGGCCGCTGGGCCGGCTCCCATGTGATCGACCGGGTGCCCGGCCCCGAGTTCATGCCGGCCGTGCTGCGGCTCTCCGCAGCGCGCGGCTGGTCCAACTACTTCCTCGGCGGCGACGAGGAGACCATGCAGGCCCTGATCGCCAGGCTGCACGGGAGCATCCCCGGCCTGAAGGTGGCCGGCTGGCACTGCCCTCCGTTCCGCGCCCTGAGCGAAGAGGAAGACGAGGAGATCGTCGAGCGGATCAACGCCTCCGGCGCCACGTTCCTCTGGGTGGGCCTGGGCGCGCCGAAGCAGGAGGCCTGGCTGGGCAGCCACAACCACCGGCTCACCGTACCCGTGTCCTTCGGGGTCGGCGGAGCCTTTGCGATGAACGCGGGGACCGTCGGACGGGCGCCACGCTGGATGCAGCGGAGCGGCCTCGAATGGAGCTACCGGCTCCTCCAGGAACCCAAACGCCTCTGGCCCCGGTACAGCAAGGTGATCCCGAGATTCCTCGCCGGGATCGTGGGGGATCCGCCTCATCTGCTGACCGGTCCGTCCAGGGACCCAGGAGCAAGGACACCCTGACATGAACACCAGGTCTCGACACACGTCAGCGCATCCGGGGGCAGGGGCCCCGGGAACCGTGAAACTCTGGCGCAGGGCAAGCTGGGGCATCGCCGATCAGGTGCTGAACAGCGCCAGCAACTTCGCCATGGGCATCGTGGTGGCGCGAGCCGTCCCTCTGGCGGACTTCGGCGCCTACGCCCTGGCCTTCGCGGGCTACTCCCTGGCGCTGGGGGTCTCGCGTTCGCTCTCCACCGAGCCGTACGCGGTGCGCTACTCCGCCGTCGACGGCGACCGTGCACATGCCGCCGCAGGCAGCAGCACCGGCACGGCACTCCTTCTGGGAACCTCCTTGGGTCTCCTGGTGGCGGCCGCCGCTCCGTTCCTGGACGCCGGCACCCGGCCGCTTGCCCTCGCCCTGGCAGTGAGCCTGCCGGGCCTCATGCTCCAGGATGCGTGGCGGCAGGTGTTCTTCAGCGGGGCCCGCGGGTCCAGTGCCTTCCTCAACGACCTCCTCTGGCTGCTCTTCATGATCCCGGGCTTCGCCTGGCTCATGCTCTCTTCCTCCCATTCCGTCGCCGCCTATGTGCTCGCCTGGGGCCTGGCCGGGACCGCGGCCGCGGTGTGCGGCCTGCTGCAGGCGAGGCTCTGGCCCAGGCCCGCGAAGATGCCTGCCTGGGCCAGGGAGCACCGAGGTCTCTGGACCCGTTACCTGGGTGAGAACCTGGCCGTCAACGGCGCCCAGCAGGTGCTCTTCGCCGCCATCGCCGCGGTGGCGGGCATGGCCGCCCTCGGCCAGCTGAAGCTGGCCATGGTGGCGCTGGGCCCGGTGTTCGTGCTGGTCCAGGGGGTCGGTGTGGTGGCCGTCCCCGAGGCGGCCCGGGCGCTCCGGGCCGGCCGGCGCAGCGTGAACCGGGTCCGGCACGGCTCCTCAGGCCTGGTGGCCGGCGGAGCTGCGGCCTGGGGCCTGGTGCTCCTGCTGCTTCCGCTGGGGTGGACGACGGCGCTCCTCGGCCCGCAATGGCCGGCCGCGGCCGTGCTGGTGCTCCCGTTGGCGCTGGTCCAGGTGGGCAATGGCCTGCGGACCGGCGACGCCGTGATGCTGCGGGCCATGGGACAGGCGCACCGGGGCTTCGTTACCCGGGCACTCACCTCCGGACTCTCGGCCGTGGCGGGGGTGCTGGGGGCTTTGCTGGGCGCTGCGGACGGTGCCGCGTGGGCCATGGCCGTGGCCGCGGCGCTCTCCGCCTGGCTCTGGGCCGTGCAGTACCGGAGAGGGTGCGCCGAAGCGGCCTCCGTTGCGGTCCCCGGTGCCGTCCTGATGGGGAAGGGTGCCTGAGATGAATGGCGGATGGTCCATGGTGTACGCGCTGAGGAAGCTGCTCACCACGCAATATCTTCTGATCCTGCTGGTCACGATGGCCGGGCTGCTGGGCGGCCTCGGTTTCGGGCTGAAGCAGCCGGTCACATTCACCGCACGTACCAGCGTGGTGACGGGGACGTACAGCCTCCCCAGCAACATCGGCATCCAGGGTGTCATCGACAAGACGGGGCCGCTGGCACTGGAACTGCCCGCGGAGACCCAGGCGATCATCATCGCCAGCCCGGTCATCACCAACGCCGCCTCCGACGCCCTCGGGGTGGAGGGCAATGCGGCCCGGGACATGGCTGAATCGGTCAAGGCGAGCCCCGCCACGGACAACTCCTTCACCATCACGGCCCAGGGCCCCACGGCGAAGGAGGCCGCCGACTACGCCAACGCGGTGGCGAGCTCCTATCTGGCCTACCGGGCGGAACTGGGCAAGTCCAGCATGAACAAGCTGGCGGACCAGTACACCGAGCAGGCCGATGCGGCCGCGAGCGCCGCGAAGGCCCTGGACAAGAGCATCCAGGGCGCGGGCGGCGCGAACACGGGCACCGGGTCCACGCTGGTGGCCCGGCAACAGGAACTGCTCAAGCAGGCCGAGCAGTCCCGGAGCACGGCCACCTCGCTGACCGCCATGGCACTGGATTTCAAGGGCGGTGGGTCCATCCTGGACCGCGCCAGTGCGGATAAGACCAGCCGCTCCCTGAGCCTGGTCATCTACGCCCTTCTGGGGCTGGCCGGTGGCCTTGGCCTGGGCATCGTGGCCGCGGCGGTGCGCCGGCAGGTCTCACCCCGGATCACCGATCGTCTGGACATCGTCCGGACCGTCGAGGAGACGGCGGTGTTCGCCGAGCGACTGCCGGGAGACCCTGCGCTGGGAACGCTGCTCTGGCGGAGCGTCTCCCGGCTGCTTCCCACGGGTCACGGCCCCGCGGGTTCGGTCATCGCGGTCCAGGCGCTGACCGCCCCCGCCGCTGCCATCCGGGCCGCGACGGCGCTCGCCGATGCGGCGACGGCCACGGGCCATTCGCTCCTGCTCTACACGGAGTCCAGGGAGGCGGCGGGCACGCTGTCCGGTCCCGGGGCCCCGGCGATCACCTCGGCGGGGCTGGAGGAGCTCGACGGCACCGCGCGTCGCCGCCTCAACGGGCTCTCCCTGAGCCAGGCGAGCTATCTCGCCTCAAGCTCCAGCTCTCTGGACGGGGACATGGTGACCATCGTCGTCGGGGATCCGGTCTTCGGGGGCAAGGACCTCCACGGTGCGCCCCTGCCGGAACACTTCAGCGGGCCCGTGCTGCTGGCCGTCGAAGAGGGGACCGACACCGCCGACTCGCTCTTCGAGGCCGTGGACCAGTTGCGCATGGCGGGGCTGGACGTGGTGGCGGTGGTCCTGACCAAGGCGCCGCGCAGGTTCCCGCTCCTGGGCCGGCTGCGGCGTGGTTCCCGGCGGTCCCGCGCCCGGCGTGCGTCACTGCCTGCGGTTCAGCCGGTTCAGGACACCGCGGGTGAGGATGAGGGCGGCAGCACGCCGCTGGCCGGAAGGGCCCTCCTGCCCGCCCCGGTCTCCGGAGCCGATCCCGCCCCCGTTCCGGCCCCGGTTCCTTCGCCCGCCCCCGCTGAGGCCCGGTCATGAGCACGGCGTCGGCACCGGGGCACCGGGGCACACGCCGGGCCCCGTCCGCCGGGCGGCCCGCCTGGACGCTGGACTCCGCGCGCGTCCCGGCTCCGTCCGCGGCCCGCAGGGGCATGTCACGGGACCGGACGGGCCTGGGGCCGGTCGCGGCGACCCTGGTGGTGGCCGTGGTGTGGCTGCTCCTGGAACTGAGCGTCCAGCCGTGGTCCCGTTCCGACTCGCTGGGGGGCACGGACAGCAGCAGCCTGCTCAAAGGCGTGGTCCTGTTCGCCTGCCTTCTGGGCCTCATGGTGCTCACCCCGCCCCGGACCCGGCTGGTGGTTCCCGTGGTCTTCCGTCTCTACCTGCTGTTCACCGTGGTGGTGATCCTGAGCGCTCTGCTCCTGCCGTCGAGCCTGACGATCATGGTCCGGGCGGGCCGGTTCATGGCGGGCATCGCGGTGCTGGTGCTGCTCTTCCCCCTGGTCAAGGACCGGGCTCACATGTTCGTGCGGATCATGTTCGGTGTGCACCTGGTGCTGGGCCTGAGCGTCTTCGCCGGGATGGTGCTGCTGCCCTCACAGGCCTGGCTGGACGGCCGGAACTTCGCCCAGGGTGGCCGCCTCATGGGGGCCATCATGCCGATGATGCCGCCGCGGGTGGGAGAGATCGGAGCAGTGGTGCTGGGCCTCGGCGTCCTGCTCTGGGCCCTGCGGCTCCTGCCCTTGCCCCTGGCCCTGGTGGCGGTGGCCATGGGGGCTGCGCTGATCGTGCTCAGCCGCACCCGTACAGCACCTCTGGCCGCCCTCACGGGCCTGCTCCTGGCGGTCCTCGCCCTGCGCAGGCACCAGGGTGCCCGGCGCATCTTCGGGGTCTTCCTGGCCGCCGGTGTGGCGGCGCTGCCCTTCGTGGGCACCATCTCGACCTGGGCCCTCCGCGGCCAGGACACCAGCCAGCTGGAACGCCTGAGCGGGCGGACCCTGGTCTGGGATTTCATTCTCTCGCAGCCCCTGACGGACCTCACTCGGTGGTTCGGCCACGGGCTGGGGGAGAAGAGGATCCTCCTGCGCCGCGGCGAAGGGGACATCAACTACATGGCCATCGACAACAGCTGGCTCGACTCCTATTGGGAGTCCGGCCTGGTGGGTCTGGTGCTCATCGTGGCAGCGGCGCTCGCTGCCCTCATCTACGCGCTCCGGACCCCGGAGCCGGGTGCCCGTGCCGTCGCCGCCTTTCTCTGCGGCTACGTGCTGGTGGCATCCATCAACGAGAGCGGTCTGTGTGACCTGTCATCCATGACGCTCCTGCTCCTGGCCTCCGCCCAGCTCGCGCTGTGCGGGAGGTTCCACACCGAGGGCTTCCCGGCCGGTGACGTGTTCCGGGGTCCCAGGTTCAGCATCCCTTCGGGGAGAAAGTGATCCATCATGAAAAGCATCCTCAGGCGTCTGGCCGTGGGAATTGCTGCAGTGGCTGTGGTCCTGGGAATGACCGCCGCCCCTGCCTGGGCCAAGCAGACCACCCTGTCTGCCGTGTCCACGCCGACCTGGCAGACCAATGCCACGGTCCGCGCCCTCGCCTACGCGGGCGGGAAGGTCTTCGTGGGCGGGGAGTTCACCACGGTGCGTCCGCCAGGTGCAGCCGCCGGGGTCTCTGAGACCTCGCGGACCTACCTGGCGATCTTCGACGCCGCCACCGGCAATCTCCTCAGCAGCGCACCGCAGCCCAATGGCAAGGTCTGGTCGCTGACCGCCTCCGCGGACGGTTCCACCGTCTACGTGGGCGGCGACTTCACCCAGATCTACGGCACCGGGCGTGGCCGCATCGCGGCCATCGACACGGCCAGCCTGACACTCCGCGCCGCGTTCAAGCCCTATGTGGCCTACCGGGTCAGCACCATCGACGTGTCCGGCCCCACCGTCTACCTCGGCGGCAGCTTCACTCAGGTGGCCGGGGTGGACCGTCCCCGGGCCGCAGCGGTGCAGGCCAGTGACGGCGCTCTTCTTCCCTGGAACCCCGCACCGGATGCGGATGTGAACTCGGTGAAGGCCTCGCCTGACGGCAGCAAGGTCTACCTCGGCGGCAGGTTCGCCAACGTCGGAGGAGTGCACCGCGAGAGCGTGGCACTGGTGGACGCCCAGCAGGGCGCCTTGCTCCCCTTCGCCGCCGCGTCCGCGGTCCCCAACCGGACCAGCGGCTGCTGGTCCAAGGTGGAGGACATCATCACCCGCGGGGACACCGTCTACTTCGCCAATGCCGGTGACGGTGGCGGCTGCTTCGACGGCACCTGGTCCGCCTCCATCAGCACGGGCCAGCTGAACTGGAAGAACAACTGCCTGGGCGCCACCGAGGCGATCGTCTTCGTGGGCGACTGGCTCTACAAGGGCTCCCACGCCCATGATTGCAGCGCGGACGGCGGGTTCCCGCAAGGTCCCAACCGCTTCCTGCTGGCCGAGAAGCCGGACACGGGGGAGGTCCAGGGCTGGTACCCGCAGACCAACGCCGGGCCCAGCACCTACGTCGGCCCCTGGGACATGGCCACCGACGGCCAGCACCTGTGGGTGGGCGGTGACTTCACCACGGTCAACGGGGTGGGGCAGCAGGGCCTGACGATGTTCGGTTCCTCAAGCGACGCCGCTCCCAAGAAGCCCGCCACCCCGGCGGCGGCCAGCCTGCGCGCAGGACAGGTGGACGTCCGGGTCACCGCGACTCTGGACAACGACGACGAGTACCTGAACTACAAGGTCTTCCGGAACGGGTCCAGCACGCCGCTGGACGTCCGCACCGTCCGGTCGCGGTTCTGGGACATTCCCAGCTACCGGATCACGGACACCGGGCTGACCCCCGGAAGCCAGGTGGCCTACCGCGTGGAGGTCACGGACGGCACCAATGTGGTCACCTCCTACTGGACCGAGTACCTCACCGTGGCCAGTCAGAACGCGGGCTACGCGGACAATGTGGTGGCCGATGGCGCCCAGTACTACTGGCCCATGGATGAGAGCAGTGGCAGCACCGCGCACGATGCCGTGGCGGGGAACACCCTGAACGGCAACAACCGGACGGATCTCGGTTCGGCCGGGCCCAACGCAACCTCCAAGTCGGTGAACATCCAGAGCTCCACCGCCAGCCTGAACAGCTCGGTGCAGATCTCCGGCCCGAACACCTTCTCCGTGGAGGCCTGGATCAACACCACCAGCTCCCTGGGCGGCAAGGTGATCGGCTTCGGCAACACCTCCAGCGGGAGCAGCAGTCAGTACGATCGCCACCTCTACGTGGACAGCGGAGGACGGGCCGTCTTCGGCGTCTACCCGGGCTATGTGGTCACGGTCCGTGGCGGCAGCGCCGTCAATGACGGCAAGTGGCATCATCTGGTCGGCACCCTGGGCGGCGGCAAAGCCACCTTGTACGTCGATGGCGTCAGCCAGGGTTCTTCCACAGCAGCTGGTGCGGAAGGCTACAACGGGTACTGGAGGGTGGGTGCCAACAGCCTTGGATCCTGGCCCAACCAGCCCCTGAACCAGGGAATCGTGGGACGCGTGTCCCAGGTGGCGGTCTACTCCTCGGCGCTCGATGCGTCCCAGGTGGCCTGGCACAACTCCCTGGGCCGTGGCAATCAGCCCCCCGTGGCGGCCTTCACGCCGTCCTGCACCCTGATGGCCTGCTCGTTCAACGCCTCGGCGTCGAGCGATCCGGACGGCACCATCGTCTCCTACGCCTGGGACTTCGGTGACGGAACCACGGGCACCGGTGTCAATGCCGGCCACAACTACGCCACGGCCGGCACCTGGAACGTGCGCCTGACCGTGACGGACAATCAGGGAGCCACCACGGTGAGCAACCAGACGGTGACCACCACGGCGCCGAACCAGCCGCCGGTGGCCAGCGCGACGTCGTCGTGCACCTATCTGGTCTGCGACTTCGACGCCTCGGCGTCGAGCGATCCGGATGGCACCATCGCCTCCTACGCCTGGACCTTCGGGGACGGGGGCACGGGCACCGGGGCCAAGCCGCAGCACAGTTACGCGGCGGCGGGCACCTACACGGCCACGGTCACGGTGACGGACGACGACGGGGCTCAGAAGAGCGCCGGCACCACCGTCACGGTGGCACCGCAACCGGCCAACCAGCCGCCGGTGGCCAGCGCGACGTCGTCCTGCACGCAGCTCGCCTGCAGCTTCGACGCCTCGGCCTCCAGCGATCCGGACGGCACCATCGCCTCCTACGCCTGGACCTTCGGGGACGGGGGCACGGGCACCGGGGCCACGCCGAGCCACAGCTATGCGGCACCCGGCCTCTACACCGCCACCGTCACGGTGACGGACAACCGCGGCGGCACCGCCAGTGCCAGCACCCAGCTGGATCTGAGCAACGCCGTCCCGGCAGGCACGGTCCTGGCGAAGGACACCTTTGCGCGGACCGTCACCAACGGCTGGGGCACGGCGGACAAGGGCGGAGCCTGGACGGTGACCGGCACGGCAAGCCGCTATGCGGTCGGCAGTGGGCAGGGCACCCTGACCATGGCGACGGCCGGCAACCAGACCGGTGTGGGCCTGAACTCCTTCTCCGCACAGGACACGGAGCTCAGCCTGGGACTGTCGCTGGACAAGCCGGCCACCGGCGGCGGGGTGTATGTCAGCCTCGACTCCCGCACGGTGGCAGGCCAGGGCGCCTACCGGGCCAAGGTCCGGTACATCTCGGCGGGCAGGGTGTACCTCTCCCTGATCCGGGTGGACAGCGCCGGGGCGGAGACCGTCCTGGTGCCTGAGACCCAGGTCCTGGCGAGCACGCCCACCGCGGGCAACACCCTCCAGGTGAAGTTCCTGGTCTCCGGGTCCGGCACCACGGCGCTCAAGGCGAAGGCCTGGGACAGCAGTGGCACGGAACCCGGCGCATGGCAGCTGAGCACCACGGACAGCACGGCCGGACTGCAGGCGGCGGGCTCGCCGTACGTGCGGACGGTCCTCTCCGGCTCATCCACCAATGCACCCGTCCAGGCGCGTGTGACGGACTTCCTGGTCACCACACCGCGCTGATTCTGACAAGCGAAGGAGCACGAACGTGAGTACATCAGCAGGGCAGGGGTTGCCACGCGTACTCATCAGCGCCTACGCCTGTGGCCCCGGGCTCGGTTCCGAGCCCGGGGCGGGGTGGGCGGTGGTCAAGGCCGCCGCCCGGCACGCCAGGGTCTGGGTCATGACGCGGGAGCGGTTCGCTCCGGCGATCGCCCAGGCCCTGGCGGTCGACAGTTTCCTGGCCTCCCGAGTCAGGCCGGTCTACGTGGACCTCCCGGACCGTTTCCTGAAGGCCAAGCGCAGGCACCGGGACGTGTACTGGTACTACCCGCTCTGGCAGCGGGAAGCGGCCCGGGTGGCCCGTCGGCTGCACCAGGAGCACCATTTCACCCTGCTGCACCACGCCACCTTCGCGGTGGACTGGATGCCCAGCGGGCTCGCCTCCCTGGCCCGCGAGATCCCTCTGGTCTGGGGCCCGGTGGGCGGGGCCAGCTACGTGCCCCCCGAACTGTGGCGCTGGCTCGGAGTGCGGGGCACGGTGCATGAGCTGCTGCGCAGCGCCGCCACCCGCACCGTGCGGCGTCTGTCCACGGGCCCGACGGCGGGGCGCGCCGCCCTGGCGGTGGCCCTGAACGCTGACACGGCGCGGCGTTTCGGGCATGCCCGCGACGTGGTCATCGCTCCGAACGCCGTGTTCGATGACCCGGAGCCCGACGACGGCCACGCGGCGCCGCGCGGACGTGGCGGTCACGCCGGCTCCGCGGAGCTCAATGCGCTCTTCGTCGGACGTCTGGTGGCGTGGAAGGGGGTCCGTCTGGCCCTGGCCGCCGTGGCGGAGAACCCGCAGTGGTCACTGACGTTCGTGGGAGAGGGCCCGGAACGGGAGTGGCTCGAATCGGCCGCCCGTAGACAGGGCCTGGACCACCGCATCCAGTTCCTGGGACAGCTGGAACGCTCCGAAGTGCTGAAGCTGATGGGGCTGGCCGACGCCCTGCTCTTCCCCTCCATGCACGACTCCTGTGGCTGGGTGGTGGGCGAGGCCATGACCCGTGGACTGCCGGTGGTGTGCCTGGACCTCGGGGGCCCACCGGCTTTCCTGGCCGACCGCACCCAGGCGGTTCCGGTGGGCCGGGAGGTGGTGGCGGAGCTCTGCCACCGGCTGGACACCATCCGGCTCCTCGCCACGGGACGGGGAGCGGGACCAGGACGTGCCGCCGACGCGGGGCCGGAGGACTTCGCCCGGGGTGCCTGGGTCATGCCCGACCCCTCCTCCTGGACCCAGGAGGCCTTCACCGAGCGAGTGGGCCAGTGGTACCGGCGAGCGCTCGCGGGACCGGCCGCGCGGCCGGCGGAACAGCCGGCGGAACCCGTCCCGGCCGTCGCGCCCGCGGAGCCCGGGACGCCTGGGACGCCTGACGGGGCGTTCTCCGAAGGGACGGCCGGCCATGCTCCCCGCTGAGGACGGCAGGCTGGACCGCCGTCGCTTCCTCCAGTTCCCGGTGCTCGCGGCGACGGGTCTCCTCACGGCCTGCTCGCCCGGGCCCGCGTCGCCGTCGCCCCTCACCCCGACGCCCACCCGTACCACCAGCACCCTCGACGAGCTCCTGGCACAGGACGTCTTCGCGATCGCGCACCGGGGTTCCGGGGACACCTGGCCGGAGCACACCCTGCGGGCCTACACGGAGGCGGTGGCCGCCGGCGCCATGGCCGTGGAGGTGTCCGTGCACATGACCAAGGACGGCGTGCTGGTCTGCCATCATGACACCAACCTCTCCCGCATGACCGGCGTGGACCGGGAGATCAAGGACCTCACCTTCCAGGAGCTCGCAGAGATCCGCAACGACGCACGGTCCTGGCTGGGACCGGCGACGCCCCTGGAGCCGATCCCCGCATTCCGGGACGTGCTGGACGCCCTGGCCCATAAGACGGTGCTGTTCATCGAGGACAAGTCCGGTGAGCATGCCAAGGAGGTCCTGGACCTCATGGACTTCTACCCGGCGTCCACCTCCCACATGGTCTGGAAGCAGACCGCCTCCTCCGGCTCCTACAAGGAGGCCCGCCGGCGCGGCTACACGCTCTGGGGGTACTTCATGGACAACGAGGACCATCAATTCGACCGTTACCAGGACCGCTTCGATCTGCTGGGCATCTATCACGGGGCCGGCGATCAGGACATGCGGGACCTGGTGGCCTTCGGCAAACCGGTCATCTGCTGGGAGGTCCACACCCGGACCATGCGCAAGCGAGTCCTGGACCTCGGGGTCCGTGGCCTGATGTGCTCCAACTACCCGTACGTCACGGCCGGGGGTGCGGCGGCGGTGAAGGACGACTTCGGCACCGGGCGGCGTGCCACCGGTGACCTGCCCTGGATCCTGACGCCCAAGTATCAGCCGCGGTTCGACCAGGCCTCCCGCGGACTGGACTTCGCCTTCGCCTCCTCGGCCACCTACATCCTGGGCTCCCTGAGCCCGGTGACCGGGCCGTCCTATGGCTGCGGAGTCAGCCTCTGCTGGCCTGAGGATCTGCCAGGCGGCAAGGACGCGGCGGGACTGGCCGTCGGGTTGTTACAGGACGATCCGGCCCTGGTGTCCGGTGACGCTGCGGCCGCCTATCTGGTGCAGCTGACTCCCGATGGCACGCTCTCCGTCCTGCTCCGCCACGGCGCGGCGGGGGCGGACCGTGTGCTGGCGTCGGTCCGCACCCAGCCGTTGAAGGCGGGCGAGTGGGCCACGGTGCGGCTGGAGGTCACCACGACGGGCCTGACGGTCTCCCGCGACGGGGATCCCGGCTGGAAAGCTGCGGCCGAGGACGGCTCGTTGCGCGGTGGCTATCTGGCGTTGGTCAAGGGCTATCCGGGTGCCCAGACCGTCCGCTTCCGTGACGTCTCCGTCACGGCTGCCACCTGAGAAGCTCCGGGCAGGGGCACGACGGTGTCCTCCACAGGGTCCCTGCCCGGCTCTCAGCCGGGGACGCCGGCCGCCAGGGCGTCGGTGTACACCGCTTCGAGCTGCCGGAGATTGTCCTCGGCGTCGTACTCGCTCGCATGGCGCCGCAGCGCCGCCTGCCCCATGCGGTGCGCGACGCCGGGCTCCAGCACCCCGGCCAGCACCCGGGCCAGCGAATCCGGATCGCCGGAGCGGAAGGTGACCGCGGCGCCGTCGTCGCCCGTCAGCTCGGGGAAGACACCCTGGTCGGGGACCACGGCGCCCAGCCCGTGGGCGAAGCCCTCCACGACGCTGAGCCCGAAGGTCTCGAACACGCGGGAGGGGTTGACCAGGAGACGGGCGCGGCCCAGCTGGGCCATGGCCTCGGGCCGCGGCAGAGCGCCGAGGAACCGCACGGTGTGCAGTCCGCGGCGCGCGAGCTGAGCCTCCAGAGCGGGCCGGAGCGGGCCGTCCCCGATGATGAGCAGGGGGCCGAAGGAGTCACGCCAGGCATCCAGGAGGACGTCCGGTCCCTTCTCCGGTGAGAGGCGGCCCAGATACACCACGGGCGCGTCATCTGACGTAACACTCACTTCTCCGGGGGCCGCCGCGGGCACGAAATGCGGTTTGACCGTGATCCGGGCCGGATCCAGACCCTGGGCGGCGAAGAGATCCCGGGCGAAAGCGCTCATGACCACGAACTTCGTCACGCCGTGCACCCAGGTGCCCCTCGCCTGATGGAGCCCGATCGACAGTGTGAGCGGCAGAGTGGACAGGGTGGAGCCGCGATAGCAGCCGTGCCGCAGCCCCGGAAGCGGGCCGGAGCCGGAAAGACAGTCGGTGCACGGCTTCCCGTCACGCAGGAACGTCCCGTCCGCGCAGAACATCCGGTAGTTGTGCAGCGTCATCACCACGGGGACCTCCGCGTCGCGCGCGGCCGCCAGGATGGAAGGGCTGATCAGGGGAAACGTGTTGTGCACGTGGAGCACATCGGGCCGGTCAGCCAGCAGAACGGCGGCCAGCTCGCGTTTGGCGGAGGGGGAATGGACCACCCCCAGGGGCACCAGCGCCTTGCGTGCCAGAGGCATGGCGGCGATGTCATCGGAGTGCCGCGCGAAGTGCCGGACCTGGTGTCCCGCGGCCTCCAGGAGCCCCATTTCCTGCCGCACGACGGAATCCTCGCCGGACGGCTGAGCCGAGCGATAGTAATTGTGAGCTACCAGTATCTTCACTACAATCGACCTTTGACTTGTCAGGGGCGAGTTTTCCACCACACAAATTCCAGGGCGCCGGTCTCCGCCCGCAAACAAAGAGAGCCTATGGCGAACAGTTCATCGAACCATGCCCTGAACACCTCCCCGAAGCGCGGAAAGCACCGCGCCTCCCGGCGCCGCATCCCCGCCGTCCTCGCCCTCGCAGGGCTTCTGGGCGGCGGTCTGCTTGCCGTCTCCACGCCCGGTGCGGCCAATGCCGCGGCACCGGCGTGCACCGTGACCGTCAAACCCGGCACGGAGATCGCGGACGCGGTCAATCGTCAGCCCCAGGGTGCCGTGATCTGCCTCGCGGCCGGCCGCCACATCCTCAACCGCACCATCGCGCCCAAGGCTCAGCAGGAACTCAGGGGTCTTCCCGGGTCGATCGTGGACGGCGCCAAGCCTCTGACGTCCGCTCCGTGGACCAGCTACCAGGTCACCGGCGCTCCTGCCCGGTGGCAGACCCGCGGGCACCTGCCCGCCGCGTACACCGGCCCCGGCCAGTGTGAGACCGCGGGCAGCACCAGCTGCAACTTCGCCGAGGACCTCTTCTACGACGGCGCGCGCCTGCGCCGCGTGAACAGCCTCGCCGCCGTCGTGCCCGGCACCTTCTTCGCCGACTACGCCAGCAACACCCTCACCATCGCCAACACCCCGGTGTCCCACAGCATCCGCATGGCCCGTCTCCAGACGGCCATCTCCTCCACCCAGGCCGGCGTGAAGCTGACGGGCCTGACGGTCCAGCACTTCGCCAACCGGTCCCAGCGCGGCGCCGTGGTGGTGTCCGGAACGGACTGGAAGGTCACCGGCAACACCGTCAGCGACAACCACGGTGTGGGCATCCTGGCGGATCAGGCGGTGCGTCCGCAGATCCTGAACAACACCGTGATCCGTAACGGACAGCTGGGCATGACGCTCTACCGCACCAGCAACGCCACCGTGGTGGGCAACACGGTCAACGGCAACAACACGGCGGGCTACTGGATCGCCGACTGGGAGTCCGGCGGGATCAAGACCACCTACTCCAGCGCTCTCATCCAGCGCAACACCGTGGCCGACAATCTGGGCATCGGTGTCTGGGCCGATGTGCAGTCGGACGGCATCACCGTGGACTCCAACACCATCACCGGCAACTACGCGGACGGCGTGCGCTACGAGATCAGCCGCCGCGGGGTCATCAGCAACAACACCGTGACCGGGAACGCCAAGAAGATGGGCCGTGGTGGCGGCACGGGCCTCATGTCCGGCGCCGGCATCGACATCAACACCTCGTCCGACGTGATGATCACGGGCAATGTGGTGCGTGCCAACCTGAACGGCATCAGCCTTCAGGCCCGCAACCGCGGCACCAGCTCCTGGGGCACCTACATGCTCACCAAGGTGACCGTCACCGGCAACGCCGTGGACCTGGGAACCGGTTCCCCGACGACGGCGGCCACGGGCATCGTGACCACCAAGGACCGTGTCCTCACGCCGTCCACGGCCGGGATCGTGTTCAGCCGGAACTCCTACACCCTGGCCACCAGCGCCCAGAAGGGGTTCAACAAGCTCAACACCCTTGTCACATATCCTGGCTGGAAGGGCGCGGGGTTCGACTCCACTGCCAGTGTGGCGTACCTTCGCTGACAAAGCCTTCGGAGTGACGGCTCCCGGGAACTCTTCCGGGACCGTGCGCGAGCGGGAGTGAGGGGCTGACCATGGGTGTCCAGGGCACACGGTCCGGCAAGGACGGGGACCGCGGGATCGCCGCGTCCCTGCAGACGCTGAAGGGCAAGCAGAAGACGTCAAAGGGTGCCTCCGCGTACGTCAGGTTCTTCAACCGCCCGTTCGGGCGGCTGCTGGCGGCGGTGTCCTACCGACTGGGCCTGACGCCCAACATGGTGACGGCCATCAGTGCGCTGGCCACCTTCGGGGGCCTTGCCGTGCTGGCCTTCTCCCCGGTGAACCCCGTCACGGGACTTCTGGTGGCGGTTCTCCTGGTCCTGGGCTACGCCTTCGACTCGGCGGACGGCCAGCTGGCCCGGCTGCGCGGCGGCGGCAGTTTCGCCGGCGAGTGGCTGGACCATGTGGTGGACGCCGCGAAGATGTCCCTGTTCCATCTGGTGGTGCTGTTCGCCTGGGCGCGCACCGGCACGGTGTCCGGGGCCTGGCTGGTCCTTCCGGGGACCTATGCCTTCCTGGCGGCGTTCTTCTTCTGCACCATCATGCTCACGGACCAGTTGCGCCGTGCGCACCGGGGTTCCAGCGGCATGCGCCTGGCCGGGGAGGGCAGCTCTTCCGTGCTGTACTCGCTGGCCGTGCTGCCCACCGAGTACGGTGTGCTGGCCTGCGTGTTCGTGCTCTGGGGCTGGCCGGTGCTGTTCCAATGGGTCTACCTCGCACTCTTCGTGTGCAATGTGCTGTTCCTCTGCCTGGCACTGCCGAAGTGGTACCGGGAACTCTCCGGCTTCGGCCGGACCTGAGGCCCGGCGGGATCGTGCGGCACAGCGGCTGAGGTGCTGCCCGGTCCATGAGCCGGCGGCTGCTGCTGCGCCGGCGGCCGGGGCCCGGCTGCCGGGAACACGGACGGTCTGAGATCCTGCACGGATCTCAGGCCGTCCGTGCCACATCCAGATGCGATTCGAGCCACTGCACGGTGCTCTCGACGCCCTCCCGCAGGCCCGTGCGGGCCCGCCAGCCGAGCCCGGTCAGACGGGAGACGTCCATCATCTTCCGCGGCGTGCCGTCGGGCTTCGCGTCGTCCCACAGGGTCTCGCCCTCATAGCCGACGACGCCGGCGATCAATTCGGCGAGCTCTTTGATGCTGATCTCGGTGCCGGTCCCCACGTTCAGGTGCCGGCCGCCGTCGTAGTTCTCCAGCAGGAAGAGGCAGGCGTCCGCGCAGTCGTCGGCGAAGAGGAACTCACGCAACGGCGCCCCGGTGCCCCAGTTCGTCACCGAGGCCGCACCGTCGTCTCTGGCCTGCCGGTACCGCATGATCAGCGCCGGCAGGACGTGGGAGACGCCCGGCCGGAAGTTGTCCCCGGGCCCGTAGAGGTTGCTGGGCATCGCGCTGATCCACGGCAGTCCGTACTGACGCCGGACCGCCTTGACGTACTGGATGCCCGCGATCTTGGCCACCGCGTAGGCGTCATTGGTGATCTCCAGCTTGCCGGTCAGGAGGGCGTCCTCCGGGATCGGCTGCGGCGCGAAGCGCGGGTAGATGCAGCTGGAGCCCAGGAAGAGGAGCTTCCGGACCCGGTGGCGCACCGCGCTGTCCATGACATTGCCCTGGATCCGGAGGTTCTCGCTCAGGAAGTCCACGGGGAAGTCGTTGTTGGCCTGGATGCCGCCCACTTTCGCCGCCGCCAGTGCCACATGCCGCGGTTGGTGTTCGGCGAAGAAGTCCTCCACAGCGGTCCGGTCCAGCAGGTCCAGTTCCGAGGACGAAAGCCCGATCAGGTTCGTGAAACCCGCCCGCTCCAGGCGGCGCCAGATCGCGGACCCGATCAGCCCCCGGTGCCCGGCCACGTAGAACGGCGCGTCACGGTCCAGCGGTCCCGTGGGGCTCTCCTGGATCTCCTCCGCGGTGCTCATGTCAGCTCCAGACTGGAATTCCAGGAGGGCAGGGTGACCCTGTCCACCAGGTGCCCCTTGGGACTGTCGAGTTCCGCCAGATCATGGGCCACCATGAGCCGCGCCAGATCCCCGGCGCCCACCGATGCCTTCCAGCCGAGGTCCACCTGGGCGTTGGTGGGATCCCCGATGAGGGAGTCCACCTCGGTGGGGCGGATGTACCGCTCGTCGAACTCGACGTAGTCGTGCCAGTCCAGCGAGACGCTCCCGAAGGCGTACTCCAGGAACTGCTGCACCGTGGTGGGCGTGCTCGTGGCCAGAACGTAGTCCTGGGGAGTGTCCACCTGCAGCATCCGCCACATGCCCTCGACGTACTCTGCGGCATAACCCCAGTCGCGGATCGCGTCCAGATTGCCCAGGAAGAGACGTTCGGCCTTGCCGGAGGCGATGGCGGCGACGGCCCGGGTGATCTTCCGGGTGACGAAAGTGGCGCCGCGTCGCGGGGACTCGTGATTGAAGAGAATCCCGTTGACGGCGAACATGCCATAGGCCTCGCGGTAGTTGCGGGTCATCCAATAGCTGTAGACCTTCGCGGCGCCGTAGGGGGAACGCGGATAGAATGGCGTTTCCTCGTTCTGAGGGGGCGGTGAGGCCCCGAACATCTCGGAGGTGGAGGCCTGGTAGAACTTGGTGTCCACCCCGGCCATCCGCACGGCCTCCAGGAAGCGGGAAGTGCCCAGCCCCGTGGTGTTGCCCGTGTGGATGGGCTCGTCGAAAGAGACCCTCACATGCGATTGCGCGGCCAGGTTGTAGACCTCGTCCGGCTGGATCTGTGCCAGCAGCGTGACCAGCCGCGCGCCGTCGTCCATGTCCCCGTAGTGGAGGAACAGGCGCGCACCACTCTCGTGGGGATCCACGTAGAGGTGATCGATGCGGGCCGTGTTGAACGCGGAACTGCGGCGTATGAGACCGTGGACCTCGTAGCCCTTGAGAAGTAGTAGTTCGGCCAGGTAAGACCCGTCCTGACCCGTGATTCCAGCGATGAATGCACGTCTCGCCATGTCCCTGCTCCTTAGCGATTCCTGCTGATGACTGCACGCTACGGGGCCCGCGGCGGCCAGGCCCGAGTAGGGACTACGCGATTCCGGACAAGGGGTACTTAGGTAGTCCTGGGAAGCGTTCCGGGCCCAGGTGGTGCGAGAATAGACCAGGTAAATGTTTCCTAAATAAGGCGGAGGTGGGAGCGTGCACACCAGCGTCCCTCTGACTGATGTGGAAGTCCTCCGGATCCGGAATGACTTCCCCCTCCTGGCACATCCCGTGAACGGGCGTCCGCTCGTCTACCTCGATTCGGGTGCCACCAGCCAGAACCCCCTGAGCGTGCTGGAAGCCGAGCAGGAGTTCTATGAGCAGCGGAACTCCGCCGTGCATCGCGGTGCCCACACTCTGGCGGCCCATGCCACGCTGGCCTTCGAGGACGCGCGCGCCACGGTGGCCGCGTTCGTCGGGGCCCGCGAGGAGGAGATCGTCTGGACCTCCAATGCCACTGCCGGCCTGAACCTGCTGGCCTACGCCTTCTCCAACGCCAGTGTGGGGGAGGTGGCCCCGGAGGCCCGGCGTTTCGCCCTCGGCCCCGGTGACGAAGTGGTGGTCACCGAGATGGAGCACCACGCCAATCTGGTGCCGTGGCAGGAGCTGTGCCGCCGGACCGGCGCCACCCTGCGGTACATCCCGCTCACCGATGAGGGGACCCTGGACCTGGACGAAGCGGCCCGGGTGATCAGCCCCCGCACCAAGGTCCTCGCCTTCACACATGTCTCCAACGTCCTGGGCACCATCAACCCGGTGCGGGACCTCGTGGCCCTGGCCCACGCGGTGGACGCCCTGGTGGTCGTGGACGCGTGCCAGTCCGCGCCGCACCTTCCGCTGGACGTCAAAGCCCTGGACGTGGACTTCGCCGTCTTCTCCGGGCACAAGATGCTCGGCCCCACCGGGATCGGAGGGCTCTACGGACGCCAGGAACTGCTGGACGCCCTGCCGCCCGTCACCACCGGTGGCTCCATGATCACCACGGTGACCATGGAGCATTCCGGCTACCTTCCGGCTCCGCAGCGTTTCGAGGCCGGCACCCAGCCCGTCTCGCAGGCCATCGCCATGGCCGCCGCCGCCCGGTACCTGATGGAGACCGGCATGGACCGGATCCACGCCCGGGAGGGTGTGCTCGCGCAGCGCATGCTGGAGGGTCTGGCCGGGCTCCCCGGCATCCGGACCCTCGGCCCCGCCGCCGGTGTCGAGCGTGCCGCACTGGTGTCCTTCGACGTCGAGGGTGTGCATGCGCACGACGTCGGCCAGTACCTGGACGCTCAGGGCATCGCCGTCCGCGTGGGGCACCATTGCGCGCAGCCCCTTCACCGGCGCTACGGCCTCTCGGCCACCACCCGGGCCAGCGCCTACCTGTACACCACCGAGGACGAAGTGGACGCCTTCCTGGAGGGCGTCTCCGGGGTCCGCGGCTTCTTCGGAGTGAAGTGATGAGTTCTCTCGAATCGCTGTACCAGCAGACCATCCTGGAACACGCCAAGGCCCGCCACGGCGGCAGCCTGAGCGAAGTGGCCGCGTGTGAGACCTCCTGGCCCGCCGGCACCGGTCAGTGCCACCAGCTGAACCCCGTCTGCGGTGACGAGATCACCCTGCGCCTTGCCGTCACGGACGGGGAGGGCGGACGCCGGATCGAATCGCTGGAGTGGCTCGGCAACGGCTGCTCCATCTCCATGGCATCGGCATCCATGCTGAGTGACCTGGCCGGTGAGGTCTCCGTGGACGAGCTGGCCACGCTCATCGAGGAGTTCCGGACCGTGCTGCGCTCGCGGGGCACCGTGGAGGGGGATCCGGAGGAGCTCGGCGACGCCGCGGCCCTGTCCGGCGTCTCGAAATTCCCGGCCCGCGTCAAATGCGCCATGCTCGCCTGGGTGGCGGCAGAGGACGCCCTGCGTCAGGCCGTGGCCACCGCGGCCTGACGCAGGGCGCGGGCCTCAGCCCTCGTTCAGCCGGCGGTGGTGCCGGTTGCGGATCCGGAGCACGACGGCGCCGAGCAGGGCCGCGAGCACCGAGGCCGCCAGGATGGCCACCTTGGCGTGCTCGCCATGCGCTGACCCCTCACCGCCATGCCCGCCGCCGAAGGACAGGTCCGCCACCAGGAGCGACACGGTGAATCCCACGCCGGTCAGCAGTGCCAGGCCCACCATGTCCAGCCAGCGCACGGCCTTGTCCAGGGCCACGCCCGGCAGCCGGGTCAGGGCGAAGGAGGTGCCGAGCACCCCCACGAACTTGCCCACCACCAGCGCCAGCACGATCCCCAGGGCCACCGGGTCCGCGGCTGCCGAGCGCACGCCGTCGAGCCCTCCCAGAGCGACTCCTGCGGCGAAGAAGGCGAAGAGCGGCACCGCGAAACCGGCGCTGAACGGACGGAGGCCGTGCTCCAGGCGGTCGGCCAGCCCGTTCTCCGCGGCCTCTGAGCCCTTCCGGCCGAGCGGGACGGTGAAGGCCAGGAGCACGCCCGCCACCGTGGCGTGGATGCCGGAGGAGTGCACCAGGACCCAGGTGAGCAGGGCGAGGGGGAGCAGCGTCCACCAGCGGGCCCAGCGTCCGCCAGCCACACGGCCGAGTGCCGCGAACGCCGCGAGCGGGAGCAGTGCTGCCAGCAGGTAGCCGATCTGGAGAGCACCGCCGTAGAAGAGCGCGATGATGACGATCGCGATCAAGTCGTCCACCACCGCCAGCGTCAGAAGGAACGTTCTCAGCGCCGCGGGCAGATGGGAGCCGACCACGCCCAGCACGGCCAGCGCGAAGGCGATGTCCGTGGCCGTGGGGATCGCCCAGCCGGCCAGCCCTTCCGGATTCCCGGAGTTCACCAGGACATACAGCAGCGCGGGAACGACGACGCCGCCCACCGCTGCGGCGACGGGCACCAGGGCCTTGCGCGGATCGCTCAGCTCGCCCTGGAGGAGTTCGCGCTTGAGTTCCAGCCCGGCCAGGAAGAAGAACACCGCGAGGAGGCCGTCGGCGGCCCAGGTGCCGAGACTGAGGTCCAGGTGGAGGCCCGCGGGCCCGATCCGGATGTCGCGCAGTTCGAAGTAGGAGGCGCCCCAGGGGGAGTTGGCCCAGATCAGGGCCAGGATGGTGGCTGCGAGAAGCAGGAATCCGCCGGTGGTCTCGTTGCGGAGGAGACGGGTGACGCGGAGGCGCTCCGGGATCCGGCGGCGAGGAGTGGTGGGTGTGGGTGTCTGTTGCATGAGTTCCTGGGGGTCGTCGGTTCATAGCCACTGCCGGGGTCTCCGGGATCCGTCCCGGGGAGGGCAGTGGGCCGACCAGACTTCCCGGCACACCAGGATCTATTTTACCGCAGTTCCGGGCTGGGCCCGCCGGGACGGCCGCTCAGCTGCGCCGGGGCCGGGTGGGGAAAGACCCTGCGCCGTCTCCCTCCAGTTCGTCCGGGAACACGGGGCGTCCGGAGACGGCCAGCAACAGGGCCAGCGTGCTGCCGCGCACCACGGGTGCGGAGACCGCGGGGCCGGCCGGCATCTGGCGCTTCGCCTTTCCCCGGTTCTTGCGGCCCGCTCCCTGACGGGCCGTGTCCCAGCGGAAATCCGTGTCCGTGGCTTCGAGGACCAGGCCGGCCGCGCGTTCCCTGCCGCCGCCGAAGTCCGAGGGCGTGGACAGCTGGTACTTCAGGGCATCCACCAGAGACGGCAGCCGGTGCTCACGGCTGAGACCGAGCGGCCTGCGGATGTCCTCGCCGTGGACGAACACTTCCACCAGCCGGGTGTTCAGCGGAACCGGGGCACTGCTGCTGCGTCCGCTCACGGCGCCGAACGTCTTCAGGGTTTCGCGAGGATCGAAGGAGCGTTCCCGGGCCACGCCGCGGGCGTTCAATGCGTCGAAGTCGAAGCGTGCTTTCAGCAGTTCCCAGGCGAAGCCCGCCCAGGTGGTCTTGGCATCATCCACCAGATGAGCCAGCACGTCGTGGACGGTCCAGCCGGGGCAGAGCGAAGGAGTGTCCCAGGCCTCAGGTTCCAGGGAGGCCAGATCGGCTGCGAGCTCTCGGCGCTCGCGATGGACCACCTGCCATACGTCGTTCATCACGGGCCTTCCGGAGGAGTTCGGTCATTGCTCGGATGTGCCGGAGGAACCGCCTCGGACGGCCTTTCCCCCTGCCGCCGACCCTAGCAGCGGGAGGCCCTCTGCGGCAGGGGTGACGGAAAGACTGATACTCTGGAGAGGTGAAGAACTGACGCAGCCTGCTGACAGCTGGCTCCACATGCCCGTTGTCCCGCTGACACTCTGTGCCGATGATTCCCGCGCCTGCCGCCCTCTGGACGTTACCGGAGGATGCACTCAGGATGGCGCGGTGGCTGCGTCTCACCACCCCTCTCCAGGTTCTCCTGCATGCCCTTACTCCAGGGCCGCTGCCTGTGGCGATCTCCGCCATGGAGACCTCAAGGACGTCCTGGAGACGTGATGCGTGGCATGGCCGGCGGGACTTTCGTTCTGACGGAAGGACTCTCATGCACGCCTTGACTCTTCAACACCTGGCGCTGGACGGCATCTCCCAGCGCTACGCCGAACGCCGTGTCCTCAGTGACATCACTTTCGCCGTCTCACCGGGACAGCGGGTGGGACTGATCGGGGAGAACGGCTCCGGCAAATCCACCGTGCTGCGCATCGCCGCCGGTGCCCAGCGCCCGGATTCGGGCCTGGTGCTCCGGCCGGATCGCCTGGGCTACTTCGCCCAGGAGCTTCAGGCACCTCCCGGCAGCAGTGCCGGGGAGGTCCTGGACCGTGCGCAGCGCCCGGCTCTCCAGGCGCTCGCCGCACTGGAAAGCCAGGACGTGGAAGCCTATGCGCAGGCTCTTGACGCCGCCGAACGGCTGGACGCCTGGAGCGCTCAGGCACGGCGGGGAGAAGTCCTCGCCGGGCTGGGGCTCTCCGGCCTGGACGAACGGACGCCCGTGGAACGGCTGTCCGGCGGACAGCGTTCCCGGCTGGCGCTGGCGGCCCTCCTGCTGGAGGAGCCGGACGCCCTGCTGCTGGACGAACCGAGCAATCATCTGGACGACGCCGCGGTGGCGTATCTGGAATCCGCCTTGCGCGACTGGAAGGGCCCGGTGCTCTTCGCCAGTCACGACCGCACCTTCCTGGACCGGGTGGCCACACGTATCGTGGACCTGGATCCCTTGCCGGTGCCGGCCGTGGTGCTGGCCGATGCCGCCTCCTCCACGGTCCCACAGGGGCCGGAGGCGGGCGGAACGGGGCCGGATCCTGAGGACCGGGAAAGCACCTCAGACAGTGGAAGCGGCTTCGGCGTGCGCCACTTCGGGGGAGACTACAGCAGTGCACTCGGCGCGCGCCGGGACCTGATGCGGCAGTGGCGGGAACGCTATGCCGCCGAACAGGCCGAACTGATCGCGCTGCGGCACGAGATCGAGGTGGGC
>Ga0153950_1000041_pt1 | contig 53526 bp, 37 predicted proteins | sample TSNJ034MetaG_FD_104737 | JGI IMG/M metagenome (GOLD analysis project Ga0153950, IMG submission 104737) | Attine ant fungus gardens microbial communities from New Jersey, USA - TSNJ034 MetaG | ecosystem: Host-associated > Fungi > Mycelium > Unclassified | place: USA: New Jersey, Wharton State...
ATGAAGGCGATGTCCAGGGCCACCTTCTGCATGATGGTGTCCGTGAACGGGCCCACCAGCTCGTAGGAGCGCGGATTCAGGATGCCCCCGGTGACCATGATCTTGATGTTGGGGCGCACGGCCAGCTGCGAGGCGATGTTGATCGCATTGGTGACCACCGTCAGGGTGGGCCGGTTGGAGGGGGCATTGAGGTCATCCCGGGTGGCCAGGACCTGCGCCAGGGCGGTGCTGGTGGTGCCACCGCCCAGTCCCACCACCATGTACGGCTCCACCAGGGAGGACGCCGCCAGGGCGATCTGCTGCTTCGCCTCCGCGTTGTCGTCCCGGTTGTAGCGGCCGGGCAGGTCATAGGAGACGGAACCGGTGGTGGCGCCGCCGCGGGTACGGCTCAGGAGGCGCTGCTTCGCCAGGGAGTCCAGGTCACGACGCGCCGTGGCGGGAGAGACACCCAGCTGGGTGACGATGTCCTCCACCTCGATCTGGCCACTCTCGGCCAGAAGGTCGAGAATCGCCGTCAATCGGTCTGTCCGGTTCATGAAGTACGCTCCGCAGTGTCGAAGAGAGTCAGAAGCCGGGCCACTTCTGGAATCAGTGCGGCCCGCCCTGCCCCCAGGTATTTCCGGGAATCCACAATATCCGGATGAGTTTCAAGGTACTCGCGCACGGCCCGTGTGAAGAAACCGTTAAGGTGCGTCGACACGTTGATCTTGGTCATGCCCGCCCGGATCGCCGCCTGGATGTTCGCGTCCGAGACCCCCGACGATCCGTGCAGCACCAGCGGCACATCGAGCGCCGCATGGAGTGCGGCGATACGCTCCAGGTTCAGCTGTGCGTCTCTGCTGGTCATGGCGTGCGAGGATCCCACGGCCACCGCCAGGGCGTCCACGCCGGTGGCCGCCACGAAGTCCCGGGCCTCCTGAGGGTCCGTCAGCACGCCGGGGGCGTGTGCCCCGTCCTTGCCACCCACTTTGCCGAGTTCCGCCTCGACGTACACGCCGGCGGCGTGCGCGTACTCCCGCACGCGCGCCGTGGAGGCGACGTTCTCCTCATACTCCAGGTGCGCGCCGTCGTACATGATGGAGCCGAAGCCGAGGTCCACGGCCTGGCGGGCCAGGTCCTCGCTCTCGGCGTGGTCCAGATGCACGGCGATGTCCACGCCCGCCGCGCGCGCAGCGGAGAGGGTGGCGAGAGCCAGGGGCTCCAGACCACCGTGGTACTTGGCGCAGTTCTCGGAGATCTGCAGGATGAGGGGCAGCCCGGCCGCCTCCGCACCCGCGATGAGGCCCTCCACCGTTTCAAGGTGGATGACGTTGAAGGCGCCCTGGCCGCTTCCCCGCCCGGTGGCGCGGTCCATGATGGTGCGGGTGCTGACCAGGCTCATGCAAGTTCCTCCAGGGTGATGATCAGGTGTTGTTCCAGCTCGGTGTGCCGGGGCGAGATCTCCCCGGCCCCGGGCATCAGGACCGCGGCGGCCGACCAGGAGGTGGCACGCCGCAGCAGGTCTTCGGGGTCGTCCAGCCCTTCCGCGAGCGCCGTCGCGAGCGCGGAGACGGCTGCGTCTCCCGCCCCTGTGGGGTTGCCGCGCAGGGGCTCGGCGAGCCGTGCTCTCCAGCTGTGCCGCGGATGATCGGCGGAGAACAGGCGCATGCCCTCGCTCCCGGAGCTGACCACCACGGTGCGGGCGCCCAGTTCCAGCAGCTGCCGTGCGGCGGCCGGCAGGTCTTCTCCGCCGAACGCCTCCAGCAGCTCGTGGTGGTTGGGCTTGAGGATGTCGGCACCGGCGCGGGCGGCGGCCAGGATCGCGGGGCCGGAGGTGTCGATGATCGCCGGGACTCCGTGCTGATGGGCCAGGGTCACCAGGGCGGGGTAGAAGTCGCTGGGCGCGCCCGGGGGCAGGCTGCCGGAGCCCACCAGCACGGCGGCGTTCTGGAGGGAATCGACGACGGCGGTGGCGAGCCGCTGCCAGTCGGCGGCGGTGAGCGGCTGGCCGCTCTCATTGAAGATGGTGGTGTCCCCCAGGGCCTCCTCGACGAAGGCCATACTGCGCCGCGTCTCGGCCTCCACCGGGACCAGACGGTGCGGCACGCCACTGGCCTCCAGTTCGGCGGCGAAGGCCTCGCCGGTGGCGCCGCCCACCGGCGCGATGGCCAGCGTGGCGCGTCCCTGGTGATGAGCCACCCGGGAGACGTTGAGTCCCTTGCCTCCCGCGCGGGCCAGGGGCGGCGCGACGCGATGGCTGGCGCCGTGCTCGATCCGCTCCAGGAAGTAGCTGGTGTCCAGGGCCGGGTTCGGGGTCACGGTGACGACGCGTCCCTGAGCCGGCATGCTCATGTCCTGCTCTTCGGGGGCCTGCTGGGCCTGGGTCACGGCAGCCGCACCTCCAGAAGACGGGCCCTGGCTTTCAGTGCGGAGCCGAGCATGCCTGCGTCCTGTCCGAGGGCGGCCGCGCGGATGACGGGACGGCGCTGGAAGTCGAGCGCATGATCGACGGCATGGCGGAGGGGGTCCAGCAGGGCTTCACCCGCGGCGGACAGGCCGCCTCCGATCACCACCGCCTCGGTGCCCAGGATGGAGACGCACTGGCAGATGCTGAAGGCCAGCGCTTCGACGGCCTGGTTCCAGATCCGGAGGGCGTCCGGTTCCCCGGTGAGGGCTCGTTCCAGCACTTCACGGGCTCCGTCCACCGGGGTTCCGGTGAGCCGGACATAACGCTTGGCGATGGCCCCGGCACTGCCGACCGATTCCAGGATGACGCTGCCCTGGCCTTCGGGGTCGGGCACCATCGAGTGGCCGATCTCCCCGGCGAACCCGCCCGCGGTCACGGCCCGGCCTCCCGTGAAGATGGCGGCGGCGATGCCGGTGCCCACCACCATGACCATGGCGTCCTGGAACTCGCGCGCGGCGCCGAGCTCCATTTCGGCCGCCCCGGCGCTGGCCACGTCATGGCCGAAGGCCACGGGCATACCCAGCAGATGCTCCGCACGCTCCCGGAAGGGGAAGTCCCGCCAGCCGAGATTGGCCGAGTAGATCCCCACACCGTTGGCTTCATCCACCAGTCCCGGCACCGTGATGCCGACGGCTTCGAACGTCCCGGCGGGGTACTGGTGGCTGTATTCGGTGAAAAGCTCGGCGATCCGTTCCAGGATGGCCTCGCCCGGACGGTCCGGGTCCAGCGGGGTCTTGTGCCGTTGCAATGCCAGCACGGAGCCCTCGGCGTTGACCACACCGGACTTCATGTCCGTGCCGCCCACGTCGAAGGCGAGTACCCCTGCGTCCGCGAATCCCAGTGCCATGTTTCCTGCCCGTCTGTCCTGCCGTGGTGCCATGGATCGCCACTGCCGTCCGGGCGTGCCCGGAGGAGCGGCGGTGATGCCGCGCCGTGATTCCTGTCCGGAGGGACCTTCCTCACGGGCCGGCCCTTGTGCTGAGCCGACCGTCCTGACGGCCCGCGCACCATGGTGCGCGGGCCGGGCGCCTCAGGCTTCGTCGAGGATGACCGACCGCGTGAGGTTACGCGGGAGGTCCGGGTTCAGGCCGCGGACGCGGGCGCGTTCCAGCGTCACACGGTGCACACGGGCCAGGTCGGCCAGCGGGTGCAGACCGGAGCTGATGTAGCGGGCGCCGGTCTTGGCGACGTCGGCGGCGAGGCCTTCCGGCTCCTCGCCGAAGAGCCAGGTGACGCGGTTCGGAGCGGCGATGGAGATGGGGCCATGACGGTATTCCATGGCCGGGTAGGACTCGGTCCAGCCCTGGACCGCCTCGCGCATCTTCAGGCCGGCTTCGTGAGCCAGGCCCACGGTCCAGCCGCGGCCCAGGAAGGTGAACTGCTCGGCGTCCAGGAGTTCCTGATCCACCGGATCACTGACCGCGGCCTTCGCCTGCTCGATCGCCACGTCCAGGCTCTCGCCCAGGCTCGCCAGGAGGTACACCAGAGCGGTGGTGGCGAAGCGGGTCTGGACCACGGACTGCTCATCCGCGTACGGCAGGCCGATGATCACGTCCGCGAGGTCCACGATCGGCGAGTTGATGTCGCCGATCAGGGCGATCGTCTTGACCGTGCCCTTGAGCTGTGCCAAGACCTCCAGCACCTCGGTGGTGGTGCCGGAGCGGGTGATGGCCACCACCGCGTCATAACCGCGCTCGGGGCTGTTGCTGTTGAGGAACGCCTCCGACGCCGCGAAGGCGTCGGTCACGCCATGGCCCGCGGCCTCGCGTGCGGTGGCGTAGCTCTGCGCCATGAACCAGGAGGTGCCGCAGCCGATGACGGCGATCTTCTGACCCTTGGCCGGCAGCAGCCCTTCCTCCCGGCTCTGCGCCTGCGCCTGCGCCCAGACCTGGGGCTGCGAGCTGAGTTCCTCATCCATGTAGGCGCCGAGAACGGGCTCCGTCATCGTTGACTCCTTCTATGTGCATATCGTCCGGCAAGCCGAACCCTGGGGCCTGAGTGGTAATCACGAACGAGTGATCAAATATGCTTGGACCAGGGTTCAATCAATCAGTTTTACGCTACTGCATGACCGCCCAAACGTCCACAGAGCGCGCATAACGTTTCGGCCCCTGGACATGAACGCACAGGCGAACCGCCCGTCCCGGGCCGCGCAGCGGGGGCTGCGCCCGCCGGAGGATGCTCGATGACACTCGGAGTCCACACTTCCCCACTCCCCCGGACGTCACCTCACCGAGGATGATCGCAGCGTCAGCCGGACTCCGGAAGTTGCAGGAAAGCAAGCATGCCGAGCAGAAATCAATCAGAATCTGTCACAAAAGGCTTGTGATCTGTCGCACATTGAACAATAGTTACCAATACCGCACTTTTTCGCTCAGAGAGGAGCATCCTTTGAGGATCCACGGACCCACGCGGCGCGGAATGGCCCTGTGCATGGCAGGAGCGCTGGCACTCCCCCTCACCGGCCTGGCCGGTGCCCTGCCCTCCTGGGGTTCCACGCCGTCGTCGAACCCCGCCCAGCAGACCGTCGCCCCCACCGGCAAGACCAAACCACCCAAACCAGGCAAGGACCAGGAGGTCCTGGTCACCGGCCGGCTGGCCGCCGTCGTGTCCAAGACCTTCCCCCAGGTGATCAGCTACCTGGACCGGGACAGCGGCGGCACCCTGGCAGGCGCCCCGCAAGCCCTCAGCACGCTCAAGATCAACGGCACCGAACAGCCCGTCACCGTGACCTCCCGCAAGTCCGGCGACTCCGCCATGACTTACGCCCTCACGGTTCCCGGCTTACCGGGCGTTTCATTGAACGCGTCCCTCTCCCTGAAGGACAACGAGGTCACTTTCCGCATCACCTCCATCCGGGACACGGCGGAGAACCGGGTCTCCACGGTGGAGATCCCCGGCCTGAAGCTCGTCACGGTCTCTTCCACGGAGGCCGGCGCCCAGCTGTCCACCACCCGACTGTCCACCAACCGGAACGCCAGCGGGGACACCTTCACCCCTATCACCGCCACCACCCCGGTGGACGCGGCCCCCAAGGGCTCCGCCTATGCCCTGGCCAGCACCGGAGCCCTGGCCGCCGCCGTCGAAAGCAACTCGCTCTACGACGCCTCCTCCGGCCCGGCCAATCTGGACGGAAGCCGCTTCTTCAGCCAGGTGACCGCGGCACCGGACGGCACCCGCAATGCCTCCATCACCAGCGGGGCCTGGCTCCACCGGGCGGCCGGCTCCAGCACCACCGAGGAACTTCCCTGGGCCAAGGTGGCCATCACCGCCGACGCCAACGCGGACCGGCAGGTGGACTGGCAGGACGCCGCGATCGCCCTGCGCTCCATCGCCGTGCGTCCCAACAAGGGCGAGCAGACCGCGGACAACGTCATCACGCACATCCCGTTCAACTTCGCCTCCCAGGCCACCCACCCCTTCCTCCGCACCCTGGATGACGTCAAACGCATCTCCCTGGCCACCGACGGCCTGGGCCAGGTGGCCATGCTGAAGGGCTACACCTCCGAAGGCCACGACTCCGCCAATACGGACTACGGGAACAACTTCAACGAACGGGCCGGCGGACTCAAGGACCTCAACACCCTGGCCTCCGAGAGCGCCAAGTGGAACGCCCACATCGGCGTGCACGTCAACGCCACGGAGATCTACCCGGAGGCCAAGTCCTTCAGCGAGGACCTGCTCAACCCGGACAAGAGCAAGGGCTGGAACTGGCTGGACCAGTCCTACGGGATCAACCAGCGGGCCGATATCAACACCGGCAAGCTCGCCACCCGTATCAAGGAACTCCGCAAGGCCACGGACAAGAACCTGGACTTCGTCTACGTGGACGTCTACTACTCCTATGGCTGGGTGGCGCAGAAGATCCAGGACGAATTGGTGAAGAACGGCTTCCGCGTGGGCTCCGAATGGGCCTACTCCCTGAACCGGAACAACACCTGGTCCCACTGGGCCAACGACGAGAAGTACGGCGGCACGGACAACAAGGGCATCAACTCCCAGATCCTCCGCTTCGTGAACAACAGCCAGGCGGACGTCTGGAACCCGGACGTCCGGCTCGGCGGCAGCCACATCGTGGAGTTCGAGGGCTGGACCGGGCAGAACGACTACAACGCGTTCACCAAGAACGTCTGGGAATCCAATCTGCCCACCAAGTACCTCCAGCATCACGAGATCATGCGCTGGACGCAGGACAGTGTGGACCTCAGCGGCGGTGTCTCCGTCACCGGCACCACGGCCGATGACCGGAAGATCACCGCGGACGGAGTCACGGTCCTGAACGGCCGCAGCTACCTGCTGCCCTGGTCCTCCAAGGACAACGGCACGGCGGACAAGCTGTACCACTACAGCGCCGCAGGCGGCACCAGCACGTGGACCCTGGGTAAGGGCTTCTCCAACGCCCGCGAGCTGAGCGTCTACAAGCTCGGGGACAACGGCCGCACCCTCGTCACCACCGTCCCGGTGGTCGACGGAAAGGTCACGCTCACTGCCGAGGCGGGCCAGGCCTATGTGCTGGTGCCCCGCGGCAAGGCCACACAGCTGCCTGCCAAGGCCCAGTTCGGCTCCGGCACGCCGTTCCAGGACCCCGGCTTCAACGGGGACGGCCTCGCCGCCTGGAACCCACGCGGTCAGGTCCAGCAGATCCGTGATGACAAGGGCCGTCGCTACGCAGAGCTCGGCTCCGGCGCCTCCTCCATCTCACAGAAGCTGGGCCGGCTGCCCGCAGGCACCTACTCCGTGAGCGCCTGGGTGGAGATCGAACCCGGCAAGACCCGGAACACCCGTCTCACGGTGGACACGGGGCGCGGGAAAGCCCAGGAATACTCCCTGGACCGCTCCACCGCCCGGAACTACGTGGCCGGCGACGAGAAGAACGGCACCAGCTTCCAGCGCATCCGCGTCCTGGTGGACCTGCCGCAGGGCGGCCGCCCCACGGTCGGTCTCTCCGCGGGCGACGGCGACGCCAAGGTCCGGGTGGACGACTTCCGGGCCGTGAAGACCGCCCCCGCCCAGACCGGCGGAGTGCTCCAGGAGGACTTCGAGAACGTGGACCAAGGGTGGTGGCCCTTCCTCAAGGGCGATGCCGGAGGCTCCACCGATCCCCGCACCCATCTGAGCATCCGTAACGAGCCCTTCACCCAGAAGGGCTGGTACCAGAACGCCGTGGACAAGACCCTCAACGGGAACTTCTCCCTGGTGGCGCACGAGGAGAACAGCGGCTTGGTGTACCGGACCTCCGACTCCACCGTGAAGCTCACCCCCGGCCACCGCTACCGGGTGTCCTTCGACTACCAGAACTCCGCGGCCGGCCAGTACAGCTGGGTGTGGGGCTACGACGCCAAGTCGCCCGTGACGGTGGACAGCAAGCCGATCCCGGCCCAGACGCAGACCAGCCGTTTCGCCCAGGAGTTCACGGCAGGCAATTGCGGCCGCTACTTCACCGGTCTGAGCCGCACCGGCTCGGCCGACGGCGCGGACTTCGTCCTGGACGACTTCCTCCTGGAGGACCTCGGCCCCGCCACGGAGGTCCCGGCATGTGCCACGGTGTCCGGCAAACTCGGCGCCGACGTCCTCCAGCAGGGCAAGGCGAGCGACTTCACCACGGTCCTGGAGAACAACGAACCCGCCACGGTCAGCGATGTGGCGGTCAGCCTCCAGCTCCCCGAGGGCTGGACCGCCGAAGCCAAGACCCCCGCCACCGTGGGGAGCCTCGCCGCAGGCGCCAAGTTCACCACCACCTGGTCCGTGACGGCGCCTGGCAGTGCGGACGGCAACTACTCGATCGGGGTCAAGGGAAGCTACCGGACCACCGTGGATCCGCAGGGTCCCCGGACCGCGAGCACCGCCGTCGCGGTCAAGACGCTGCCCAAGCCGCCCCAGACGGACGTCTACGCGAGCGACCACGACTGGGTCAGCTCCAGCAATGGCTGGGGTCCCGTGGAGAAGGACAAGTCCAACGGGGAACAGGGCGCCGGCGACGGCACGCCCCTCACACTCAACGGTGTCGTCTATCCGAAGGGTCTCGGCGCCCACGCCCCCTCCACGGTGAAGTACTTCCTGGGCGGCTACTGCACCCGGTTCACCGCAGAGGTGGGAATCGATGACGTGCAGAAGAGCCGCGGTTCGGTGATCTTCAGTGTGGTGGCGGACGGCAAGGTCAAGGCGGTCACCCCAGTGATGCGGCCCGACTCCGCCACCGCGAAGCTGGACGTCGACCTGACCGGCGCCCAGTACGTCGAACTCGTGGCCGACGCCACCGCGGACGGCAACGGCAATGACCACGCGGACTGGAGCGGCGCCCGCTTCAGCTGCTCCGATCAGCGGCACGACTCCCCCGGCGTCGAGCTCTCCGGCACCGTCTACGCCTCGGATCTCCCCTGGGTGAGCGAGGAGAACGGCTGGGGCCCGGCCGAGCGGGACACCGCCAACGGCGAGGACAGCCCCGGGGACGGCCCGGCGCTGACCCTGGACGGGACCCGGCACGCCAAGGGCATCGGCGTCCACGCGGACTCCTCGGTGGTGATCGACGTGCAGAAGAAGTGCACGGCGTTCAACGCCCTGGTGGGAGTGGATGATAAGAAGCTCGGCAAGGGGCTGCAAGGCTCCGTGGTGTTCGTGGTGCTGGTGGACGGCGCGGAGAAGTTCCACAGCGCGGTCCTCAGCGCCCCGGACACGGCGGTCCCGGTGACCGTGGACGTCACGGGCGCCTCCCGCGTCGAGCTGAAGGCCCTGACCAACGGGGACGACGGCGGCGACGACTGGGGTGACTGGGCCGAGGCCCGTTTCACCTGCTGAGCCGCCCCTCCCCTGCACGGCACGCGAAGTAACAGCTGACGCCCCTAAAACCTCGTTTTAGGGGCGTCAGCTGTTACTTCGCGTGGGTCGTGGCGTGTCAGACCACCTGGACGCCCGCCTGCCAGACGGCGTGTGTGAGGGGCATGCCCGGTCGGTAGGCCAAGTGGGTGGCGCTCGGGGCGTCCAGCAGGTGAAGATCGGCCCGGTGCCCGACGGCGAGGGAGCCCACCGCACGCTGTCCGTCCACGTCCTGCCCGGCCTCCCGGTGCAGGGCGAGCGCGCCGCCGAAGGTCGCCGCACGCACGGCTTCGTGGACGCTCAGGCCCATCTGCAGCACCGCGGTGGTCACGCAATAGTTCATGGCGCTCGTGTAGCTGGTGCCGGGGTTCAGATTCGAGGCGATCGCCACCTGGACGCCCGCATCCAGCAGGCGGCGGGCCGGGGCGAGGGGCTCCCGGGTGGAGAGGTCACAGGCGGGCAGACACGTGGCGACCGTGCCGCGGGGGCCGCGGCCGCCGTCGTACGAATCCCAGCTCTCGGCCAGCGCGAGGACATCCGAGTCCTCCAGGTAGTTCACGTGGTCCACACTCGCGGCGCCGAGTTCGACGGCGAGGCGCACCCCGGCGCCCGGGCCCAGCTGATTCCCGTGCACACGCAGCCCCAGGCCGGCGGCGGCGCAGGCCTCCAGCACGCGGCGCGACTGGGCCTCATCGAAAGCGCCACGCTCGCAGAACACATCGGCCCAGCGGGCATGGGGTGCGACGGCGGCGAGCATCGGCCCGACCACCTCGTCCACATAGGCTTCGGGCTCGGTGCCCTTGGGGACCAGGTGCGCTCCGAGGAAGGTGACCTCGTCCGCCACCTGGGCGGTGACACGGGCGAGGGCTGCTTCATGCTCCGTGCTGAGGCCGTAGCCGGTCTTCGCCTCAAGGTAGGTGGTGCCCCCACGCAGGGCTTCCTGGCGGCGGGCCAGGGCGAGGCTCAGGAGCTCTTCATCCGAGGCGGCGCGGGTGGCGTTCATGGTGACCCCGATGCCGCCGGCGCTGTAACTCTCGCCGGCCATGCGGGCCTCGAACTCAGCGGTGCGGTCCCCGGCGAAGACCAGGTGGGTATGCGAGTCCACCCAGCCGGGAAGCAGCGCGCGGCCCTCGGCGTCGTACACGGAGTCGGACGCCGGAGCGTCGGAAGCCTGCCCGATCCAGGAGATCCGCTCCCCCTCGACGACGACGGCGGCGTCTTTGAGGACCCGGCTCTCGCCGTCCTGGGTCATGAGTTCGGCAACGTTGGTGATCAGGAGGCTCATGGCTTCCATTCTGCCGGGGCCGCTTGGTCCCGTCCCGCTCTCCCCCGGACTCGTGTCCGGGATCCCGGACCAGCTGCCGCCCTCGTTAACCATCGATTGCTCCGTAGGTGTCGTTTTGAGGGCTCAAAACGACACCTACGGAGCAATGAATGAAAGGGCGAGGGTCAGGCCGTCGCGGCGCGGGCCGCCACGAACGCCTGGACGCACGCCTCGACGTCCGCGGCGGAGTGCCGTGCGGAAAGCTGAACGCGGATGCGGGCCGCACCACGGGGCACCACGGGGAAGCTGAACGCGGTCACGAACACCCCGTGCTCCAGCATGGCCGAGGCCACCTTGGAGGCCAGCACGGCGTCGTGGAACATGACGGGGATGATCGCGTGCTCGCCGTCCAGGAGCTCGAAGCCCTCTTCCTGCATCCGGCGGCGGAACAGGGCCGCGTTCTGGAACAGCTTCTCGCGCAGCTCCCCCGAGTCCTGGACCAGTTCCAGCGCCTTGAGCGTCGCAGCGACGATGGCCGGCGCCAGGGAGTTCGAGAACAGGTACGGCCGGGCCTTCTGGCGCAGCATCGCCACGATCTCAGAGCGGCCGGAGACGTAGCCACCGGAGGCACCGCCCAGGGCCTTGCCGAAGGTGCCGGTGTAGATGTCCACCCGGTCGCCTACTCCCGCGTGTTCAGGGGTGCCCGCTCCGGTGGGGCCCATGAAACCGACCGCATGCGAATCGTCCACCATGACCAGGGCGCCGTACTTGTCCGCCAGATCGCAGATCTCGCGCAGCGGGGCCAGGTAGCCGTCCATGGAGAACACGCCGTCGGTCACGATCACCACGCGGCGGGCCGCAGGCTGACCGGGCGTGTCCGTGGTGGCCTCACGGAGCTTAGCCTCCAGATCGGCCATGTCCTGGTTGGCATAACGGAAGCGACGGGCCTTGGAGAGCCGGATGCCGTCGATGATTGAGGCGTGATTCAGCGCATCGGACACGATGGCGTCCTCGGGCCCGAACAAGGACTCGAACACCCCACCATTGGCATCGAAGCAGCTGGAGAACAGGATGGTGTCCTCGGTGCCGAGGAACGCGGAGACCTTACGCTCCAGCTCCAGGTGGAGATCCTGGGTGCCGCAGATGAAGCGGACGCTGGCCATACCGAAGCCGTGGCTGTCCATGGCGTCCTTGGCGGCGGCGATGATCTCCGGGTGATCTGCCAGGCCCAGGTAGTTGTTGGCGCAGAAGTTGAGCACCTCGCGGGTGGGCTCTCCGAGCGGGCCCGCGGTGATGCGGTTGGACTGCGCCGAGGTGATGTTGCGCTCTTCCTTGAAGAGGCCGGCAGAGCGGATGTCGTCGAGCTCCGTGGCGAGCTGGTCCTTGATGAGGCCGTACATGGTGGTCCTTTCGGCGGTGGCCCACGGGGCGAAAGGCCCTGAGCCGGCTTGCGAATGTGGGGAGCCTGCGGGAAGGTTCAGTCCGCAGAGGACGACGACGCGCGGTGGCGGCCGCGCCGTCGTCGTCCGGTCAGCGGATGGTGGCTAGACATTGCGCCAGTCGAGCACGACCTTGCCGCCGTGGCCGCCGCGGGCGGCCTCGAAGCCCTTCTCCCATTCGGTGGCGGGCAGCACGTCCGTGATGACGGCGGAGATGTTGCGGTGCAGGACGGGGTTGGAGGAGAGCATGGCGCTCATGGCGTACCAGGTCTCGAACATCTCGCGGCCGTAGATGCCCTTGAGCGTGAGCATGTGGGTGACCACCTTGCCCCAGTCGATGTCGATCGACTGACTGGGCAGGCCGAGCATGGCGATCCGGCCACCGTGGTTCATGTTCTCGATCATCTCCGGCAGCGCCGTCGGGTGACCGGACATTTCCAGGCCGATGTCGAAACCCTCACGCATGCCGAGCTCGCGCTGCGCCTCGCTGATGCGGGTGGTGGAGACGTCGACGGCGAGGTCCACACCCATGCTCCGGGCCAGTTCCAGCCGGCTCGGGGAGACATCGGTGATGGCGATCTTGCGGGCGCCGGCGTGGCGGGCCACCGCGATGGCCATCAAGCCGATGGGGCCCGCGCCGGTGATGAGGACGTCCTCACCCACCAGGGGGAAGCTGAGGGCGGTGTGCACGGCGTTGCCGAAGGGATCGAAGATGGCGCCGAGCTCCGGGGTCACGCTGGGATCGTGGTGGACCCAGACGTTCTCCTCCGGGATGACGACGTACTCGGCGAACGCGCCGTCGCGCTGCACGCCCACGCTGGAGGTGTGAATGCACATCTGGCGGCGGCCGGCCCGGCAGTTGCGGCAGATGCCGCAGACCACGTGGCCTTCGCCGGAGACGCGGTCGCCGACTTTGACGTCGCGGACGTCCTCGCCGACCTCCACGACCTCTCCGTAGAACTCGTGACCGGCGATCAGCGGGGCGTTGATGGTGCTCGCGGCCCACGCGTCCCAGGACTGGATGTGCAGGTCCGTGCCGCAGATGCCGGTGGTGTGCACGCGGATCTTGACGTCCCCGGCGCCGGTGCCGGGTTCGGGGCGGTCCACGAGTTCGAAGCCGGGATGCGCACCGGACTTGTAAAGAGCCTTCATGAGTCCCATTACAAGCCCTTGAAAGGCTTAGAACAAGCTCAAGTATCTCATTCTTGAGTTAAGTAATTACTTAACTATTTAGCCAGGGCCTGGTGGGAACGCTTGCTCGTGGAGTAGATTTGGTATTCCAAATGAAGTGAGCCTGACCACATTCCAGCCCCTTCCCCCAGGAGACTCCCCATGTGCACCCATGACCACAGCAGCGTCGTCCAACCGCCCAGCAACCTGCCGCGCCGGGGCGTCCTCGCCGGGGCCGCGGCTCTCGCAGGCATCACCGCTGCCGGCATCGCCGCCCAATTGGCCGCGGCCCCTGCGGCCCAGGCCTCCGGGCGTCCCGCCGCCCCCAGCCACCCGGGACGCCCCCGCGTCCCCGGTGCCCTCATCATCGAGGGTGGCACCATCGTGGACCCCCTCACGGGCGGTGCGATCTCCGACGGAGTCCTGGTGCTCGACGGCGGCAAGGTCGCCGCCGTCGGAAATCGGGATACCACTCGGCGTGCCGTGGCCGCCGTCGCCCGTCGTGCGCAGCGGCTCAACGCGCACGGACGCTGGGTGGTCCCCGGCCTGGTCGACGCCCACATCCATGCCAATGGCCTGGAGGACGTCCGCCTCCACTTGCAGAACGGCACCACCAGCGTCCGCAGCGGCAGCAGCTCTTTCTACCAGGACGTGGCCCTCGCCGCACTCCCGGAGTGGGCGCCGGGCCTGTCCCCGCACATGCTCGCAGCGGGCCTGTTCGTCTCCCCGGATCAGGGCGACTCGATCCTGGCCGACCCGGACCTGACGCCCTTGGCCGGGCTCAAGAACGGCATCAGGGACGTCAAGGACCTGGCCTACTTCACCGGGATCAACCTGGCCCGGGGCGCGCGGGTGATCAAGACCCGCGCCAATCCACGGGCCGGCATTCCCGAACAGGATCCCCGCGAGCTCGTCTACGGCCGCGAGCAGATCGCCGCGATCGTCAAAGCAGCCCGCGGCGCCGGAGTGCTCTGTCATGCCTACAGTGCCGAGGGCATCGACGGCGCCGTCCGCGGCGGGGTGAAGAGCATCGAACACGGCGTCTACCTCACGGAGGCCACGATCGCGGAGATGGTGCGTCGCCGTACCTACTTCACCCCCACCCTGCAGGCGGTGGACAGCATGGCGGAGGATTCCAACCCGATCCTGGCCGCCCGTGGCAAGGAGTACACGCCCATCCACCAGGCTGCCGTGCGCGCGGCCCACGAGGCCGGCGTCACGATTGTGGCCGGCACCGATTCCTTCGGCACCGAGGTCACGCCTCTGGGCACCGAGGTGCGCCGGCTGCACGAGGCGGGGCTGTCCACGCTGGAATCCCTCCGGGCCGCCACCACCTACTCCGCACGCCTCCTGTGCCTGGAGGGCAAGGCGGGCCGCTTCACACCGGGTTCCTTCGCCGACGCCGTGGTGGTGGATGCCGATCCGCTCAGCGACGGCACGGCCTTGGAAAAGGTGAACACCGTGGTGGCCCAGGGGGTCGTGGTCCGCAACGGGCTCTGAAGTGGTCCGGGGCCGGCGTCTGGGCGGCTGGGCCTGACGGGTCCGGGGCCTGACGGGTCCGGGGCTCGGCTGGTCCGGGTGCGGGTGGCCCGGGGCTCGGCTGGCCCTGGCTCCGGCCGGCCCGCCGAACTCGCTATCGGGGGTCTGAACTCGCTACCGAATGCAGCGAGTTCAGACCCCCGGTAGCGAGTTCGGCCGAGGCACGGGGAAGCACGTAGCCGAATGGTCGTGGAGCCAGGGACCCACAACCTCGGCCGCCACGGAATGACGCGACGCCCAGCCCGCCACACTTCAGCGCTCCTTCATCGATGCTCCGGACGATTTAGAATGTGCTCATGGATATCCGGCAGCTCCAGGTCCTGCGCGAACTCGGCGAACTCGGCAGCGTGAAGGCCGTGGCGGAGACCATGATGGTCACACCATCGGCCGTGTCGCAGCAGCTCATGCTCCTCCAGCGCAGCGTGAAGGTGCCTCTGACCCGCAAGGACGGCCGGACTCTGGTGCTCACAGAGGCCGGCGAGGTGCTCGCGGACGCGGGCGCCGCCGTCGTCGCCGCCATGGCCCAGGCCCGCGCGGCGATCGATGCCTTCCAGGAAGCGCCGGACGCCTCCGTGACCGTGAGCGGCTTCCACTCCGCCGGTCAGGCGCTGTTCGCGCCGCTGGCCCGTGAGCTGTCCGGGGAGGGGCAGCCGCGGGTCCAGTTCACGGACGAGGACGTGGCTCAGCAGGACTTCCCCGCCCTCACCGCGCGCTACGACCTGGTCCTGGCCCACCGTATGGAACACAGCCCGCCGTGGCCGCGGGACCGGGTGGCGGTGATCGAGCTGACCCGTGAGCCGCTGGATGTGGCACTCCCGGCCGACCATCCGCTGGCGGATCGCAAGGAACTGAGCGCGGCGGATGTGGCACGGGAGCCGTGGGTCACCAGCCGGCCGGGCTATTCCCCGGATGACGTGCTCAAAGCGGTGGCGGCCCTCGCCAGCACTCCCTTGCACATCGTGCACCGCATCAACGACTACTCCACCGTCGCGGCACTGGTGTCCGACGGCGGCGTGCTGGGTCTGCTTCCGCGCTACACCTCACGCGCGGCACTGGGACAGTCGTTGCCGGAGGGCATCGTGCTTCGCCCTCTGCAGGGGCTCGACACGCGCCGATGCATCGACCTCCTGGCCCGGCCCGAAACTCTGGAACGCCGCAGTGTCCGACGTGTGGCGGAAGCGTTCCGCGAGGTCATGGGGGCACTGGTGGGCTGAGGACGGGCCCGCGTTCGTGTGACTTTCGCCAAGATAGAATTTGCGCCACCGTCAGCTGCATGAGAAAAAACCCGACGTCGTCGCCTCGGCAATCCCGACTCTCCCGGATCAAAGAATCGATGAAGAAGATTTCGATCTGGAGTGTAGAAGTTCTTTACGCGATGCAGAGCCGACTTAATTGGCGGTCAATCTTAGCCGCGGTCAAGGCGCAGGGGACGATCCTCCTCACCCTCACTGTCGACTCCCCCAGGTTCAACGAATCTATTCGGAACATTATGCAAGATCGCGGCTGGGAAGTTGATGATGATAACCAGAGATCGCTTCCGGAACAAGAGCTCCGATTTGTCAAAATGTCAGCCGACGGGGCCGCGTCCGTTTGGGACAATCTTCATGTTCGCGACGTCCCAGACCTCCTCGAAGATGTCCCGGTTCAGTTGCTCGAAGTCACCGCAATAGTGACTCAACCAAAATACGCCCCAATGTCACGCTGGGCCCCTGGCGTCGTGAAAGATCGAGACGGTTCGCGGAAGGCGGATCCGCCGATCTACCTCGGCAACAAGAAATCTGCACTCGCATTCTTCAAGATGGATGGTGCGGCCGAGAACCTCAAGGCAAAGAACCTAGCAGCTCTCCGGGAAGCTGGAGAAGGTTGGGGTGCCGGGTTCAGGATAGTGGCCTACATGCTGGTGGCCATTACGCTGACCGCGCTTTCCGCCTCAGCCTTCTACCAGCCTCTCATTGGCGCTGCGAGCGGCCTCTTGTCTCGTCTCAACCTGCCGCCAGTGGAGAAATTGCTTCCATACGTGACATGGGCGTCTATGTTCATCGTCTTTCTGCTGGTGGCGCTGACCCAACGTCTCGTCGCATTGGTGACTCGGAAGCGACGGGCTCAAGATCAAACTCGCGGGTCAGAGATTTCGCTTCCCGCCGCAATCATCCTCTTGCTCGTCTGCGTACCAGTGGGAGTCGCGATTCGCGAGCTGTTTTCGGGGCTTCTCGATAATCCAGGCGCCCTCATCGCTACCGTTCTGATGGTCGCGACACCGTACCTGGCGCGCGGTCTGTATCGAGCGTCAAGTCCGCGTAAGTGGGTTGACTACTCAAACAAGCTGCTGTCCGGAACCCTCGTGGTCGGGGTACTGGTTCTGCTCGCGCACTGGCCGATGTGGGCATTTCTCACGGGCCTCAACTTGGGCGCAATTGAGACGAAGGATAACCTCTTCGATTCACTTCCTTGGATTGCCGAGTACTTTGGGACTTTTGTCATCGTGGTACTGGCAACGCTTCTAGTGCTCCTTCTGAAAAACGCAATTCGACCGATGATGCCATTGCTGGTCATCTCAGCGATCCTCTCCCTCACCCTGGCAATCCTCGACATCGGACTATCTGCGGCGTCCAAGGGCGAACATCTCGCTGACACCGGCCGCGCCCAGTACACAACTTACGGATATCCCGCGGCCGCTTGCCTCGAACCGACGGTGCCGCAGCAGGGGTCAGGTTCTTCGTCTTTCAGCCCAGCGTGGATCATCTCCGTCAACGATGATTCGATCACCTATACGGGACGAGCTGAAGGAAAAACCCTGAGGAACCGAGGTGTCCATCTGGTGCCCAGTTCCGAGTACCGAGTGCACCTCCTATCGCCCACTGAACAGAATCACGAGCCATTCTCCTGTTCCGAGCTAGCTCACCGTATGGGCATAGCGCCGAAAGGCTAGGCCCTCCAAGCCGTTGCGTGCTCAGTTGTGGCGGGTTTCTCCACGGAACACCCGCCACAACTGAGCACACAACACCACGGGGAACGGGATCAGGCGGTCTGGCCCCGCTCGAAATACTCCACCAGATCGGGATCCAGCGGCGGGACCGTCAGGGCGGAGCCATCGCCGCGCAGGGACTGCGCTGCGAGGATACCTGCCGCCACCGCCTGACGTGCGGCAACGGGCGATGTCTGAGTCTGGCCACCGTCGCGGACGAAGCGCAGGAACTCCCCGATGAGCAGCGGATCCGCGCCGCCGTGACCGCCGTCGCCGTCGAGGATCTCCACTTCGAGGTCCGGCTGGGCGAAGCCGTAGCTGGACCGGGTGTTCCAGACCTTGATGGTCTCCCCCGGCCCGTCACCGAAGTTCTCCATGCGCCCCTCCGTGCCGATCACGGTGTAGCTGCGCCAGTAGTCCGGCGTGAAGTGGCATTGCTCGTAGGAGGCAAGCACCCCGTTGTCCAGGACCATGTTCATCATGGAGATGTCCTCCACGTCGATCTCCTCGGCCAGATCCGTCTGGGCCGCGGGCGGCCAGTTGTCCACCGAGAACCAGTCCCCCATCCGGCGGTCCGAGTTGTCCCGGCGGCTCGTGACATCGCCGTAGACCGCGAGCTTGCCGATCGCCGACACCCGCGCCGTGTACCCTCCGGCGAGCCAATGGATCACGTCCAGGTCATGAGCGCCCTTCTGGAGCAGGAGGGTGTTCACATTCCGGCGCTGCGCGTGCCAGTCCTTGAAATAGTAATCACCGCCATTGCCCACGAAGTGCCGGCACCACACGGCTTTGACCTCGCCGATCAGCCCCTGCTTGATGAGGTCCCGCATCTGGGTCACCACCGGCATGTGCCGCATGTTGTGGCCGACGTACAGTCGGGTGCCGGTCTCGCGCGCCGTCGTGAGGATCGAATCGGCCGCCTCCAGCGAGATGTCCAGCGGCTTCTCGCAGAACGTCGCGATCCCGGCCTTCAGCGTCTGCACCGCGACGGCGGCGTGCTGGCTGTCCGGGGTCAGCACCAGGACGGCGTCGACGCCGGAGTCCAGCACGTCCTGGAGGTCGCCGGTCACCGTGACGTCCGGAAGTGCCTTGGCGGCGTCCGCCCGGCCACGTTCACTCGTGTCGCAGACGATGGTGACGCGCGATCCTTCGCCGGGCTGGTGGGCGTGACGCCACAGTCCAGAGCGCAGGCCGAAGCCGACGACGGCTACGGAGAGATCCATGAGGGTTGTTCCTTTGCTGTTGGCCCACGCTCCTCCGAGGAAGGTGGGTGATGTGCCCGGCCTGCTCAGGCCGGGTTTCCTGTTGATGCGCGTTCCCAGACCTCCCAGGGGAAGTCGTGCAGTCCCCCGACGGGGCGCTGGTCCGTGGCCAGCTGCACCATGAGCTCGGCCACGCTGCCCAGGAGGTTTCTGGGTCCCACGCTGGTGAGTCCCGGGCGGAGCCGTTCCCCGGCCAGGGTGTTGCCCACCCCGGCGATGGCGATGTCCTGCCCCACGGTCAGTCCGAGGCTCTGGGCGGCGTGGACGGCGCTGATGGCGATGTAGTCACTGGTGGCGTAGACGGCCCGGGGCCGGTCCTGCGGGGCCAGGAGTCTCAGGGCCCCGGCATAGGCCGATTCCGGCGAACCGTCGATGTCCACCACCCGGTTCTCCGGGGCGGTCCTGCCCCGTTCCGCCAAGGCGGAATGGAACGCCGCGGCACGCCCGCGGTCGGTCCGCGAGGCACCGGGACCGAGGCACGCGACGTCGTCCCAGCCGTCCAGCAGGTGGTCCACCAGCTCCCGGCAGCCCCGCAGATCATCGGAGCGGACCACGTCGAAGCCGTCCGGCTCCACGGTGCTGTCGAAGACCACCAGTTTCAGCCCACGGCTGGCCAGGCCCGCGAGCGCACTCCGCTGCGCCGGCTTCACCGCATCGATGAACACGGCATCCGCCTGGGTCCGTTCCAGAGCGACGTTCCAGTCGTCATCCGCCATGATGAGCGGGGTCAGACCGTGGCGGCGTGCCTGGGCACTGACCGCGTCCACCACTTCCAAAGTCCAGGGATCCTGGAGCATGGTCATGGAGAGCAGGACCGTCTGGGTCTTGCCGGTCCGCACCGCACGAGCCGCCTGGTTTGGACGATAGCCGAGTTCCTCGGCTGCTTCCCGCACCTTCCGGGTGGTCTCCTCCTTCACACCAGGCCCTTTGGAGCCGGGGCCCCGTCCGGAGAGGACATAGGAGACAGTAGCGGTGGAGACGCCCGCCAGATCAGCCACCATTCGGATCGTGGGGCGGATCACCGCTGCCTGCGGGGTGCCCCCGGAGCCCGACGAGGCGTCCGCTCCGGCTGCCGTGCGCTCTCTCATGTTCTGACCTCTTCCCCCGGATGTCCGGAACGCGACTCGTGCCGCCCGTGCTGTGGACCTGCGGCAACTCTAGTCACAGGTCCACGGCGCGGGCTCCCCGCCATGCCTACTGCCGGAAGACCGGCACATCGGACGGCAGCTGGGACTGGTACTCGTCCCGGATCTTATCGCCGCCGTCGTTCTTCCACCGCGTCACGGCGTCCTTGAGGTCGCCCACCTTGGCTCGGCCCGTGATGATGTCCACCACCTTGTCCCGGAGCTGCTTGGTAATCTTGGCGCCCACCTTGGAGTTGGTGTCCGAGTAAGTGCCGTTGGTGGGGTTGCGCCAGGCCAGCTCCAGCAGCTTCTTCTCCTGCTGGTAGATGTACTTGGTGTCGTCATCGAAGCCGGGGTTGAACAGCACGTTCTCCGGGCTGGACATGATGTTCAGCGCCGAGGCGAGGCCGGGGATGTTGCTCGCGCCGGATGGGGTGAAGCCAGGGTTGCGCTCGGCGTCCAGGGTGTAGTCCTGGTCCACGGTGCCGAAGTTCTTCTGCATGTACTCGGCCGTGCCGAATGGTGCGGACAGGTAGTTGATGAGGGCGAGCAGTTCACGGATCTTGCCCTCATCGGCCTTCTTGAACGGGGTGAACCCCACGGTGCCGTAGCCCATGTCGTAGGTGGGCTTCACCTTGCCGTCCGCGCTGAACGGCACCAGGATGTCGAACGCCTGGTCCTTGTTGAAGGCGCGGTAGGCCTTGAGGTCGTGCGGGCCCACCAGGACCTGACCGGCCACGCTGCCGTTGGCGACGCGATTGCGGATGTCCGGGACGTTGATGTCCGGATAGAAGACGCCCGCGGCGAACATCTTGGCCACGAACTCGACGCCGGCCTGGTATTCGTCCGTCTCGTAGAGGTGGGTCAGGGTGCGGTCCTTGTTCACGGCCCAGCTGTTGGGGGCGCCGAACCACTCGGTGACCATGTGGAGCACATTCACGTAGGCGGGTTCCAGCGCGTACTTCTTCTCCGCCGGCCGGGTGAGTTCCTTGGCCTTGTCCAGGAATTCGTCCGCGTTGGCCGCGGTCAGGCCGCCCACCTTCTCCCAGACGTCACGACGGCCGGCCATGATCTGGCCGAACGGGGTGCTGGGGATCGGAGCGCCCCAGATCTTGCCATTGACGACGGCGGTCTTCCACGAGTCCGGTTTCAGCGCGGCCAGGTTGGGGTACTCAAGCACGGCGTCGCCGGAGAGGTACTTGGTAAGATCCTGGAACTTCGCCTCCAGCATGGGCCCGATGTTCGGGATGCCCTGATTCGGCGGGACCCACATCATGTCCGGCAGATCGTCACTGGCCAGCACGGTGGCGAACTTCGCCGGGTAGCCGTCGCCGATGTCCTCCGCGATCTGCAGTTCCAGGTCACCGCCGAGCGACTGGTTGAGGCGCTGCCAGAACGCGTTGTCCTTCATGCCGGGGCTCATGGTCTCGAAGGTCTCGGTGAGGCCCGTGACCTTGCCCTTGAGCGGCTTCTCCTTCACGGAGACCACGGACTTGGGGAGCTTGAAGAAGGCGGCCTGCAGGCCCTTGGCGTCACCGGCCAGGTCCGGGGTGACCCCGGTGAACTCCTTGTAGGTGGGGAGCTTGACCCCGGCGGAAGCGGCCGCGCCGCCGCTGCCGCTGGAGCTGCCGCCGCCACAGGCCGAGAGGCCCACGGTGGCGACGGCCAGTCCTGCCAGGCCCAGGAAACCACGGCGGCTGACGCCGTGAGATGCGAGAGTGCTCATAGGAATGCCTTTCATCGACATGAGAACTGCTGAGGGGATGAGGTGTCAGCCCTTCACCGCGCCCGTGAGGACGCCCTTGGTGAAGTGCTTCTGGAGGAAGGGGTAGACCAGGAGGATGGGCACCAGGGCCACCACCACCACGGCCATCTGAATGGACTGGCTCGGCGGGACGGAGGAGACTCCCAGACCGTCCGCGGCTCCGGAGCCCTGCACCACGAAGTTGCGCAGCAGGAGCTGGATGGGCCACTTGGAGTGGTCGTTGATGTAGAGCAGGGCGTTGAAGAAGGAGTTCCAGAACGCCACGGCGTAGAACAGGCCGACGACGGCGATCACGGCCTTGGACAGCGGAAGGACGATCCGCCAGAGGATCTGCCAGTCACTGGCACCGTCGATCCGCGCGCTCTCGATGAGCTCGGTGGGGATGTTCATGAAGAAGGAGCGCATCACCACGAAGTTGAACGCCCCGAAGATGCCGGGCAGGATCAGTGACCACAGGGAGTCCAGGAGCCCGAGTTGCCGGATCATGAGGAAGCTCGGGATCAGGCCCGGAGCGAAGAGCAGCGTGAACAGCACCCCCAGGATCACCGGGCGTCCGAAGAGCACGGGGCGGCTGGTGGCGTAGGCCATGGTGATGGTGACGAAGAGCGCCAGGGCGGTGCCCACGATCGTGATGAAGGCGCTCACTCCGAGCGAACCGATCACCATGGGCCCGGCGAAGATGGTCTGGTAGGCCTTGATGGTGGGCCGTTCCGGCCAGAGGACGAAGCCGCCGGCCTGGGCCAGCTGCTGGTCGTCCGCCAGAGAGGTGGAGACCACCAGCAGGATGGGGATGAGGATGGAGGCGCTGAACAGCACCAGGATCACACCCTTGATGACCTGGTACAGGGCCGAGGGGCGTTCCTTCCAGGCGGGTCGCCGGGTGTCCCGTTCTGCGGCGGCCTGGGACCGGGCAGCCCGGCGCGCTGCGAGGCTTCCACCGGGGCGGGTGTTCTCCTGGGTGTCAGGGTTCTGTGAGGTGAGCGTGGTCATCAGCCGACCTTCCTGGCGAAGATTCCGTCCTCGCCGAACTTGTGGGCCAGCGAGTTGGCGCCCCAGATGAGCAGCAGGCTGACGAGTCCCTTGGCGAGACCTGCGGCCGCACCCGAACTCCAGCCGCCGTCCACCACTCCGGTGTAGTAGGTGAAAGTGTCCAGAACTTCCGCGGCACCCGGGCCGACGGCGTCGCGCTGGAGGATGAACTGCTCGAAGCCGACCGAGAGGATGTCGCCGATCCGGAGGATGAGCAGCAGGATGATGACCGGGCGCAGGCCGGGCAGAGTGATGTGCCACATCCGGCGCCAGCGGCCAGCGCCGTCCGCCGCTGCCGCCTCATACAGGGAGACGTCGATACTAGCCAGGGCGGCCAGGAAGATGATCATGGCCCAGCCGGCGTCTTTCCAGATCATCTGTGCGACCACCAGCACCGGGAAGGTGTCCGGGTTGGTCATGAACGGGATGGGGTCCATGCCGAACTGGCGCAGCGTGTTGTTCACGAAGCCCGCGCCGCCCAGCATCTGCTGGAAGAGCGCGATCACCAGCACCCAGGAGAGGAAGTGCGGCAGGTACGCGATGCTCTGGAAGATACGCCGGACGCGGATGCTCATGAGCGAGTCCACGATCAACGCCAGTACCAGCGGCACCGGGAAGAGGAAGACCAGCTGCCAGGCCGCCAGGTACAGCGTGTTCCAGAGGGCGTGCAGGAAGTCCGGGTTGTGGAACAGGTCCACGAAGTTCTGCCAGCCCACCCACTCGCTGTCCGGGATGCCCAGATACGGCTGGTAGTCCTGGAAGGCGATCACATTGCCGAAGATGGGGATGTAGAAGAACAGCAGCAGGAAGACGATGCCGGGCACCATCATGAGCAGCATCTGCCGGTCCTGCTTGAGGCGTGCGCGGAAGGGCTTCTTGCCTCCGCTCGGCAGGGCCGACGGCGATGGCGGACCCTTCCGCTGGGCTGCGAGTGTCATGGGGCTCCTCGTGAGTCCAGGGCTGCCGGGGATGCAGCCTGCGCTCTCAAATACGTTGTTAATCGATTAAGTTCTTAATCGATTAACAGATCGTATGTGACGTGCGTCTCAGGCGCAAGAGATCGTGGAAAGAGAGTTCAGAACCGCACCGGCGCCTCCGTTGCGTGCTCAGGTGTGGCGGGTGTTTCGGGGCGACATCCGCCACAACTGAGCACACAACACACCCGAGCACACAACGGAATGCGGGCTCACAGCCGTCCGGCGAGGTCCCGTCCGGCCTTCAGGCCCGTGAAGATGCAGCCGCCCAGGAAGGTGCCCTCGAGGGCGTTGTACCCGTGGGCGCCCCCGCCGCCGAACCCGGCGGCCTCCCCCACGGCGTACAGGCCGGACACGGGGTGACCGTCCTCGCCCAGCACCCGCGAGGCAAGGTCCGTCTGCAAGCCTCCCAGGCTCTTCCGGGTCAGGATGTGCAGCTTCACGGCCACGAGCCCGTCCCGCGGATGACCCGCCTCGTCGAGGAAGAGATGCGGCCGGGCCACCCGGACCAGCCGGTCCCCCAGGTACCGGCGCGCGTTGTGGACGCTCTGCGCCTGGGCGTCCTTGGAGAACGGATTGCGGAACTCCGCGTCACGCTGCCGGATGGCGTCCATGAGCGCGTCCTCCCGCACCGGGGCCTCCGGGGCGATCCGGTTCATGGCCCGCACGAGTCCCGCCACCGAATCCGCCGACACGAAGTCCGGCCCGCGGTCCAGGAACGCCTGGACGGGGCCGGAGATCCCGCCACCCAGGCGGGTCTTCAGCAGCAGCTTCCGGTCCCGGTTGGTGATGTCCGGGTTCTGCTCCGAGCCGGACAGGGCGAACTCCTTGGCGAGGATGCTCCGGCTCACGATGAACCAGGAATGGTCGTGCTCGGCGAGCTCCGGAGTGTTGCGCAGCAGCCGCAGAGTGCCGAGCGTGTCATGTCCCGGGAGTCCCGGCACGGGCAGCCGGCGGCCGAGGGCGTCGAGCCACAAGGGCGACGGACCCGGCAGGATCCGGATCCCATGAGACGGCCAGACAGGGTCCCAGTTCCGGATCCCCTCGGTGTAGTGCCACATCCGGTCGCGGTTCACCAGGCGGGCCCCGGCGGCCTGAGCCGGGGCGTACATGCTTCCGTCCACATAGGCGGGAACTCCGGTGATCATCTCGCGCGGAGGGGTGCCCAGCCGCGCGGGCCAGAACTGCCGCACCAGACGGTGATTCCCGCCGATCCCACCGCTGGCCAGCACCACCGCCTGAGCCCGCAGCTCGAAGGTCCCCACTGTCCCGTCCGGACTCGCGGCGCCGCGGGGGCCGGCGTCGTCTGCCAGCAGATCGCCCTGAACCCCGACGACGGCGCCGCCCTCCACGAGCAGGCCGCGCACCTTGTGGCGGTGCAGCAGTGTGGTGGTCCCGTCCTCGGCGGCGGCGCGGGCCGCCGCCGCGAACGGCGACACGACGCCGGTCCCCGTGCCCCAGGCGATGTGAAAGCGCGGCACGGAGTTGCCGTGGCCACCCACATGACCGTCCCCGCGTTCCGCCCAGCCCACCACAGGGGTGAGATCGATGCCGGCCTCGCGGAGCCAGGCCCGCTTCTCCCCCGTGGCGAATTCGACGTAGGCGCGGCCCCAGCGCTGGGCCCAGGCGTCCTGATCGCCCGGCCCGTCGGTGCGGTCCCACGCGGCGCTGCCCTGCCAATCGCGCCAGGCGAGGTCGAAGGAGTCCTTCACGCGCAAGCGGCGCTGTTCGGGGCTGTCCACCAGGAACAGCCCGCCGAAGGACCACCAGGCCTGGCCCCCGAGATCCTGAGGCCCCTGCTGATCGAGGATGATCACGCGTTTCCCAGCCTGGGCGAGTTCGCGGGCGGCGACCAGCCCGGACAGCCCGTGGCCCACCACGATGACGTCAGCGTCCATGCTGGCAGTCTACGCCGGGCCCGTCCCGCCGCGAAGGAGCAGTTGATGCCCACAAAACCCCCGGGGAAGGGCACGAGCTGTTCCCTCGCGGAGGTCGGGGCACAGGCTCAGTCCAGGGCCGCGGGCCGCAGGACGAGGACGGTGGCGTCGTCCGCCACCTCACCGATCCGGGCCTGTTCGCGGCGCAGCTCCGTCAGCGTCTCCAGGGCTCCGACGGGCGTGCTGACGCGGTCCAGGAACTCCTCGGGCGAGCTCACCAGAGCGAGTTCGACCGCGCGCCAGGCGCCGTCACTGACCAGCGCCACGAGCGCGGGCCGGGGCAGCCGCACCACCTCGGCATGCTGTGCGGCTTCGGGTTCGCGCCGTGCCACCCAGAGGTTGCCGTCCGTGTTGCGCAGTTCCCGGTCCCGGCGCAGCAGGCGGAGACGTTCTTCGGGGTCCGGATCCTGCGCGGACAGTTCCGCTTCGACCCGCCGGTCCGCGGGCTCGGCCAGCACCACCGAGGTACCACCCTCCCGGCCCCGGACCACCACACGGCAATCAGCCAGCGAAGCGATCTCCAGACCGTCGTCATTCAGATGTGCGAGGGAGACGGCGGCGCTCGGGAAGCGCAGCCGCTCACCGCCCACGAGTGGCTGGGCGACGGCGTCGATCCTCCGGATCGCCGCCGCGAGCCGGTCCCGCGCGCTCAGGGAACCGGACATCTCACCCGTGCCCACCCGGGACAGCGAAGTCGTCAGCGCCTGCGTCAGCCACTGCGGATCCGTGGCAGCCGGCAGACCCAGGGGCTCCAGAAGCGTGGTGGCGCCGTCGATGATCCAGGCATCCGGGCCGGCGAAACCGCAGCCGTCCTCCTGGGGGTGGGCGTCGCCCTCGGACTGGACTCGGGCCACGACTTCCCAGGAATGCCTCATGCGATCCATTAAAAGCACAAGCGGCGCGGCCCCCGCAGAGACCGCGCCGCCACCTCGGTCAGCCCTTGACCAGGTCCGGGTGCTGGGCCGCCACCACATTCGGGTGTGCCCGCACGCGGTACCGCAGGGCGTTGTCCCCATAGGTCTCCAGGATCGGGCTGTCATTGGGATCCACCGAGAGACCCCGGGCCTTCTCCTGGAACTCCGGATTGACCGCCAGCTGCGGCATCCGCGCGTCGAGTGCCGGGTTGTAGAAGAACGGCACCGAGATGCGGTCCGTCCCGCGCAGCGGCGAGATGACCCGGTGCAGCGTGGCCTTGAGGTAACCGTTGGTGGCGAGCTCCAGCATTTCGCCGATGTTGACCACGAAGCTTCCCGGCACCTGCGGCGCGTCGATCCAGGCGCCGTCGTGCTCCACCTGCAGGCCGCCCTTGCCCGGCTCGACCAGGAGCAGCGTCAGCACCCCGCCGTCGCGGTGCGAGCCCACGCCCTGCTTGGGATCCGGGTCGGATTCGCCGGGGTACCGGACGATCTTCAGCACCGGGAAGGCGCGGGAAGCGAAGGCCTCGTCAAAGGTGTTCTCCGGGGCGCCCAGCGAAAGGGCCAGTGCGCGGAGCAGTTCGAGAGAGATCTCGCTCAGCCGGTCCATCCATTCGGTGACGACGCCGCGCATCTCCGGCAGGGCCTCCGGCCAGAGGTTGGGGCCTTCCAGTCGCCAGTAGTCGGCAACACCGTCGCCGGCCGGTACGGCCTCGCGGTCGACACCGACGTCGATCTGTTCACGCCAGTCGACCTCGCCGGCGGTCAGCTCCCCACCCATCCGGGTGTAGCCGCGGAACTGGGGGCTGTGGATGTTCTCCAATGCGAGCTTCTGTTCCTCCGGCAGCTCGAAGAAGCGCCGCGAGATGTCCAGGATGGCATCCGTGAGCTCCTGGGGAACCCCGTGGCCGCACAGGTAGAGGAATCCCACCTCGTGCATCGCATCGCGCAGATCGTCGCGGAAGCGGGCGGCTTCCTCCGGTCCGGCACTCAGACGGGAGAAATCGAGAATGGGCAAAGTTTCGAGAGCCACCGCATAATCCTTTTCGCGTAACATTGCAAGCCAAAGCTTGTATTGGCTTCAATGTTACGCGCGGTCAGGCCGGTCGCACACCGGCACGTCACCGGAAGAAATGAAGCGCTGAACCCTTGCGGGGTGGCGGATTCCAGGACTATAAGCAGAGCATTCCGGGCCCGGCGGCCGAGGGGAAGTATGACCCCGCCCACGACCTGTCCCGGAAACACGCAGGACCCCCGCCGGCTTCACCGGCAGGGGCCCTGGGTTCAGGCTGCGGAAAGGACTAACCCTCCACGCCCAGCTTCTCCAGGATCAGCTCGCGCACACGCCCGGCGTCCGCCTGGCCACGGGTCGCCTTCATGACGCCGCCCACGATCGCGCCGATCGCCTGGACCTTGCCGCCGCGGATCTTCTCCGCGACATCCGGCTGAGCGGCCAGGGCCGCGTCAATGGCTTCCAGCAGGGGGCCGTCATCGGAGACCACGGCCAGCCCGCGGGCAGCCACGACCTCCTCCGGGGTGCCTTCACCGGCCAGGACGCCGTCCAGCACCTCGGAGGCCATCTTGTTGTTGATCTTGCCGGCTTCGACCAGGCCGTTGACCTGCACGATCACGTCCGGGGTGATGCCCAGCTCGCCGGGATCCACCTCGGCGACCTTGGCGCGGCCCACCACTTCGCCCATCCACCACTTGCGGGCGGCGGAGGGCTTGAGGCCTGCGGCCACGGTCTCCTCGATCAGGTCCATGACGCCGGCGTTCACCACGTCACGGAACTCCAGATCCGAGTAGCCCCAGGCGGCCTTGAGACGCTTGCGGTGTTCGGCGGGGGGCTCCGGCAGGGTCGCGCGCAGCTCTTCCACCCACTCACGCGAGGCGACGACGGGAACCAGGTCGGGCTCCGGAAAGTAGCGGTAGTCGTCGGCGTCGCTCTTCGGGCGGCCCGACGTCGTCGTGCGCGTGTCCTCGTGCCAGTGGCGCGTCTCCTGCACGACCTTCTCGCCCGACTCCAGGACGGCGCCGTGGCGCTGGATCTCGTAGCGGACGGCGTGCTCGACGGCGCGGAGCGAGTTCACGTTCTTGGTCTCGGACCGCGTGCCGAACTTCTCCTGGCCGATGGGGCGCAGGGAGACGTTGGCGTCACAACGGACGTTGCCGCGCTCCATCCGGGCATCGGAGACACCCAGATTCTTCACGATCTCGCGGACCGCGGCCACGTAGGCCTTGGCCAGCTCCGGGGCGCGCTTACCCGCCCCGACGATCGGCTTGGTGACGATCTCCACGAGCGGCACACCGGCGCGGTTGTAGTCCACCAGGGAGTAGTCGGCGCCCTGGATGCGGCCCGCCGCGCCACCCATGTGGGTCAGCTTGCCGGCGTCCTCCTCCATGTGCGCGCGCTCGATCTCCACACGGAACACCTCGCCGTCCTCCAGCTCGATGTCGAGGTACCCGTCGAAGGCGATGGGCTCGTCATACTGCGAGGTCTGGAAGTTCTTGGGGGTATCCGGGTAGAAGTAGTTCTTCCGGGCGAAGCGGCAGGTCTCGGCGATCTGGCAGTTCAGGGCCAGGCCGATCTTGATGGAGGACTCCACGGCGGCCTTGTTCACCACGGGGAGGACGCCGGGCAGGCCCAGGTCCACCTCGTTGACGTTGGTGTTGGGGTCATCGCCGAACTCGTTCGGGGCGGAGGAGAACATCTTGGTCTTGGTGTTCAGCTCCACATGCACCTCGAAGCCGAGCACGGGCTCGTACTTCTCGAAGGCGGAATCGTAGTCCAGGATCTCGTCGGTGGACATTACTTGGCACCTCCCAGTACCGGGGCCTGTGCCAGCAGCGGGCCGCCCCACTTCTCTTCCAGCAGCTTCTCCAGGGCACCGGCGGCACGGTACAGACGGACGTCCTGACGCGCCGGGGCGAGGAACTGGATGCCCACGGGCAGACCGTCCTCATCCGCCAGACCACCGGGGATGGAGATGCCCGGGACTCCGGCCATGTTCGCCGGGATCGTGGCCACGTCGTTGAGGTACATGGCCAGCGGATCATTGAGCTTCTCGCCCAGCTTGAACGCCGTGGTGGGCGCCGTCGGGGAGATCAGCACGTCCGCCTGGGCGAACGCGGCGTCGAAGTCACGCTGGATGAGCGTGCGGACCTTCTGCGCCGAGCCGTAGTAGGCGTCGTAGTAGCCGGCCGACAGGGCGTAGGTGCCCAGGATGATGCGGCGCTTGACCTCGTCACCGAAACCGGCGGCACGGGTGGCACCCATGACGCGTTCGATGGTCATGGGGCCGTCCTCCGGGAGAGCCCGCAGACCGAAGCGCACACCGTCGAACTTGGCCAGGTTACTGGAGGCCTCGGACGGCATGATGAGGTAATAGGCGCCCAGTGCGTACTGGAAGTTGGGGCAGGAGACCTCGACGACCTCGGCGCCCGCGGCCTTGAGCAGCTCCAGCGACTCGTTGAAGCGGTTCTCCACGCCGGTCTGGTAGCCCTCGCCGTGGAGTTCCTTGATGATGCCGATCCGCAGGCCCTTGACGTCACCGCTCGCAGCGGCGGCGGCCAGGCCGGTCCAGGACTCCTGCAGGGACGTGGAGTCGTACGGGTCGTGGCCGCCGATCACTTCGTGCAGCAGCGCGGAGTCCAGCACGGTGCGGGACACCGGGCCGATCTGGTCCAGCGAGGAGGCCATGGCGATGGCGCCATAGCGGGAGACGCCGCCGTAGGTGGGCTTCACACCGACGGAGCCGGTCACGGAGGCGGGCTGACGGATGGAACCGCCGGTGTCCGTGCCGAGGGCCAGGGGCGCCTCGAACGCGGCGACCGCGGCAGCGGAACCGCCGCCGGAGCCGCCGGGGATGCGGTCCAGATCCCACGGATTGCGGGTGGGGCCGTAGGCCGAGTGCTCCGTGGAGGAACCCATGGCGAACTCGTCCAGGTTGGTCTTGCCGAGGATCGGCATCTTCGCGGCGCGCAGCTTCTTCACGACCGTGGCGTCGTACGGGCTGTGCCAGCCTTCGAGGATCTTGGAGGCGGCAGTGGTGGGCTGGCCCACGGTGACGATCAGGTCCTTGACGGCGATCGGCACACCGGCGAGGGCGTGCAGTTCCTCACCCTGGGCGCGGGCCGCGTCCACCTCGGCGGCGACGGCGAGCGCCTCCTGGGTGTTGACGTGCAGGAACGCGTTCACCTCGCCGTCGACCTCGGCGATGCGGTCCAGATGAGCCTGGGTGACCTCGACGGCGGACAGTTCCTTCGCGGCAAGCTTCTCTGCGAGCTGCGCGGCGGTGGAGCGGATGATCTCCTGGGTCATGGTTTACTCCTCATCCAGGATTGCGGGGACCTTGAAACGGTTCTCGTCGGCGTCGGGCGCACCGGAGAGGGCCTGCTCCGCGGTCAGCACATGCCCCACCACGTCCTCGCGGAACACATTGCTCAGCGGGATGGGGTGCGAGGTGGCGGGCACATCGGCACCGGCGACCTCACTGACGGACTTGACGGAGTCGACGATGACGGCCAGTTCGCCGGCCATACGGTCAAGCTCCTCATTGCTCATCTCAATGTGAGCGAGACGCGCCAGATGCGCGACGTCGTCACGATTGATCGCAGCCATGGATCTCCCCTGCAATTGGTGAAAAGGTTTCCAGTCCAGTTTAGTCACTCCGCCACGGCCCGGCCGACCGCGGCGCGGGGAGGTGAGAGCGGGGGTTCGCACCCGACCTCCCTCCAGGCGAAAACCGCGCCCTTGTTCGCGTTCCGCGCCCCAATTGGGGCGCGGAACGCGAACAAGGGCGCCTGAACCGGGCAAGCCGGATAGGGACAGCTCCCCCGCTACCCGCCGTCGCGCAGCGAACGGACCATGCTCTTCAGAATCCGGAAAGCCCCGGCCCGCTCGGCCTCGGTCATGCCGGTCAGCATCCGTTCCTCGACCGAGCGGACCGCCACGGTGGCCCGCTCCAGACTCCGGCGTCCGCTCGTCGTGAGCCGCGTGGGAAGGACCTTCCCCACCGCCGCCTCCGCGGGCCTGACCACGTACCCGTCGCGTTCCAGGCCCTGGAGCAGCACATTCATCGATTGCCGCGTCACGAACGCGCCCCGCGCCAGCTCCGAATTGGACATCCCGGGCCGTTGCGCCAGCAGCTCCAGGCAAGAGTAGTGGGTGACGGTCATCCCGAGAGGCCGCAGCACCTCCTCCATCGCCGCGCGGAGGGCACTCGACGCTTCCTTCAACAAGTAGCCCAGCGAAGTGTCCAGATCGATGCCGACGCCATCTTGACTCATGTCAGTATTCTGACATAACTTGATCTATGTCAGAAAACTGACATAGATCAAAGGAGCATCATGCCCGCCACCGGCCCAGACTTCATCTCCCTCCAAGTGCGCGACCTCGACGCATCCCAGGCGTTCTACGAGCGGTACCTCGGCCTGGTCCGCTCACCCGCCGGGCCGGCGCACGCCGTCGTCTTCGACACCAGGCCCATCGCCTTCGCGCTCCGGGACATCATTCCCGGCACCGAGCTCGACTCCGTCGCCCAGCCCGGCATCGGCGCCGCGATCTGGCTTCACGCCACGGATGTCCAGGACATCCACGACGCGCTCCTCGCCGGCGGACACACCATCATCGCCGCTCCGATCGACGGCCCCTTCGGCCGGACGTTCACCTTCGCCGATCCCGACGGGTACCAGATCACCCTTCACGACCGCGCCTGACCACCCCGCGGACCCCTCGGGTGCTCGGTGGTGGCAGCAGTTCCCGCGAAACAGCCGCCACCACCGAGCACCCGACGGGATCCGGCCGTCACGCCACACCGGCAGCAAGGCCATCTCAGCGGCACGGCGTTTCACACGGCGCGCGAGCGCCGCGACGTGCGCAGCACCACGAGCACGACGGCGGACAGCGTGAGCGCCGTCGCCGCCCACTGACCGGGCGACGGCCACGGCCCGAGTCCCGCGAGCGCCGCAGCGACCCCGACGACGGGCGGGACCGCCAGTCCGAGCAGCGCCGAGTACGTGGCGCCGACCGCGACGAGGATCCGGTGCTGCAAGAGGTACGCAGGGACGTAGACCACCACCCCGAGGACCACCAGGGCCAGCAGCGCGCCCGGGGTGATGGTTCCTCCGGCCAGGAAACCGGCCACGGCCCACACCACCAGGGGAAGGCAGCCGAGCCCGAAGACCGGCAGGATCCGCGGGGCCATCGGACCGGCATACCCGGCATTCGCCCGGGAGAAATGGATTCCATACCAGGCCATCGACGCCATCCCGGCGACGCCCGCCGCGATGCCGAGCCCGAGGGACTCCCCTTGTTCCCCCGGTGGTTTCTGGATCACGTAGAGGGCTGCGCCCGCCACCGCCACCAGGGCGATCACCAGGAACCACGCCCCCGGAGATCTCCGGTCCAGCACGGCCTCCACCGCCATGACGGTGAGCGGAGTGCCGACCATGATCAGGGCGGCGACGTCGGCTCCCGCGAAGTGGATCGCCGCGGTGGAGAAGATCGTATAGGCGCTCACGCCCGTGAGGGCGAGGATCACCGTGGTCCTCCGGGGAATCCTCGGAGACACGGTCCCACCCGCGCCGGCGTCCTTCCTCCGGGTCACGAACGCGCTCAGCAAAGCCAGGCCTCCCACCGTGAACACGGTGCGCCCCGCGGACGCCACGGCCACCGATGTTCCCGTCAACGTGAGCGCCACAAGGACCCAGGTCGAGGCCAGCAACAGGACCAGGAGCACCGAGTCCAGCGCCAGACGCCACGGCTTTCGCGCCACCGGTCCAGCCACACCGCACCCCACTTCCGTGAATCCCGCCAGTGCTCTCCGCCTGACGGCCCGACGTCCAGCCGTCAGCACGCCCAGTCAATCACGGGACCCGGCCACCGCTCCGCCCCGTGCCCAGGAAACGGAAACGGTGCCCTGGTGTCCTTCGGGTGCGGATCTCGCCGCACCCGAAGGACACCAGGGCACCGAAGCCGGTCCGGAACCGGACCGTGGTCAGTCTCGCTAGTGGCCGATGCCGATGGCCCCCGTCAGGACGCCCACCAGCAGCATCACCAGGGACACCACGGCAGAGCGCCACAGCACCTTCTTATGATGGTCGCCCAGCTCCACCTTGGCCAGGGACACCAGCAGGAGGATGGCCGGAACCAGCGGGGACTGCATGTGGAAGGGCTGGCCGGTGATCGAGGCACGTGCCATGTCCGCGGCGGTCAGGCCGTAGTGACCGGCGGTCTCGCTCAGGATCGGCAGCACACCGAAGTAGAAGGCGTCATTGCTCATGAAGAACGTCATCGGGATGCTGAGCAGGCCGGTGATGACCGCCATGAACGGGCCCATGCTGGCCGGGATGATGTCCACCAGCCATTCGGACATGGCCTTGACCATGCCGGTGCCGTTGAGCACACCGGTCAGGACGGCAGCGGCCATGACCATGCTGACCACGGCCACGATCGACTGACCGTGCGCCACCAGTGCCTTGGCCTGATCCTTGACGTGCGGGAAGTTCACCAACAGGGCGATTCCGGCGCCCACCATGAAGATGTACGGCAGCGGCAGCACGTCCATGACCAGCAGGACCATGATGGCCAGGGTCAGGGCGAAGTTGAACCAGATCAGCTTGGGCCGCAGGGTCTCACGGTTCGGATCCAGAGCGGTTTCAGCCAGGGTGCCGGCGCCGTCGGAGGAACCCGCGCCACCCGTACCGGGCGTGATCTTCTGCAGAAGGGCCGTGCGGGTGCCGATGCGGCCGCCACTCGCCTTGGAGAGTGCCGAGCCGTTCTTGACGTCGGCCACATCCAGTGCAGTGCCGCCGTCGTAGGACGCCGCAGCGCCCCAGCGCTCCGGCTCAGCCACCATGAGGCGCTTGCGCTCCATGAGACCCAGACCCCAGGAGAACACCAGGACCACCACGAGGCCGGCCACCAGACCGGGGACCATGGGGACGAAGACCTCGGAGACGTTGAGCTTCAGCGCAGACGCGGCACGTGCCGTGGGGCCGCCCCAGGGCAGGATGTTCATGGTTCCGTTCGCCAGGCCCGCCACACAGGTCAGGACCACGGGGCTCATCTTCAGGCGCAGGTAGACCGGCAGCATGGCGGCCGTGGTGAGGATGAAGGTGGTGGAACCGTCGCCGTCCAGGGAGACCGCCATCGCCAGGAGCGCGGTGCCCAGGACCACCTTGGCCGGGTCGTTGCCGAGCTTGCGCAGGATGAAACGGACCAGCGGGTCGAACAACCCGACGTCGATCATGGTGCCGAAGTAGATGATGGCGAACATGAGCAGGGCGGCCGTGGACGTCATGGAGGCCATGGACTTCATGACCATGTCCCCGATGCCGAGGCCGGCACCGGCGAAGAGGCCGAAGATGGTGGGCACCAGGATGAGCGCCAGCACCGGCGTCATCTTCTTGGTCATGATCAGGACCATGAAGACTGCGATCATGGCGAAGCCGAGCAGGACAAGCATCGCTGCGCTCCTTTGCTGGAAAGTATCGGGGGCATCACACCGCTGTGACGCTCGTCATAGACGCTAAGGTGGCGCGCGTCACCCTCGGCCCTTAAGCGCGCTTGATCCCGCTTGTGCTTGTTGAGCGCGTTCTGCTCATTTAGCTCAGAGCGCTTTTGGGGTAGGCTCGCCGCCGAAGGGAGTGCCATGCGAACACTGAAGTTCTCCACCCAGACTCTGCTGCTGCAGATCGCGGTGGTGCTGCTGACGGTGCTCCTCTTCGCCCTGGCCTTCGGCTACATCATGGTGGAGCGGATCACCCAGGAAGCCGAGCAGCGTGCCCTCACACTTGCCCGGACCATCGCGTCCCAGCCGCAGGTCCGGCAGGAGGTGGCCCGCATCAGCGCCGCCACCGGGACTCCCCCTTCAGCGGTCCTGGACCACGGCCCGCTGGAATCCATCGCCGAATCGGCACGTCAGCGCACCTCCGCCCTCTTCGTGGTCATCACGGACGAGACCGGCGTCCGCCTGGCCCACCCCGATCCGCAGCGGCTCGCCGAAAAGGTCAGCACCGACCCGTCCGAGGCCCTGGCGGGCAAAGAGGTCGTCACCCGGAACACCGGCACGCTGGGCCCTTCGGCAGGTGCGAAGGTGCCCGTCTACGCACCGGAGACGACGGCGGCGGGCAGCACCGCCGTCGTCGGCGTCGTGAGCGTCGGCTTCGCGCGGGAGCCGCTGGGCAGCGCGATGCTCGGCGCCTCCGGACCCGTGATCCTGACCGCGTGCGGCGCCCTCGCCGCCGGAGTGGGCGCCTCCATGCTGCTGCGCAAGAGACTGCGGCGGCTCACCCTCGGGATGGAGCCCGAGGAGCTGACCACCCTGGTCCAGGACCAGGTGGCCGTGCTGGAGACCACCCATGAGGGCGTGATCGGGGTGTCCCCCAGCGGCCGAGTGACCGTGGTCAATGCGACGGCTCAGGAACTCCTCGGCCTGCCGGAGCTTCAGGGCACGTCCTGGGCCGAAGCGCCCGTGCCGGAGCCCTTGCGCGAACTGACCCGGCAGGATGCCGCCGAGGACGAGGTTCTGGAACTCGTGGCCGGGGCCCGGGTGCTGCTGGCCACGGCGCGCAAGGCCGTGCACGACGGCGAGGACCTGGGCTGGGTGGTCTTCCTGCGGGACCGCACGGAGCTGGCTCAGCTCACGCGGCAATTGGAATCGGTGAGCACCATGAGTTCCGCCCTCCGTGCGCAGCGCCATGAGTTCGCCAATCAGCTGCACACCATCTCCGGCCTCCTGGATCTCGGAGACACCGCCCGCGCCGCCGAGTACGCCCACCGGCTGGTGGAGACCGGCCCGCTGGAGTTCCCGGTGGAGGGACTGGAACGGCTCCGGGAGCCCTACCTCCAGGCCTTCATCGGCGCCAAGGGCATCCGGGCCCGCGAGCGCGGCGTGACCCTGCGCGTGGGTGAGGACACCTTCATCCGGGGCTCGGTCAAGGCCCCACACGATGTGACCACGGTCCTGGGGAACCTGATCGACAACGCCATCAACGCAGCCGTCTCCGGAACCCGGGGCGGCACCGGGGCTGAACGCTGGGTGCGGGTGGACCTTCTGGACGAACCGGGTCCCGAGCCCATGGACGGCTCGCCGCAGCTGGGGACCCTGCACGCGGTGGTCGCCGACTCCGGGGACGGTGTGGCCGAACCCGGCCGGCTGTTCGAGGAGGGCTACACCGCGTCCCGGGTGCCGGGGCACGGACTGGGCCTCAAGCTGGCCCTGGAGCTGGCGCTGCGCCGGGGCGGCGAGCTCAAACTCCTCGACGCCGGGAGGTCCGGGGGTTCCGGAGGTTCCGGGAGGTCCGGAGGTTCCGGCGAGGGCGGCGGGTCCGGTGCCGTGTTCGCCGTCCGGCTGCCCACCGCCATGATGTTCACCACCACGTCCGGGGAGGACGCATGAGCCACGATTTCACGGTGCTGATCGTGGACGACGACTTCCACGTCGCCACGCTGCACTCCAACTATGTCCAGGCCGTCCCCGGTTTCACGGTGGTGGGCCACGCCGGCAATGCCCAGCAGGCCTTGCAGGCGTTCCATTCCCTGCGGCCGGACCTGGTGCTGCTGGATGTCTACCTCCCGGACGGTTCGGGACTGGACGTGCTGCGGCAGCTGGACTGCGACGTCATGATGCTCAGCGCCGCCGCCGACGCCTTGTCCCTGCGGATGGCCTTCCGCCGGGGCGCTCTGGCTTATCTGCTCAAACCGTTCGGTCAGGACGAGCTCGCCCAGCGGCTGCGCGCCTACGCGAGATACCGGCGGCTGCTGGAAAAAGTCACCGCGCTGGACCAGGACGCCGTGGAACGGGCGCGCCGGGCACTGCTGGGCTCGGAAGGACCGGCCACCGCGTCCCCGGCAAGGACACGCAGCGCCACTGAGCAGTCCATCCTCGAAGCCCTCACCGGGTTGCCGGACGGGACGGGCGGCGAAGCGCTCTCAGCCTTGGAGGTCGCGGAACGGGTGGGCGTCTCCCGCGCCACCGCGCAACGGTACCTTTCCGCGCTGGCCGACGACGGCGCGGTCGAGATCCAGCTCCGCTACGGCACCACGGGGCGGCCGGAGCACCGCTACGCGCGGCGGGGCTGAACTTGCGCCCTGGGGAACGGGTGAAGGGCGCTACAGCGAAGCCGCGGCCCCGGGCTGCAACGCCTGATCCGCGCGGTCCGATTCCGGTCCGGCCTGGCCGGTGACGTCCATCCGGTAGACGAGAAGCTTCACCTCACCGTTGGGGGTCCACCAATCGCGTTCCGGGACGCGGTCGAAACCGAAGGCCCGGTACAGGCCGTGCGCGCTCTCCCAGCTCTCTCCCGTGGTGAGCGAGACCGCGGAGATGCCCGGACGGCGTCGTGCCTCGTCCAGGATCGCCTGGACCATGGCCCGGCCGGCGCCGCTGCGCTGCACCCCCGGGTCGACGACCAGCAGGCGGAACTCCAGCTCGCCTTCGCGGGCGATGTCCGCCCACGGCTCGCCCTGCACCGCGAGCGTCACGGAACCGATCACGGCGCCGTCGCGCTCGGCGACCCAGATCTCCGCTTCCCGCGCCCGGACGTCCACCTTGCGGATGTGCTGCAGATACGGGAATTCGGGGTCCGTGAAATACCCGGCGGCAAGATACGCGTCCTGCGTGATGCGGGCGATCTCGGCGTAGTCGGCGGGCTGGGCGGGGCGGATCAGAATCTCGGACGGCACCCATCAATGGTAGTCGTCTCGTGAAGCGCTCGCTTGACATTCGGGCTACCATGGGCCGATGGTGCCCAGTTTCACACTCCGCCCACCCGTGCCCTCCGACGCCGAGGACCTCGCGGTCCTGCACCTGCGCTGCTGGCGTGAAGCCTACGGTCATCTGCTCTCCGAGGATTTCTTCACCGAGGAACGGCTCGACGGACGACGGCGGCTCTGGGCCATGCTGACCGCCGGGCCGCAGCCGGGTCAGACCATCATGATGGCCGAGTCGGAGGGCGAGGTGGTCGGTTTCGCGGGAGGCGGGGTACCCCTGGACCCGGCGGAATCCGTGCTGGGGCAGAACCTGTCGATGCTGTACCTGCGGCGGGACCTCCACGGCAGCGGGGCAGGTCAGGCGCTGTTCGATTCCGTCCTGCCGCCCGGCCGGGCCTTCCTGTGGGTCGCCAAGGACAATCCCCGGGCCCAGGCGTTCTACCGCCGCAACGGCTTCGCGTTGGATGGCGCCGAGGACGTGCTGGAGGACTTCGGCGGCATCACCGAAGCGCGCATGGTCCGGCACTGAAAACCCACGGTTCTGTTGTTCACCCACCGACATTTCGGGGGGTGAACAACAGAACCGTGGGCTGGACCGCCGTCGTCCCTAGAGAGGGAACCGCGCCGCGTCTTCCAGGGCTCCGGCACACATCCAGGCTTCGAGCCGCTCGGCGTCCGTGGGGCCGCCGTCCAGCGGGCTCCTCAGATTCGGGCGGCGCACCCAGCATCCGGCTTCTTCCGCGATGAGCGCACCGGCGGACCAGTCGTGCTCATTCAGGCCCCGTTCGCCGTAGCAATCGTGAGTGCCGTCCGCCACCAGACAGAGATCGAGGGCCGCGGACCCCAGCCGGCGCAGATCCGCCAGCCCGTTCATCAGCGTCGGCAGGTACGCGGCCTGCTCGGCCCGCACTCCGGCGTCGTAGGAGAAACCACTGGCCAGGATCCGGCCACGGTGACCTTCAGGCGGCCCGTTGAGACGATGCGGCTCCACGTGTCCGGCCGCCGCGTCCAGAAGCCAGGCTCCCCCGCCACGGATTGCCCAGTATTCCCGGCGGAGTGCGGGCGCGTTGACGACGCCGGCCAACCAGCTCCCATCCGGAGCGGCCACGGCCACGCTGGTGCCGAAGTAGACGATGTTGCGGATGAAGTTGGTGGTTCCGTCCAGAGGATCGATGGACCAGCGGTACCCGCTCGCCTCGTCCGGGGCGGTGGTGCCGTGCTCCTCGCCGGTGATGACATCGTGCGGCCGGTGCCGGGTGATGACGGCGCGCACGGCGTCCTCGGCCCGGCGGTCGAACTCGGTCACCCAGTCGTTGTCGCTGGACTTGTTGTCCGCCCGGCTGGTCACGTCCTCCTGGCTCAGCGTGGCGCGCCGGGCCAGGATCTCGGCACCGGCGGCGGCCGCCTCCCGGGCCACGGCCAGGAGGTCCTCGGCGGAGGGACCCCCAGGGCTCGGCGCCTCACTCATCACCGGCCTCCTCAGTGAGCGTTCCGGTTGCTTCCACAGGGGTTTCGCCGGCTGTTTCCGCAGCATCCGCTGCGACCTCCTCCGCCCCGGGCAGGCCGGAGGGCCCCTTCTCCAGGAGCAGCCGGAAGCCGTCCTCGTCCAGGACGGGGACGCCCAATTGTTCGGCCTTCTCCAGCTTGGTCCCGGCGGATTCACCGGCCACCACGTAGGAGGTGTTCTTGGAGACCGAACCCGCGGCCTTGCCGCCCCGGGTGATGATGGCCTCCTTGGCCTGATCCCTGTTGAAGTGGGGCAGGGTACCCGTGACCACCACGGTGAGGCCCTCCAGAGTGCGGGGCCTGGACTCGTTGACCTCGTCCTTCATCCGCACACCCGCCGCGGCCCAGGCCTGAACGATGTTGACATGCCAGTCCTCCGCGAACCACTCCTTGACGGCGGCGGCGATGGTGGGGCCCACCCCGTCCACGTTCGCCAGTTCCTCTTCCGAGGCGGCCCGAATGGCGTCCATGGACCCGAAGGCCGTGGCGAGCGCCCGGCTGGCGGTAGGCCCGACATGCCGGATGGACAGGGCCACCAGCACGCGCCAGAGCGGCTGGGACTTGGCCTTCTCCAGCTCATCGAACAGCCTCTTGGTGTTGGCCGTGGGCTCGGACGGCTTCTTGGCGGTCCCCTTGGACCAGAAATACGGTGCCAGGCTCCAGGTCCCGTTCTTGACCAGCTTGTTGGTCTCAGGATCCTTGCTGCGGTTCTCCCGCCAGACCTGAACCTCGCCCAGCGCAGCACGCAGATCCTCACCCCGCACCGGGTCGGCCAGGTCGAACACCCGCGATTCGTCGCTCAGAATGCCGATGCCCTCGGCAAGCGGTTCCCCGCCCACGGTGGCCGGATCGGGACCGGGACCAGCAGTCAGGGCGAGCGCCGCCTCATCGCCCAGCGCCTCGACGTCGAACGCGCCACGGCCGGCCAGATGGGCCACCCGCTGGCGCAGCTGCGCCGGGCAGGACCGCGCATTGGGGCAGCGGAGATCGACGTCACCTTCCTTGCCGGGAGCCAGGGTGGTGCCGCAGGACGGACAGGTCTCCGGCATGACGAACGCCCGCTCACTGCCATCCCGCAGTGCCAGCACCGGGCCGACGATCTCCGGGATCACGTCCCCGGCCTTCCGGAGGACCACGGTGTCCCCGATCAGCACGCCCTTGGCCTTGACCACGTCCTGGTTGTGGAGCGTGGCCCGGGCCACGGTGGAGCCCGCCACCTTGACCGGCGCCATGACGCCGTAGGGCGTCACACGGCCGGTGCGGCCCACGTCCACCTTGATGTCCAGCAGTTTGGTGTTGACCTCCTCCGGCGGATACTTGTACGCCACGGCCCAGCGCGGCACACGAGAGGTGTGCCCCAGCTGACGCTGCACGGCCAGCTGATCCACCTTGACCACGATGCCGTCGATCTCGTGGATGATGCTGTGCCGCTTCTCCCCGTACTCGGTGATGAACGCCAGGACCTCGTCCAGTGTCTCCAGCACCTTGAAGTACGGGCTGGTGGGCAGTCCCCACTCCTTCAGCAGCCCGTAGAAATCCGATTGCGCGGTCAGTTCCAGACCCTCGTGGAGCCCGATACCGTGCACGTACATGGACAGGGGCCGCTTGGCAGTCTCCGCAGGGTCCTTCTGACGCAGCGACCCGGCCGCGGCGTTGCGGGGATTGGCCAGCGGGGCCTTGCCCGCCGCGATCAGGACCTCGTTGTACTCTTCGAAGGCCTTGGACGGGATGAAGACCTCGCCACGGATCTCCACCTCGGCCGGGTGTCCGGTGCCGGAGAGCTCCCGCGGGATCTCGGCGATGGTCAGCACGTTGTGGGTGATGTCCTCACCCGTGGTGCCGTCACCGCGGGTTGCCGCGCGGACCAGCTTGCCGTCCCGGTAGAGCAGGTTCACGGCGAGGCCGTCGATCTTCAGCTCGGTCAACCAGCGGGGCCGGGCCAGGCCCAGCGTCTCCGTGCTGGCCAGGGTCTTCTCCGTCCAGGCCGTGAGCTCCTCCAGGGAGAAGACGTCCTCCAGGCTGTACATCCGGCTCAGATGCTCGACGGCGGCGAACGCCGAGGAGACCTCGCCGCCCACTTCCTGCGTGGGCGAGTCATTGCTGACCAGTTCGGGGTGGAGCGCTTCGAAACGCTCCAGGCGCAGATACAGCTCATCGAACTCGGCGTCGCTGATGAGGGGCGCGTCCTGCTGGTAGTAGGCCTGCCGGTACCGGCGCACCTCATCCACCAGGTGCTGGTACTCCTCACGGAGAGCCTCCGCCGGGGTGCCTTCGGAAGGTTCCACGACGTCGTCTTTCATCACGGGTGCCTCGGGATTCTCGCTCACCCCTCCATCCTGCCACGCAGGGCTGACATCGGAGGAGGGTGTCTACAGCGGGCGAGGTGGGAGACCCCGAAAGCGCCGTTGTCGCGTGAAAGCGCCCACTCGGCACGGGGTCCGGAAGGACACCGTGCCGAGCGGGCGCTGGAGCGCAGGCGCCGAAGGGTCTCCCACCCCGGTCGCCCAGCGGACTGTTCCGGCTCAGGCCTCCGGGGGCAGCGCCACCTGGACCTTGCGGACCTTGCCGCGGGCGATGATGTAGCCGCGTCCCGGAATGAACTGATCTTTGATCCGTCCGAGGCTGGTGCTCAGGAGCGAGTCGCCGTCCATGTCCCCGGGATTCAGCAGGAGGCCACGGCGCCCGGACTTGAACGGCTGGGCGAGCTGCCAGGCGGAGGACCAGGTGGAGGTCTCCGACTCGGCCACCACCCACTGGCCCGACTTCACGGACTCGGTCACCAGACGGGCCACCCCCGGCTCCGCCATGGAGTCGGTGAACTCGGTCAGGCCTTCGATGAAAAAGGCCACCTGGCCGGGGCGCTCCTGGGCGAACTCCAGGAGTTCGTCCACACCCATCTCCACGTCATCGGTCCCCACGAAGGCCTTGTCCCAGACCTTCAGGGATCCCACCGCGGAACGGCGCGAACCCAGGTATACGGCGGTGCCGGAAGGGTTGGCCTTCTTGTAGGCATGGGCCAGGGTGACCAGAGCCGTGGTGCGGCCCGACCCGGGAGGGCCCGCCACCATGAGCGCACCCTCGCACGGCACCTGGGCCGTGGTGAGGGTCTCGTTGTCCACGCCGAATGCCGCCATGCCGGGGCCGGCCACGGGCAGGATGCCGAGTTCCACCGACTCCGGCAGGCGCTGGATCCCGGGCGCCTGAGCGATGCCGCGGCGCAGCATCGCCTCGCGGAGCTTCTGCACACCACGGGCCTGGAGCGCCAGGTTCGGGGTGCCTCCCAGCACGGCCAGCTGGACTTCCAGACCGTCCAGCATGCCGCGGCCCGGAGGGGACGAAGCGTCCAGAACGTCCTTCGGGGCGTCCAGTGTGATGTAGTCGTCCACCGCGGACAGGCGCAGGATGAGCCGCTTCTGGATGGAGGCCAGGAGCGCGGTGGGTACCGAGCCGGGACGGTCACCGGTCACCACCAGGTGGATGCCGAGCGGGCGGCCGTCCGTGGCGAGCTGGAGGAACAGCTCCCAGATGCCCGCACTGCTGGAGTACTCGTAGGAGTCCCGGAAGGAGCTGATCCCGTCCACCAGGACGAAGATCCTGGGCTCCTCCGGCCGCCCGGCGAGGTGCCGGTACTCCACGATGGTGGAAGCCTTGACCTCGGAGTAGCGCCGCGCACGGTCCTCGGAGACGTCCCGCAGCCAGCGGAGCAGACGCCCCACTCGTTCCTCGTCGTCACCGTCGATCACCGCGCCCACATGGGGCAGGACCTCCAGCATGGTCAGACCGGCGGAACCGCAGTCGATCCCGTAGACGTGCACGGGGCCGCCCCGCGGAGTCACCGCGGCGGCCACCGCGATGCTGCGCAGCGCCGCGGACTTGCCTGAGCCGCCCGTGCCGAAGATGGCCATGTTGCCGTCCCGGTCCGGCCGGTAGAAGACCAGCGGCTGGTTCTGATGCGCGGCGTCGTCGCCCACGCCCAGCAGCAGTTCCTCATCGGAGAGGGGACCCTGCAGCTCGGAGAAGTCGTACGCCGACTGGAGCACCGGAAGCCACGGCTTCCGGGGCGGCTCGATCGACAGCAGATCGGCGGCGGACTTGATGGTCTCCGTCATCCGGGCGATGTCATTGGGGCCCGTGGGCTCCGGCTCGGGCTCGCGGAGTCCGGCGTCCACTTCCCAGGGCGCGCCGGCACCGAAGTTCATCTCCACGATGTCGATCTGGGGCCGCGGCGGGCGGTCCGTGGTCCAGCCACCGGCGTAACCGGTCTGGAAACTCTGCAAGCGGCCGGGGCCGGTCTTGGCCGCGGCACGGCCCGGGATCGCCGGGTCGAAGTACGCGGCCAGGGGCGTGCCGATCACATCCGAGGCATCGTCCTCATCCGCCATGCGCAACGCGACACGGAGGTTGGTGTTGGCCCGCAGACTGCCCCGGATCACGCCGGAAGGCTGCTGCGTGGCCAGGATCAGGTGCACACCCAGGGAACGGCCACGGGCGGCGACGTCCACCACGCCGTCCACGAACTCCGGCATCTCATTGGCCAGGGCCGCGAACTCGTCCACGATGATGACCAGGTACGGCGGGGCGTCCGGGTCGGCTTCACGCTGCATGGCCAGAAGATCCTTGGCCTTCTTGCGGTTCAGCAGATGCTCCCGGTAGTGCAGTTCGGCCCGCAACGAGGTCAGGGCACGGCGCACCAGGTGGGGCGAGAGGTCGGTGACCAGCCCCACCGTGTGCGGCAGCTGAACACAGTCGGCGAACGCGCTGCCGCCCTTGTAGTCCACCAGCAGGAAGCTGAGCCGGTCCGGGCTGTAGGCGGAGGCCATGCCCATGATCCAGGACTGGAGGAACTCGGACTTGCCGGCACCCGTGGTGCCGCCCACCAGGGCGTGAGGGCCCTCGTTCTTCAGGTCCAGGAACATCGGTTCGGAACCTGTGGAGCCCACCAGGGCGCGCAGGGTGCCGTTGTCCTTGCGATTGGGGATGGCCGTGCTGTGGACGGAGTTGTTCTCCTTCCAGCGCTCCCCCACCGCATTGGCCGAATCCAGCAGATCGCGGCCCAGCAGGTTCACGAAACTCACGCTGCGCGGCAGGTTCGAATCGTCCTCCAGGGGGCGTCCGACGTCGACGACGGAGGTCAGCATGCGGGCCAGCTGAGTCGCCAGCTCCTCATCGACGCTCTCGCAGCTCACGGGGTAGCTGTGCCGCCCCAGCCGTACCTGGCCGGTGGTGGCACCCTGACCGCCGTCGACCACCATGAAATCGCGGCACGCCGCGGGCAGGGACTGCACATCGGCGGCCAGCCACATGATGTGCACGCCGGTGTCGGCGCCGCGCTCCACCAGACGGGTCAGGCGGCCCCGGTCCACGGGGGCGTCGTCCTCCACGACCACCAGGACCTCGGGGACCACCGGCGCCGGAGGATCGACCAGATCGTCTTTGAGCTCACCGCGCGGAGAAGGGATGGGTTCCTTGCGGCCGGCGGCGCGCTCGTCGACCAGCGCTTCAAGACGCTCCAGGAGGGCCGTTCCGGCGGCCTGGCCGGCGGCGAGATGATCGCCGGCCAGCGGGCTGTGGCCCGAGCCGACGTGTGGGAGCCACTTGAGCCACGCCCAGCGGTCCTTGGAACGCGTGGAGGTCATGGCGGCGATGACCACCTCGGCGGGCGAGTGCAGACCCACCAGCTGGACCACCAGGCCACGGGCCACATCGTCCATGACGCTGCGTTCACCGGCCACACCGAAGGAGCCGGAGTGGCGCAGCTGCGACACCAGCGGCACACCGTCGATGGTGGAGTAGTACGTGATCGCCTCCTGGATCTCCCGGGCGTAGACCGCCTCGGTGTCCCGGTCCTGAGGTTCCTCGATCTCCACACGGGAAGGCGCAGTGCCCAGGCCCAGACGCAGCGACAGGAAGCCGCGGTGCTCGGTGCGGTGCGTCCACAGCAGCGGGCCCAGGCGGTAGATCGCATCCACCGTGTCGGCCACGGAGGGCGTCTCCTGCAGGCGGACCGAACGCTCCACCTTCTGCAGTTCCGTCATCTCGCTGCGGAACTGGTCCATGCCTTCACGGAACTGGCGCAGCTGCTCCTTGAAGCGCTTGCCGGAGTGCCGCTTCTGTTCCCACCAGTGTCCGATGGCGAACAAGGGCATGAGCGCCATGAAGACCACGCTGGTGATGTTCTGGGTGATGGCGAACAGCGCCGCGCCCATGAAGAGCGGGAGCATCATCATCAGGATGGGGAACGGTTCCTTCTCCCGGGGCTGGGGACCCTTGGGAGGAACCTTCTTGCGCACGGGGAAGCGTGCCACCACGCGCGGCGAGCGGTTGAAGTCCACCATGGGCTGGGTGGCCACGGCTGCCTGGTTCCGTTGCACGGTGATGATGGAGATGGTGGTGTCGCCCAGGGTGATGGTGTCCGAGGAGCCCAGGACGGCACGGGTGACGGGCAGTCCGTCCATGAGGAGGCCGTTCGCCGAGTTGGTGTCCACCACCTCCACGGTCTCCCCCACCAGGATGCGGGCATGCCGTTTGGAGGTGAGGGGGTCGCTCAGGCGGATGTCGCTGTCCCGGCCGCGGCCGATGTAGCTGGTCCCGGAGGGCAACGGGAACTCCCGGCCCGCGTCGGGCCCAGCGAGCACCCGGAGCGTCGCGACGGCGGGGCCGCTGGACTGCTGGTGCGTCGCGAAGGCCTGGCTGACCGGCGCGATCGAGACGGCGGAGCCGGGCCGCAGCCCGGATTCCAGGAGCTTGGCGTCAGGGTCCAGGAGCTGTCCGCGCATGGCGCCGCCCACGTAGGACTCCTCCACCAGCAGACTCATCCGTCCGGGGTCCGTGGGGTTGCTCCGCTCGGGGTCGGCGAGCCAGAGTTCGCGCGCGATGTCGGAGACGGTGGCGCTGCCGTCGACGGTGACGGCCAGGTCCTTGCTCTCCAGGTCTCCACGTCGGAGTGTCAGGCGGAGTTTCACTCGCCGGCCTCACCTTTCATCTGTTCCAGCAGGGGCAGGTCCGCGGCGGTCACCAGGTGCGAAGTCACTGCGTGCTCCACCAGGCGGGCCCGTCGGTTCATGGCCAGCTTGCCGCCACCGCCCCGCAGCCCGGCCACACCGACCCGGTCCAGTTTGTCGCAGACGTTGTCCAGCTTCCGGTTGAAGCGGGTCAGTGCCCAGCCGAGCCGGCGGGCCGCTTCGGCGGAGCTCGGGATGGCGCTGAAACCGGTTCCCTCGCGCCGCAGCATGGGCTCGGCGAGCGCCACGATGATGGCCTTCTGGGAGTCAGTGAAGACCACCGGGCCGATAGTGGTCTCCCCGTCCGCATCGGCGTCCTTGGCCTGGTGCCGGAACGCCGGGCTGTGCTGATGCACGGAGAACTCATAGGTGGTGGGGCCGGCGGTGAAGACCACCGTGGTCAGCCCGAACACCAGCGGGATCCGGGCGCCCGGGGCCAGCCAGGCCTGCATGCCCCCGGAGCCGTCCGCGATGGTGGCCGAGATCATCGACCCCACATTGCTCAGCCACCAGATCCCGTCATAGCGGGCCACTTCCAGGAAGCGGCGGTGCAGGTACGGGTTCTCATCGATGGCGAGGTCACCCTCGCGCCCGATCACGAACACCTCGTCGGGGAGCGGCTCGAACCACTCCCCGCAGTAGTCGATGGCGAGTTCCCTCGCGGGCTCCTGCCCTGGCTCAATCATCCCTGCACTCCTCACGTCTTCCAGTCCCCCCACTGCACGTTCACTCCGCCCCCGCTCAGGGGACGCAGACCTTCGCCGAATCGGATTCCCCGGTGGAGCTGGATCCATCCGTCCGGACCACGATCACCTGAATGCAGGTCGCCTGCCCCGCGTTCGGCTTCACCCGGACGTTGTTCTGCTCGGCCTTCACCCAATCCCCCTGTTTGGTGGCGGAGATGGTGCGCCACTTATAGGTGTCCCCCGTCCTCGGGTCCGGGTTGGTCCAGGAGAAGAAGAGCTTCCCGGAGCCGTCCGGGCTGCCGCTGAGATTCCTCACATCGGCCACGGTGCCGTCCCCCAGAGGATCCACCGGTTTCGCGCTGGATCCTCCCGCGATGCCGGAGCCGTTGGACGGGCTCTGCCCCTCCGTGGACCGGGCCCGCGGCTGGTTCCCGCTGAGATTCAGCACCACCACCAGGACCACCACCAGGCCGAGCAGGAGCACTCCGGCCACCACGCTGACCCACAGCCGGGTCCGGCCACCGGCCGGGCCTGACCCGTGTCCGGTCTCCGCCGGGCCGTCGCCCTGGGTGTGCGGGGAGCCGGTCCACTGCTGTCCGGTGTTCCCCTGGCCCGTGGTTCCGGATTCCTGCATGCCCCGCATCACGGTGGCGCTGGTGGCGTCGTCCTCGCGGGTCCGCTCCCAGCCGGCCGTGCCCGTGGTGGCGCCGCCGGGTGAACCCGACGGTGCCGCGGGGACGCCGTTGTAGTAGCCCTGGGCTGGGCCGCCCGGGGCGGTCTGGGCCGGCGAGGTGGCAGGCGCCGTTCCCGTGGCCCGCATCATGGTGGGGTCCTCGGGCAGGGTCTGGTTCGGCGCCGTGTAGTTGGGCGTGGTCCGGTTCGGGGCGGTGCCCTCCCCGGTGGCTCCCGTCCGTCCGCTGGAGCTGTCCGGGTCGATGACCGAGATCCCGCGGAGCCGGGTGGCCTCCACCTCGTCCTCGGCGTGCGAGTCGTCCTGGATGGGGTCGCCCATCACCTCGAACGGTGTGACGGACAGACTCAGCTCCGCCTGGATCCGCTGCAACGCGAGACCGAAGGCGTACGCCGACGGGTACCGGGCCGCCGGGTTCTTCGCCATGGCCGTGGCCAGTGCCAATTGCAGGGCCTCCGGCACATCGGCGCGTCCGAGCCGTGGCAGGGGCGTGTTGCTGATCCGGTTGATCATCTCCGCATTGGAGTTGTCCGCACCCGGGACGGCAAAGGGCGAGTGCCCGGCCAGCAGGGTGTAGACCGTGGCGCCGAGCGCCCAGACGTCCACCAGAACGCCGTCCGTGGAACTGGACGCGAAGCTCTCCGGTGGGGACCACGGGACGGACATGGCGCCGTCGTTGCCGTCCTCCTCCGGGTCTCCGCCGATGATGCCGGAGATGCCGAAGTCGGTCAGTGCGGGCCGGTTGTAGTCCGTGACCAGGACGTTGGCGGGCTTGATGTCGCGGTGCGCGATGCCGGCCCGGTGCGCGGTCTCCACGGCCGAGGCCACCTGAATGCCGATGGCCAGCGCCTCCTGCAAACGGAAGCGCTCCTTCCGGTACCGGAGGTCCAGGCTGGGCCGTGAGCAGTACTCCATGGCCAGGTAGGAGTGCCCTTCCGGCGTGATGTCCGCTTCGTAGATCGTGACGATGTACGGGTGCGTGGACAGCTGCGCCATCAGGTTGGCCTCGGACTCGAAGGCGCGCCGGGCTCCTTCGGTCTTGAGGCCCGCGTGCAGCACCTTCACGGCCACCTGGCGGCGGGGCCGGTCCTGCTGGTACAGGTAGACGTCGGCGAAGCCACCGGAGCCCAGCACCCGGACGTAGTTGAAGCCGTCGATCCGCGGCGGCGGAGCGGCGGGACGTTTGCGGCTCACGGGAGGTCCTCGAACACGATGTAGACCTGATCGCCGAGTTCGGCGACGTCGCCGCTGAGGACCAGTGCCGTCTCCGACTGGCCCAGCCTGCGCGGGGACTGGCCCTCGCGCAGCAGGACCGTGCCGTTGCTGGAGTTCAGGTCGCAGAGGACCACGTTCCACCCTTCCAGCCGGATCTCGGCGTGCGAGCGCGAAATGTCCCGCTTAGGACTGTCCACCTGGACCAGATGCGGCATGTCGCCGCCGGAGACCCGTGAGACGGACGGCTGACGTCCCAGGATCACATTGCGGTCCAGGATCACCGTCTCTCCGCTCGGCAGCCGCAGACGGCCCAGTGCCGGGCGCGGGACGCTCGCGGCGTCGCCGGAGATCGCCTCCTCGCAGCTCATGCAGTGAGTGCGGGTGGGCGGATTGGCATGGCCCCGCGGGCATGTCCGGGCCAGGACCCGGGGACCGTTCGCCGGTGCCTCGGCCGGGGCGCTCTGCGGGGCGCCGTTCGGGGCCGCCGGCGGCAGTTCACTCCGGAACACGGTGTGACCGTCGTGGTCCAGGTCATCGCCTTGCGGGGCGGCCGGAGGGAACGCCGGCGGCGCCGCCGGCAAGGGAGGGGCCGACGGCGGGCTGCCGGGCAGCGGCGCCTGAGAGGCCTCGGGTGCCGCGGCGGGCCCGGGTGCCGGGCTCGCCGAGCGTGCCCACGGGACCTCGTCGATCAGCGACTCGTCCGCTTCGGATGCCGGCAACAGCGTGTGCTGTGACTCATCGCGTCCGCCCGCGGCCGGGGAGTCCTCCTCGTCCGGGGCGTCAGCTGCCTCAGGGGTGGCCTCCTGAGAGCCCGGGTCCGCGGCCGGCACCTCCTGCGGTTCTGGGGCGCCGGAAGGTTCCTCCACATCCTCGCTGTTCTCCTGGAAGCTGTCCCAGAGGTGGTCGTAGGTGGTGGTGGCATCGTTGGGGAGCTCATGCTCCTGGTGCTGGGCCGCCCCGGACAGAGGCTCCTCCTCGGAGGACTCCTCACTCCCGGGCCGTGCGACCTCACCGGTCTGCGGCTCACCGGACCCGGCTTCCTCCTCGGAGGATTCATCGTCCGGTGCCCCGGCACCCCGCGGGGCCTCCGGTGCTGCGGGCTGCCCGCCAGCCGGATCACCGGCCAGGTGATCCTCCGCGGAGTCCCCGCGCGGCGCGCGGGCGCCCAGGAGTTCGGTGGCCAGGCTGTCCGTCTGGCCGTCCAGGCTGGGCTCTCCGGCGTCGTCGTCGGCATCGTCGTCATCGGCGCCCGGGGCGGGATCCCAGGCCTCAGTGGACAGTGGGGCCGACGGCACCACCGTGGCCGGCGGGTTCCAGGAGACCGCGGGAGCAGCGAAGAGGGGCGCCTCGACGGTGTCCTCATGGGCCGATTCCGGGAGTTCTTCCGCGGGGACCTCCTCCACGGGAAGATCGCCGACCACCAGCACGGACGCGGTCACGACACCCGCCACCAGGGGCATCCACGGGTCGTCATCGTCCTCATCGGGCTGACCGGCACGGATCTCGAAGGTGCCGGCGGACGAGAGGGAACGCTCGTTCCAGGTGGTCACGCCGCGCCCGTTGACCTCCTGGCCGCTGCCGTCCAGGGTCCGGACCCTGAGATCGCCCCGCAGGAAGACCCGCAAGGAATCCCGGTGGTCCACCACGGCGAAATCGGGCAGGCCGGTCACCGAGGTCCCGAAGGAACGGGTGACCTCGTTCAGGAGCTGGTCCACGGAAGGGTTCCGGCCCAGGAGTTCCCAGAGCTGCTGGATCCGCTCGGTCCCGGCGTCCGGCTCCACCACGACGGCGATCCCGTTGCGCAGGACGTACAGCCAGGAACCATGCCGGTAATGATTGGCGTTCATTCTTCCTCCCCTGTCGCCCCGTGCTCCGGGGCGTTCTCCTCGCGGAGGGCCAGGAGCTCCCGCGGCAAAGTGTCCTCTGTCTCCGCTTCGATACGCGGGGAGGTGGTGAGTTCACCATCATGGGCGAAAGCATCCACCACCACAACGCTCACATTGTCACGGCCCCCGTTGCGCAGGGCTGCCTGGATCAAGGAGTCCGCGGCGTCCTGGGGATCGAAGATGTTCTGCAGCAGCTGGCGGATGAACTCGTCGGAGACCTCACCGGTCAGACCGTCGGAGCAGACCATGACACGGTCGCCGTCCTCGATGGGCAGGAGCCAGTAGTCCGGCGCCCCGCCGTCGCCGCTGCCCAGCGCACGGGTGACCACGTGACGACGGGGGTGCCGCAGAGCCTGCGTGGGCGAGATGGAGCCGCTGTCGATGAGTTCCTGGACCTCGGAGTGATCCACCGTGACCCGTTCGAACACACCACGGCTGAGCCGGTAGGTCCGCGCGTCACCCACGTTGAAGACCAGCCAGTAGGGCTTGTGATTCTGCTCCACCACGGCCACGCCGCTCAGCGTGGTGCCGGCGCGGCCGGAGCCCTCTTGCCGGATGGCCAGATCGGCCTCCTGGAGAGCCTGCTGGAGCCGCGCGACATCCACGTCCCGGTTGCCTTCGGGGGTGGCCAGGCGCTGGGCGAGCGTGCGGACGCAGATGCCGCTGGCGATCTCCCCCGCTTCATGGCCGCCCATGCCGTCGGCGACGGCGAAGACAGGGTCCTGGGCGATGAGCGAATCCTCGTTCAGCTCACGGCGGAGGCCCCGGTCCGTGCCGAATCCGGCTGCCAGGGTCAGGGGCCCGGCGCCGGGCACCGAGGCGAAATCAGAGGGGACTTCAGAGATCATGGTGTGCTCAGCCTAAAAGTCCGGTCCCCGAATTTCACAGTTGACCCCGGCCGGACGAACCGCGCCTCTCCTGCCACAAGGCGGACCAGGGTGCCGTCGGCCAGCATTTCGCCGCTGCCGTTGGTGGATTGCCGGTCCGTGACCCAGGCACCGCCGGAAGCCGGGACCACCAGCAGATGGGTCTTCGAGATGGAGCGTCCGGGATCGTCCAGCGCCAGCAGACGCAGGCGCTCCTCACCGGCCCGGGCGGCCGGATTGCGACCGATGAGGACGCCTGCCTCCAACGGCACGCGTGCGCCGTCGTCGAAGGTGAGCAGCAGGGAGTCCTGCTGCCCTCCGGCGCCGGAGGGCAGATGGGCGCGGAGCATGGTTTCTCCGTGGTCTGCCGGGGCCACGGGCTGAACCGGCGAGGCGAACTGCTGCGGGGTGGCCGCGGCGAACGGAGCCTGCTGCCCGAACTGCTGCTGCGGGGCGTCGCCGGGCTGAGCGTACTGCCCGGGCTGGCCGAATTGCGTGGGCTGCCCGAACTGCACGGGGAACGGTGCCTGCGGCACCGGAGGAACGGTGCGGCCCGGCTGCTGCTGGGCAGCCGGTGTCGGCTGCGGCGCGGCCGGCGCCGGGCCCGGGGAGTGCTGGCCATTGCCATGCGCCGCGAGGGGCGACGCCACCGGACGCACGGCCGGAAGATCCAGAGTGGGATAGCTGTGGCCACCCTCGATGCCCTCGGTGGTCACGGGGTTACGGCCCGCACGGACGTCGAAGACCAGGGTGCGGGCCATCTTGTCATGCCACCCCTGCTTGCGCTCGTTCGGGTCCCAGGCGTTGGACAGGCCCACCACCACCAGCCAGGCGAACGAGACGAGGGAACCGATGCTCCCCACGGTCTGGACCACGCCCATAGGCGTGAAGAAGGCCAGGATGCCGCCCACCAGGGCGAACAGGATGTTCGGGGCCAGCAGCACCAGCCAGCGCAGGAACACCGCACCCGCACCCGGGGCATAGCCCTCAAGCTCCGTGGTCCGAATCCCGAAAATCGCGTTGCCGAGCGAGTTGCCGCTGCGGGCCTCCATGATCCACATGGTGATCACGTAGGCCAGCCAGATCAGCAGCGCCAGCCCGGACATGATGAGGGAGAAGACCAGGTCCTCCTGGCTCGGCCCCAGATTCGAGGTGCCTGCCAGTCCGTTCTTGAGAAGCGCCGCGGCGGCCACCGAGAGAAGGACCCCGGCGATGATCCCCGGCACGGCCAGGTCGATCACCTTGGCGAAGAGCCGCTTCGCCGCCCCGGCCCGGACCACGGGCCGGGTGGGTGGCAGCTGATCGGGGTGCTGTGCCA
>Ga0153950_1000042_pt1 | contig 53218 bp, 50 predicted proteins | sample TSNJ034MetaG_FD_104737 | JGI IMG/M metagenome (GOLD analysis project Ga0153950, IMG submission 104737) | Attine ant fungus gardens microbial communities from New Jersey, USA - TSNJ034 MetaG | ecosystem: Host-associated > Fungi > Mycelium > Unclassified | place: USA: New Jersey, Wharton State...
AAGTCGAGCTGATGATAAAAATGGCTTTTGAAAATCCCAAATTGCTACGCTTTCGAGACTGTGTTCCCAGTAATAAAGAGGTGTGAAGTCTAATTAGCAACACTATGCTTTTGGGGATTTATAGTGTTTTTAAAATAACCAGCTATATCATCTGGAATCACCGTGTAAATAAGTGATATAAGCGTCGAAAGCGCTAGGGATGGCATAGTTTTTTTTCACCTCCCTGGGGGTGGCCCACACTGCGTTTTCAGGGGCCGGGAAGGACTCCGACCGCACATGGTAGCCCTGCATCCGCCACTCAACGTGGGTGAATAGGTGCTTAGCCGTGCCCAGGTAATCGAAAGCACCGGGGGAGGCGCCCATGTCCAGCAGAGCGGACCGCAGAGCGTCGCCCGCAAGGTGCGGCGGCAGATTCAGAGGCTCGTACATGCCGGATAAAAGACCTTTTCCGCGCCGAAATAGAAGAACCCCGCTTTGCGAGGTAATCAGCACGATGGTGCGTTCTTCGATGCGGCGCGCTTTTCTCCGCGCTTTTTGAGGAAGCTCCAGCGCGCAGCCCCCCTGATACCCGGCACAGACGCCGCGGAGCGGGCACCTCCCGCAGAGCGGGGCGGCGTTGGGCAGGCAGATCAAGGCCCCCAGCTCCATCAAGGACTGGTTGAAATCCCCTGGGCGGTTGTGCGGAATGACGAGAGTCTGGCGATATGCCTGTTTGACAGCGGGCAAGGAGATATCGGCGTAGCTGCCTGCAAGGCGGGAGAGTACCCGCAACACATTGCCGTCCACAGCGGGTACGGGGATTCCAAACGCGATTGATGCAACGGCGCCGGCCGTGTACTCCCCGATGCCCGGCAGTGAGAGCAGGGCCGCATAAGAAGCCGGAAGAGCGCCTGCAAAGCGCTCCATAATCTGTTTTGCGGCCCCTTTCAGGTTGCGGGCCCGGCTGTAGTAGCCGAGCCCCTCCCAGAGCTTGAGCAGCCTGTCGTCTGGGACAGCGGCAAGGGCTGCGGGATTGGGCAGTTCGGCGACAAAGCGGGTGAAATAGCTGCGCACAGCCTCCACGCGGGTTTGCTGCAGCATGATCTCGGAAATCCAAACCCTGTAAGGGTTCGGGTTCTCCCGCCATGGCAGTGCACGCGCGTTTTGATCGTACCAGGCGAGCAGGGGGGTGTGGATTCCCTCCAGCGCGGACAGGCTTTCTTGAGAGACAAGCAGAATATCTTCGGGGTGCATGGGCGCTCCTTTCAGGAAAGGGTTCATCACATTACAGCAATTGAACTTATTATATGCGATTTTTTCTAAATTACTGGAGATTTTAGACGATATATTGTATAATAGAAATAAGCAGAAAGAGGGGGAAGTTATGGATTTATTAATTGTGCCGGTACCGCTGTTTAATAAGAATATAGGCGTGGAGGCGTATTACTTTCGCCATCAAAAGGGGAACGATATAATTGCCGCCAGCAACACCACCAGCACTTTTGACGGCGCCATGAATTCCCCGGTGCTTGAAACATTGAATGCGGTGGGGATCGAGGCCTTTACCATGGGCAAACCCATCTTTGTGCCGATCAGCAGAATGATGCTGATTGCGAACCTGGACCAGCAGTGCAAGCAGCCACCCGACAAGGTGGTGTTTGTGCTGGACAATGAAGTGAGGCTGGAGCAGGATTACTTGAACAGCATCATGCGCTTAAAGGCGTTGGGCTTCCGCTTTGCAATCCAAAAGATCGAAAACGCGGATGCCTATGAGCCCGCTCTGGCGTTGTGCGATTTCGTGTACCTGGACAACCGCAGGATGGGCACCCCCGGCATGAACAGCTTTGTCCAGCAGATCGGGCAGAGATTCCGCCACCTGACCCTGATTGTGACACACATCAACACGGTCGAGATTTTTAGGTCGCTGGCCTCGTCCAGCGTTGTGCTGTTTGAGGGGCGGTTTTACCGCACGCCCATCACCAAGGGTGAGAACAAGGTGTCGCCGCTGCAGGCGAATTTAATCAAGTTGCTCAACCTGGTGCGGGATGAGAACTTCGAGTTTGATTCGGTTGCAACCATCATCCAGCGGGACACGGCCCTGACTGTTTCTCTAATGCGGCTGGTGAACTCCCCCTACATCGGTGTGCGGCAAAAGGTGAAGACTATCAATCACGCCGTGACCATGCTGGGCCAGCAGGAGGTGCGCAAGTGGGTTACCACCGCGGTTTCCAAGCTGCTGGGGACAGACAAGCCGGATGAGATCACCAAGCTGTCGCTGATGCGCGCCCGCTTTGCCGAGAGCCTGGCGCCCAAATTCGGCCTGGAGGATCAGGCGCAGAGCGTGTTTCTGATGGGGCTGTTCTCGGTGATGGATGTGATCCTGGAAAAGCCCATGGAAGAGGTCCTGGAGATGATCCAGGTGGACGATCCGATCCGCGATGCACTGATCAGCCAATCCGGGCCGTATTATCCGGTTTACAAGTTTGTGCTGGGGTATGAGGGAGCCGACTGGAAAACAGTGTCCCGCGAGCTGATCATCAACGACCTGACCACCGAGGACATTTACGAGGCCTACACCAATGCGTTGCTCTGGTATCGCGATCTGCTCAACGATTGAGAGATGCCAATCTTATAAGAACCATGCTAAAGGGGCTGCCCTGAAAATCCCAGAGGGCAGCCCCTTATTTTATTGTGCTCATGTCTGGTTCTTCGTGAGTTGATCCACCAGCGAAACCAGATTGGCGATTTCGGGCTTTGAAATCTGTGCGTCGGCCCCCACATGCTCGCCTTTAAGCTTCATTTCCTCGTTGATCAGGGATGAGAACAGGATGACCGGTAATGCGCGCAGAACCATGTCCTCTTTCACCAGCTTAGTGAGGTGGTGGCCGTCCATCTGCGGCATTTCGATGTCGGTGATGATGCAGGATACATGGTGCTGGATCGGATCGCCGGATGTCTTTGCCTCGCGCAGATAATCCCAGGCCTCCTGGCCGTTGTCGCACTTAATGGTGTTGACGTAGCCGGAGCGATGCAGGGATTCGATGATCATTTTGGAGAGCAGCATGGAGTCCTCGACCACCAGAATCGGCTTTTCAACCCGATCGCGGGGCCCAAGGCGCTCCAGATCGCTGTATTGGATGCCTGTTTCGGGGCTGATCTCGGCGATGATTTTTTCAAAGTCCAAAATGGTGATTAGCCTGCTTTCGAACTCAGCGATGCCGGTGGCCACGCCCTCCTGGCCGCCGTAAATGATCTTGTCCGGCTTCTGGATGTTGGTCCAGGATATTCGGTCTATTCCCTCCACCGTGTGTACATGGAACGCAAAGGTCAAATTATTGAAGCTGGTGATCATAAAAATGTCGCGCTCGGGCGAGGCGGAGGGCGGCAGATTGAGATAGGTGGCCAGGTCCACCACTGTGATCACGTCGTTGCGCGGCTTATAGATCCCCTCAATATTCGGATGCGCATTTTGCATCGGCTTGACAGGGCTGCACTTCATGATTTCGGTGACCTTAGCCACATTGATGCCGAACACCTCGCCGGCGATGGTGAATTCCATGATTTCCAACTCATTCGTGCCGGATTCCAGCAAAATTTCTCCCTGCTTGGTCGGTTTCATATGAACACCCCCACATCTTGTTTTTTTTGTCGATTCTGTATGCAAACAATATAGTTAATATGCGCCAGGCTATACTTTTATTCTACTACAAAAATACCAAAAACACAATCACAGGCGATTAAACATTTTGCCGCAATAGACCTGTTCTGGAACCCACTGCGCAAGGGTTTCAGAACAGGTCTATTGTATGTAATACCGGGTCAATCCGCCACAATGCTTGATATTGATACAGATTTGAGCTCTGCCTGAACCTGGTCGGAGATATGTTGAAATAAATAATGGTAGGGACATTTTTTGTCCTCGATGCGGGTACAGGGGTTGCTGTCGATCTGGCAGCGGTTCAGCACATAGGGGCCTTCAATCGTTTCCAGTATGTCGTAAACCGTGATATCCGCGGTGTTTCTGGCGAGTTCATAGCCTCCCTGCGCGCCTTTGAAAGAGCGCACAATTCCAGCCGCGACCAGTTTTCGCAGAATCTTCAGGGAAAAGCGCAGTGTGACATGCGCCTTTTCCGATATGATTTTTGCCCCCACACGGCCCGGGCTGCGTGCAAGGCAGTCTACAATCCGAATCGCGTAATCTGTCTCCAACGTGATGTGCATAGTTGGTCTCCATGTACCGCTGCGCACGGCCCTTAAGCGGGAATGCAACTGTGAAATTTTCCGCGTGTGCGTTGGCGTCCGCTTTTTCCGGCGAGCGGCTCGTCGTATTTGACTCGGAAAGACACGTAATCACAACGTCTCTTCTTACCATACAATACCATATTTTTATATTACTATTGTTTATGGTATTTTGTCAATTAAAATAGTATCGGAGCCGGGGCGGATACGCTGAAAATACTATTCAAGAAAATCCTTCAGCTTTTTGCTGCGGCTGGGGTGACGCAGCTTGCGCAGCGCCTTTGCCTCAATCTGGCGGATGCGCTCGCGGGTGACGTTGAACTCCTTGCCCACCTCCTCCAGCGTGCGGCTGCGGCCGTCCTCCAGACCGAAGCGCAGGCGCAGCACCTTTTCCTCGCGGTCGGTCAGGGTGGAGAGCACATCACCCAGCTGTTCCCGCAGCAAGGTGTGGGAGGCAGCCTCCGCGGGGGCGGGGGCGTCGTCGTCAGGGATAAAGTCGCCCAGATGACTGTCCTCTTCCTCGCCGATGGGGGTTTCCAGCGACACCGGCTCCTGGGAAATGCGCATGATCTCGCGTACCTTGTCGACCGGCATATCCAGTTCTATGCTAATTTCCTCGGCGGTGGGCTCGTGGCCGTTTTTGTGCAGCAGCTGTGAGCTGACCTTCTTCACCTTGTTGATGGTCTCCACCATGTGCACCGGGATTCGGATCGTGCGGGCCTGGTCCGCGATGGCACGGGTGATGGCCTGGCGAATCCACCAGGTGGCGTAGGTGGAAAACTTGAAGCCCTTGGTGTGGTCGAACTTTTCCACCGCCTTGATCAGGCCCAGGTTGCCCTCCTGAATCAGGTCCAGGAACTGCATGCCACGGCCCACATACCGCTTCGCGATGCTGACAACCAGGCGCAGGTTCGCCTCGGACAGCCGCTTGCGGGCGTAGGGGTCGCCCGCGTCCATGCGGGTGGCCAGCTCGATTTCCTCCTCGGGGGAGAGCAGCGGCACGCGGCCGATCTCCTTGAGGTAGACCTTAACCGGGTCGTCGATGTTGATGCCCTCGGCTGACAGCGCAACCTCCAGATCTTCGTTGGAGGAGGGGGCAATGTCCGCATCGATGGATTGGGCCAAATTTTCCACCACATCGATATTAAGGGAGTCCAAAGTGTCATAGAGCTTATCGATCTGCTCCATGTCAAACTCCAGTTCCTCCAGCGCGTCGTTGATTTCCTTGGTTGTAAGCTTGCCGCTTCGCTTGCCCTGTTCAACCAGGTCGTCAATCAGGCGCGCCTTTTTTTCTTGTGTTGCCAAAACTAAACTCCTCCTAATTCTCCGTGGCTGTCAGAGAGGCTATGTAGGATTTTGGGGGATCTGCCTCGTCTTGCCGCACTCACTTCTTTTTTTGATTTATAAGCAGCTCCTGAATATCCTTGGGGTCCATGTCCGCCAGCTGCTGGCTTGTTTTGGCTTCCTTTTGGATCTTGATCGCCTGTATGAATTCCCCGGCCTGCTCCTTGAAAAAGCGGATGCTGCGGCCCTCGCCGGTCAGGCGGGTGAGCACGCTCATCTGTGCCGGATTTAATATACCCGACATGTAGATCGGGTCAACAGGTAAATTCTGGCTTAGGCGGAATTCGACCGCGGCATAAATGGTTTGCAGTGTTTCGTCAGAAAAGTCGCTTATTTCGATCTTTGACCGAATGTCGCTGTAATAATCGGGATTTTGCAGCAGCATGGCGATCAGCTTTTCCTGGGCAATTACCGACGAAAGCGCCTCAAGCGGGCGCCTTGCAGCGCCTCTTGCAGCATTATCCTGCGCACGTACACGCAAATTATGTGAATCTTTCTTCTTGGCGGCGCTGTAGTGCCGCTTGCGAATGGAGCCCACGGTGGAAATCAGGCTGCCCTTGCCCACCTCCAGCTCCTTGGCAATTTCGCCGATGTATACGTCCCGCTCCAGGTCGCCGGGCACGGTGGCCATCAGCTTGCAGAACTCGCTGAGAAAGGCCACCTTTTCCTCGTTGTCGTCCAGGTTGAAGCGGGCCTTGAGCTTGTCGATCTCGAACTGTACCGCGCCCTTGCCGCCACTGATCAAATGGCCGAAACGGGCGGCGCCGAATTTCTTTATGTACTCGTCCGGGTCCTTGGCGTCGGGGATCTCCAGCACTCGCACGGACACGTCGGTCTGGCTGAACAGGCCGATGGCGCGCTTTGTGGCTGATTGGCCCGCGCCGTCCGAGTCGTAGGCGATCAGCACGCTTTTGGCGTACTGCGAGATCAGCCGGGCCTGTTCGGCGGTCAGCGCGGTGCCCAGAGTGGCTACCGCGTTGGGGAAGCCCGCCTGGTGGATGGCGATTACGTCCATGTAGCCCTCTGCCAGCACCAGCGTATCGGCCTTGGCCTCCTTGGCGAAGTTCAGGGCGTAGAGCCCCCGGCTCTTTTTGAAGACGGGCGTGTCGCCCGAGTTCAGGTATTTGGGGCCGCCGTCCTGCATGGCGCGGCCCCCGAAGCCGATCACATTGCCGCGCAGATCGATGATCGGGAACATCACGCGGCCCCGGAACACATCGTAGACCGAGTCGCTTCGCCCTTTGGTTACCACGGCGGCGGAGATCATCTCCTCCCAGGAATAGCCCTTGTCCTTTAAGTGGTCCCGCAGGCTGTTCCAGCCGTCCGGCGCGTAGCCCAGGCCGAAGCGCTTGATGGTTTTGGGGGCAAGTCCCCGGTCCAGCAGGTAACGGCGCGCGTCCAAGCCCTGGGGGCCGGTCAGGCAGCTGTGAAAATAGCGGGCGGTCTCCCGGTTCAGCTCCAGAACGCGGGCCTTGAGCCGGGCGGTCTTGTCGTCCTGGGTATCCTCAGGCAAGCGCAGCCCGGCCTTTTCGGCCAGCAGGCGCAGGGCCTCGACATACTCCAGGTTTTCCTGCTGGCGGACAAATGTGATCACATCGCCGCCGGCGCCGCAGCCGAAGCAATAATAGGACTGGTTATCGGGGTAGACGACGAAAGAGGGGGTTTTCTCGGAGTGGAAAGGGCAGAGACCGGATAGCGTGCGCCCCTTGCGCTTCAAGTTAACATATGATGAAATCACCTCGACGATGTCACTGCGGTACTTTAATTCCTCTATGAAGCTGTCGGGGATCATGGGGCCGCCTCCTTAAAGAGTGCTATACACTCCAGGCCTTGGGTATGAACAGCTTTTCAAACATGGCGGTGCAGTAACGGTCGCTCATGCCGGATATGTAGTCGCACACCGCCCGGTGGGCGTCACTTTCCTCCATGATCGCGCGGTATTCCGCGGGCAGCTTGTCGGGGTCTTTGGTGTAGTAGTCGTAGAGCTTGCGCACCACCTCCTTGGCCTTGCTTTCCTCGCCCTTGGCTTCAGGGTTGGTGTACACGGCCGCGAACATGAAAGCGCGCAGCTCGTCGTAAAGCTGCTGGTAGGTGTCGTTCATGCGGATATCCTCGCCGGAGTTTTCCACAAGCGAGGTGATGAAAGCGGTGATGCGCTCGGATTTTGTTCGGCCCAAGCCCACCCGTACATTCCAGGGGATGTCGCTTTCCAGTAAAACGCCGGCGCGCATCGCGTCGTCAATGTCGTGGTTCATATAGGCGATTTTGTCCGCATAGCGCACGACCCGGCCCTCCAGCGTATCGGCCGGCGGGCCGCCGGAGTGGCACCGGATGCCGTTGCGCACCTCCCGGCACAGGTTCAGGCCCTCGCCGCCGTTTTCCAGCGTTTCCACCACCCGCACGCTCTGGTTGGCGTGCACGAAGCCGTGGGGGCAAACCTGGCTCAGCACCGCCTCCCCGGCGTGGCCAAAGGGTGTGTGGCCCAGGTCGTGCCCCAGCGCGATGGCCTCGGTCAGGTCTTCGTTGAGGCGCAGCGCGCGGGAAATGGTGCGCGCGATCTGGCACACCTCCAGCGTGTGGGTCAGGCGGGTGCGGTAGTGGTCCCCCTCGGGGGACAAAAACACCTGGGTTTTGTTCATCAGGCGGCGAAAGCTCTTGGAGTGGATGATGCGGTCCCGGTCCCGCTGGAAGTCGGTGCGAATGTCGCAGGGCTTCAGCGGTGTTTCGCGGCCGCGCGTTTCAGCGGCCAGCACTGCAAAGTGGCTGAGCGTTTCGCGTTCGAGCTGCTCGGTTCTCTCTCGGATCAGCGCCGGAAGCACCCCCTTGTCAATTCTGTTTGTATCATTATACGTTGGAAAAAAGAAAATTCCTGCTTAAAAAAATAAAAAAATGATTTGGACACGCACTGTCAAATTGCGGCAAATTCCTGGCCGATGCGCACGGCCCGCACCTTGCCGCCCGAAAGCTCGGTGAGCTTGTCCTCGAAAACGGGCAGCAGGGACTGCTCCATGCGCAGCGTCAGCGTGATGTCGGCGCCGTAGGCGGTGTCCAGCGTGACTGCACCCATTTGGCCCAGCAGCGCGTTCAGGCGGTCGTATAGGCTGTAGGGCAGCTCCAGCATGACCTGCGCGCACAGGCGCATATGTACTCGCCTTGCGGCGTCCACAGCCAGCTTGGCACTGTGGGAGTAAGCGCGGGAGAGCCCCCCGGCCCCCAGCAGAATGCCACCGAAATAGCGGGTAACCACAACGGCCACGTCGGTGAGGTCCTCGCGCCTGAGCACCTCCAGCATGGGGACCCCGGCCGTGCCCTGGGGCTCGCCGTCATCGGAGTAGCGCAGCACACCGCCCTGCCGCAGCACGCACGCCCAACAGTGGTGGCGGGCGTCGTGGTGCTGCGCGCGTTTTTCGGCCACAAAGGCCGCGCACTCCGCCTCGGTTTGCAGTGGACGGATATCGGCCAGGAAGCGGGAGCGCTTTTCGATAAGCTCATCCCGGGCGGGCGCAGCGATGGTATCGTAGCTCTGCATGAAGTCCTCTCCTATGCGAATAAAGGTGGCGTTCGGTTGAACGCCACCCTGGACTTGTGTGCTGTCAGGCTATTTCTCTGCCATATTGAAGCGCTTTTTGAAGCGATCCACACGTCCGCCGGTGTCCACCAGCTTTTGGCGTCCGGTGAAGAACGGATGGCACTTGGAGCAAATTTCCACTCTGATATTCTGCTTGGTGGAGGCTGTTTCGATCACGTTGCCACAAGCGCAGGTGATGGTGGTGGGCTTGTAGTCCGGGTGAAGTCCCTCTTTCATCTATAAATTCACCTCTTTCGCGGTATCCTATAAATTCAACGAATAAAATTGTAGCATAAACAGGCGGATTATGCAAGTGTTTTTTAAAAACTTTCCCGTTGCGCTCTTATACGCCCACCAGCGCCTCGCAGGCCGTTTTGTAGCCGGCGGCCAGCGTGGCCACCTCCTGCTGGGATTTACCCACCAGTGAGTAGTAGATTTTGATTTTGGGCTCGGTGCCCGAGGGGCGCACAATCACTGCGCAGCCGTCGGCCAGGCCGTACTCCAGTACATTGGAGGAGGGCAGCGGGATCGCCGTTTCCATCCCGTTTTCCCAGCGCGCCGAGGTATGGTAGTCGGCGCGGTAGACCACCTTGCTGCCCGCGATGTCCGCGGGGGGATTCCGGCGCAGCGCGCGCATGATGTCGGCCATTTTGGCCATGCCGTCGGCGCCCTCGAAAGAGAAGCTGTCCACGGCGTTGCGGTAGATGCCGTGCCGCCCGTAGATGTCCCGCAGCACGTCAAACAGACTCTTGCCCTCCAGCTTGTAGGCCGAGGCCATCTCCACCAGCAGCAGCGAGGCGTCCACCGCGTCCTTGTCGCGCACATAGCCGCCGGAAAGATAGCCGCAGCTCTCCTCAAAGCCCAGCAGGAACCGGTCCTGCTCACCTTTCTGCTCCAACGCGGCAATGGCCTCGCCGATGAACTTGAAGCCGGTGAGCACGTTGAGAATCTCCACGCCGTGCTCGGCGGCCACGGCGTCGGCCAGCTTGGAGGAGACAATGGACTTGACCGCCACCGGCCGCGCGGGCATGGTGCCCAGCTTCTTCCGGGTGGAGGCGATGTAGTCCAGCAGCAGCACCCCGGCCTCGTTTCCGGTGATGATGCGGTACTCGCCGCCGTCCCTGGCGGCCACGGCGACCCGGTCGGCGTCCGGGTCGGTGGCCAGCAGCAGGTCCGCGCCGGTCTTCTCACAAAGGGCCAGGCCCAGCTTCAGCGCCTCGCGCATCTCGGGGTTGGGGTAGGGGCAGGTGGGGAATCTGCCGTCCGGCTCCGCCTGCTCGGGGACCACGACGATGTCTTTCACGCCCTGCCTTTCCAGCACCTCCAGCACGCAGCGCCTGCCCGCGCCGTTCAGGGGGGTGTACACCAGCTTCAGGCCCGCACGCTCCGGCACGCCGGGGTTCAGGGATTCGGCACACACACGGTCTATATACCGCTGCACGAAAGACTCCGGGATATAGCGGATGACGCCGTCCCGCAGACCCTTGTCGAAGTCCATGCACCGAATGCCCTCGAAGTAGTCCAGTGCCGAGATGTTTTTCAGCACCACCTCCGCCACCTCGGGGCCGATTTGGCAGCCGGTGGGGTCGTAGGCCTTGTAGCCGTTGTACTTGGCGGGATTGTGGCTGGCGGTGATCACCACGCCGGTCTGGCAGCCCAGCTCCCGCACCGCGTAGGAAAGAGCGGGCGTGGGCATCAGCTCCTGGTACAGGTGCACCGCAATGCCGTTGGCCGCGAATACGCAGGCGGTTTCACGGGCAAATTCGTCGGACTGGATGCGGCTGTCGTAGGCGATGGCGGCGCTGGGGCTTTCGTAGGTGTCCAGCAGGTACATGGCCAGCCCCTGGGTGGCGCGCCGCACCGTGAAGATGTTCATGCGGTTGGAGCCCAGCCCCAGCACCCCGCGCAGGCCGGCGGTGCCGAAAGTCAGGTCGGTGTAAAAGCGGTCGCGGATCTCCTGCTCGTCGCCCTCAATGGCGGCCAGCTCCGCCGAAAAGGCCCTGTCCGATACCAGGCGGGTTTTCCATGTGTTGTAAAGCGCGGCTTCCCTGGTCATATGTGGTGCCCCCTTTAGGTTGTAAAGTCTATTCCATTATGATAATGCACACCGGCGGGCCATGTCAATCTCCATAGCTGCAAATTGGGGGAATTATTATAACAAAATAAATTGCATAATTCGACAATGTTCGCTATACTGATTTCGTGGAAAATGACAATGGGGAGAGAACAGCATGTTTTGTACCATGAACAGCTTGGGGCTGACCGGCATCGAGCCCTATATGGTTTCGGTGGAAGTAGATGTGCGCCGGGGATTGCCGGGCTTCGAGATCGTGGGGCTGCCCGACACGGCGGTCAAGGAGTCCCGCGACAGGGTGAAATCCGCGATCCAGAATCTGGGGTACCAGCTGCCGCAGTACAAGATCGTGGCAAACCTGGCCCCGGCCGACACCAAGAAGATCGGCTCGGTGTATGACCTGCCGATCCTACTGGGGCTGATCGCTGCCAGCGGCTACGAGCAGCTGGAGTTTGGGAACACGGCGATCGTCGGGGAGATCGGACTTTCGGGGGAGGTGCGCGGTGTACCCGGCGTGCTGCCCATGGTGCTGGACGCAAGGCGGCTGGGCCTTTCGCGGGTGATTGTGCCGATGCAGAACGCGGCGGAGGCCGCCGTGGTGCAGGATGTGGAGGTGTTATGCGCCGCCCACGCCCGGGAGGTGGTGGCGTTTTTGCGCGGGGACGCACCGCTGGCCCCGGCGTCCGGCGTTTCGGCGCGTGTCAAGGCGCAGCCGCCGCTGCCCGACCTGGCGGATGTGAAAGGACAGGAGGAGGCGCGGCGCGCATTGGAGATCGCGGCGGCGGGGGGTCACAACCTTCTTCTGATCGGGCCGCCCGGCACCGGCAAAAGCATGCTGGCCCGGCGGCTGCCGTCCATCCTGCCGCCCATGACCCGTGCGGAGGCCATTGAAACCACCAAGGTTTACTCGGTGGCAGGGGAGCTGGCACAGGGTGCGCCACTGCTGCGGAACCGGCCGTTTCGCGCGCCCCACCACACAGCTTCGCCGGCGGCGCTGACTGGCGGCGGGCCCCAGGCCAAGCCGGGGGATGTGTCGCTGGCGCACAACGGCGTGATGTTCCTGGACGAGCTGCCCGAGTTCAGCAAGATTTCGCTGGAGGTGCTGCGCCAGCCGCTGGAGGACGGCTTTGTGAGCATTTCCAGGGTGCGGCAGCGACTGACCTACCCCAGCCGCGTAATGTTGGTGGCTGCCATGAACCCCTGTCCCTGCGGGTTCTACGGGCACCCCACCCGCCCCAGATACCGCTGCGCGCCGGCTGCCGCGCAGCGGTATCTGGGGCGGGTGTCCGGCCCGTTGTTGGACCGCATCGACCTCCACATCGAGGTGCTGCCGGTGGGGTACGGGGAGATCAGCGTGCGGCGGGGCGGCGAGCCCTCCTCCGCCGTGCGGGAGCGGATCTGCGCGGCCAGGGATCGCCAGAGCGTGCGCTTCGCGGGCACGCCGGTCGTCTGCAATGCCATGATCCCCGCCTCCATGCTGGCGGACGCCTGCGAAATGGACGTCGCCGCCAGCCGTCTGCTAAAAAGCGCCTTTGAGCGCCTGGAGCTTTCGGCGCGCGGATACGACCGTATCCTAAAGGTGGCCCGTACCGTGGCGGACCTGGACGGCGCGGAGCAAATCGGCGCCGTGCATATTTCCCAGGCCGTTCAACTGCGGGGGCTGGACCGGAAGTACTGGATGCGCTGACAGCGGCTGGCGCGCGAGGCGCCAGCCAGGTTGCGGCAAAAGGAAGAAATAACCGGAAAGGTTGGCTTGTTCATTCACTCAATAATGGAACTTGTGACAGGCTCTTTATTCCAGGGCATTTGTGATGGCGGCGAAAGCCTCCATTGTGAGGGCTTCGGGCCGGGCGGCGGGGGGCACGCCCGCGCGCTCCAGCGTTGCCGCGACAGCGCCCTTATCCAGCGAAAGCGCGCTGGACAGGCTGTTCAGGATGGTCTTCCTGCGCTGCGCGAAAGCGCCCCGCACCACCCGGAACAACAGCGCCTCGTCCTGAACCTGTACGGGAGGCTGTTTCCGTATATCCAGCCGAATGACGGCGGAGTCCACCTTGGGCGCGGGCAGAAAGGAGCCCTTGGACACGGTGAAAAGTTGCCGCGGCGCGCTGTAATAATGCACCGCGGCCGTAATGGCGCCGGCCTGCCGCGACGGCAGCGGGGCGCAGATGCGCTGGGCGGCCTCCTTTTGCACCATGACCGTGATTGCCCGGATAGGCAGACGGCTTTCCAACAGGCGCATCAGCACCGGCGAGGTGATGTAGTAGGGCAGGTTTGCGCACACGATCACCTCCAGTCCGGCCAGGTGCTCCCCGATCAAAGCGCGCAGGTCGATTTTCAGCGCGTCGGCGTTGATCACGCGGACATTTGGACAGTCCGCCAAGGTTTCGCCCAGCACCGGCAGCAGCGCCTTGTCGATCTCCACGCTGACCACCCGCTCGCAGCTCCCGGCAAGCTGCCGGGTCAGCGCGCCGATGCCCGGGCCGATCTCCAGCGCGCCCACCCCCGGGCCCGCCCCGCCGGCCTCGGCGATTTTGGGGCAGACGCCGGGGTTTACAATAAAGTTCTGCCCCAGCCTCTTTGAAAAATGAACGCCGTGCTTTTGCATCAGCGATTTTATGGTTTTGGGATTGGTCAGGTCCTGCATGATGTTCTCCTTTGCGGCGATTTTCGGCGCGATGAAAATTGTCATTTTGTAGGCGCTCGCATTGCTTTTTTGCCGTTTTTGCGGTATACTGAATAGAAAAGCGCAGGGAGGCAGCCGCTCATGGTTGTGGAAAGAAGGGACAAGCTCAATTACTATTTGGATATCGCCGAAACCGTGCTGGAACGCGGTACCTGCCTGCGGCGCAACTTTGGCGCGATCATCGTAAAAAACGATCAGATCATATCCACGGGCTACGTGGGCGCGCCCAGGGGGCGGCGCAACTGCTGCGATGTGGGGGAGTGCATGCGGTCCCGCATGAACATCCCGCGGGGGGAGCGCTATGAGCTGTGCCGGTCGGTCCACGCGGAGGCAAACGCCATCATTCACGCCGCGCGCCCGGACATGCTTGGAAGTACATTATACCTTGTGGGCAAGGAAAAATCCAGCGGCGAATATGTGGAGAAAGCGAATCCCTGCTCCATGTGCAAGCGTATGATCATGAACGCGGGCATTGCCAATGTGATCGTGCGGGATACGCCGGAGGAATTCCGCCATATCGTGGTGATGGACGATTGGGTGCTGCACGACGACTCGCTCCAGGGTATCGCGGGGTACTGATCGCTTGCCCGCGGGTATACGCCAAGGCCTTATTTTGGTTTTGTCAGGCGGCCGGGGACAGCTTGTCTTCGGCTTTTTTGTTTGCAGTACACCAAATTTGTGGTATACTGTTACTTGCATATTTATGTCACCCCTGTGAACACTACATATCTGAAAGGAGTTGCGGATATGAGTGAACAGGAAAAATCATTGCGGCAAAGCCAGGAGGATGAGCAGCAGGACCAGGATGAGGAGATGGCCGAAAAGCAAAACGACCAGACTCAGCAGATTATAGAGACTGGCGCGGTCACGCCCACCGGGGGAAAGCACGTGATCCATTGCCTGACCATTGTGGGCCAGGTGGAGGGACATTACATCCTGCCGCCTCAGAACAAAACCACCAAGTACGAGCATGTGATCCCGCAGCTGGTGGCGATCCAGGAAAGCCCGGACATCAAGGGCCTGATCATGATTCTAAATACGGTGGGCGGCGATGTGGAGGCGGGGCTCGCCATCGCCGAGCTGATATCCGGCATGAAGAAGCCGACCGTGTCGCTGGTGCTGGGCGGCGGTCACTCAATCGGGGTGCCATTGGCGGTGAGCGCGCGCAAATCGTTTATCGCACCATCCGCCACCATGACGATCCACCCTGTGCGCATGAACGGCGTGGTGCTGGGAATTCCCCAGACCCTTTCCTACTTCGATAAAATGCAGGAGCGCATTGTGCGCTTTGTGGAGCAGAACTCACAGATTACCAGCAGGGAGTTTCGCAAGCTGATGATGAACACCGGCGAACTGGTGATGGACGTGGGCACCGTGCTGGACGGCCAGCAGGCCGTTGAGGCAGGCCTGATCGACCGGCTGGGCAGCCTTTCGGATGCCATCGAGTGCCTGTACGAGATGATCGAGGACGAGCAGCGGGAAAAGGACAAGGAGCAGCAGGACAAGGAAAGGCCGGCGAGCCCCAGGGCAATCGCGCGGCCGCGCCGCCGGGGCGGGCGGCGCGGTTATACCCACCGGCGCGGAGCGACCCGCACTCCTGTCGCCCCGGCCGCGATGATACGCCCCCGCGGCTATTCGTCTGAGGAGATGGGCGGCGCGTACAATGAGCGCGGCGGTGAGCATACAGGGGACTTCGGTCCGCATACAATGTATCAGCGCATGCGGGTGGCGCAGTCCGAACAGTCGGCTCCCGCTTTCAATGGAGGAGGTGAGCACTGCCATGTTAATCCATTCGGTCACCCCGGTCCAGATGTTGATTGAGCAGCCGGAGCTGCCCCCATACGAGCTGCGGCAGATCCCGGGCGGCTACGCCGAGGGCCAGTGGACTGCCCAGGGCTTTCAGATCGCGCGGCTTTGCTCCACCGACCCCGGCATGTACCTGCGCGACGAGTATGCGCCGGGCAGCATCCAAAGCGGAATCGGCAGGTAAGACGCGCGGGCGCGGGCGACACGGAGACTTTCCACCGCCCGGTACATATAGCGGTCTGTCACTTGATACTAGACAAAACATCATGTGGGGGAGATCATATTGACAATTGGAAACGCCATTTTCCAGGGAATTGTGCAGGGCCTGACCGAATTTTTGCCTGTGTCCAGCTCGGGGCATCTGTCGTTGGTGCAGTATTTTACCGGGCAGAGCGGGGAAACCGGCGCCTTTTTTTCCATCCTGCTGCATCTGGGCACATTGTTCGCGGTGTTTGTGGCATTCTTTAAGACCATCACCGCATTGATCGCGGAGGCGGTTTTCATGCTGCGGGACATCTTCGCGCGCAGGTTTTCGCTGCGGGATGCCTCCCCCGAGCGCCGCATGGTGGTGCTGCTGATTGTGTCGCTGCTGCCCATGGCGATTACGGTTGTGTTCAAGGACTGGTTTTCCGCGCTGAGCAGCGACAACAGCATCCTAGCCGAGGGCCTGTGTTTTCTGTTGACCAGCGGGCTGTTGTTTTTGTCGGTCAAGTGCGTGGGCGGCCACAAGGACGCGTCCACCATGCGCTACAAGGACGCCGTTGCGATGGGCCTTGTCCAGGCGGTGGCGCCGCTTCCGGGCCTGTCCCGCTCCGGCTCTACCATCTCGGTGGGGGTGATGATGGGGCTGGACCGCAGGTTCGCGGTGGCGTTTTCGTTCATCATGGGCGTTCCCGCGGTGCTGGGGGCCAATGTGCTGGAGATTGGGAAGGCGGTGCGCGAGGGCGTGAGCATCTCAGGCGGCGTGATCGCGGCGGGCCTTGTAACCTCCTTTGTGTTTGGGCTGCTCGCGATAAAAATGGTAAACTGGCTTGTAACATCCGACAAATTTAAATACTTTGCGTGGTATACACTAATACTCGGCAGCGTGACGGTGCTGGTGGCGGTGGTGGAGATGGTCTCCGGCAACGCCGTTCAGCGGATGATGACAGGGCTGCTTCGTTAATTTCGGAATATCAAACAGTTTGGAGGACTTTCAAAGCTATGGCGGCTACCGGCAATAAAACCACAACAAAAAAGAAGCGCTCCCCTGCCAGGCAGACCAAGATCACCCAGCAGGCCAAAAAGCAGATGTGGGCCGTGGTGCTGTTTGCGCTGGGTATTCTGCTGGGCGCTTTCACCTTTGTGGAGGGAGACAAGGGCTGGCGGTTCATACACAATATGCTGCTTGGCATCTTCGGGTGGAGCGTGTACTTTCTGTCGCCGCTTATGATTTACATAGCGGTGATTGCCGCGTTGGACAAGCCGCTGAGCTCGATCAAGGCGAAGCTTTGGCAGCTGGGCGTGCTGATTTTCATGATCTCTGGCGCGATTCAGATATTCGGCGGCTCGCTGCCCGCGACAGGCAGCCTTGTGCGGAACATTATAGAGCTGTTTGAAAGCGGCGTGGCGCTTAAGGGGGGCGGCGTGGCGGGGGCGGTGTTCGCTTTTCCGCTGGTGGGTCTCTTTGGCAAGGGCGGCGCGTCCATCATCATCCTGCTGGCGATCTTCGTGTTTGTGATGCTGATTACCGGATCCACACTGATCGGCCTGTACCAGTACCTGACCGGTCCGGTGAAAAACCTGGAGGAAGTCTACACGACCACGATGGAAACCCGCATGGCGGGGAGCGACGCAAAGCCCGTCGCTGAAAAATCCACGCGCAAAAACGCGCGCTTCAACATTGATGTGGACATCGGCGGGGACGGCGGATCCATGCCGGGTCATCCGATCAGGGCGAGGAAAGAGTCACCGCCGCCCGATACGGAGCCGGACCTGACAGATGTTGCGGTATCCGCGGCGGCGTCCGGGAACAAGCTGCTGGAGCTTGTGGACCAGGACAGCCCGGTGGAGTACATCTCCGCCGCCGAGTTCGCCTCAGCGCGGCCGGAGCCTGAACCGGGGCCCGAGCCCGAGCCGGCCTACACCCATCCGCTGGAGGAGCAAATCCTGAAAGCCGAGGCCGAGCAGGAGGAGATCGCCGGGATCGTGGACCGCTTTATAGAGGCTTCCAAGCCCGTGGCGGACGAGCTTACCATGGAGGAGCCCGCGGGCGGCGCGGAGCCCGAGACTGTGCCCCTGTTTGAAAGGCCCCTGCCCGTTGGCGCGGGAAGCGCGGCGGAGCCTGCGCCGTACCACCTGCCGCCCACCAGCTTGCTGAGCTTGGGCGGGGCGGTTTCGGCCGGGGACATCACCGAGGAGCTGAAAGCCAACGCCCAGACCCTTGTAGACACGTTGAAGAGCTTTGGCGTGCAGACCCGAATCACCGATATCTGCCGGGGCCCCGCTGTGACGCGCTACGAGCTGCAGCCCTCGGCCGGGGTTAAGATCAGCAAGATCACCGGCCTCGCCGACGATATCGCACTGAACCTGGCGTCGGCGGGCATCCGCATTGAGGCGCCGATCCCCAATAAGGCGGCGGTGGGTATCGAGGTGCCCAACAAAAAGGTGAGCATGGTGTGCATCCGGGACATCATCGAATCCTATGAATACCAGAACGCGACCAGCAGGCTGACCGTGGCGCTGGGCAAGGATATCGCGGGTAATATCATACTGGCCGATATCGGTAAAATGCCCCACATGCTGATTGCAGGCGCCACCGGCTCGGGAAAGTCGGTGTGCATCAACTCAATTATCATCAGCCTTTTGTACCGGGCCAGTCCCGACGAGGTCAAGCTGCTGATGGTGGACCCCAAGGTCGTGGAGCTGGGGGTCTACAACGCCGTGCCCCACCTGCTGGTGCCGGTGGTCACCGACCCCAAAAAGGCGGCCGGCGCGCTGAGCTGGGCTGTGAGCGAGATGCTGGGCCGCTACAAGAGCTTCGCGGATCAGGGTGTGCGGGACCTTGCGGGCTACAACCGCCTTGCCGAGAACAGGGAGGACCTGCAGCCCATGCCCCAGATCGTGATTATCATCGACGAGCTGGCCGACCTGATGATGGCCGCTCCCAACGAGGTGGAGGACTCCATCTGCCGCCTGGCCCAGATGGCCCGCGCGGCCGGTATGCACCTGGTGATCGCCACCCAGCGGCCATCGGTGGACGTGATCACCGGCGTGATTAAGGCCAACATCCCGTCCCGCATTGCGTTTGCGGTCTCCTCCCAGGTGGACAGCCGCACCATTCTGGATATGGGCGGCGCCGAAAAGCTGCTGGGCCGCGGCGACATGCTGTTCTATCCGGTGGGGGCCAGCAAGCCCCAGCGCGTGCAGGGCTGCTTTGTGACCGACACCGAGGTGGAGGCTGTGGTGAGCCACATCAAGGAGGGCGAGGCCACTCTTTACGACCAGACCATCGTGGAGGAAATCGACCGCCACGTTGTGGCGGAAAAGCCCGGCAAGGGCGGCGGCAACGGCAACAAGGGCGGCGGCTTCGACGACGAGGACGAGATGCTGCCCCAAGCCATCGAGTGCGTGGTGGAGGCCGGGCAGGCGTCCACCTCCCAGCTGCAGCGGCGGCTCAAGTTGGGCTATGCCCGCGCCGCGCGCATCATCGACCAGCTGGAGGAAAAGGGCATCGTGGGTCCTTTCGAGGGCTCCAAGCCCCGGCAGGTGCTGATCTCCAAGGACCGCTGGATGGAGATGAGGCTCTCGGGCGCGGAGGAAGCGCTGCTGAGCAGCTCCGGCGTCACCGGGGAAGACGGGCCTCCGTTCTAGACCGCGGGTCGAATCGGAGGTGGAAAAGGCGGAGAAATCGGAGGATTGCTTTTGTGTAGCAGGCAAAATCAGAACCAGAGCAGCAGCGCTTTTCTGCCCTTGCGCATGGAGGAGGTCCGGCAGCGGGGGTGGGACAGCGTTGATTTTGTCTGCGTCACCGGGGACAGCTATGTGGATCACCCCTCTTTCGGCATCGCGATCATCGCGCGGGTGCTGGAGGCGGAGGGCTTCCGCGTGGCGATGCTGGCCCAGCCAGACTGCCGCACCGACCGGGATCTCACCCGGTATGGGCGGCCGCGGCTGGGCTTTTTTGTGACCAGCGGCAACATCGACTCCATGGTGTCCCACTACACGGCGGCGGGCAGAAAGCGCTCGGACGACCCCTACACGGCCGGGAACAAGGCCGGCCGCCGCCCTGACCGGGCCGTGATCGTCTACAGCCGCAGGCTCAAGGAGTGCTACCCCGACTGCCCGGTGATGATCGGCGGGTTGGAGGCGTCCTTTCGCCGCTTCGCCCACTACGATTACTGGGAGGACGCAGTGCGCCCCTCAATCCTGGCGGACTGCGGTGCGGACCTGCTCAGCTACGGCATGGGGGAGCTGCAAACCCGCGAGATTGCAAGGCGGCTGGCGCAGGGGCAGGGTGTGGAGGCGCTGTGGGACATTCGGGGCACCTGCCGGCTGGCCCGCGAAAGCGAGCTGCCCCGGGAGGGGGTGTCCTGCGCTTCCTATGAGAAAGTGCGTGCGGACAAGCGGCTGCACGCCAAGGCCTACCGCATCCAGGCCGAGCAGCAGGACCACATCACGGGCAAGACCGTGATCCAAAAGCAGCGGGACGACCTCTACCTGGTGCAAAACCCGCCCATGCGCCCGCTGACCAGCCAGGAGCTGGACCAGGTGTTCGACCTGCCTTTCGCCCGCATGTACCACCCCTGCTATGAAGCGCTGGGCGGCGTGAAAGCCATCGAGGAGGTGGAGTTTTCCATCATGCACAACCGGGGTTGCTTCGGCGGCTGCAACTTCTGCTCCATTGCCTTTCACCAGGGGCGTTCGGTGGTGTCCCGCGGAAAGCGGTCGGTGCTGCGGGAGGGGGAGGCCCTGAGCAGGAGCCCCCGCTTTAAGGGCTACATCCACGATGTGGGCGGCGCGACGGCGAACTTTCGAGGGGCCTCCTGCAAAAGACAGCTGGACAAGGGCATGTGTACCCACCGCAAATGCCTGGCGCCCACCCCCTGCCCGAACCTGGAGGTGGACCACCGGGAGTACCTGGACATCCTGCGGGCGCTGCGGGAGCTCCCCGGCGTGAAAAAAGTTTTTGTGCGTTCCGGCCTACGATTTGATTATATCAACCTGGACAGTGACAATACTTTCCTAAAGGAGTTGGTGGCCCACCATGTGAGCGGACAGCTCAAGGTGGCGCCCGAGCACTGCAGTCCGGCGGTGCTGGACAGGATGGGCAAGCCTCACATCGGCGCCTTTGTCAAATTCAAGGACGACTTCCTCGCCGCCACCAAAAGGGCGGGAAAGGAGCAGTATTTGGTGCCCTACCTCATGTCCTCCCATCCGGGATCCACGCTGAAAGACGCGGTGACGCTGGCCCAGTTCCTGAAAAAGCACCGGCTGCGCCCAGAGCAGGTGCAGGACTTTTACCCGACGCCCGGAACGGCCTCCACCTGTATGTTCTACACCGGGCTGGACCCATTCACTATGGAGCCGGTGTACGTGGCCAGAGACCCGGCCGAAAAGGCCATGCAGCGGGCGCTGCTGCAGTACTTCCGGCCCGAGAACCGGGAGCTTATGCGCATGGCCCTGCAAAAGGCGGGCCGCAGAGACCTGATCGGCATGGGGCCGGAATGCCTGGTGCCGCCCGCCCCGGCCCGGCGGGGTGAAGAGCACGGCAAACGCCATGGCAGGCCGGGCCAGAGCGGAAAAGCGTCTGCCGGACCGGACCGGGGGAAGCCCAAGAGAGGACGGCCCTACAGCAAAGGAGAAAAATAACCGCCCATCGCAATGGCAACAAATAACAGGAATGCCTGACAACCTTGGTTGCTATTACATGCAGCAAAGCGGATATCCCTGTTCCTCTTATGTTGTCCCCTTGTTGCAGACACTGCGCAGGGGTTTCAGAACAGGTCTATTGCGCCAGGGTTTGCAGAGCAGGTCTAATATATTTCATCTGGGGGAGCTATGGCAAATAGAAAGAGCAAGCGCCGGTCCAATCTGAACTGGACCGTGATCCTGCTGGTGTCGGCGGTGGCGGCTTTCTGCGTGTTGACCACGCTGGAGGATAAATATGAACTGGGCCTGGGGCTGCCGGGCGTCAATTTGCCGTCTCTGAGCTTCCTGTACGACTATATCGAGGGCTTCACCGACCCGCAGCCCGGCTCCGAGGGCTATATGGAAAACGCCATCGCGGTTTCGGGACAGGCGGAGGACGCCGCGCTGCGGGTGTGTATGTTCAGCATGGGTCAGGCGGACAGCATCCTGATTCGGGGCCCGGACAAAACCGTGCTGATCGACGCGGCGGAGAACGGGCAGGGCAGCCAGGTGCTGCGGAATCTGCAGGAGCAGGGCGTGGAGAGGATCGACATTCTGATCGGCACCCACCCGCACTCCGACCACATCGGCGGCATGGACGAGGTGATCCGTGGCATCCAGGTGGACAAGGTGGTGCTGCCCGAAATCCCCGAGGAGATTACGCCCACCTCCAGAACCTACACCGACCTGCTGGAGGCCATCTCGGAAAAGGGCCTGCGCATCACGGTGGCCCGGCCGGGGCTCGCTTTCGATCTGGGCGGTGGCGCCGCAATCACGCTGATGGGCCCGCTGGAGGCTCATGGGGACCTGAACAACATGTCGGTGGTCACAAGGCTGACCTACGGGGACACCGCCATGTTGTTTACCGGGGATGTGAGCGCCCAGGCCGAGCTGAGGCTGGCGGAGCGGCAGGAGCTCAAGGCGGATGTGATGCAGATTCCCCACCACGGCAGCAGCTCGTCCTCCACCGATGCCTTTTTAAACGCGGTCTCGCCGCGGATTGGGCTGATCTCCTGCGGGCTGGACAACAGCTACGGCCACCCGCACCGGGAGGTGATGGAGCGCTTGGCGGAGCGGCACATCCAGGTCTACCGCACCGATTTGATGGGGATGATCACAGTGGAATCGGATGGGGAAAAGGTGTACATAACGACCAAACAGTGAGGGAACAGCATGAAAGGCAGCACGATGGACGGCGAAATCTGGTCGGTGGATCGCATCGAGGCAGGTGTGGCGGTGCTGGAGGACCAGCAGCGCCGGCACCTCAGCCTGCCGGTGGAGCAGCTGCCCGAGGGCGCGCGGGAGGGCGACTGCCTGCGTCGGTCGGACAAGGGCGGTTTTTTGCTGGACAGCGAGGAAACCGCCCGCAGAAAAGCCCGCGCGCGGGACCAGTTCCGGTCGCTGACACAAGCAGAGTAAAATATGGTAATTTTCTGTGAATTCCCTTGAAAAGAACGCGCGAATAGGGTACAATAGCAATACACCAATCAGTCGGATTTCAGCAAATGCGTGTTGCCGCCGGTGCGTTTTGCATATGACGAGGTTTACCGCGGCGAACCCGGACAGCTTTGGGGCCGGCGGGACGGCGAACAAGACAACATGGCGCCGGACAGGCAGTTTCGGTCGCCGGAAATGAGGCGATGAAGTGGCAGTTACCTTGAACACACGATATGCGCAGGGCTTTGTCTCCCCCGGGGAGCTGGAGGCCATCTGGCCCCAGGTGCGGGCCGCGCACGACACGCTATGCGGCAAAACCGGGCCCGGAAATGAATTTCTGGGCTGGCTGGACCTGCCGGTCAGCTATGACAAGGAGGAGTTTGCCCGCGTAAAGGCGGCGGCGAAGCGCATCCAGTCAGACAGTCAGGCGTTGGTGGTCATCGGCATCGGTGGCAGCTATCTGGGGGCAAGGGCGGCCATTGAATTCATACAGTCCCCCCAGTACAACCTGTTGCCAAAGAGCACGCCCGACATCTACTTTGTGGGCAACTCGATCAGCCCCACTTACCTGAATGAGATATTGACGCTGTGCGAAAGCAAGGAGCTTTCGGTCAACGTGATCTCCAAGTCCGGCACCACCACCGAGCCGGCGTTGGCTTTCCGCGTCTTCCGGGACCTGTTGGTGAAGAGATACGGGGCCCAGGGCGCCAAAAAGCGTATCTACTGCACCACCGACAAGGCGCGGGGCACGCTCAAGGAGCTGGCCGACGCCGAGGGCTACGAAAGCTTTGCGATCCCCGACGACGTGGGCGGCCGATTTTCGGTGCTGACCCCGGTGGGGCTTCTGCCCATCGCCGTGGCGGGCTGCGACATTGATGCGGTGATGAAAGGGGCGGCCACAGCGCGGGAGGCCTTTTCCATGCCGGAGATGTCCAATGACGCCTACCGCTACGCCGCCATGCGCAACATTCTATACTGCAAGGGCAAGACGGTGGAGATTCTGGTGAGCTACGAGCCGGGCTTTGCCCTTATGAACGAGTGGTACAAGCAGTTGTTCGGCGAAAGCGAGGGAAAGGACGGCAAGGGCCTGTTTCCGGCCTCGATGATCTTCTCCACCGACCTGCACTCGCTGGGACAATTTGTGCAGGACGGCTCCCGCACTGTGTTTGAGACGGTGGTGGACATTCAAAAGCCCAGAAAGGACCTTTTCCTGGAGCCCGACCCCACCAATTTCGATGGGCTGAACTTTCTGGCCGGACAGGACATGTCGGTCGTCAACAGGAAAGCGTTCCAGGGCACGGTGCTGGCCCACATTGAGGGGGGCGCGCCCAACCTGGTGCTGGAGCTTCCCGAGATGAGCGCGCATGAGTTTGGCGGCTTGGTGTACTTCTTTGAAAAGGCTTGTGCGATCAGCGGTTATCTGCTGGGGGTAAATCCCTTTGACCAGCCCGGCGTGGAAAGCTACAAAAAGAACATGTTCGCACTGCTGGGAAAGCCCGGATTTGAGGACCGGAAAGCCCAATTGGAGCTAAGGCTTGTCTGACCGCACCTATCGGGTGTTCTTAATAATCATGGCAAATACCCAATTTATTATGAAAGGAAGTTATGTGCATGGTAAAGCTTATCGTTGGAAACAGAGGCACAGGCAAAACGAAAGCACTGCTCGACCTTGTCAACCAGGCGGTGAAAAGCACCAAAGGAAATATTGTCTGCATTGAAAAAGGAGATGCCCTGAAGTTCGACCTCAGCCATAAAATTCGGCTTATCAATATAGAAGATTACGCGCTCTGCGGACCGGACGCCTACTACGGCTTTATCGCGGGCCTGCTGGCCGGAAATTACGATATCACCGAGATCTTCGGGGACGCGACATTTCGCATCCTCTACGGCAAGGATAAAAAAGACTACGAGGGGCTGGCCGATTTTGTGGAGCGCTTGTCCAAGCTGACAGCCGCCACCAACGCCGTGATCACGTTCACCGTCTCCTGCGGTCCGAATGACCTGCCCGCGCGCATTCAGGACAACATCATACACTGATCCGCCACATAGTGAATAAAAAACCACCGGCCAGTGTTTTGTGCGCCGGTGGTTTTTCTTGTGCTTCTCCTACGCGTATGCTATACTAATCAAAGATTTTTAGTTGGAGGGAGAGCCATAATGGAGTACAAAAGCGACATCGAGATCGCGCGGCAAACGCCCATGCACCCAATCCGGGACGTGGCCGAGGCGGCGGGTATCGAGGACAAGTACATAGAGCAGTACGGGTGCTACAAGGCCAAGCTCGACTACAGCCTGCTCACAGACAGGGCCCATGCACCCAATGGAAAGCTGATTTTGGTCACAGCCATCAGTCCGACCCCCGCGGGCGAGGGAAAGACCACCACCACAGTAGGATTGGCGGACGGACTGCGCAGGCTGGGCAAAAAAAGCATAGTGGCGCTGCGGGAGCCCTCCTTGGGACCGGTGTTTGGTATGAAAGGCGGAGCAGCCGGCGGCGGATACGCCCAGGTGGTGCCCATGGAGGACATCAACCTGCACTTCACCGGGGACTTTCACGCCATCGGCGCGGCCAACAATCTGCTGGCCGCCATGATCGACAACCACATCTTCCAGGGCAACGCGCTGGGCATCGACTGCCGCCGTATCACCTGGCGGCGGGTTGTGGATATGAACGACCGCCAGCTGAGAAGCATTGCCGACGGCCTGGGCGGCAGGTTTAACGGCGTGCCCAGGGAGGACGGCTTCGACATCACGGTGGCCTCCGAGGTCATGGCGGTGCTCTGCCTGTCCCGGGATATCGACGACCTCAAGGAGCGGCTGGCCAGGATCATTGTGGGCTATACAAAAGAGGACGCGCCGGTGACAGCGGGTCAGCTGAAAGCCCAAGGGGCCATGGCCGCGCTGCTCAAGGACGCGCTCAAGCCCAATCTGGTACAGACGCTGGAGCACACCCCCGCCCTGATCCATGGGGGGCCGTTTGCCAACATCGCCCACGGCTGCAACTCCCTCACCGCCACCCGCATGGCGCTGAAGCTGGGCGACTACGCCGTTACGGAAGCGGGCTTTGGGGCGGACCTGGGGGCGGAAAAATTCCTGGATATCAAATGCCGCCTTTCGGGGCTGCGCCCCTCCGCCGTGGTAGTCGTGGCCACCGTGCGCGCGCTCAAGCACCACGGCGGCGTGCCCAAGGCGCAGCTGGATACAGAAAGCCTGGAAAAGCTGGAGGCAGGCCTGCCCAACCTGCTGCAGCATGTGGAGAATCTCACAACGGTGTTCGGGCTGCCCGTGGTTGTGGCAATCAACCGGTTTCCCAGCGACACCGAGCAGGAGCTGGCCCTGATTGAGCGCAGATGCAGGGACATGGGTGTGAATGTGGCGCTTTCCGAGGTATGGGGCAAGGGGGGAGAAGGCGGCGTAAGGCTGGCGCGGGAAGTCATCCACCTGTGCGAACAGCCCGACAGCCTTTCGCTTTGCTACGCGGACGGGGACAGCATCGAGCAAAAGCTAAATGCCATTGTAACCCGCGTCTACCGGGGGGACGGCGTGGAGTTGACCGCCGCCGCCCGCAAGCAGCTGGTCCAGCTGGAAGCCCAGGGCTTCGGCGGGCTGCCGATCTGTATGGCAAAAACCCAGTACTCCTTTTCGGATGACGCCTCCAGGCTGGGCGCCCCAAAGGGATTCAAGGTTACGGTGCGAAATCTCAAGGCCTGTGCCGGGGCGGGGTTCATCGTCGCGCTTACAGGCGACATCATGACCATGCCGGGCCTGCCGAAAGCGCCCGCCGCCGAAAAGATCGACGTGGACAGCGCGGGCAATATATCCGGATTGTTTTAAAAAGCTTTAAAACAGCTGTTCCTCGGGCGGCGGGAACAGCTCATCCAGCATGTCCCGGTCGCCTGTGAGCAGGGCCAGCACCCCCTTGTAGATGAAGCGAGGCGCGTTCAGAAAGCGCCGGCGCATCAGTTCGCATTGCTCCTTGTTGGGGGCGTAGAGGGAAAAGGAGATCAGCGCGCCACTCTCCTGCAGGATGGACAGGTGCAGGTGATAGCCGCCGTCCGGCGCGGCCTCGGTCAGCACCGACATCTCCCGCCGGCGGGCTATGCGCGCAACCAGACGCTCTGCGGAGACCAGAGCGCGCTCGCGCACCGAGAGCGGCAATGCGCTCTGGAACTCGCGGCCCGCCTGCTCCCCCACCGGCGTGACCGAAAAAAGCACGCCGCCATCGGCCTGCTCCCGCAGTAGATGGCCTGTTTCCTCCAGACGGTCCAGAGCCTCCACAAGCTCGAAGTAGTTGACGAGAGAATTTTCGCTCAGTACCTCGTACAACTGCTCAAAGCTCATAGTCTGGCCGATTTTGGACAGTATATAACATAATAGCATTTTGATTTCGGTTTGTGTTGACGGGCTGCCGGGCCGCACGCCCGCCATAAAAACATCCTGTTCCAACTTTGCGCCTCCTTTCGGAGTATCAACGGCATATGTGATGTTGTATCCTTATCTATTTTACAATACCCGAGGCGGAAAGACAATACGGACAGCGCTATATTACCCATGGTGTAAATAAATATCATGATTGCCATTGCCCGAAAGGAAAGTTTATGCCCAACTCCTCGAAAAAAAGAAAAATCCCGCGGCTGCAGCTCGCGGGCCTGGTCATTGGCGGCTTGGTGATCGTCGCTTTCACAGTGTTGGGCATCCTGTGGATGCTGTCGTTGAAGACGCCGGAGCGGCTTGCCGCCTTTGAGCAGAAAGTGGAGGCTCTGGGGCCGGGCGGATGGCTGCTGCTGCTGGGCATCCAGTACATCCAAATTGTGGCGGCGTTTATCCCCGGCGGGCCGATACAGATCGTGGCCGGGGCGCTCTACGGCCCGCTGGGGGGGCTTTCAGTCTGCCTGCTGGGCACTGTACTGGCCACTGTTACCGTGTTTGCCCTGGTGGGGCGCTACGGGCGCAGGATTATCGCGCTGTTTGTGGATGAAAAGGATATCTTGAAATACGATTTCCTAAAGGATTCGCGAAAGCTGGAGCTGCTGGTGCTGACGCTGTTCTTCATACCGGGCACGCCCAAGGACGCGCTGACCTATCTGTTTGCGCTCACTCCCATCTCCACCGGGCGATTTATGCTGCTGTCCATCGCGGCGCGGGTGCCCGCCATGCTCACCTCGGTGCTGGCGGGGGACAGCGTAATGCAGGGGGAGTGGGTCCGGGCGTTGGTGTTGTTTGTGGGAATCACGGTGATCAGCCTGGGCGGTTTGCTGCTGCATAAAAAGCTCAAGCACTTCTTCGCCAAGCGAAAGGGCGGACACTGACACGGCGGCGGTCGCATGCGTCGGCCCTAAACCGGTGACTAAGGGTAATGGATTTTTTATTGAATTATTCGTCAGGCAGCAATTGCCATTCGGTAGACCTGTTCTGGAACCCACCGCCCAGACACTGCGCAGGGGTTTCAGAACAGGTCTAGTATTCAGCGCGTGTGTTTCAGTACTCTTTGCGGGGCGTTGCCTTGATAATAGCGCTATTGCTCCGATGCTTTCCCACCGGGCCTCGCTTCTTCCGTGTCAAAGGCCGTTCCCAGGGTTTTGTCGAACAGGGGCATCACCGCCCGCAGCAGCGCGCCGGTGATGCTGCCCATCAGGATGCCGGCCACCGCCAGCACCGGAAAATAGGTGAACACCAGACCGGTTTTCAGAACCAAGGACGCCGCAAGCAGTTGTCCCGCGTTGTGGGCAAGCGCTCCGCCCACGCTAAGCAGCAGGTAGGAAAGCCGCCTTTTGGAGACGGCTGCCAAAGCCAAAATCACGCCGACCGAGAGCAGGCCGCCACAAAGGCTCAGAAAGCCCGCCACGGCTCCCCGCATCAGCAGCACAAACAGAGACTTCAAGACCGTCAGCAGCAGTGCGGGGCCCGTTCCCAGGAAGAACAGGGTGTACATGGTCACCACGTTGGAGAGCCCCGGCCGCACCTGGGGCGGCAAAAAAGGGAGCGGCGGCAGCATGTGCTCCAGCGCGGATAACGCCGCGATGATCGCCAGCATCATGCCCAGCACGGCAATTCGTTTTGTTTGTGTGCGCACGCGTTCCATGACAGACCCACCCCCACATCGCTTGGATAGTATGCCCATTATACACCCGCACTGTGGGAAAAGCAAACCAGATACGCCTTTTCAAGTGGGTTTTCACACTTGTCTTTTGCCTGGAATCTGGTATACTTTAACATGTATGAGAAACTTGGCTGGCCACAGCGTCGGGGTTGTGGCGGAGGCGGAGGAGACAGAATGATCTATGTAACCGGTGATCTGCACGGTGACATCAACCGTTTTAAGAGCAAGGAAATGCGCAAGCTGCGCAAAAACGACTACCTGATCGTGTGCGGGGACTTCGGCTTTTTTTGGAACGGTGCGGCACGGGAGAAGCGGCAGCTTAAATGGATCGGGAAGCGCCCTTACCATGTGCTGTTTCTCGAGGGCACTCACGACAACCTGGACCTTTTGGAGGAGTATCCGCTCGTGAAATGGCAGGGAGGTGAGGTGCATGAGATATCGGGCAGGCTCAGGCATCTGTGCCGGGGCAGTGTGTTTGATATCGAGGAGCAAGCGCTGTTTGTATTCGGCGGCGGCGCCAGCGAGGACCTGGACGTGCGGCAGGAGCATGTGAGTTGGTGGAGCAGGGAGCTGCCGTCCCCCGAGGAGATCAAAAGCGCCTGGGCCAACCTGGAAAAGCGCCGCAGCAAGGTGGACTACATATTCACCCACCAGGGCAGCCGCCGCATCCGACAGTTCCTCTCGATGGACAAGAGCGGCGCCGGCGTACTGGACATATTCCTGGACAAGGTACGCGAGAGCTGCAGCTACACTCGCTGGTTTTTCGGCGGAGTGCATCTGGATAAAGTAGTGCCGCCGGCCGAGACAGCGGTTTTTGAAAAGGTGCTTGCGGTATATGATAAATGCGGAATCCAAAGGGGAGATCCACGGAAATCAATTTTTGGAAAAGCCAAGAGCGGTCAATAAATAGAGAGGGTCAAGCAAGCAATCGAGCATTATTTTTGAAAGAGGACGTTTTTACGGCTCGAAATGTAGTAATGCCATTCGTTTGTAATCCCTTTCTTACCGGTAAACCGCGTGTTCACAGCCCCGATACAGACCAAGCTCTCCCATTCTCTCCTGCCGCTAAGCCACTCTACGTCATCAGTAGAGTATGCCGTTCTCCGCTCAACCCTGTCCCAATTCTTTTCACAGGTCTTTCCACCAGGTACAGGTCGTAGGGCGCGCCGTTCGCACCATGTATTCCCTTCTCCTTGAGCGCCCGGATCGACAGCGTTGGCGCTACGTCCGCGATCCCCACCAGTTCCATAGCCACCCCGTCCGCCAATCACTGCCCGATCACGCCGTATCCAGCCACGCCTACTCTTACTATCCTTGTTTCTTTCCTTTTGTTATTTCTCTTAATGCAAAATCCTCCATTGTCCTTATGCCACAGCGCATTCGCCACCGCCACTCCTTTCCGGTTACAGAAGACTGGACAAGCGCGCCAGATCCTGCTGCGAAATCTTCTGTTCCTCGCCCAATAACCGGCAGAAAATCACGTTCCGCGCCGTCTGCTCCAACGACTGCATCCGGAAAGACGCCTGCTGTAAGGTCACACCCCATGTGAGCACGCCGTGGTTCGCCAACAGTACCGCGTTGTGCGCGGCGCAGAACGGCCGGACCGAATCCGGCACCTCATCGGTGCCAGGAAGCGCGAACGCCGTCACCGGCACATCGCCGAGCAACAGCGCCGATTCGATCAGCAGATCTCCTTTCGACGCAAGCCCCGCCGCCGAAAAGGCCGTCGCATACGGCGGATGCATATGCACCACGGCCTGCACATCCGGCCGCTCTTTATAGACGCCGAGGTGCATGCGGTATTCGCTGGAGGGCCGCACATTTTCCGGCGCTTCGATCACCGCGCCGTCCAATGTCATGCGCACCATCCTGTCCGCTCGCAATCGGCCTTTCGATACGCCGGTGGGCGTAATCATTATCGAGCCATCTGTCAGCCGACAGGATATGTTTCCGTCGTTGGCCATTGCCAGGCCCATTTCATAAAAGACGACGCCCGCTTCCACGATTTCCTCAGCTATTTGCTGAATTGCCTGCGCGTTCATCAGTTCCCTCCTGTCTGGCGCCGGTTATTACGCGGTGCCGGCAAACAATTGCACGCCCATCAGCCGCTTGTGCACCGCGATCTGCGCGCATTCCTCCACAAATTCCGCGAGATGCTCGGCCTCCAACGGCGTCGGCCCCATTGCAACAAGGCCATGTTCCCGCAACAAGAAGCACAGCAGCCCCGGCGCCCTTTCCAGGCATGCGGCGATCTGATCACATTCTGCCAAGGAGACCGCCGGCTGCCGCTGAGCGATCACAGGCACCGGATATCCCAATTTCATCGAAGCCTGCCAACTCACAAACGGCAATGTATCCTCGGCGGCGGCCCAGGCGATCGAATACGGCGCATGGCAATGCACCACGGCCATCACCCGCGGGTACCGCCGGTACAGGAATCCGTGCAATGTTGATTCGCGGGACGGCGCAGGCCCCTGGTCCGGCAGTGCCGCGCCGTCAAAATCCGCGCTCACCCAGCCACCGCCCCCGGCGTCGCAGTCCATGAACGAGCCGCCACTCGCTGTGACCAGCATCCTGTCAGCGCCGGAAATCCGTGCACTCATGTTTCCTCCGTTTCCGGTTTGCAGCCCGCGCTTGTACGCCCGTTGCGCGGCCTCGGTCAACTGCCGTAGGATATCGTCTTCTGCTCGCTTTGTCTGAGGCATTTTTTCACCCCCTAGTTATAATTCCCCAGCATATGCGCCCCTCGCGGTCAGCAGCGCATTCAATTCCCGCACCACCGCGTCGGACACGGCCGCGTCGTTGATATTGGCATCAATCTCCACGACGCGAATCCGCGAATTAAGCGCAGCGCGCAGCACCTCGAACAGCGCCGCGTCCACCGCCGGATCATGCAGTGCCTCTCCCGGCCCGGTATCGCTGCGCAGCCCCCGCAACGGCAATAATACGCACACGGGCCCCCGGCTTTGATTCAGCCGTTCGGCCACAACGGAAGCCGCCGCGCACGCCTCGTCCGCCGAGCATTTGATGTGCACGACCTCCGCGTTATGGAACAGATACCCGCGCCCTTGCCACTCATCCACCCGCCGCCGAAATTCCTCGGCTGAATAATCGATGAAGTCCAGTCCGCCGGGCATCACCACCATCGGAATGCCGGCCGCGGCGCCGGAAAGCAATCGGCCCGGTGCTCCCAGCGCATAGCCTTCATGGAACACATCGGCGCAAATCAGCTCGTGCAACGAAAGCTCTACGGCCGCCATGATCTGGCCCGATGCGATCATTTCCTCCAGCGAGCGCCCGCCGCCGCCCGTGCTGTGGAACGCCACAACACTGTGCCCTGCCTGCCCCAGCAATCGGATGACGCGCTCCGAGCAGCCGCCGACAACACCCATTGCGCTGATGCCAACCATCGGCGTTCGCGCTTCGGGCAGTGTCGGCCCGCCGAACCGCAGCATGCCGATCACGGCCGCCGCCGCGTTTGCCAATACGATTTCGGTTACAGGGTTTAGGCCGGACAGGTCCGCCACCGCGTGCATCAATGTCACATCCTTGTTGCCGACGAACGGCTCCATATGACGCAAACCGCAGGCCACGGTGGACAGCATCACTTTCGGCACGCCGACCGGCAATTCCCGAAGGCCGCCGGTGGCCATCCACGTGTTTTGCAGGCCGCCGACCGCGAGCGCGGCGTGAAATTTACGCTGCGCATAGAGGCGCGGCAGCAATAATGCCAAACCTCCCCGGACCGCTTCAATCCAGTCGCGTTTCGAAAACGCACGCGCATCCTGTTCCGAAAGGCCGGCCGCGGACAGAATTTCCTTGATGCCGGCGTGCGCGGGAGCACCGCTGCCGCCGCGCGTGGTCAGATCGATCAAAAATACATCCAAGCCCGCGTCGCAAACACGCTTTTCGAGGAACGCGGCCTCCCGCCCTTTCGTATCCAGTGAACATAGGATCGCGACAGTCTGTTTCACATCCGCTCACGCACCTTTGTCACAGTCCGAGCACAGGCGTCTCGGCGCACCGGTTAATCAGCGTCATGTCGTGCGTCAGCAACAGTTTATCCATGCTTTTGCAGCGATTTTTCTGCAGTTCGATGCTCCGCCAACACGTGACGATATCCGCGTAGCGCGCCGGCGGCGTGATCGTGTAACTGATTTCCGGCACCGGCTTAAAATTGTCCAGCCGGAACGCGCTGTCACCGCACAGGATGTACTTGCCGTTTTTGGTGTCCACCTCCACGCTCATGTGGCCCGGTGAATGGCCCGGCGTCTCAAATACCACGATGCCCGGCGCAATCTGCGTTTCGCCACTTACGGTCTCGATCTTCATGCCGTCCCACGGCGCGCGGATGCCTAAAGACGGATGCTCGTAGCTCTTGTGGTACAATGGGATCGGCTCGAGTGCAAACCGGTATTCCGTCTCGTTGGCGACGACGCGCGCGCCCTGGAATTTCTCGATGTTGTACACATGATCCCAGTGCATATGGGTCAGCACAATCAGTTCGATCTGTTCGCAAGAGATTCCCAGTGTCTCGATCTGCTCGTGGATTGCAAGACCGGGGTCCTGCCAGGAGCCGGGGTGATGGTATTTGTCCGCGCGCGCGGTGTCGGCCATGCCGGTGTCAACCAGCGTATAGTGCCCGTCCCGCTCTAGCAGAAACGCGAAGCAGGGGCTGGGCTCTTTCTCGTCGCTGATGCCCTTGATGTAATTGACTACCGAGTGATGGAAGTGGTACTGCTTCGGGTATGTCGGAATAAATCCGGTGTTGATCGGTCGAATCGTATAAGCCGCCATGCTGAACCTCCTTGCCATAAATCCGTGTTATGAAAGCAATGCCGCCACTTTCAGATACCGCTCCGGCTGACTGGCCATCTGCGCGATCATCACGGGCCAATACAGGTACGGTGCCGTAGGCGTTTTTTGCGGCCATCGCCGCCATGATTTCGTCTGCATTTCGGTCCCTCCATCCCGTCAGATTGTCAGTATCACCTTCAGCGCCTGCTTGTTACGCACCAGCCCGACGCAGGTTTCAATGTCATCCCTTGGCAATACATGCGAGTAAAACGCCCGTGGGTTTAACAGGCCGCGCCGCACCAGTCCGATGATCCGGTCCATCAGGTCGTATTCGCCGTAGGGCAGATTCAGCATCTGCAACATCGTGTTGTTCTGCAGGCGTGTGATGTCCAGCACCGCATCGTCGCTGCGCAGGACCCCCATCGAGCACAATCGCCCGAATGGCCGCAGTAGCCCGCTGCCCTCCAATAGCACTTTTGTCGAGCCCACCGCGTCCACGACAATGTCGAACCGCTCCGCGCCCAGCGCTTCAGATACCGGCGCATCCGCGCCGTTGACCGCGAGGTCCGCGCCGCCGACGCGCACGGCCAATTCCAGCCGTTCGGGCAGGTGGTCCGCCACAACAATCCGTGCGGTGCCCATCAGGCGCATGCACCTCATCAACGCAAGCCCCATCGGCCCCGCGCCGTAAACTAATGCCGTTTTCCCTGGGCCGCAGCCGGTGTTCATCGCCGCGCTGAAGCTTTCGGCCAACGACAGCAGCATCGCACCGTCCGTAAACGGAATGTCTGCAGGAAATTTTGCGAATTTCTTATAAAACGGCAATGGCCTTTCATAACCGTCTTCCAACATCGCGCGGTGGTCCGCGACAAGTCCGTAGTCCGACATGCCGCCATATGTAATCGTATAAGCACCGGCGGGCCGCAGATTGGGGTGCAGAAACCGGTCGGCGAGGCGGATATACCGCACCTTTTGCCCGGCTTCCACCACCTCCCCGGCCCCCTCGTGTCCGAGCAGCGTCGGCAACGGCTTCATGCCCTCGTGGGCCGGCAACGTCCTGTTCAGGATTTGCATATCGGTGCCGTTGCAGAAGCCGCAGGCACGCACACGCACCAACGCCTCGTAATCCCCCGGTACCGGCACCGGTACGTCATCCACGACGGTCAGAAAGCCAGGGGCCGTCACCGCCACGGACTTCATCAGCATTTGGCATCCTCCCCGTCGTTCAAAAGCAGTACTTTCCCCGCCACCGGGCCGTCCTGAAAACGCCCAAATGCCGCAGCCACCTCACGCATCGGGTGGCAGGCAGCGACCAGTTTCTCGTCGATGCGCAAATCGCCGCGTGCCAGGTGGTGCGCGGTCAACGTCCACTCCCGGCCGGGGTACGGCGCGGAGTACGACATCCACGAACCAGTCAGCCGTAGTTCCCGGCGATTAAACAGTTCCCATGTGGCCGGCGGGAACGTCAGGTCCGCGTGGGGTGTCCCCACAAAACAGACATCCGCTTTCGTCGCGGCGATCCGGAACGCGAGATTCATCGTCATGGCTTGGCCCGCGGTCTCAAACACATGCGAAAAGCCGGCCCCGCCGGTCAGCGCCATGCATGTCTCCAGAAAGCCGTCCTTTGACGTGTCGACGGTGTGATCCACGCCGTAACCGCGCAAAAACGTGAGCCGTTCTTCGGATATGTCGAAAACCGTGACGCTGCGGGCGCCGTAAATGCGCGCCCATTGCATCACAAACAGCCCGATTGTGCCACCGCCCAGCACAGCCACGTCCCCGCCGCCCTGAAAACCCGCGCAAAACAACGCGTGCAGGCCAACGGTGGCGGGTTCCAGCATCGCCCCCTGCTCGTAGCTGACGCCATCCGGCAACGGAACCGCGCACATCGCGGGCATCGCGACGTACTCCGCAAAAGCGCCCTGCTTTTTCGAACCGAGAAAGCTGTAGGACCGGCAGGACGCGTAATAGCCGCGCATGCAGTCGTCACAATGCATGCACGGAACCAACGGCGCGCCCGCCACCCGCTGCCCGACGCGCACGGATGTCACGTCCGGCGCGGCCGCGGCCACCTCGCCGGAAAACTCATGCCCCAATACTATAGGATAAAAAAACGCGCCGGACTGGAACACGCGCGGCAGATCAGAGCCGCAGACGCCCGCCGCACGCACATGCACCAATACCGAGCCGAGCGCAAGTTCCGGCGTCGGAATCCGTTCGAAGCGGATGTCGCCGTCGCCGTGCAGAACCGCTGCCATCATCGTATCGCTGATCTGCATAGAGTTTCCTCCTGATTTGTGAAAACTGCGGTGTAAATTGGTCAAAGAAAAACCGGGAGCCTGCACGCATGCCGCCGCAGCGCCACCGCTGCGAGTGTGCACAACTAGCGCGCCGCGGGCGCGCGGTCATGGATGCGGGCCCCGAGACAAGCCGGAATGCGCCCGTGTTACTCCTGCCTCGCAGCAATGCCGCCGTCCAGCAGGATCGTTTGGCCGGTGATGAATTCGGAGGCATCGGACGCCAGCAGCAATGCCAATCCCATCATATCGCGAAATTCGCCGATCCTGCCCACCGGGATCCGATTCACCAGCGGATCCCGGAACGAAGGGTCCTCGATCAACGAAGCGTTGATGTTCGTTTTGATGAAAGTGGGCGCGATGGCGTTGACCGTGATGTTGTCCTTAGCGGTTTCGCAGGCCAGTTGTTTTGTGAGCATGCTGACCGCCCCCTTGGAGGCGCAGTAAGCCGAGTGGCCGGTGAGCGCTGTCCCGAACACGCTCTTCATTGACGACAGATTAATGATTTTTCCGTATTTCTGCGGCGTCATCGCCCGAACGACCACCTCGCGGGTGACAATAAACGTGGAGCGCAGGTTCATATTGATAACCGCGTCCCAGCTCTCGTCGTCCATCTCGGGCAGGAATTTCAGGATGCTGCCGCCCGCGGAGTTGATCAGGATGTCGATGCGGCCCATTTTCGCCAGCGCATCCTCCACCATCTCGATGACCGGGCCGCTCTTCGTCACATCGCAGGATGAATAGTGACACTGTCGGCCGATGGACCGCGCGTACGCGGCAACCTCGGCGCAGGGCTCGACGTTGCGGCTTGTCAAGTACACGTCGCATCCGTTTTCCAGCAGGCAGACTGCCATTTCGCGGCCCAATCCCTTGCTGCCGCCGGTGACGAGAGCCTTTTTTTCCGCGACGCTGAAGATCGAATTCGCCGCTCCATATTGTGGCGCCATACACTCACCCCTTTCCGCGCGGGCACCATGTTATCGGAAGCCCGCGCAATGCACCGTGGCGTGCGTTAGATTTCTCTGTGCAGATGGCCGGATTCGTGGCCGCAGATCAAATACTCCGGCTTCCACTCAGGGCAGTGCGCTTTCACCTTGTGGTAGCTCTTATAGTAATCGTAGTAATTGTAGACCAATGTCGACGGGATCGTCGGCCAATCGGCGGGTGCTGGCGTGATCTGGACCGGCTTGCCGTCGTAATCCATCATCTCTGTCAGGTAGGGGAACGCCTGGCAGTGCAGATGGAACAGGTCGCCCACGATGACGCGCACGCCCGTCGTCGTGTTCACGACGACGCTCTGGGATCCACGTGTGTGGCCCGGCGTCTTAATCAATTTGATGCCGGCCATGAGCTGATGGTCCCCGTCTATCAGGATCAGATCTTTCGTCTTCTTCAGGTAGGGGATGACATCGAAGTCGAAGTCGCGGCGCGGAAGTTCCGCAGGGCACGGGTTCAGCAGGTTGTCCCAGTCATCCCACTGCGCGATGCTGGCCGTGTCCATAAACAGTTGGGCGTTTCCGGCGTGATCATTGTGCAGGTGCGTATAGAGTACCATATCAATGTCGGCCGGCTTAAGCCCCAATTTCGCCAGCGAATTCACCAGATCTTTCTCGCCGCAGTCGGCGGGCGCGCCGCCCCATGCTTTCCCGTCAATTAGAAAGCGCTCGTTGATGCCGTTGTCCACCAATACGTTTTGCACACCATCCTGCAATAGAAACGCCATATACGGCAATTTAACCGCCATGTCGTCCCAGCCGGGGGTCAGGTTTTTCTTGTTGCCGATGTGCCAGCCGCAGTCGATGGTTGTGAGCTTCCAATTGCCTTTCCCGTTGTTACCCATAATTCAGATGACCTCCATATAAAATTGATGCAGATGCATAACAGCGCCGCTAGACGACGGCGCTCGGCCGGGTTTGCGCGCGCGCTTCGCGCACGTGCCTGCGTTTGTTTTCCGCGCCGCACAGCCGGATCCAATAGCGAATCACGTCCTTGACAGCCTCCTTGGCCGGCATTGCGAACGAAGAGAACACATACCCTTCGGGATGCTTCAGGAATTCGTCGCACAATGTCGTTTTGTACGCGTAGTGCAATGCCGTGCCTACGTTTACCTTTGCGACGCCGCGGCGGATACAGTCGCGGATCACGTCCTCGCCCAGGCCGGAGCCGCCGTGCAATACCAGAGGGATGTCCACATGCCGGCGCACCTCGCTGAGCAGCGCTACATTGAGCTTCGGCGTCTCCCCGTAGAAGCCGTGCTGGTTGCCGATGCCGACCGCCAGCGAATTGACGCCGGTTTCCACCACCATGCGCACGCACTGCTCCGGCGTGACCGGTTCGCCCCCGCCGTCGCAGGAGCCCTCCTCCCCCTCGCCGAGGATTTGTCCGACCTCGGCCTCCACAAACACGCCGCGCGCATGCGCGGCCCGCGCCACCTCGCCGGTCAGGGCAATGTTCTCGTCAATTGGCAGGCCCGAACCGTCGAACATCACGGACTGATATCCATAATCCAGCGCCCGTTCACACATCTCCACACTGGTGCAGTGGTCGAGGTGGTTATACAGCATACTGCCCGCGTTGCGATATCCCACGCCGGCAAACGCGCTGCAATAATCCATGCCAACCGTATGAACCGTCAGCATCGTCGAGGCCGTGTACACGGGCGCCTGCAATTCCTCCGCTGCCTCCGCGATCGCCAGGAACTCCCAGATATCGGAATAATTGAATGCGGGAACCGCGTATCCGTTGTCCAGCGCCAGGCGCAGCAAGTCTTTATTCTCTCTCATAGGCTATCTCCGGTTGAATCGTCTGTTCAATGAATTCCAGCAGGACCGTGCGGTCCGGTACTCCCGTGACGGCACCCACCGCCTGGATCACAAAGGCCGCATTGGCGCTGCCGCGCAACACGCATGCCTCCGGCGCAAGGCCCTCGTCGAGCGCGCTGAGAAAGCCGGCCATGAAGCCGTCTCCCGCGCCGGTGGTGTCCACGACCGGGACGTCATAGGCCGCGCAGCGGAAGGCGGGCCCCTGCGCCGAGCTGCAATAAACGCCGTCCGCGCCTAATTTAATCAATACGTTTTCCACGCCCAGCGCTTTGCACCGCGCCGCGACCCGCGCGCAATCGCCGGCGCCGAACAGGTGCTTTGCCTCGCTTTCGCTGGGCGCGAACCACGTCAGGTGCGCAAGGCACGGCCGGATCAGTTCCAACCACCGGCCCTCGTGGTCGTGCGCCACATCCATGCTGGTGGTCATGCCGCACGCACGGGCAGTCCGCAACAGTTTCGCCGCGCCCGCGCCGTCAAACGCCGGCAGGTGGAACGTGCCCCCGATGTGCAGGTGACCGTGCCCGGACATTGCCGCCGGCGTCACGTCGTCGGGCCGGAACTCCTTGTTTGCACCCGGACGGTGCAGGAAGCACCGCTGCCCGTCCGCGCGGATCATCGCGATGACCTTCGAGCTTTCCTCTCGCTCGGCATATCGCATATGCGCCGTGTCGACGCCCGCTTTGGCCGCGATTTCCACCAATTGTTCGCCGAATGTGTCGTTTCCGGCGCGCCCGACAAACGTCACGGCCGTTCCCAGTCTCGCCAGACCGATCGCGGTGTTCAGCGCGTCTCCACCGCTCTGGACCGATATTTCATCCACGACAATGCTGTCGGTCTGGAAATCGATGCACGGCACGGGCCGGACAACGATGTCCGCGACCATTTCTCCCGCACATAAAATGCCCACAGGCCTCTCCTCCTTAAGCGATATGTGTTTCACGGCCCCCGCGCGGGAATCATTCGTCGAAAGACCAGCCGGGAATTTCGCCGAGCCCGGACAATGTCTTGATCGTCTTCATCTGCGCGAATTCTCGCAAGGTCTCCAATGACCGCTCGCGGCCGTAGCCGCTGGCCTTGCTGCCGCCAAACGGCACGCACTCAAAGCCGAACCGGTAGAAATTGTTCACGTAGACGCAGCCCACATCCAGTTGACGCGCGATGCGAAGCCCCTCGATATAGTCCGGCGAATACACGACACCCACCAATCCGTAGGCAGTGTTGTTCGCGATCGCCACGCCCTCCTCCGGATCGTCGAACGCGATGACGCCGGTGACCGGCCCGAAGATCTCCTCCTGCGCGATGCGCATATTGTGTTTGACTCCGGTGAACAGTGTCGGTGGCACGAAATATCCGTCGGCCAACTGCGGATCTGTCGGCACCGCCGCCTGCGCCGCGATTGTCGCGCCTTCCCCGACGCCGATTTTTAAGTAATCAAGCACACGCCGCTGCTGATCCCGCGTGACCAGCGGCCCCACCTGCGTTCGCGGGTTCATGCCGTCGCCAACTCGGATACGTCGCACGATGTCGGAAAACTTCTCGACGAACTCATCGTGCAACGAGCGGTGGACGATGATGCGGGACGTGGCCGTGCATGCCTGCCCGTTGTTGTAGAACGCGCCCTCGTAGGCCGTTGGGATCAATTCGTCGACATCGCAGCCTTTCATGATTAGAAATGCATTCTTTCCGCCGAGCTCCATCATGCAGGAGGTGAAATTCTCGGCCGCCTGATGCAGTACAGCCTTGCCGGAGCTACTGGAGCCGGTAAATGAAATCTTCCGCACCAGCGGATGCGCCGTCAAGATCTTGCCCACTTCGGCACCGGGACCGGTGATGACCTGCAAAACGTTTTTCGGGAACACATCCTGCAACAGTTCCACGATGCGCATGATCGCCAGCGGCGCCTGATCACCGGGCTTCAGGATGATCGTGTTGCCCATCGCGAGCGCCGGCGCGGTCTTGGCGGCCGTGTGCAACGGCGGCCAGTTGAACGGAATAATGCCGGCCACGACGCCGAACGGCTCATACATCACATGCGCGTAGGCGGGGCCCAGATCAAACGTGTCCGACGGCAGGTTTCCGATCAGCCCGCCAAAGTATTCGAAAGCGTCGACGCACCGCTGCGTGTCGCCGCGCGAGATGAACAGCGGCTTACCCTCTTCGGTTGTCTCCAGTTCAGCGATCTCGTCGAAGTGCCCCTTGACCACCTGCGCCGCCTGCTTGAGCAATTTGCCCCGATCATGCGGCGAAACCCAGCGCCAATTCTGAAAAGCCTCATGGGAGGCTTTGACGCAGGCGTCCGTCTCCGCCGCGCCGCTGCCCTGCACAATCGTGATGGGCTTGTCGTTGATCGGGTTGTGCACAAAGAAGCGATCCTCCGCGCGCACCGACGACCACTGTGTCGTTAAGACCGGGATTTGAGTCATCGTATCTCCGCCTTTCTAAGAAGCGTCTGGGCCGTCAAAGGCCCAGCAATTTTTTCGCGTTGCCGCTCAGGATGAGCGCGCGCTGTTTGCCGGTCAGTCGTAGTTCGCTCACATGCTCCACCGGCTTGTAGTCGCCCATATCATAGGGGTAATCGGTGCCGAGCATCACGTGGTCCGCGCCGAACTGGTCCACCAGAAACTGCAATGCGGCGGACCAGTGGGTAATCGTGTCAAAGTAGAGGTTGCTGGCGTACTGCTCCGGCGAACGCCGGATATTCACCCGCGGCTCCTGCCGGACACTGTAGCCGTGGCGCAAGCGGCCCATTTGATACGGGAAGTACCCCCCGCCGTGGGATGTGAATACGCGCAGGTCCGGAAAGCGCTCGAACGCGCCGCCGAAGATCAGGTGGTTGATTCCAATGTTCGTCTCCAATACATTGCCGATCAGGTTTGTATTATAGTACTTCGTCAACCGGTTCCCCACCTCCACAAGGCTCGGGTGCAGGTACAGCAGAATGTTGTTGGCCTCACAGTATTCATAAACCGGGTTGAAGCACGCCTCATCCAACTGCAGGTCGTTGATGATCGGCGCGATCGACAGTGCCCGCAGTCCCAACCGCTCATGTGCGCGCCGCAGCTCCGTCATCGCCAACTGTACGTCCTGCATCGGCAGCATGGCCATGCCGCGGAAACGATCCGAGTGTTTCTTTGAAAAATCCGACACCCAGTCGTTGCACAGCCGGCAAACCTCCAATGCGGCGTCGGCGGAGACCCAGTAGTAAAAGCACATCGGCGATGCGGATAACACCGCCATGTCCAGTCCCATTTTATCCAGATCGGCAGCTTTTCGGTCATAATCGTGGAACTCCGGGAAGTTCGGGTATACAGCGCCCTCTTTGTGGGCGATGTGCTCCGCGCCGCCCTTAACGACGATTTCCGTGTTCAATTTATCACCATGGACCCGGATAAAATCAACGACCGACTCAGGCAAGAAATGGTTGTGAACATCGATTTTCATAGTTCCTCCTGATTGGCTCCGCTCCGCGGGCCGGATCTGATATAAATATTCGGACAGGTTTATTGTCTGAGCTTCGCGGACCGGTTGTTGATTAGCAGGATCACCAGCAACACCATGCCTTGGATGAATGTCCTCGCACCCGCCGGCATGTTGAACGCCAGCAAAATGCTGTTAAGCAGAATCAGCACGATGGCGCCCATGACGCTGCCGACAAAGCTGCCGACGCCGCCTGAAGTCTTTGTGCCGCCGATGATGACGGCCGCCATCGCCTGCATCGGATAGTCTTTCGTCATATCGATGTGCACCAGACCCGAATACCCGACCAACAGCATCCCGGCGGCGGCGGCCAACGCGCTGCAGGCCGCAAACGCGCCCACCGCGATAGCCGGCACCGGAATTCCGTTGAGGCGGGCCGCTTCCCGGTTGTTGCCGGTAAGCAGCAGTAATTGCCCGATCTTCGAGCGGTTCAACAGCAATTGCAGTACAACCATCAGCGCGATTACCAGCAGCGTCATCCGGCGGAAAGGCCCGAAAACCACCTGGTTCATTGAGGCCAGCGCTTTCGGGATTTTAACGGTCAATTGGGAACGGGTCAGAAAAATGCAAAAACCGGAAACAAATCCCTGCATCGCCATCGTCATCACCAGCGACGGCACTTTCAAATAGTAGACGCACAGCCCATTGACGCATCCAATCATCGCACCGATAATCATTGCCAGCAAAAAGCCCGCCAACAGTGACTCCCGCCCGCCGACGCGCAGATTTGGCCCGATCATCGCGCCGACGATTATGACTGCGCCGGTGGACAGGTCCAAGCCGTTGTCGCCAGCTATGACGACAATCGTCGCACCCATCGCCACAACCGCCAACACGCTTGCCTGAAGCAGGATCGCGCCGATGTTGTTGATGTTCATGAAGCCGTCGATCAGAACCGCGCTGAACACGCCCAACAACACAATGCAGCTGATCGCCGGCAAATAGTCTTTGACGCGCTGATACGCCGGATTCACGCGCAATTGGAATTTCTTCGGCTGAACGCTCTGATCAGTCATAGTTCTTCACCTCTTTGCGCGGATGCGTCCGTTTGTATTCGCTCACCAGCTTAATCAAGACCGCCAGCAGCAGTCCCACGAACAGGATGGTCGCATTGGCGAAGTTCTGCGCAAAGGTGGGTACCTTGGAGCTGACGATTGTAATCAAAATCATTGTCAGGAATAGCCCGCCGAACAACGCGCCCCAAATATCGCCCTCCCCGCCGCTGAGTGCGACGCCGCCGATGACCACCGCGGTCACAGCTTTCAGGCTGAATTCGTTGCCGATGGTCGGGTCGCCAGAGGCGATCAGGCCGGTCACCGCGATCGCGCCGACGGCCGCACACAGCCCGCCGAAGATATGGGCAAGCATTTTGATGCGCATCACTGGCATCCCGGAGATGTAGGCGCATTGCTCGTTACCGCCGATGCCATACACCGCGACAACCCTGACGCTGAGCGCGTAAATCAGCCAAAGTGCCAGCGGGATCATCAGGTAAATCAACGCACTCGGTATAAATCCGAAGTGAATCCTGTTCGTAAAGCGGATCAGCGACTGCGGCACCCCGAAGCCGCCCGGATTCGGCATGATCCACAGTGCGAGGCCGCCATAAACGGAGCTGGACGCAAACGTCGCGAGCAGCGGATTGACGCGCAAAACGCCGATCGATATGCCGTTGATCAGGCCACCCGTCATGCCCATCAAGACGCCGATCGCTAATACCAGCGCCGTGGGCAGGTCGGTATTCGTGAACATCCAGGCCAATGTGACGTTAATCAGGCTCAATAGCGAGCCCAGCGAGATGTCAATGCCGCCGACGATTTTACTGGCGAACACCCCCATCACGACACACAATGTCGGCGTGCTGGTCAGCAGGAATGTATAAAACGTGGACTGCTTCATAAAGCCCGGATTAATGACCGCGTTGTAGACCAATAGCAATACAAACAGCACAATTGCCGGCAATGAGGTCCACTTGAGCAGCTTTTTTATGGTCGCAAGCACAGATGCACCTCCCCCTTTCATGCAAACGAGTATGCGATGATGTTTTCCGTCGTGATGTCCGCGCCGGTGAGCACTTTCGTGATGCGCCCCTCGCACAAAATAATGACGCGGGCGTTGGGCATACTGCATATCTCCACCAATTCCTCGTCGTCGCTGGAGACCATGATGACGCCGGAACCCTTTTCCACCAGGTCCACCAACGTTTGGTGCAGATCGTAGCGCGCCTGCATGTCGATGCCCTTTGTCGGGTCGTCCGCCAATAGTAGCCTGGGCTCCGTCGCGATCCAGCGGGCCACGACCACCTTTTGCTGGTTTCCGCCGGATAGCGATGTGATCTTCTGGTTCGGCAAGCCGTTGTACTTGACGCCGAACCGATCGAGCACATCCTTCGCGCTGCGGATCGGCTTCCCGACGATCAGATTCGCGGCGCTCTTGACATTTTCGGTGATGGTGCGGTCCGGATAAATGCTTTCGCCAGTGCGGTCGCCCGAGAGAAATGCCATGTTGTGTTTCGCGGATTTCTGCGCCGACGTAGCGACGAACAGCTCACCGTCGTACTTGTAGGCCGCGCGGCTCCCCAAGCCATAAATCTGGCGTATCAGGTCCGATTGCCCGTGGCCCTGAAGTCCGGCCAATCCGACAAAATCCCCTTCCCGTACCGTAAAGCTGATTTTTGTACCGAAGCCCTTGAGCTCCATGTCCTTGATTTCCAACAGCGCTTTCCGGTCATCCTGAACATCGTCGGGCTCGGCTTCGGCGGCGCTTTGTTCGCGTGCCTCCAATTCCTCGATGGGGATGCCGGTCATCTGCGACAACAATTTATTGGATGTCGTATCTTCGATGCGGTGCGTCGCCAAAGTCACGCCGTTTTTCATGATTGTCACGCTGTCGCAGATGTCGAACAACTCATGCATGCGATGCGAGATAAATAAAATCACACAGCCGGTTTCTTTGAGCTCGTGCATCACATGCTTGATGATCTGCACATCCTCCTTATAGAGCGCGGATGTGATTTCGTCGAGGATCAGTATCTTCGGCTCCTGAACCAATGTCTTCGCGAACTCCACCATATACCGCTGGTTTGGCGGGAGATCGCGCATCGGCTTGTCGATGATCTGCGGCAATTTCAGGCGCGCCAGAACGTCCAGCGCCCGGTGCCGCATGGCCTTGCGGTCAAGCCGAAAGCCGCTCCGCTTCGGCAATGAGCAGGCCATAATATTTTCCGCCACGGATAAATTGTGAAACAGGCTCAACTCCTGAGAGGCTACGACGACACCGCCTGCTTTCGCCTCTGTCGGCGATGCGAAATCGACTTCCTTGTCGTCGATTTCGATCACCCCGGCATTGCGGTTGATAATGCCACCCACAGCTTTCGCGAGCGTGCTTTTGCCCGAGCCGTTACCGCCGAACAACGCGCGTATTTCACCGTTTTCCACCGAGATGGACGCGTCCTCCAATGCGATGACCGACCCGTAATGCTTCTTGAGGGATTGACAACGCAAACTCATATTCAGGCTCCTTGCTTTCCGTGAACAGGCATCTCTCCTCGTCGGCACGCGGACGGGCCTGTGCGGTCCGTCCGGCGTTCGACCAGCGCAGAGGGATAATGCTGTTGCTTCGTACCGCTTCCAATCGATCTGTTTTCAAAAGAGGCCGTCGAACGGCACGCACTGCACACGCCGCGTGTGCGCCGTTCATTCGCAATCTGCGGAAGGGGCCGCGCCTGAAATAATACAGATTGCGCGTTTCCGGTCAAAACGGGCGGCTCTGCGTATCTTTCACCAAAGATGCGGGCCGTCAGCTCACCTTGAAGTATGTCGCCAGGCAATCCTCGCGGGACATGGGCTCGTCGGGTATGTAGGTATCCTCCATTCCCTCATACTTCGCCAGTGCGTCCGCCAAAGACAGGACGGTCAGCAGCGGATAGTCGGCCAGGATGCCGGCGTCCAACGTGCCGTCTTTCGTCACGGCTACGGGCGGGTCGACCTGAACCGTGTTAATCATTGCTTCGTCCAGCGGGTTCGGGCCCAATTTACTCTCATCCAATTCATAGCCTTGCAGCATGAGGACCGCGAAGTGCAGCGAGGCCACGCTGATGGCGGGGAAATTTGTCACGCCGATGGTATCATAGTCGCCCATGTTCTGCCATATGCGCAAGGTGCTGAGCACGCTGTCGCCGCAGACGACGGGCATCGGAACACCCGCGTTGTCATATGCCTGCTTGACGCCCTCAAACGTGGTGTTCTGGCACACGACACCGTCTATGTTGGAGTAGGTGGACAGAAATGTCGTCATAATGGCCTGAGCCTCGGTTTGGTTGCGTTTGCCGGGCGCTTCCGCAATCAGATTCCAGCCATACTCCTCGGCCGCGTCGTACACGGCCTGGTCACGGATCATGTCGGTGCCGTTGCCCGGATTACCGGATATGTACACGACATCCGCGCCTGTCTCAATCTGCTTGCTAAACCAGCGATTGATCAGCATGCTGTAGGAATAAGCGTTGTTGACGACGCAGTAGGTGCCCTCATACACGGCCGGATCGTTGGAGATGATCACCAACGTACCCTTTTCCTTTGCGTTTTCCACCACCGACGTAAGCGTCGTCGGGGATACGGCGCAGATGAGCAGTGCGTCGAGGCCCTCGGCCAGCAGCGCGTTACACTGGCTGATCTGCTGTGTGCTGTCGTTGTCGGCGGATACGATCTGGAAGCTTGCGATCGTGCCGTCATCGATGTAATCCTGCGCGGCTTCCTCTAGGCTGGACACCAATTGGCTGCGCCAAGCGTTGCCGACGTAGCCGACGGAGTACGCGACACGCAGGCCGCCCTGCTTTACCTCTGGCTGCGCGGTCTCGGATTCGCTGCCGGCCGATTGCACGGATTCCGGCGCGGAGCTGTCCTTGGAGGCGGGTTCCGGAGCCACGGTATTGCCGGAACAGCCGGCGAACACCGCAAGGATCATTGCCAAACACATGATAACTGCCAATGTCTTTTTCATCATCGATACCTCCGGTTCAAATATGGTTGTATTTACTGGAACAGCGGTGGCGGTGCGGCGCACCCCTGCGCCAAGGCACGCCGCAGACGGCATTCTCAGCACTCCGTTCCGCTTGTTGCTGCTCCGTGGGAACGTCATTGTGCCTACGGGCGCATTGCGATCTTGAAGCCTTTCTGCGCCCGCACTGCCGCGAACGCCTCTTTCCAGTCACACAGACTGTAATTTGCATCGAACAGATCCGCCAGTTCCAGTTTTCCCGTCTCCAATACCCGCATCATGCGGTCCCACGACGTGGGCTCCTGCGCATATGTCGTGTACATGGTCAGTTCCTTAAACAGGAAACTGTCAAAGTCAAACGGAATCTCCTTTCCGTACAGCGCGACCTGCGTATACGCGCCCTGTTTGCGCAGCATGTTCAGGCAGGTTTCTGCGGATGCCGCCGCGCCGGCGCACTCGAACGCCGTGTCCACGCCCAGCGGCGCCCGCTCTTTCACCAACCGCACCAACTGCTCACGGTCCCAAGCCACCGCGTCCGCGCCAAGCCGCGTCGCGAGCTCCAGGCGCGGCCTGTCCCGCTCGATGCCGCTAACGATCACGCGCGCGCCCGCAAGCCGTGCCAATTGCAGGCAGAGCATTCCAATGGTCCCCGGCCCGCTGATCAATACCACATCCCCGGCTGTCACCACCGAGCGTTCCAACACGGCCCGGACACAGCACGCCAGCGGTTCGGACATCGCCAGTTCGTCGCCGTACGGAACCCTTTCCGGCACTTTGTACGCAAGCCGTTCAGGAATCGTCAGGTACTCGGCCATCGCTCCGTGCATCCCGGAGCCGATGGATTTGCGCTCCGGGCAAAGCATATACAGTCCTTGCCGGCAGTAAACGCAGGTCTCACAGGTGTGCTTGGCGGTCAGCGAGACGACGCAGTCCCCCACCGCAAACCGCCGCACGTCCGCGCCCGCCGCCACCACTTCGCCGACGTATTCATGCCCCATAATGACCGGCGGATTATACGGATACTCATCCTGCATGATATGTATGTCGGTCCCGCAAATACCGACAGCCCGCACCCGGATCTTAATATCACCGGGACCGGCCTCCGGTTCCGGCATCTCCCGAATTTCCATTCCATCCGGCCCGTTTGCATATTTCACCAATGTAATCATGCAGATCCCTCCGGTCCGTGCTAATATATGGCATCATTTTTCCATTATTCCGGTCAATTATTAAATATATTATGGTTAATTTGTGATAATAGTATCATATAACATCATAACAGTCAACAACTTCTAGTGCAAAATAGTTGTTTTACACTAAGAGTTACCCAAATATTCTACATTTACAACCAATAAACAATTAAGACACAACAGTGCTAAAAAAGAGGCTTTCACGATTGCGAAAGCCTCTTTCAATTCAGTTATTCAGCTTTACATGCAATAAAACGGCATGCGAACCGCTTGTTGTTGCGCGTCCCCGATACCAGCCTCCACGGGCGTAAAAGGTTCATTCATTTCCCATTGTTTCAGGGCAAAGCAATTTGATTTTATTCTTTTTGATAACCTCCAAATAAGGCGCGGATGGCAGTCTGTCGGTAACCAGGCCGCTCAAATCCTCAAAGCGGTAAAAGGTCATCACAGCGTCGTGATCGAATTTTGTGTGGTCCGCCAGCAATACCACAGACAGGCTACGCTGTGAAACGTTGCGTTTCAACTCCGCCTCGGAATATGTGCTATTCGAAAGACCGTAAACGAGGGAAACACCGGACGCGGCCAGAAAAATCGTTGAGACGGTCAGCATCGAGAACTGCTCAACCGTGGAAAGGCCGGTATAGGAAGACGTGTTGCGGTTGTACATCCCCCCCAAGGCTATGATATTCAAAGACGGATACTTCGACGCCTCATACAGGACGCTGAGACTATGCGAAACCACAGTGACTCCTTCTTTGTCCGCCAGGTGTGACAGCATATGTGGTGTTGTGGAGCCTGAGTCCAGAAATATGGTCGATTTATTCAATACCAGTGTGGAGGCCAATTCTCCGATCTGTTTCTTTTCGCTGTGATTCCTGACATCGCGCACTGCGATCGGCGGGACTTCGGTATCCTGGCAGACGGATACGCCGCCGTACACCTTTTTAATCCGGCCTCGCTCCAACAGTGCGTTCAAATCGCGCCGGACCGTGTTTGTGGAAATCGAAAACTGTGCCGCAAGCTCTTGAAGCGACACAACCTCTTTCCCCAATATGTATTGTTCCATCATATTCAGTCTATCCAGCCGCATTCGACTCACTCCCGCTTTTCCGGTAGACTTTTTATATCTTAATCAATATTATATCAAAACAATTACAACTAAGCAACATATTTTTCAATTTTTGGCTATAGCATAATAGTATTTATTATAATATCACTAATATTTAATCAACTTATTGCCATAATGAAACGCCCTACCGGAATTCGCCGGGGTATCAAGATTACGATACCGGTCTACGGGCCGAAAGGGGTATGATGAAATTCCAAATTGGGAAAACATTATGGAACCGGATGCCCGCCGGACTGCTACGCGCTTTGGTTACGCACTCAAAAAAATGGTTGAAATCCTATTCAGGCTTATTCGCTACTATTCGGCAAGCGGTTTCATCTTATTTTTAAGTTGGTTGACTATAACGTCCCGGAGGTCAGGCATCCAGTCACCGTAATAAAAAACCTCGCTCCCATGCACCAAAGCAAACACATATTGATAAATGGCTTCCAAAGTGCTTCACAACAATGTAACAAGCCGTCAAATCCCTGTTATTTTACCTTTTCCCAGATCCGCAGTGCACGTACGGCGCTTCCTCCAGCCAGATCATGATTTGCTCTTTGTACGGGTCCAGTTTTGACGGCTTGGAGTCCGCCAGGCTGTATACTGGCCTCGTGTCGCTCTCTGCGTACTTCTTTGCCGTACGCGGGCCGATGTGGTGTTTTCGGGCAATTTCTACATAACTCATTCCTTTTGGGCGGTCACTTCAGATATCCATCCATGATTCTCTTTCCATGTTGTCACTCCTTCTGCCTGTTCCTTTTCAGACAAAAAGAAGTGTATCATATGTCATCCCGCTCCGCCAAAAACATTTTATTGGAAGGCGGTATACACATGAGTAATATCAGTATCAGAGAACTGGCGGATCGGACGCGGGAAGCGCAACAGGCAATGGGCCTCTCCCAACACACGGTGTGGGAGCATCACATGACTGCGCTCTTGCCAATCGTAAAGCTCCATGAAGGGCCATTCTTATCGGGCTATACGGAGGCTTTAGCAAACGGGCAAATGGTCACCAGTAATACAAATATAGTTTTTGATACAGATTCAGTTGACAGCGTTGGCAATAACATCGTTTTAGATCCCACCGGCAGGATTTTCACAGTCAATCACACCGGCCTGTATCATATAGAATGGACAGTCAATTTAGCACCTGAAAGCGCAGCCCCCGCGGTAGTTGGAATAATTGAAAACAATGAGGGTGCGTCCGGAGCTGCAAATTCGGAGAGAGGGAATTTTTCTTCGGGAACATTAATCAATCTCTAAATGAGCAAATTTAAAAGTAGCTATCAAAAGCAACAAAAAACAAGGCAAACCGCCACTAAGTGAAAAAAAGGGTGTCACCTTATCAAATCACAAAGCGGGGATTGCCTTATGTGTTACAAGCTGGAGCGCTGCGGCAAAAACGATGCCGGGAAAATAGAACAGGCCGTGGAAATCGCAAAGTCTCTACCCATGGCTGAAAGGCCGTGCTATGCCTTAATGGATAGCTGGTATACCTGCTCAAAGCTGATAGACGCGTTCTCTGCGAAAGGTTACCATACCATCGGCGCTCTCGAAACCAACCGGATCATCTATCCCCAGGGCATCCGTATTACGATCAGTGAGTTCGCCGGTACTTTCATCCTCTAGAGTATAAAGACACAAGGGTTTTGGAACAGGTCCATCACATCACTGTAAGGTCCAGTCGGTCGAAATCCTTTAACAGCGAGCGTATGGTGTCCAGGATGAAGCGGCTGTCCTCCTCGGTGACGCCCTCGGCGTTAAAGGGCAGCATGGGGTCGTGCAGGCTCATGCGCAGCATTGCCCACCCCTTGCCCGGGAAAGACATACGCACCCCCTCGAAAGAGTCAACCAGCTCGATTCCCTGCTGTTTGGCGCGCTCGGCCAGCGTGTCCACCACCCGCTGCCCGTATTTGATGAAATCGTCCCCGGCAATCGCAATGCGGCATTCGCATTCCACACCCGCGGGGGCAAGGCCGTCCAGAAGCGATTCCAGCTTCTTGCCCTCCTGCCTTAGAATGGCCGCCGCTATGATCAAGCGCACCGCCATATAGGCTCCGTCGTCCAGAAAGTAATTCTCCTGCATGGCGCCGTGGCCGGAGGTCTCGATGGCCAGGGGCGTCATCACGCCCTCATCGTTCAGCCGGATCGCCTCGTTGATCACATTCTTGTATCCGCGCTTGAACCGGTGGTGCTTAAGCCCCAGCTTGTCCTGGAGAAAGACGGTGAGCCGATCGGAGGTGGTGGAGTCGGTGACTATGGTCGAGCCGGGGTATTCGGGGGCCAGAATCGCCGCCATCATGGCGATGTTCGTGTCGCGGTTGATCCTGCTGCCGTTTGAGATCACCGAGGCCATGCGATCCACATCGGTATCGAAGATGATGCCGAAGTCGGCCTTGCTGTCCACGACCGCCTTGCAGATAAAGGACATGGCCTCTTTATTCTCGGGGTTGGGCTGGTGGTTGGGGAATGTGCCGTCGGGGTCAAGAAACTGGCTGCCGGAGATATCGGCCCCCAAGGGCTCTAATACATCGGTGGCGAAGAATCCGCCCGAGCCGTTTCCGGCGTCCACCACAATGTGCATGCCCTGCAGCGGGGTCTCCCCCTGTCTGACGGCCTCCACGATCTTGCCGCGCAGGAATGCCGCATAGAGCTCCATTACATTGGCGCTGCCCACCTGTGCTGCGCCGCGGCCGGGCGCTATATAGGCCGCCTGGGTCAGCATGGCCCGGATGTCCTGCTTGTTTAAGCCGCCCTCCCGCGTAAAAAACTTCATGCCGTTCCGGTTTTGCGGCAGATGGCTGGCCGTGATCATAATGGCGCCGTCAAAGTCAGTCTGCTGGAACTTTGTGCCCATAAACATCGCCGGTGTGGACGCAAGCCCACAATCAAATACCGATACGCCCAGCGCGGACAGCCCCTGTATGATTGCCTTTTTCAGCTGCTGGCCCGAAAGACGGGGATCGTATCCCACGCCAACACGCAGCTGCGTAGCGGGCCTTACAGAGTGCTGCACAAGCCATAAGCCGAAAGCCGCCGCGATCTGATTCACAACCTCCTCTGTCAGGGTCACGGGTGGGCCGCCCTCTGTGGGCAGCGCCACCCCGCGCACATCACTTCCGTTTTGCAAATGCAGAAGAGTTTCTTTTTCATTCATATTGGAACAGCCCCTTTATAATATTCACCTTAGTGTAGCCTACAAAAAAGCATTCGTCAATGCATCGGGTGCAAAATTACTGTTTTTGGAAGTTTGTCATTTAACCTGTTCGGTTTCTATAGCTGGTTAACTTAGCTCTACAACGAACACGGACTTGATAAAAATGGTATAATAGGTAAAAAACGGGAGAGAGGCCAAATGCTGACCGATATAAATGCCTATGATATCAAGATGCTGAACGAACTGGCGCTAG
>Ga0153950_1000045_pt1 | contig 51981 bp, 47 predicted proteins | sample TSNJ034MetaG_FD_104737 | JGI IMG/M metagenome (GOLD analysis project Ga0153950, IMG submission 104737) | Attine ant fungus gardens microbial communities from New Jersey, USA - TSNJ034 MetaG | ecosystem: Host-associated > Fungi > Mycelium > Unclassified | place: USA: New Jersey, Wharton State...
AAGCTCACAAACTTTATTTCCTTTTGTCCCATCCGGTCTTTTTTACGATACATCAAGCAACCCTCCCGATATGGTCTATTATACCATATCGGGAGGGTTGTTGTCCTTTTCGTCTACAGGCTGCGGCGGCCAGTAAATGGCCGCCGCTTTCCTACGCGAAAAAAGTTGATTTCAACTATAAATCAAGATATGAAAGAAGAATTCAGGCATTATTTTATGATGGAAAAAGCGAGTATCACACCGGAAAAAACGATTGAGACCATTGACAAAAGCTTGATCAAAATATTGATGGATGGGCCCGAAGTATCCTTAAACGGATCACCCACGGTGTCGCCCACGACAGCGGCTTTGTGTGCATCAGAGCCTTTTCCGCCAAGGTTATCGGCCTCGATATATTTTTTGGCATTGTCCCACGCACCGCCGGAGTTGGCCATCATAACCGCAAGGACAAAGCCGGTCGCCGTCGCGCCCGCCAGCATCCCGGCAACACCGTTGACGCCGAGAATCAGCCCGACGACGATAGGTGATACAATTCCAGTCAGCGCCGGGGCTATCATTTCTTTCTGCGCGTTGCGGGTACAGATATCAACGCAGGTGGCGTAATCCGGATCAGCCGTCCCCTCCATCAATCCTGTAATTTCGCGGAACTGGCGGCGCACCTCAACGACAATACTCTGAGCAGCCCGGCCAACGGCCCGCATAGTCATAGAGGAAAAAAGGAATGGGAGCATTGCGCCGACAAAAAGACCGACAAGCACGGGCGGATTGGTAATGCTGAGATTCAGGTTAAAATCGGGCGCCTTGATCATAATTTCATCAATATATGCCGCAATGAGCGCCAACGCGGTAAGGGCGGCCGAACCAATGGCAAAGCCTTTGCCAGTGGCGGCGGTGGTATTGCCAAGAGAGTCAAGCGCATCGGTGCGTTCGCGCACCTCCGCCGGCATATGGGCCATTTCAGCGATGCCGCCGGCATTGTCGGCGACAGGGCCATAAGCGTCGGTAGCCAGCGTGATGCCAAGGGTGGAAAGCATCCCGACAGCGGATATCCCTACACCGTAAAGTCCCGCCGCGTAGCTGGCAGTACCGCCCGAGGCAAAAAAGCTAATCAGAACGGATACGCCCACAATGATCACGGGGACAGCGGTGGAAAGCATTCCCAGCGAGAGCCCGCCTATGATAATTGTGGCCGGTCCTGTAAGACTGGAATCAGCAAGAGTGCGCGTTGGCTTGTATGTATCGGAGGTGTAATACTCGGTGAAAAATCCGATCAATACCCCGGCGGCAAGGCCGGAGAGAACGGCAAAATAAACCCCTGTGCGCTCGGGATGAGCCGCGCAGTCCAACGTATACCATATAACAGGAAAAGCGGCAACCGCTATCAGGATGGAAGATACATAGGTGCCCTTACGCAGAGCTGAGAGCAGAGATTTTTGATCGGTCTTTTCACCGGATCGAACAAAAAAGGTGCCGATAATAGAGGCCAGTGTTCCAACAGCGGCCATCACCATGGGCACAGCGGCTCCGCCAAAGCCAAAGCCGGCGGATACGGCCAAGGCAAGCGTGGCAACAATGGATCCCACATAGGATTCATAAAGGTCCGCGCCCATTCCGGCGACATCACCCACATTATCCCCCACATTGTCGGCGATTACGGCGGGATTGCGGGGATCGTCCTCCGGGATGCCAGCCTCAACCTTGCCGACGAGGTCGGCGCCGACATCGGCTGCTTTTGTGAATATTCCACCGCCGACCCGGGCAAACAGCGCCATGCTGGACGCGCCCATGCCAAAGGTCAGCATGGCGGAGGCTATTGCGGTGACCTGCGCGGCCTCGTTGTTCGCCAAACCCGCATAGAACACATATTTCAGAAGGAAAAACCAGATAGACAGGTCAAGCAGACCCAGCCCAACCACAGTAAAACCCATGACCGCACCCGACGAAAAGGCCACCTGAAGTCCGCGGTTAAGGCCTTCGGAGGATGCTTGCGCCGTTCTTGCGTTGGATGCTGTTGCAATTTTCATTCCGATAAAGCCGGAAAGCCCAGAGAAAAAGCCGCCGGTGATAAAGGCAAAAGGAACAAAAGGAGTGAGAAAGCCGGTCATTGCCATGATGCCTAAAATAACGAACATCGCGATGAAGAAGAGCGCAACTCCGGTATACTGGCGTTTTAAATATGCGTTCGCACCATCGCGGACAGCTGCCGATATCTTTCGCATGATGTCGTTGCCCTCGGAGAACTTGTAGATTTTGCGGGCCTGATAGAATGCGAAGAGCAGTGCGAGAATGGAGCCAATCGGTGCAAGGATAAATAACCGTTCGACCATGAAAAGACCTCCCTAAAAATTTGATGCGCAATTTTAATGCTATAATAAATGTATAGCTTATTTGTCTTTTTGTCAATAACCTGACAGCCACACCAGCGAAAATATATACTCAATTTGCTTCGCTTGCAGCTAAATCCAACCGGCGGCGACACGGCAAAATATGTGCCGAAATACAGCTAAATTGAAAGGACGCGGCGAGAATTGTTCTCGCCGCGTCCGGCGCCATGGAGCTCGTTACAGCTTTGAAAATCCGTAACTGTTTACTATGGCGTCGATCTTCATATTTTGCGCGCACATCTCGCAGTTGTTGGGGATAAAGGTCTGATAATCCATTAAATCCTCCGAGGTGAACACCGCGTTTATGGGAACATCATGCCATTCCGGCATGGCGCTGAACAGAGCGCAGATGCCCGCCACCCGCCCGCTATAGTATCTCAGGCAATCCAGCGTGCGGGTGATGGTCTTGCCTGTGGACACCGAGGCGATCAACAACAGGATGTTTTTTCCGGTCACCATGCTTTGGGTGTTGTCGCGGAAGATCATCTGGTTGTTCGCGTTGAGCTCGGGCATGAGCACATTGATATTCGCACCGCTGTTCAACTCCATATGACCCGGCTGCGAGAGCTCATCCGCCAGATATGCACCGATCACCTGCGTGCCCTCCATACAAATGATGGTGTCCACGCCAATGGCGCGGCATTTTTCCGCGAGTAGAACCGCCGCCCTTTTCGCCATTTTGTGTGCGGATTTTACATTGGTCAGGTCCACATAATAATTGATATGCGAGTGATTCGTGGCAAAGTGGCCGCGTATTACGTCCATCTGCACATGCTTATCAGCCTTTGCGCCAATCCCATAAAGTTGCATAGAACAGCCTCCTCCGCAGTTTTTATTTAATTATAACATAATTTCGGATCGAACACAAATTAATTCATACAAGAATCCGAAAGCTTGTACAATTATAATTGGCAACCGTATGCTTGGCACTTGATAATTCATTCAAATAGTGTTATGATAATAACCAAACTTCCAAAACCCATCGACCAAGGCCAGTAGGTGAGCGGAAACCGCGTGAAAAGAGAGGCTGCGTCAAAGGCTGAGAGCGCTGCCGCATGTGCCGCACTGAACTTTCCCTTGTGAGGGGTGCAGACGAAAGGGAAGCTTCCCGGTACTTCATCCGGCTTGAAATTGGGTATGGTTGCAGCCCGCCGGTGCGTATCATGATGTTTAGAGAGTACCCGGGCTCAAAAGTAATCTGCGACGGGCTGGCGCCCCGTTACCGGCGCTGCTGAGCGCCCGCGCCCGCGCGCGGGAATTTTGGGTGGTACCGCGGAGCCTTTTTGCGCTTCGTCCCTGATTGGCCGGGGACGGAGCTTTTTTTATTGCCCGTGCCCCACACAAAAAAACATTGATGAGGTGAATGATTACAATGAAAGCCGCGTTGGAAGCGATTCAGGAAAAAGCCCGTCAGGCGCTGGAAGGGGCAAAATCCCTGGCGGAGCTTGACGATCTGCGGGTCAGGTATCTGGGAAAGAAAGGAGAGCTCACCGCCATCCTCAAACAGATGGGCGGGCTTTCCGCCGAGGAGCGCCCGGTGATCGGACAGCTTGCAAACAGTGTCCGCACATGCATCGAGGGCTTGATCGCCCAGCGGGGGAAAGCGCTGAAGCAGGGGGCGCTTACACAGCGCCTGGCCACCGAGACCATCGACGTGACCATGCCGGGCAAGGCGCAAAGACTGGGCTACAAGCACCCGCTGTCCATTGTGCTGGACGAGATCAAAGAGATTTTCCTCGGCATGGGCTTCGACTCGGCCGAGGGGCCCGAGGTGGAAACCGAGTACTACAACTTCGAGGCGCTGAACATCCCACAGAACCATCCGGCGAGGGACACGCAGGACACTTTCTACATCTCGGACAAGATTGTGCTGCGCTCCCAGACCTCCCCGATGCAGGTGCGCATTATGGAAAAGCAAAAGCCGCCTATCCGTGTGATCGTGCCGGGGCGGGTGTACCGCTCCGACACCGTGGACGCCACCCACTCGCCGCTGTTCCACCAGATCGAGGGTCTTGTGATCGACAAGGGCGTGACCATGGCCGACCTGAAAGGCACGCTGGAGGTCTTCGCCAAGCTGCTCTACGGCCAGGATGTGCAGGTGCGCTTCCGGCCGCACCACTTCCAGTTCACCGAGCCCAGCGCCGAGATGGACGCCATGTGCTTCAGCTGCCAGGGGGCGGGCTGCCGCCTGTGCAAGGGCGAGGGCTGGATCGAAATTCTGGGCTGCGGCATGGTGCACCCCAAGGTGCTGCAGGGCTGCGGCATTGACCCGGACGTATACAGCGGCTTTGCGTTCGGCATGGGCCTGGAACGCATGGTGATGCGCCGTTTCGGCATCGAGGACCTGCGTCTGTTCTTTGAAAACGACCTGCGTTTTCTCGGGCAGTTCGCGTAGAGGAGGAAATAGAATATGCTGTTGTCAAAGAGATGGCTGGATGAATATGTCAAATTGGGGGACGTATCCCCGCGCAAGTACACCGAGGACCTGACCATGTCCGGCTCCAAGGTAGAAGGCTGGGAGGTGGAGGGCGGCGGGCTCTCCAACATCGTTGTCGGCAGAGTGCTCTCGGTCGGGAAGCATCCCGACGCCGACAGCCTGTATATCTGCAAAGTGGAAATTGGCAGAGCGGAACCGATTCAGATTGTGACCGGTGCGGACAACGTGGTGCCCGGAGCCGCGGTGCCGGTGGCGCTGGACAATTCGGTCGTAGCGGGCGGCAAAAAAATCAAGAAAGGCAAGCTACGCGGCGAAGTGTCGGACGGAATGCTCTGTTCCCTTGAAGAGCTGGGCCTTGCGGTCAACGACTTCCCCTACGCCGTGGCCGACGGCATCTTCCTGCTGGAGGAGCCGCACCTGAGGCCCGGCCAGGATATCCGCGAGGCGCTTGGCCTGGGCGACACTGTGTTTGAATTCGAGATCACCTCCAATCGGCCGGATTGTTTGTCAGTGCGGGGGCTTGCCCGGGAAACTGCCGCAACCTACGGCAAGGCGCTGGCGCTGAGCGAACCGATGGTCAAGGGCAGCGGCGGCGACATAGGCGGGTATCTGCAGGTGCGGGTGGACAATCCAAAGCTGTGCCTGCGCTATGCGGCGGCTGTGGTAAAAAACGTGCGCATCGGCCCCTCGCCCCGCTGGCTGCGGGAGCGGCTGCGGGCCTCGGGTGTGCGCCCCATCAGCAACATCGTGGATATTACCAACTACGTGATGCTGGAGTACGGCCAGCCCATGCACGCCTTTGATCTGCAGCACGTAAAAGGCGGCCAGATCATTGTGCGCAACGCGGCCCCCGGCGAAAAAATTACCACACTGGACGGTGTGGAGCGGACGCTTTCCCCCGAGATGCTGGCCATCTGCGACGCCTCGACACCCAGCGCGGTGGCAGGCGTGATGGGCGGCGAGTGGAGCGGTATCTACGACGACACCGAGACCGTGATATTCGAGTCGGCCTGCTTCGATGGCGCCTCTGTCCGCGTTACCTCCAAAAGGCTGGGCCTGCGCACCGAAAGCTCGGGACGCTTTGAGAAAGGGCTGGACCCGGAAAACTGCATCCCCGCCCTTGAGCGCGCCTGCGAGCTTGTGGAGCTGCTGGACGCGGGGGATGTCGTAAGCGGCGTCCTCGATGTGGCGGGCGATATCCCGCCCATGCCGGAAATTCCGCTGGACGCCGAGTGGGTGAATCGCTTTTTGGGCGTGGAGATTCCCAAGGACGAGATGGTGCGCATCCTGCGCACACTGGACTGCAAGGTGGAAAACGACATCGTCACGCCGCCCAGCTTTCGGCGGGACATCGAGGGCAGGGCGGACGTGGCTGAGGAGATCGCCCGCATCTACGGGTACAACAGAATTTCCACAACCACGCTGCGTGGCGTGGCCCAGGGCACACTGACGGACCGTCAGCGCTTTGTGCGCCAGGTGGGGCAGACACTGCTGGCCCAGGGCTACAGCGAGATCATCACCTACTCGTTTATCAGCCCCAAGTACTATGACAGGATTGGCCTGTCCACGGGCAGCCCGTTGCGGAAATCGGTGGCCATCCGCAATCCGCTGGGCGAGGACACCAGTGTGATGCGCACAACGGCGATTCCGTCCATGCTGGAGGTTTTGTCGCGCAATTACAACAACCGGGTGCCGGAGGCCGCGCTGTACGAGCTTGCCACGGTCTACCTGCCAAACGAGTCCGATGCGCAGCCGGATGAAAAGCAGCAGATTCTGTTGGGCGCCTACGGGCAAAGCAGCGATTTCTACACCTTGAAAGGGGCGCTGGAGGTGCTGCTCGGCCGCGCCGGAATCTCCTGCTGGGAGATGTGCGCCAACAGTGGGGACCCCACGTTTCACCCGGGGCGCTGTGCCGCGATTTATGTGCAAGGCGCGGCGTGCGGCGTGATCGGCCAGGTGCACCCAGCTGTGTGCGAGGAGTACGGCATCGGTGCCGACGCCTATGTGGCCCAGCTGGATGTGGAAACCCTGCTGGAGCACCGGACCGCCGAGCGCAGCTTCAAGCGGCTGCCACGCTTCCCTGCCTCCACCCGCGACCTGGCGCTGGTTTGCGACGAAGCACTGCCTGTGGTGAGGATTCAGCAGGTGCTGTGGGATAGCATCGGTAAAATTCTGGAGGATATCACACTGTTCGATGTCTACCGCGGCAAACAGGTGGGAGTAGGCAAAAAGAGCGTTGCCTACTCGCTGACCCTGCGCACCGATGACCGCACTCTCACCGACGAAGAGTGCGACAAGGCAGTTGCAAATGCGCTCGCCAATCTGGAAACAATCGGCGTTTCCATCAGAGGTTAACATGGCAGGGGCCGCTGGGCGAGATGGCGGAGCTGATATAGTCAGTCAATTTCAAAACGCTTTAGCGTTTTGAAATTGACCAGCTATTAAGATGGCGATTGGCCATAAGGTTTTGAAGCATTAAGCTTCCGGCGAGATATTGCCATATGCAAATTCCTCTAAAATGCTTTTCAAAATTCTGTTTTTTTGTTATATTTTTACGTGGCATCTTGAAGAATGAAGCTACATATGATAGAATATTTATGTGGTGTGCCTTTTTGGCAGCCACTCCGGGGGAAGTTGCGTGTTTCTTTTCCAAGGCCCGCGCCGCTTCCTCTTATTTTTGTGGATTTAGACACAAAAACTTAGGGGGTGAAAGTATGTCTGCTCATACCAAAAAAGATGACTTAAGAACCACAAAAACGATAAAAGCATTGAATGAGGCAATGTTTTTACTTTTGGAAAAACGAAATTTCAGGAAGATAACAGTAAGCGATATCTGCGGGGAGGCATTAGTGAGTCGGGCTACTTTTTACTCGTATTTTAACGATAAATACAGCTTATTAAAATACTGGCTGTCCAGTCAAACATCGGATATTTTTGACAGCGTAAACGATACTTTCGAAAAACTGGATATTACTGTTAACCACTTCATGCATAGAAACAAGACAGCTATTACAAATATCATTGACGGTGCGGATGCGGAAACTTTCAATATACTATACAATTTTTTGTATGACATTTTAGATCTGCGGATCGAAAAAAACATAAACGGCAAAATAAACCCCAAATATGTGGTTTTATCGAACTTTTGCGCTGGCGGCCTGGTCTTTTATCTGTCTTGGCAGGTGAAAAACAGATTTCCAGCGGAAGTGCCAATGATGAACACATACTCCCGCGAAATTTTAGATAAATTCGCAGAATGGGCAGGGAGGTAACCAGCCACATGAGCAAATCGACCAAACTGAGGCAGATAAAAGCGATCAAGAACGGAAAAGGCATTCAATATATCATAAATGAAGCGTATAAAATTCTGGAAAACCCCATATTAATACATGATATGGAATATAAGTTAGTAGTGTTTCCGGATGGCGCCATTAGCGACGACTGCATTTGGAATGAATTTATGATATCCGGCAAGCTCTGCGATGAAACAATAGAATTTTGCAAGAACGAGTCTTTTATTGATAGTGTGGCAAACTGCACAAATTTTGATGGAGTTACTTATTTGATTAGCGATAAACTAAAGTATAATAGGATTTTCGGACAGCTCTATACCAACAATAATATGCCTGTGGCCGATCTGGTTATGATGGCATGTGATAAACCTTTTGAGGACGATACCCCGGAGCTTATTGAAACCCTTTGCAAGGTTCTTTCAAAAGAACTATCCCAATGTAAATATTATCAAGACTATGCTCAAACATATCAGGAAGCCTTAATCAGAAAATTGATTGAGGGAGATATTGAAGACAAAGGCCTTTATTCAAGCCATGTATCGAATATTGACAGCGGCTTAAAGACCAATATCTTTTTAGCTGTTGCAGATCTTGCGCAAAACGGCTCCGCCCACGCCACGCTTGTATATTTCAGGGATTTATTTAAGCGGACGCAACCCGCGTTCAAATATTCTATATATGCTGATTACATCGTAATTCTTGCGAGTTCAGATTACGCGGTACTTAATGTGAAAAAAGACTTGAATAAGCTAAACAAGCTATTCAAGCAGCAAAATATATATGCTGGAATAAGCAGCAATTTTGAAAATTTGTATGAAATGCAAATATACTATACTGAAGCGGTTAATGCACTAAACAATGGGTCAAAAAGCAATAATGATCAGAGAATTTTCCTATATGATGAAATCATTAAGGTTTCCAAGTAGCCTGTTTTACATTTAGGCAAACCTGTAAATTGCAATACAGTCACAAGAATCTGTAAGTTGAAAATAATATATGTCGTATAGTATACTACCTACACCTATTAAAGCACGACTAAAAAAATCATTTTGAGGTGACGACATGGATGTAGGGATAGACTTGAGGGCGAGTTTACACAAACAGCGGGGCCATTTAAGCTGGCTGTACAATGTTGAACCAGAGAACCTTTATCAGCATGAATTAGGCAAATATCGCACATATGGAATACGGGTAACCGCGCCTGACTGCACGGACATATTGCATGATGTTGCTGTTTGTGAAAAAACAGCAACACATATAGTGGACACTTTAAACCATTATCAGGTATCGCCTGTACATCTGTATGATGTTGTAACAGACATGCTCCCCTAAACAGTGTTCCACAACTTTACGATTAAAATTTTCTGAACACAAAGCAAAGGGCTTTCTATTTTCGTTCCACTTGTTCAAGTATATCGGATGCAGAAGTACGGAGTAAGCATTTTGCTTGCTCCGTACTTGATAATATTCTATTTTTTAGAAATAAACACACCGGGAAGTTGGATTCTCTGCTGTTTTCTGGTATACTATAAAAAAGCGATTTTGTGTCTGAACATTCACAATCAAGCTGCCGGCGTTGCAGCCGGCTGTTTCAATACAGGAAAGGGCGATTATCTGGATGAAGTATCTTTGTTCACTGCTGGTTATTGCTGTTGTTTGTGTTTCGCTGTCGGCAGGCGCCCACGCCGCCGTGGGCGAGCCGAATTTCGATATCAGCGCCAAGGGCGTTTACCTTTACAACTTGGACACCGATCTGCTGATCTATGAAAAAAATGCGGATGAACCCATGTATCCGGCGTCCTTGACCAAGATCATGACCTGCATTCTGGCGCTGGAAAAAACCGGGAATCTGGACAAGGAAATGCTTACCTACCCCAACTATATCCAGGATTATCTGTACAACTATCAGTACGTGCAGGGGAACGGCCGGGTGTCCACGGGCGGCCTGCTGGCTGGCCAGGAGCTGCCCATGCGGGAGCTCCTGTACGCGCTAATGCTGCCCTCGGCCAACGAGGCCGCCATGATCATTGCCGACCACCTGGCGGGCTCCCAGGAAAGCTTTGCCGATATGATGAACGCCCGCGCCCGGGAGCTGGGCTGCACCGGAACAAGCTTTGTGAATCCCAACGGCCTGTTCGACGCGCGGCACGTGACCACCCCCAGGGACATGGCCCTGCTCACACAGCACGCCATGGACCTGCCCGGCTTTATGGAGATTGTTTCCACCACCACCCGGCGGTACACACCCTCCGGCGGCTCCGAGCTGGTGTGGGAGACCACCAACCAGATGATGGTGGAGAAAAGCAGCTACTACTACCCCGCCCTGCGGGGCGTCAAGACCGGCACATTGCCCGAGTCGGGCTATTGCTTTGTCTCCACCGCCACGCGGGACGGCTTTACCTACCTGCTGGTGGTGATGGGTGCGCCCATCACCGACTCCGAGGGCAAAACCGTGAGCCAGAACACAGCCTTTGCTGAAACACAGCGCCTCTACGACTGGGTGTTCGACACCTACAAGCGCAAATCACTGGTGGAACGGGGGAAGTATGTAAAAGAGATCCCTCTTCGCCTTTCAATGGACAAGGACTTCCTGCAGCTCATGACCGCCGATCGCTTCACCGCTCTTGTGCCCAACTCGGTCGAGGCCTCCAGCGTGACCATGAAGTTTGACATCCCCGAATCGGTGGACGCCCCTGTAAAAAAGGGGGACCTCATCGGCAAGGTGACGCTGGTGCTGGCCGGCGAGGAGATCGGCGAGGTGGAGCTGCTGGCGGCGGAGAGCGTGAGCGCCAGCACACTGCTGTTGGTGCTGGAAAAAGTAAGGGCCGTTGTGGGATCGTTCTGGTTTAAGTTCGCGATTATTTTTATCCTGCTGCTGATCGCGTTCTATGTCGTCATGATCATCCTGCGCAATAGGGGGCGCCGCAAGTCCGGCTACCGGCCCCGGCGCAGGCTGTGATACCCTTAAAACATAACAGGAATGGACGGAACCTGCGCTGATGGGCAAGTATAAAAAGCTGATTTCCAACACGCTGCTGTTCGGCGTTGCCACCTTTAGCTCGAAAATACTCACCTTTGCCATGATGCCGATTCTCACACGGTTGATGCCCGACGCCTCTTTCAGCACCGGGGATCTGATCGTGAGCACCTGCAACTTTATCGTGCCGATCATCAGCCTTTCGATCCACGAGGCCGTGATCCGCTTCGGCTTGGAAAAGAGCGTGCGCAAAAGCGACGTGTTCACCACCGCTGTCACAACCATCCTTTGTGGGTACCTGGCACTGCTGCTTTGCTTTCCGCTGCTGGGCAAAATCCCGATTGTGGGCGGGCACCGGCACCTGATCTACCTGTTCGTGTTCACATCGGCCATGCGGTCCACCGTCACCCACTTTGTGCGCTCCAGCGGTTTTGTGCGCATCTTCGCACTGGACGGCCTCTTCACCACCGCGGCCACGGTGGGGCTGATGTTTCTGCTGATCGCCAAGCTTGACCTGGGCATCGACGGCTATGTGCTGTCCACCATCATCGCCGACGCGGTGTCCGCTTTCGGCCTGATTATCCTGCTCAGGCTCTACCGCTTTTTCAGGCCCTTTCACATAAGCAGCGACACCAGGCACGACATGCTGCGCTACAGCATTCCCTTGGTCCCCACCGCCATCTTCTGGTGGATCACAAACCTTTCTGACCGCTACCTGGTGGCCACCATATCCGGCGAGAGCATCAACGCCCGGTACGCCGCCGCCTACCGCATCCCCACCGTGATCACGCTGGTGTCCACCATTTTTATCCAGGCATGGCAGATCTCCGCGTTTTCCGAGCAGAGCGAAAAGGAGCGGGTGCAGTTCTACTCCACGGTGTTCACCGCCTATTACACGCTGGTGTTTGTGGCGGCCTCCGGCCTGATTTTGCTCTGCAAGCCCATCGCCACGCTGATGATCGCCTACGACAACGCCTGGCGCTATATCCCCTTTCTGGTGCTGGCTGTCGCGTTTTCCTGCCTGGTCACGTTTCTGGGCACCATTTACAACGTGGCCAAGAACAACCGAATGGCATCGGTTACGACCTTTGTGGGCGCGGTGCTCAACATCGCGCTCAACCTGCTGCTGATTCCCAGGTATGAAGCCAACGGCGCGGCCTTTGCCACCTTTGTAAGCTACTTTATCGTGTTTATCATCCGCGCGGTGGACACGCGCAAATACATCGTGATCCGCGTGCAGCCGCTGCGCATCGGGTTCAGCCTCTGCTTGCTGCTTGTCCAGATCTGGGCCTGCCTGAGTCAGTTCATGATCGGCGAAGCCAGGGCATGGATCGCGGTGGAAATGCTAATCTTCCTGCTGCTGGTGTTGTGCAACCTGGGGCCCATCCTCTACATCCTGAACAGCTTGGGCCGCCAGCTCAAACGGCGCCGGGTCGGCTAAGGCCTATCCGTAAATCTCACAACCAAGGACTTGATGCCATTGCGCGCCAAAAAAACATTCAAGGCCGCGTTCCCCCACACCATCCCGGTGATGACCGGGTACCTTTTCCTGGGGGCCGCTTTCGGCATCCTGCTGCAAAGCAAGGGCTACAGCCACCTGTGGGCCGGGCTCATGAGCGTAACCATATTTGCGGGTTCCGTGCAGTTTGTGGCGGTGAATCTGCTCACCGGCGCCTTTTCACTGCTGAACGCGTTTTTCATCACCCTGATGGTCAACGCGCGGCATGTATTTTACGGCTTTTCCATGCTGGAAAGGTTTCAGGACACCGGCAAGTACAAGCCCTATCTGATTTTTGCTCTTTCCGACGAAACATTTACGCTGCTCTACTCCGCCGAGCCGCCGGAGGGCGTAAGGCGCGGCAGCTTTTACTTCTGCATCGCCCTGTTGGACCAGCTGTATTGGATCGCCGGAAGCATCACTGGCGCGCTGATTGGCTCCCGGCTGTCTTTTGACGTACAGGGCATCGAATTTGTGATGACCGCGTTGTTTGTCGCGATTTTCACCGAGCAGTGCCGCGTGCACCACAACCGCATCCCCGCGGTGGTGGGCCTTGCCGGCTCGGCGCTCTGCCTGCTGGTGTTCGGCCCCGAGCGGTTTATCCTGCCGGCCATGCTCGTGCTGGTCCTGGTGCTCACGCTGATTCGGAAGCCGATGGAAAGGGGATTGGCCCAGCAATGACCACCACACAGGTGCTGCTGACCATTTTTGTGATCGCCGCCGCCACCTTTCTGACCAGGGCTCTCCCGTTTTTGCTCTTCCCGGCAGGCAGACGGACGCCCGGCTATGTGGCCTATCTGGGGAACGCCCTGCCCTGTGCCACCATCGGTATGCTGATCGTGTACTGCGTCAAAGGGGTGTCGCCGTCCCAGTGGCCTCACGGTCTGCCCGAGCTCGTCTCTATCGCCGCCGTTGCGCTGGTGCAGCTGTACCGGCGCAACACGCTGATCAGCATTGTTGTGGGCACGGTATTGTATATGATTCTGATACAAAAAGTGTTTTTATAGATTCGTATATCAATAGTATTTCATTTTCACCCCAACGGCTTCATTGTGGGAAACAGCAGCACATCGCGGATCGATAGGCTGCCGGTGAGCAGCATCACAAGGCGGTCCACGCCGATGCCGATGCCGCCCGTGGGGGGCATGCCGTACTCCAGCGCCGCCAGAAAGTCCTCGTCCACGTCGTTGGCTTCGTCGTCGCCGGCAGCCTTGAGAGCAGCCTGATGCTCGAAGCGGCCCCGCTGGTCGATGGGGTCGTTGAGCTCCGAGAACGCATTGGCGTGCTCGCGGCCCAGAATAAACAGCTCGAAGCGCTCGGTGTAGTCGGGGTTCCGCTGCTTGCGCTTGGCCAGTGGGGATATCTCCACCGGGTGATCAAGGATAAAGGTGGGCTGTATCAGCTTCTCTTCGCAGTACTTCTCGAAGAACAGGTTCAGGATGTCCCCCTTGCCGTGGCGCTGCTCGAATTGGATGTGGTGCTGCTTGGCCAGCGCCCGTGCCTGCTCCAGGTCCTCCACCTCCTCAAAGTCCACGCCCGCGTACCGTCTGACCGCGTCCAGCATGGTCAGCCGCGCAAAGGGCCTGTCCAGGTCGATGATCTCGTCGCCGTAGGTCACCTGGCCGGTACCCAGCACGGCGTTGGCCACCTTACGCACCAGACTTTCGGTCAGGTCCATCATGCCGTTGTAGTCGGTGTAGGCCTCGTAGAGCTCCAGCAGCGTGAACTCCGGGTTGTGGCGGGTGGAAATGCCCTCGTTGCGAAACACCCGGCCGATTTCATACACCTTGTCGAAGCCGCCCACAACCAGACGCTTCAGGTGCAGCTCCAGCGCGATGCGCAGGTACATGTCCATGTTGTGGGCGTTGTGGTGGGTGATAAAGGGCCGCGCCGCCGCGCCGCCCGCCTGGGTATGCAGCACCGGGGTTTCCACCTCCAGGTAGCCGCGGCCGTCCAGAAAGCGGCGGATCTCGCTGATGATCCCGGAGCGCTTTACAAACGCGTCCTTGACCTCCGGGTTCACAATCAGGTCCACATACCGCTGGCGATAGCGCAGGTCGGTGTCCTTTAGGCCGTGCCACTTCTCGGGCAGCGGCGTCAGGGATTTGCACAGCAGCGTTATGCTCCGCGCTTTCACCGATATCTCACCGCGACGGGTGCGGAACACCTCGCCCTCCACGCCGATGATGTCACCGATATCCCATTTGTTCATCGACTCGTAGCACTGCTCGCCCACGCCGTCGATCTTCACAAAGATCTGGATGCGCCCGCTGGAATCCGAAAGGTCGAGAAACGAAGCCTTGCCCATGTCACGCCAGCCCATAATGCGGCCGGCCACCGACACCTGCTTTCCCTCAAACGCATCGAACTCCTCCACGATCTGTTTCGCGTAGGCGGTGCGGTTATAAACGGTCTGTGCAAACGGATCTCTCCCCTGCTCCTTGAGGGAGGAGAGCTTGTCCCTGCGTATCTGCAGCAGCTCCGAAAGTGCCGGTGCTCCGGCGGGCTGCTCGTTGTGATCTGCCATCAAGCATTTCTCCTTACCAGTCATATTGCATTATTATACCAAGATTCCCCCAAAACATCAAGAACTTTGCCCACGCCTCTTGCGAAGCCGCCCCTTTCGCTGTATGATGTCAAAAAGCCCTGCGAAAGTGCCGCAAAAAAGCCGGGGATATCTCCCCGGCCACCACTAATTTATGCCCACTCCGTGAAACTCCTGTTCGTGCGCAACGATGCGCCTTTCCAGAACGGACAAATCTTTCCATATCTGCTTGATGTTGTAGTTCACATCCTCGAAGCCCCGCTCAACTTTTGCCTCCAGTTTGGTTAATCCGGTCTCCAGCTTTTTCTGGCTGGCCTCCAATCTGCTTTGGCCGTTTTCCAGGTTTTCCAGTCTGGAGTTCATCTGCATGAGTAGCTCTAAAACCCTGTCCTCATTTTTCATTTTATCACCGCCCTATTCGTCAAGTATAGCAAACGGCGCTTTGCCCGTCAATAGAAATTCAGCACAAAAAAGGAGGCGCAAAAACATGCAAATACAAACACTCATCTGCAAGCTGGGCACCTTTATGGACCAGGGCGGCATGAACCGCGTCCCGGCGGAAAAGGCTCTGCGGCCGGACCTTGCGGGTATGCCCATCTACGGTGAGCTGCTGGTGGGCTTTGCCGACGCGGACGACAAAGACTTTGCGCGCCTTCGAGAGCCCCACATAGTGGGACCCCATTCCATATTGCCGGAGCAGTGGCTGCCCGGCGCCAAAACCGTAATCAGCTTCTTCGCGCCCTTTACCCGGCAGGTGATCGAATCCAACGCCGCCGACATGGCCTGGCCTTCTCCCGAATGGCTGCACGCCCGCATCGACGGTCAGGAGCTCGTGGGGGCTCTGTGCGTCCACCTCTGCGACCTGCTGGCCGGGGAGGGGTGGCGGGCCGTGGCCCCCATGCTGGAGCCCTCTTTCGAGAGCTGGTCCGGCAGCGCCACCTTTGGGGACCCGGACTGCACTCTGTTCAACTCCAACTGGTCGGAGCGCCATGTGGCCAGCATCTGCGGCTTGGGCACTTTCGGCCTCTCGGCCGGCCTGATCACCAAAAAGGGGGTGGCGGGCCGCATCGGAAGCGTGGTCACCACAGCACGCTTCCCGCCAACCGAAAAGGACTACACCGTGTACAACGAATACTGCAACCGGTGCGGCACTTGTATCCGCAATTGCCCCGTGGGCGCCATCACCCGGGCAGGCAAGACCCACCCCGCCTGCCAGGAGATGCTGGACCGGGTAATGGAAAAGCATGCCCCCTACTATGGCTGCGGCAAGTGTCAGGTTGCCACCCCTTGCGCCTACGGCGTGCCGGCGCGGCGCGGTTCTCGTTAATAGGCACTGGTTGTCCACCTGCCAGTGGGGGCTGGTGGTGAAAGAGAGGGCGAGGGCCCCGAGCACCATCTACAGCAAGGGGAGAAAATAACCGGAAAACAAAGATGCCTTTCTGCTGTATGCAATTGCAAGGAAAGTTGCAGGCATTGGGGTTATTGATTGCAATCGCTATAAAATCGACTGACGTGCTGTTGCACACAGACGATTTTATAGCGATTGAGGCTTTGGGTCTATTCCTTTATGCCCTTTTTTTCCATGGCAATCAGCGCGTCGCGGCGGGACAGGTTGACGCGGCCCTGCTGGTCGATCTCGGTAACTTTCACCACGATCTCGCTGCCCACAGATACCACGTCCTCCACTTTCTCCACACGGGTGGTGTCCAGCTTGGAGATGTGCACAAGCCCCTCCTTACCGGGGGCGATCTCCACAAAGGCGCCGAACGGCATCAGGCGGGTGACCTTGCCCTTGTAGAACGCGCCGATTTCCGGGTCCTCGGCAATGGTCTTGATCACGCTCACGGCGCGGCGGGCGTTGTCGATGTCGGTGCCAAGCACGAACACCTTGCCGTCGTCCTCAATGTCGATCTTCACGTCGCACTCGGCGCAAATGCGCTGAATGATCTTGCCGCCCGAACCGATGACCTCGCGGATCTTGTCCGGGTGAATGGTCAGGCTCAGCATCTTGGGCGCGTATTTGGAAAGCTCCTCGCGCGGCGCCGGGATGGCCTTAAGCATCACGTCGTCCAGAATGTGCAGACGAGCCTTGCGGCACTTTTCCAGCGCCTCCTCAATGACCTCGAAAGTCAGGCCGTCCAACTTAATGTCCACCTGGATCGCGGTCACACCGTTGTGGGTACCGCCCACCTTGAAGTCCATGTCGCCGAAGAAGTCTTCCAGGCCCTGGATGTCCACCATGGTCATCCAGCGGTCGCCCTCGGTGATCAGGCCGCAGGAGATGCCGGCCACAGGGGCCTTGATCGGCACGCCCGCATCCATCAGCGCCAGCGTGGAGCCGCAGATGGCGCCCTGGGAGGTGGAGCCGTTGGAGGAAAGCACCTCCGACACAAGCCGCAGCGCGTAGGGGAACTCCTCCACCGGGGGGATCACAGGCTCCAGCGCCTTTTCAGCCAGCGCGCCGTGGCCGATCTCGCGGCGTCCGGGCCCGCGGGAGGGGCGGGTCTCTCCCACCGAGTAGCTGGGGAAATTATAGTGGTGCATATAGCGCTTGTGCGCCTGGTCATCCAGACCGTCCAGGCGCTGGGAGTCGGATACCGGGCCCAGGGTCACAACGGTGAGCACCTGGGTTTGTCCCCGGGTGAACATGCCGGAGCCGTGCACGCGGGGCAACAGCGACACCTCGGCGTCCAGCGGGCGGATGTCGTCCATGCCGCGGCCGTCCACGCGCTTTTGCTCGTCCAGCAGCCAGCGGCGCACCACAAATTTTTGCAGCTGATAGACGCACTCGTCGATGATGCCCTCCTGCTCGGGGTATTTCTCGTCGAACGCGGTATGGATTTCCTCCTTGACCGGCAGCAGACGCTCCTCGCGGACATTCTTGTCGTCGGTATCCAACGCGTGCTTCACCTTGTCGATGGCAAAGGCTCTCACAGCCTCGAACATGTCGGCCGGAACCCGCTTGGATTCAAACTGGAACTTGCGCTTGCCGATCTCGGCCTGCACGCTTTCCACAAAGGCCACGAATTTTTTGATCTCCTCGTGTCCTTTCCGGATGCCCTCCATGATGGTGGCCTCGGGCACCTGGTTGCCGGCGGCCTCGATCATGCACACCTTGTCCTTGATGCCCACAACAGTCAGGGAAAGGTCGCTGTTGGCGCGTTGCTCATCGGTGGGGCAAAGCACAATCTCGCCGTTCACAAGGCCTACGAAAATGCCGCCGATGGGCCCTTCCCACGGGATGTCCGAAATCGAAAGCGCGAAAGAGGTACCCAGCATGCCGGCGATCTCGGGCATGTGATCCTGATCAGAGGACATAACCGTCATCACCACGGTCACGTCGTTTCGCATGTCCTTGGGGAACAGGGGGCGGATCGGGCGATCCACCATGCGGGAGGCCAAAATGGCCTTTTCGCTGGGGCGCGCCTCCCTCTTCATAAAGGAGCCTGGAATCTTGCCCACCGAGTAGAGCTTTTCCTCGAAATCCACGCTCAGCGGGAAAAAGTCGATGCCATCGCGGGGCTTTTCGCTCATGGTGGCGTTTACCAGCACGGTGGTTTCGCCGTAGCGCACAAGACACGAACCGTTGGAAAGCCCGCACATTTTGCCGGTTTCAAAGGTGATCCTTTCACCGGCGAAAGTGGTTTCGTAAACCTTGAAGTTTTCAAACATATTTTTTTCAATCCTCCATCTTTCCGAACCACCTCAAGCGCTTTTAGCAATAATTCCAGCACGGTGGCAGCGCCGTGTTCGAATCACTGCTAAATGCCGGTTGGGGCGGTTCGTTGTCATGCATTTTTCCGGGGTCTTCGGGGACGCAGTTTGCACAAAAGGATAGAGGCAGGCCGTCGGGCGGCACCCGCCGCCTTCCGATCCGCACTCTATCCCTCGATGCGAACCTATTTTCTGATACCCAGCTTGGCAATCAGCGCACGGTAGCGCTCTATGTCCTTCTTCTTTAGGTACGCCAGCAGATTTCTGCGGTGACCTACCATCTTCAGCAGCCCGCGGCGGCTGTGGTGGTCTTTCTTGTGGATCTTTAGGTGCTCGGTCAGATCGTTGATTCTTTTGGTGAGGATCGCGACCTGGACCTCCGTGGATCCGGTGTCGCCCTCGTGAAGGCTGTTCGCCTGAATCACCGCGCTTTTTTGTTCCTTGAGCAGCATAGCTTTTTCACCTCGTTTAAAATTTCCCTGATCTGAGTAAAAGGCAGGTGAAACGCCCTTGCGCAGGCTTAGCCGACGGCAGCAGGCTGATCTCCTAAAACCAAGAACAGGGATATGTTTTGAATTATAACACACCATAATGATGTTGTAAAGTAAAAATGTTTATTTTATGCCATATTCCACGCCATTTACAACCTCCTGCGAAAGCCCTTGCCGGGATAAAAGTTCAGCCGGAACAGCTAGGCTGTCCGGCTGACGGTTTTACACCTTGAAAGCAAACGCAGTTTTACTACCAGCGGCACTAGGGCCCGGTTGTTTCATATCCCCGCAGGGTTGCCGCGGGGCGAGTGTAAAACCAATAGTAGTGTTGCCGGGCTTTGTCGCTTTATGCAGTATCAAGGCTTCATAAATTTTACATCCATGCATAATTAAGTCCAAATTGTTAACACTATGCTTGCATCTTACCCGCGCATTTTCTGTGTGCAGATAAGTGCGCGTCTTTATGACCTGCCGGAAGCATCTTTTAAATAAGTATATAGGAGTGAAGCGTTGTGTTAGATAAAATAGCACTGATCTTCGTCATCATAGGCGCCGTCAACTGGGGCCTGGTGGGACTGTTCCAGTTTGACTTGGTCGCTTGGATGTTCGGCGGCCCCGCCGCTGTGCTCAGCCGCGTGGTCTATACGCTGGTTGCTTTGGCCGGCATCTGGGCGATTTCCCTGCTGTTCCGCGACAATGAGACCTCCCGAGTCAGGGATTAACGCCAGCCACCGATTCAAGCGCGGCTTATAGCTGGTTATCTTAAAAACGCTTTAGCGTTTTTAAATTGACTGACTATACCACCGTAGCGCTGCTGCGGAAATTGGCATAAAAGCGAGCCCGGGACAAACGCCCCGGGCTCGCATGCTTTTTGCTTTAATTCATGGCGCTTACGATGTCGCGGGTATCCCGGGCTATAAGCAGCTCCTCGTTGGTTGGGATCACAAACGCCTTTACCTTGGAGCCAGGCTTGGTGATCTCCATTTCCTTGCCGTCCGCGGCGGCGTTGGCCACGGTGTCCAGGTCCAGGCCCATATACTCCAGGCGGGCAAGCACCCTGGCGCGGGTGATGGTGGAGTTTTCGCCGATGCCGCCCGTGAACACGATCGCGTCCACGCCGCCCATGGCAGCGGAATAGGCGCCCACAAACTTGCGGATCTGGTAGCGCTGAATGTCCAGCGCCAGCTGGGCGCGGGTGTTGCCTTTCTCGGCCGCGTCGGTCAGGTCGCGCTGGTCACTGGTCAGACCCGAGATGCCCAGGTAGCCGGATTGTTTGTTGAGCAGGCTGTCGATCTCCTTGGGGGAAAGCCCCTCTTTTTCCTGCAGAAACGTGACGATGGAAGGGTCGATGGAGCCACAGCGGGTGCCCATGATGATGCCGTCCAGCGGTGTGAAGCCCATGGTGGTGTCGATGGATTCGCCCTCGCAAACGGCGGCGATGGAGGAGCCGTTACCCAGGTGGCAGGTGATCAACTTGAGCTCTTTCAGCGAACGGCCCATCAGCTCGGATAGGCGGTTCGAAACATAGCGGTGGCTGGTGCCGTGGAAGCCGTAGCGGCGCACGCCGTACTTTTCGTACATCTCATAGGGGATCGGGTAAATATACGCCCTGGGGGGCAGCGTCTGGTGAAAGGCGGTATCGAACACACCCACCTGGGGGATCGATTTGTCCAGCACGCTCTGGCAGGCGCGGATCGCCATAATGTTGGCGGGGTTGTGCAGCGGCGCAAGCGCGGAAAGGCTTTCCACAGTCTGAAGCATCTCCTCGGTGATCAGGGCCGACTCCGTGAATTTTTCTCCGCCCTGCACCACGCGGTGGCCGACAGCGGCGATCTCGCCCATGCTGGAGATGACCGCATTGTCGCCGGTGGACAGCAGGCCCGTTAACTCCTTGAACGCCTCGGCGTGGGTGGGGAAAGACGCCTCGTGCTGATCCACGTGGCCGGAGGCAGTCTTGTGCGTGATGATGCCGTCGATGCCAATGCGCTCGCAGTTGCCCTTGGCGAGCACCTTTTCAGCGGCCATGTCGATAAGCTGGTATTTCAGAGAGGAGCTTCCCGCATTGATAACTAGAATCTTCATAAACTATATCGTTTCCTTTCAGTTGATTGTGTCCCCGCTCATATTATCGCAATGGCAACAAATAACAGGACTGCCTGACAACCCCAGGTTGCCATTGCATACAGCGAAGCAGATGCTTCACTTTCCTCTTATTTTTCCCCTTGCTGTAGCTGTTTGTTTGGTTGACACAATATATTCGCCTACTATATTATTATATTATTCCCAAAATTTCAAGTGAAATTGGAAAATATTATGAGAAAAAGAGGAAAATATATTGAAAGTCGCCGGTATTATCGCGGAGTTCAACCCGTTTCACAACGGGCACGCCGCCCTGGCACAGGCCGCGCGCCAAAGCGGCGCCACCCACGTGGCAGCAGTAATGAGCGGAAATTTTGTGCAGCGCGGGGGCCCGGCCATCGCCGAAAAACGGGTGCGGGCGCACGCCGCGCTGCTGGGCGGCGTGGACCTGGTGCTGGAGCTGCCGCTGCCTTTCGCCACGTCTACGGCGCAGCGCTTTGCCTTGGGCGGCGTGGGGCTTTTGGCCGCAACCGGCCGCGTGGACCTGCTCTGCTTCGGCAGCGAAAGCGGAGATGTGCCCGCATTGGCACAGCTGGCAGAGCTGCTGGATGACGCAGAGCTGGACAAGCACATCCAGCGGCGCCTGCGCACGGGGGACACCTATGCCAAGGCGCGCCAGCTTGCGGTGGAGGAGCTTTCCCGCGGCGTCTTTCCGGGTCTGGCCTCCCCCAACGACACACTGGCTGTGGAGTATCTGCGCGCGGCGCGGCAGCTGAACTGGTGTCCGCAGGTATTCGCGCTCAGGCGCCGGGGTGTCGCCCACGACCAGTCAACCCCCAGCGGCGCGTTTGCCTCCGCATCCCACCTGCGCGGAATCGCCGCCGACTGGGATAGTCTCGGGCGATATATGCCCCGGGCGGGCGTGCTGATTTTGCGCGATGCACAGCAGCGCGGCCTCTACCCCGCCGCGCTGTCCCTGGCGGAGCGCGCGGTGCTGACCCAGCTGCGGAGCCTACCCCGGCAGGCGCTGGCAGAGCTGCCCGACCTCTCGGAGGGGCTGGAAAACCGCCTGTACGGCGCGATTCGCCAGGCGGTTTCGCTGGAGGAGCTGTACGCACTGCTCAAGACAAAGCGCTACACGCTGGCCCGGCTGCGCCGTCTGGTGCTGCACGCGTTCCTGGGGATTACGAAGCACGACACGGCCACGCCCGCGCCCTATTTGCGGGTGCTGGGCTTCAACCGCCGGGGCGGGGAGATCCTGGGGCACATGAACGCCTCCTTGCCGGTGGACACCCGGTTGGCCAGACTGCGGGGGCAAAGCCCGGTCTGCGGCCACTTCGCCCACCTGGAGGAGCACGCCACCGACCTGTACACGCTAATGCTGCCCCAGCCCCAGCCCTGCGGCTACGATTACACCGCCGGGGCCGTGTATTTGAAATAGCAATCATTTCATTCATGCATCAGAATTTGGGTTTGTTCATACAGTCTTGTGTAGATCGAAAGTCCTTTTTGGTAGACATTTGAATGCGCTGTATTTGGCTGAATGCTTCCCCGGAACTGAATGCGCTTTGTAATGTCGTCTATGCCCCGGAAGCAGCCGGTGCCAAGCGCCGCAAGCAACGCGTCCCCAAAAGCCGCGCCGTATACATCACCCAGCAAAAGCTCTCTCTGCGCAATATCTGAGACAATCTGCATCCATTTCGGATTTTTTGTACCGCCGCCTACTGCGATCATTTGATTGGTTTTCATGCCGATCTGCAAATAACCCTGTAAATGCTGTGCAATACCATAGCCCACACCCTCCAGGCACGCCTGGTACAGATGCGCTCTAGTGTGGTGCAGAGTAAGGCCAAAAAAAACGCCCTTGGCCGCCGGATCATTGACAGGCGTTCGTTCCCCGCTAAAATAAGGCAGCACAATCAGCCCGTCCGATCCGGGTGGAACGTCCGCGATGTCTTCAAGAAGCAGATCGTAGGCATTGCCCGCGCCCTGCTCCTGCTTTTGCAGCAGATCCCGCGCCAGCTCGTCCCGGAACCAACGTGTCAGCGTACCTGTTGTCGACATGCCGGAGGCTACCATGAACGTGTTTTTGAACAAATATGGGCCTGCCCAGTAGCGGCGGCCCACCGTGAGCTTTCCTACCACGTGGATCATGTATACGGAAGAACCAAACATAACAAGCATGTCCCCGGGGTGAAATACGCCCACGCCCACTGCGTCCGCGGCTGCGTCGGCCGTGCCGGCTGTAACCGGCGTACCGGCTGCCAGGCCGGTTTCTGCCGAAGCGGACTCGGTTACACAGCCCGCGACTTCATCGGTCCAAAGGCAGTCAGCAAGCTGGTCGCAACGGCAGAACTCGCCTATGTTTTCCCTGTCCCAGTCGCAGGCCTCGAGATCGTACATGGGCGTAAAATAAGCCGCTGTATAGTTGTCTATGCTATATCTGCCTGTCAACTTCGCAACCAGATAGGTGGATGCCGTAATAAATTTATACGCCGCCTTGTAGATCTCCGGCTCGTTTTCTTTAATCCATAAAATCTTTGGCCCAACCGACTGCGAGGTGATCGGGTTACCGTATTTTTGGAGCACATAATCCTCGCCCAGCTTTTCGTAAAGATATTCGATTTGCTTTTTCGCGCGCACATCCACACCATATAAAATTGCTTTGCGCAGCGGTTTGCAGTTTTTATCCACCGGCAAACAGCAGGGCCCAATGGCGCTGCACCCCACGCCTTTAATATCCGTGGGGCACACGTTCGCTTTTTCGATCAACGCCTTGGAAATGGCGCAAAAGTCTCCCCACCAAGTGCTTTCTGCGTCGTGCTCGGCAAATCCGGGCATTGGGGATTCCATCTCGTGTGTTTGGGAATGTGTGACAATGCAGCTTCCGTTTTGATCAATCAGCATCCCCTTGCTTTCAAAGGTGCCAATATCAATACCCATATAATAATTCATCGAGCAGCCTCCTCTGTATATACCTTGCTGCAAATTAATACCGATTCAGATTGAAGGACGCATCGATTCGATGCAGCATCGCGGCCAGCAGGCCGCCAAGCTGTACAATATTCTGAATGTCCGCGACCTCAACGGGAGTATGCGTGTAGCGCGCGGGGAACCCCAGCTCCACGGCCGCCATGCCTTGGCCTTCCAGCTGGACATAGGAGGTATCTGTGAGGATACCAAGGCCCGCGAAGCGCTGCAGCGGTATTTTTTCTTCTTTCGCCGCGCGGTGTGCCAAATCCACCAGGCCCTGATGCGGAAGCGTGCCATTCAGCGTTCCCCTGCCGTGGAACGAATAGAGCAGCACTGCGGGACCTTTGCCGCAGGCGGTGTTATAACGGTTCTTCAAATCCGGCGTATCACCTGTAAGCACTACGTCTAAGCTGATTGTAATATCGGGCTTGCAGGAACGGGCCGCGAGCATGGCGCCGCGCAGATTAAATTCCTCCCACACAGTTCCCACAAGGTAGACCTTGGAGACGGGCCGCCGTTGCCTGAGGTGGTTTGCCGCAACCACCAACGCGGTAAGACCGCCGCGATTATCGATTGCTGTGCCGCTGATAAAGCCGTTTTGCAGTTCCTGGCTGTAGGGCTTGTAGGTGGCTGCGCAGCCGATGAAAATCCCCAATTCCTCCACCTCCGCTTCACTGCGCGCACCAACATCTATCAACAGCGAGGTCACAAGGTCAACCTTGTATTTATCCTCGGGGAGTGACGCGTGGTGGGATTTATTTCCAAACACGCCGTCCACATAGGTGCCCTTGCGGGTGAGAATGCGCACATTGAGTCCGGGCAGCACCTTTTCAGGAATACCGCCGAGCCGGTCCACTTGAATGTAGCCATCGGATTCTATTTTGCGGACAATAAACCCCAGCTGGTCCAGATGTGCAAATGCCATCACCACCGGAGAATCGGGATCGGTTCCATCAAAACGGGCGATGACATTGCCCATGCGGTCAATGCTTACATGATCGGCAATCGGTTCCATCTCCGCCTTAAAGCTGTAGGCGATATCCTTTTCATAACCGGAGGGGCCAAACTCCTCCATAAACTTTCTGAGTACCTGTGTATAGTTCATAGGTTGCTCCTTATTGCTTCAGTATAATGCGCATTTTATCCGCAATCGCTTTTCCAAGCCGATCGTGCGAATCCGGGTCAAGATGCACACAGTCGCTGCCTGGGGTGGTCAGCGGCGATGCGTCCAGAAAATCCACCTGGCTGCGCTGCGCGATCTCGTGGTATATCTCCGGGAGCCTTGCCGCGCGTTCAGCGGCTTGTTTGCCAAAAACGGTGCCTAAGATCGTCTGATCCCATTGCGTGCCCATGGCAGGCGGGGAAACAATCAAAATGCTTGGTGCGGCGCCGTGCCTGCCGCAGTCCGCGCGCTTCACATATTGTATCAAAAGATCCATTCCCCAGCCAATATCCCACGGATCAAGCGAAAACCGTTTTTTGCAATCGTTGGTGCCCAGCATGATAATGACCGCGTCAAGCGGTGCACAGCTTTGCAGCACAACAGGCAGCCCTTCCTTGCCGCAACGCCCTTCCTCAATTGGGTCCTGAAAAACAGTCGTGCGTCCATTCAGGGCATTCTCGTAAATATGATACCCGGCGCCCATTTCTTTTTGCAGGATGCCTGGCCAGCGCACATCAAAATCATAGCGCGCCATTGTTTGAGGCGCATACCCCCATGTATTGGAGTCGCCATAACAAAGAATATATTGCATAAAGTTTCCTTTCTTCATTTTTAAAAATGGGAGATATCCTTTTCGGCCGCCATTTCGTGCTGCCGCGCTTTCCGTTTCTTTTTTTGAATTGCTGTATGAAGTATCTCCCGGCAGAAGTTTCCACCGGGAGATATATTACAAACCTGCAAACCTTGACAGCTATCCTTAAGAAATCCTTTATTTAGTGTGCATCCGTGTAGACCTGCGAGGTGAACTGATATGTAGCCGCGTCGGCCTCTACCTGGGCTTTGTCCCAGGAGGTATCCACCATCTCGTTTGAGAATACCTCGGCGGGGTCAATCTTTTCTTTGATTACGCCAACCTTTTGCGCCCAGTCGATAACAGAATCCCATTTTTCAGAAGGCATAATGCCGATGCCGTCTTTCAGTATTTGATCGGTTGTTGCTTGATCGGTGCCAAAGGCCTGCTTATTTCGGCCTTCCGCGCAGCCAAGAGCGCCTTCCCATGTGATCTGGATCGAAGGGAATTTGTTGAGCACAACATCCGCGGCCGCTTCGGGATTGCAGTGCACAAAGTAAACGCCCTTGGCAAATGCGCGGTTGAAGCGCTTTACAAGATCGGGATTGGTTTCGATGAGATTGTTATTGGTAATAATCGGGTTGGCCAATACAGGCAGAACTGCGTTGCCATCCAGGTAGATAAAGTCAAAGCCTTGCCCTTTAAGCTGCTCATACTCGGAAATCCACGTAAAGAGCGCGTCAATTTTGCCCTCATTCACCATCTGGTAACGGCTGTCGCCCGCGACTATGTATTCGATATCCGTGTCGGGGTCAAGCCCTGCCGCGGTAACGGTGGGGGCCGCAACAATGGTAGCCCATGCCGCATCGCCCAGTGCAATGGTTTTGCCCTTGAGGTCCTCCCATGTGGTGATGTTGCTGTCGGCTTTTACAGCCATGCCAAAAATATTGATGGCGTCGGCAGCGCTGACCGCTTTCACCGGGAGTCCTTCCTCAATGGAGGCAAGGATCAGGTTGGGTGACGGATAACCAAAATCCGCCTGACCGGTTGCGATCATCTTGATATCGGAGGTGCCAAACGCCTGCTCCATATTGAACTCGATGCCCTCTTCTTTAAAGTAACCCAGCTAATCCGCGGACCACAGCGCCATATCGTCCATGCATTCCATCCCTCTGGGTACCACAAAGGTTATCTGTTCCGATGTGACTTCATCCGCGGGAACGCTGCTGCTTTCAGGCGCTGCTGTGGAATTGTCCGCAGGGCTGTCCGCAGGGGGGGCGGAGGAAGCGTCGCCGGAAGATGTGCAGCCGGCAAATGCAGCCAGGCCGAGAAGCAATGCCAATACAGATGCAGTAATTTTTTTCATAGTATTTTCTCTCCTTATTTCATTCAATTTTATATTGGAATGCCGCCATAGGGTATGCAGGCACAATCCACAGCTAAATTTTCCACTTGATAATTTTTGATTCCAACAGACCTGTCATCGTATAGAGGAGCAGGCCGATAATCGCGACAAAAAATATACACGCAAAGGCCTTATCCATTTTCATAAACTGCGTATAGGCAATGATCTGGGCGCCAAGCCCTTTGCTGCCTCCGGTGAATTCGGAGCTGATGCAGGCGGTGGTTGCAAAGATTCCCGAAAGCTTCATGCCGGTAAACACATGAGGCAGCGAAGCAGGCAATGTACAGTAGAAGAAAGTTTGGACACGTGTTGCGCGCATGGAGCGCATCAGCTCCATGCGGATCGTTTCCACATTGGCAAAGCCGGTTATTGCGTTCATATTGAGAATGGGGAATGCCTGCAATGTGACCGCAAATACAAGCACCCATTGCCCGAATCCGAACATCAGCAGAAGCAGCGGAACCAGCGTGATGACCGGCGTGGTGCAAAGCAGGTTGATATAGGGTGTGAGCGCAACGCCCAAAAGCTTAAAGTTGTTGAGCACCGCCGCCAGAGTGATTCCGATCACTGTCGCGCATAAAAAGCCCAGGATAATAATGGAGTAACTGCGTATAATATGGGGCAGGAACTCCTGAAAATCCATCACCATTGATTTAAACACATCTGTGGGCTTGGGAAGCTGCCACGAGGCTATGTTTAAAGCAATCACCGCGCCTTGCCAAATCGCCAGTAGGAGGATGACCGTCAGCGTGGGAACTAAAACGGAAGCAGCCTTATCGCGTTTTTCCTTTTTTCGCCGAAGTGCTTTTCTTTGTTCAAACGTAAGCTCCATAGTTACACCCCTACTTGATCTTGCTCAGATCAATGTGACCAATCTTCGCGGTCAGATATTTGCAGTATTCAATGAAATGACTGGAGGCGAGCATCTCCAATGTACGCGGACGAGGCAGATCGATGATGGTTTCGTCCACAACGCGGCCCGGATTGGTTCCCATAACATACACACGGTTGGAGAGCAGCACGGCTTCTTCAACGCTGTGTGTGATGTATATGACGGTCTTTTGGGTTTTCTTCCAGATCTCCAGCAATTCAATGTTCATTTGATGCATCGTCGTTTCGTCGAGTGCGCCGAAAGGTTCATCCATAAGCAGAATTTCCGGCTTGTGTACCATGGCGCGGATTACACCCGCGCGCTGGAGAGAGCCGCCTGAAATTTCCGTGGGATAATTGTCTTTATATGCGCTCAGCCCCACCATATCGATCAGCTCATCCGCATAACTTTTCCATTCCGGGCCTTTTAGTCCCAATATTTTTAGGGGAAGCTCCACATTTTCGCGCACCGTGCGCCATGGGTACATATTTGGCTGCTGAAAAATAAAACCCATTTTGCGGATAACATCCTCGGGGATTCGTTTGTGCTTGGTGATGTCTTGTCCATCAATCAGGATTTGCCCCGAGGTGGGTTTGATAATGTCGTCGATCATACGGATGATTGTGGATTTTCCGCATCCGCTGGGCCCTACAATAGAGACAAAATCCCCGTCGTCAAACTGCATATTTATATGTTCCACCGCGATAATTGTCTGACGGCGCGTCTGAAAAATCTTGGTCAAATCTTTAAGGACAATCTTGTGCTCTGTCGTATCCGTCACCGGCTGCACCTCCTTCTATCGCGGGATATACCAGGTCACTTTACCCAAACGATGATTTTTTTCTCGATGGTGGCCACAATCTGGAATAAGGCAATCCCGATCAGCGCCACCACGATGATGCTTCCAAATGCCATTTCCGTCATAATCAGGCTTGAATACTGCTTGATGCGGAAACCGAGACCAATTTTTCCGGCGGCAATGTCCGCGCTCATTGCGGCGATGGTGGCAAAAATACATCCAAGCTTAAGCCCTGTGAATACCTGTGGAAGCGCATTAGGAAAAATCATCTTGGTAAAGATCTGCATGCGGGTAGCGCCCATGGAGCGCATTAGCTCCATCTTGGAATTTTCCACCATTTTAAAGCCGGTGAGCGGTTGAGCAAAATAATAGGCGTTGCCTGCAAAATAACGACGATAATGCGTACCTTGCTGTCAAAGCCCATCCAAAGCATAAACAACGGTACCATCGTGATCATTGGTGTGACCACCAGCAGAATAAACATGGGCGTAAGCGCCTGTGTAAGCAGCTTGAACTGCGAGCAGACCGCGGCGATCAAGATTCCCAACGGAATTGCCACCGCATAGCCCGTGAGAATTACACGAAGTGTAAAAAGCACCTGCGGCCAGATATCACGCGAGAAATTCTTTGCCATTTCCGCGTAAATTGCATGGGGAGAAGGCAAAATGGTGCGGGATATTCCCGAAACCGCAACGCCAACCTCCCAGACCACAAGCAACGTGAATAACAGTACGACTGGAGCTATGAAATAGATCGGCTCTTTTTTCTTTTTCAAAGGCTTACCCTTGACAGGACTGCCCTGCTTTACAGAAGACATATGACACCCCTTTTTTCCTCAAGAATATCCCGGCTGTTGTCTTCCGCTCAGTGGACAACAGCCTCCAGTTCCTTGCGCAGCTCTTGAAAGCGGGGATATTCCGTAATTTGTTCATCTCTGACCTCTGGCGGTATGTCATTTTGCACCTCGCAAACAATTTTGCCGGGCATGCTGCTGAGCACAAACACGCGGTTGGCCAGCAGCAGTGCTTCATCAATGCTGTTTGTGACCATGACAATGGTCTTTTGGGTTTTGTGGGAAATACGCAGAAGCTCGTAGGAAAGCATTTTGCGCGTGATCGCATCGAGTGCGCCAAGCGGCTGATCCAACAGCAAAATAGAAGGATCATACATCATGGCGCGCGCAAGGCTCACCCGCTGACGCATACCACCCGACAGCTCATGGGGATAAATCTGCTTAAAATCCAGAAGTCCCACCAATTCCAGCATTTCATCCACGCGCGCTTTTGCCTTTTGTTTGTCGCGCATGCGGAATATCTCCAGCGGAAGCATCAGATTCTTTTCAACCGTTCTCCACGCCAGCAGGTTTTCACCTTGGAACATCAAACCGAAGTCCGACAGTAAATCCGCGGGGATTCCCTGACGGTACTCCTTGTCTCGCAGCTTTATGGTTCCTATTGTGGGGGTTTCAACACCGCCCATCATTTTGAGCAGTGTACTCTTGCCCGATCCCGTGGGGCCTAAAATACAAATAAATTCTTTCTCCTGAATGGAAAGGTCAATGCCATCCAGCACCAGCAGCTCGTCGCCTTGCTTATCTTCAAAATATTTGCTGATGCCTTTTAGTTCCATGATCGGATGACCCATGACCACACCTCCTCCAATAAAACGGTTGTCGATCCCGTTTTAAATCCTACACCAGCTCAATTTCCACGCCGCGGTCCAAAAAATCTTTATAAATTGCTTTGTCAAGTTCTTTTCCTGTGATAATCCGGTCAATTTGCTCTATGGGACAGACCCCGACAAACGCGGTGGTTTTAAATTTTGTGTGATCGCAAATGACAATGACCTCCTTTGAGCACGCCAACATGCCGCGCTTGATGTCCACCTCGTCGGCATTGGTAATCATGCAACCTCGGTCCGTGCCTATGGAATCTACAGATAAAAAGACTTTGTCAAAGTGGAAGTTTTCCACAGTGGTGGTGGCGAAGTATCCGCTCGCCGTATAAAAGCCTTGACGGATATTTCCCCCAATCACGATCAGCTCGATATCCGGGTGATTCGCAAGACACACAGCGGTCATCAGGTCATTGGTGGCCGCCAGTACATGGCGCATGCCCTTCATTTGCACAGCCAGCTCGTAACCGGTGGTTCCGGAATCGATCATGATAGTTTCCTCATGCTGGATATACTGGCAGGCAGCCTGTGCAATACGCGCTTTCTCCTCGCTGTTCGTCTGCCTTTTCTCAAAATACGGGAGCTCATATGTGGAGCTTTTTTGTAAGGAGCGGGCGCCTCCCCGCGTCAACGTAATCTGCTTTTTGCGATTCAGATAATCCAGATCCCGGTGAACCGTTGCACGGGAAACGCCGAATGCGTTTGTTAATTCTCCGAGAGATACATACTGCTTATGTGATATATAATCCACCATTTTTTCCAATGGATGAAATCACAACCCCCTACGGTGTAAACTGTTTGTGGGATCCAATCGCATCCATTGATTTGGCGGCAGCAGTTGACGCGAAATTCATCCGTGAAATTATTTCCGGTGTTTATGCCAGCGATTTTGGATTGTGGAACACCAACGTGGGCGCTACTATCCGCCATAAAGCGAGACTTGGTATGATGGATCTCAAGCTCCTATTCAATATTGTGCCGGAGGCCGCAAAATATCTGGCTGACAGGGAGATCGGTGATATCGCGAAATCCACCGAGTTTAACAATCGCCCTGATGCGTTGTGTGTTTCTGGCCTGACCGCAGGCAGCGAGACTGATACACAAGTGCTGACACTCACAAAGAATGCGGTTAAGAATACACCGATCCTTTGTAATACAGGCTGTAATCTTGACAATATTGTCCGTCAGCTTTCGGCTTCCGATGGCGCTGTATGCGCAACGACTTTCAAAGTGAACGGCGTATTTGAAAATCCTGTAGATGAGGATCGGGTAAAAGCGTTCATGGATAAGGTCAAGGAATACAGAAAAACATTGTAAGGATCAGTAAAAAGAAATGGGAAATCAGTGTGAAACAGTATTTGTTTTTTTCGGATATTGACGGCACACTCCTGCGTGAGAACAGTGGTATACATCCCGCTGTCAAATCGGCTGTAAAGCGCTTTATAAAAGCGGGCGGACTTTTGTCGCTGTGTACCGGCCGCTCGCATATTTCGTCGGACTGGGTGGCAAAGGAACTGGGAATTTCAGTGCCATGTATTTTGTTTGCCGGCGCGGCGCTATATGACTTTTCGTTGTGCACCAGCATATGGACACGCCCGTTGGATCATGCCTTGCTTGAATGCGCGCAGGAGGTCTGCGAACATTTTCCCTCAGTCAGCGTGCAGGTGTATACACAGGATGAAGTCTTTATTTTACAAATGAATGAGCGCCTTAAAGCGCATGGCGTAAAAGAAGAGCTTGTGGGGCAAACCGTACCGGTCACGCGGGTCAAGGGCGATATACTGAAACTTGTAATGGCATGTGATGATGTGGATTTGCTCCAGGCCTGCGGCGAGAAAATATTTATAGCGCGGGGGTATCGTTTTGCCTTTGCCTCCACTCACTTCGCCGAGGTCGTAGCCTCCGGCGCAGGCAAAGACCGCGCCATGCATAAACTGGTGAAGCATTATCGGATTAACCCCCAAAACACTTTCGGGGCGGGGGACGGCATGACAGATTTACCCATGTTAAAGGCCAGTGGTTTTTCCTTTGCGCCTGCAAACGCAATGCCGGCGGTGCTTGCCGCCTGCGATCAAATCATACCTGCCTGCGAGGAGGGCGGCATGGCTGTGGCCTTTGAACTTGCACTTGCCAGAATGCAAAAATAGGTGCAACAGCATCAATCCTAATGTATACTTGTAAACGTTGATTTCACATTCTACAACAGGGATTTTCAAAAAAGCATTGACAAGCTTTCCCCTTTTGACATATACTATACGAAGAATGAAATATCTCGGTAGGTGAGGCTACCACAGGGATACGGATTGCTGCCGCGGAGTAGTGGAGACACTATGAGAAGGTCAGCAGTTTATGTCGAAACCAAGGCATAAACTAATGCAATTTCATCGCCCTGTGAAGCTGAAGCTTGAACGATGGGAGAGCGGAGGATTGCTTCCTGTGGTTTTTTACCACAGGAGCCTTGTGTGGCGTATAATCCCATACCATTGTTTGCGCTTTGGTATGGGATTTTTTGTATGTATGCTTCTCTTCTCAGGGGTTAATATAGATGATTTAAATTTTTCGGAGGTGAAAAAGAATGGACGCAGGGGGCAGTAGAGGCGTAGACCCCGCTGGTCGAAGTACTCGGCCAGGGAAGATGGACACAGAGGCTTATGCGTCTGTTCTACAGCAAGGGGAAAAACCAACCGAAAAAAAGACGCTTCTTTGCTGTATGCAATTGCTATAAATCTGGCCTGCAGATCGAAATAGGGCTTGTGTTTATCTACGGGTTTATGTCTTACTTCCGTTTTTACAGCAGGATTTAAGGAGGTTAAGACGATGAACAAAAAATTATTAAGAAGAACGGCTCAGAATATATCTGGAACAAACAAAATCAAGGAAAGGCTGCTCCAGGCCGCACAGCAGGAGCAGGATGCGCTCTTTCACGAATATACCACGAACTACAATGGGTATGACGAAGACACGGTTGATACGATGCGGGAATACTACGGCAGAAACAAGATTACCCATCAAAAGGGTGATTCCCTTGTGAAGCGGATTTTTGGCGCTTTCATCAATCCGTTTACGGTGGTGCTGTTTGTTCTGGCGGCGATCTCCTTTGTAACCGATGTTGTGATCGCACCGCCCGGAGAGAGCGACCCTATAGCGGTGATCATCGTAATGTCGATGGTGCTTGTCAGCGGACTCTTGCGCTTTATACAGGAAACCCGCTCAGGGAAAGCCGCCGAAAAGCTCAGTGAAATGGTGGAGACGACCATCGCCGTCCAACGCAGCTCTGTTGGCAAGGCGGAAATCCCCATTGATGAGGTGGTGGTGGGCGACATCATTCATCTGGCCGCCGGCGATATGGTTCCCGCTGATGTGCGTATCCTGCAGGCGAAAGACTTATTTGTCAGCCAGTCCTCCCTCACCGGAGAAAGCGAGCCTGTGGAAAAATTCGGCGCGGCAAGGCCGGAACAGTATCAGAATCCCCTTGAGCTGAATAATCTTGCCTTTATGGGAACTAACGTGATCAGCGGCTCGGCTGTCGCGATCGCAATTGCCGTGGGCGACGACACCGTTTTTGGCTCTATCGTACAGCAGCTTACGGGAAAGAAAGTTATCACCAGCTTTGAAAAAGGTGTGAACTCCGTGTCGTGGGTTCTCATCCGCTTTATGATGGCGATGGTTCCGGTTGTTTTATTTGTCAATGGCTTTACCAAGGGTGACTGGATGGAGGCGTTCCTGTTCGCGCTGTCCGTGGCGGTGGGACTGACTTCCGAAATGCTGCCGATGATCGTATCCGCCAACCTTGCCAAGGGTGCGGTGGCCATGTCAAATAAAAAGGTCATCGTAAAGGATCTGAACTCCATTCAGAATTTTGGAGCGATGGATGTGCTTTGCACCGATAAAACCGGGACAATCACACAGGATAAGGTGGTTTTGCTGCATTCCCTGGATATTCACGGCAACGAGGACACCCGCATTCTGCGCCATGCATTTTTAAACAGCTATCATCAGACAGGGCTCAAAAACCTGATGGACATCGCAATTATCAACTACGCCAACGAAAAGAACCTGGTGGAATCGTGGAAAGACTACTGGAAAGTTGATGAAATCCCCTTTGACTTTAATCGCCGCAGAATGAGCGTGGTGGTTGCCAATGGAAAAACACAGCTGATTACCAAAGGCGCTGTCGAAGAGATGCTCTCGATTTGTTCCCACGCGGAGTACAACGGCAATGTCGAGCCGATGACCGATGAGATCAAACAAGAAATCCTGTCCACCGTTGCGAATTACAACAATGAGGGTATGCGTGTTCTGGGCATCGCACAGAAAAGCAACCCATCCCCTGTGGGCGCCTTTTCGGCGGCGGACGAATCCGATATGGTATTAATGGGGTATCTTGCTTTTCTTGACCCGCCGAAAAAAAGCACGGCGGATGCGATTCGCACGCTGTCTGAATATGGTGTTGCCGTGAAAATCCTGACCGGCGACAACGACTCCGTTACCCGATGTGTCTGCCGTCAGGTTGGAATCGTGGTGGATCATCTGCTGCTTGGCGACCACGTAGAAGAAATGAATGATGAGATGCTGACTGCCGCCGTGGAGAATACCAACGTGTTTGCCAAGCTTTCCCCACAGCAAAAGGCGCGGATTGTAGCGGCGTTGCGCCGGAACGGGCACTCCGTGGGTTTTATGGGCGACGGCATCAACGACGCAGCCGCCATGAAAGAAGCCGATGTTGGCATTTCGGTGGATACGGCGGTAGATATCGCGAAAGAGTCCGCCAATATCATCCTGCTGGAAAAAGACTTGATGGTTTTGGAACAAGGGATAATTGAGGGCAGAAAGACCTACGCAAACACCATAAAATACATCAAAATGACCGCCAGCTCCAACTTCGGCAATATGCTTTCAGTGCTGGCCGCCAGTGCGTTCTTGCCGTTCTTGCCCATGCTGCCCATTCAAATTTTGATGCTCAACCTGATTTACGATATCTCCTGCATCACAATTCCGTGGGACAATGTGGATTCGAACTACCTAAAAATTCCCCGCAAGTGGGATCCGTCCTCCATCAGTAAATTTATGATATGGATCGGGCCGACCAGCTCGGTATTTGACATTACCACATATGTCCTCATGTACTTCTTTATCTGTCCCAGTATGTTTGGCGGGAGCTTTCATACCCTTGATGCCACGGGGCGGGCAGGATTTATCGCGCTGTTCCACGCGGGATGGTTTGTGGAATCCCTGTGGTCCCAGACCTTGGTCATTCACATGATCCGCACACCGCTTATTCCTTTTATCCAGAGCCGCGCATCGTGGAAGCTCACCGCGCTGACCACGCTGGGGATTGCTGTGGGAACTGTCATTCCCTATACCGCCTTTGGTACGGCTTTGGATATGATTCCCATGCCGGGCGTCTATTTCCCCTGCCTGATTGTTACTATAGTGCTCTACATGGTATTGGTAACCATACTAAAGAAGATTTTTGTAAGGCGATACGGCGAGCTGCTGTAACGCGCATTCCCGGTCGATAGGCGATCCGCCTACCGCGCCCTGCCGCGCATATACGCCATGGCCCAGTTGTACCAGAAAGGCTCCATGCGCCGCTCCACCTCATTCAGCGAGCTGCGGATCCCAATGCTCTGTGGGCAGTGCTGCTCACACTTGCCGCACTGGATGCACAGGCTGGCCGTGCCCCGCTTATCCCGGTTGGCCGCGGTGCTGGTGGTATACAAAATCATGCCCGTGACCCTGCCCATGGAGTACGAGGCGTTGTAGCTGGCAAAGCATGCTGGAATATTCACTCCCTGCGGACAGGGCATGCAGTATTCACACCCGGTGCACGGGACCTTGTCGGTGGCCTTGAATATCTCCACCACCCTGCGGTATGCCTCAGCCTCCCGCTCGCTGAGCATGCCCGGGGAGGAGTCGCAGGCTGTTTGCAGATTCTGCTCCACCTGCGCGCCGTCGTTCATGCCGGACAGCACAACGGTGACCTCCGGCTGATTCCAGAGCCCGCGCAGTCCCCAGGCGGCCGGCGTGAGCGATGGGTCCGCCCTGTGGAAGACCTCCGCCGCCTGCTTGGGCAGGCCGTTTGCCAGCTTCCCCCCCAGCAGCGGCTCCATGATGATCACGGGGATGTTCTTTTCCGCTGCCCTGCGCAGCCCCGTCACCCCCGCCTGGAAGCTTTCATCCGCGTAGTTGTATTGGATCTGGCAGAAGTCCCAGTCGTAGCTGTCGAGGGTTTTCAAAAACTCCTCCCGCGCGCCGTGGAAAGAGAAGCCAACCTGCCTGAGTCTGCCGCCGAACTTCTGCCTTTTGATCCAGTCCTCGATCCCCCAGCCGCACAGCTGCTGCCACTGTTCCAGGTTGTTTACGTTGTGCATCAGGTAATAATCCACATAATCCGTTTGCAGGCTCTCCAGCTGCCGGTTAAAAAACCGGTCGAAATCCGCACCGCTTTTACAGTTGGCTATGGGCAGCTTTGTTGCGATGAACACCTTGTCCCGCACCTTGTTTTTCGCCAGAACGCCGCCCAGCGCCTGCTCCGAGCCTGCGTACAGGTAGGCCGTATCGAAGTAATTCACGCCCTTGTCGATTGCCTGCATGATGATCTGCTCGGTTTTTTTCAGGTCGGTCCCACCCACACCCCTGGGCAGCCGCATACACCCAAACCCCAGCACCGAAAGCTTGTTTCCAGATCGTTGATCCACCCTGTATTGCACAACATCATCTCCATTTTATGAATAGACCTGTTCTGAAACCCCTGCGCAGTGGCAGGGCAGCTCTTTTTCCGCCACTTGCGGCGGGTTCCAGAACAGGTCTAATATTCCTCGCTCAGGCAATGTCGCTTTTGTCCGCTTGCTCCCGCAGTGCCCGCTCAATGGCGATCGCCATTTGGTCGGGGCAGGAGGTCGCTTTCGCTCCGCAGCGGATGCCCCGCAGTTTATCGATCACCTCGTCGGCAGGCTGACCCTTGCACATTGCCGAAAGCCCCAGCAGGTTGCCCGCGCACCCGCCAAGGATGCTCACGTCCACAATTCGTCCCTCTTTGTCCAGCTCCACCGTCATCATTCTGGAGCACACGCCCTGCGGCATATATGTATACATAGCACTCTCCATCATCTAAAGAAATTTTATCGGCGGCAAGAACCCGCGTCGCAGTGAACGGGTGCCCAACGCCTGTTACACAGTATAACAAAGCGAATCCGTGTTGTAAAGCGCCGGCGGATTCCGCCCCGGCGCCATGCTCTTTTTCGCGAATATGGGGTACGGCACCATCAAGGTACCGCGCGGCCAATGCGTCAGGGGCAAACTGCGGGCGCCCTGTTGCATATTATGCGTTACAGTCATAATAGTATACTTTTATATTACGGTGGCGGTGTTTCTTATTTCAAACACCTTGACAGCACTTTTTGCATATGCTATTCTATATGGAAACTCTTTGCACTGTATCACGTCCTGCCATTCGGGGCGTTCAATCACCAGTACAAACTGAGCGGGCCGAAAGCCGGTTGGCTTTGGAGCCGGGCCGCTCCAGCGGCAGCGGATCGCTTTATTCAGCAAATCCGCGGGACAGTGGCATGTCCCCGCGGATTTGCTTTTTCTATTTCGAGGAATGGATTGACAGTGCACCAAGAGCGATCCACATGAACAACGGAGGTGGCGGCTATGATAAAAACAGACGAACAGATTGCAATGGTTGTATCCCGCAACACGATCATTTGGAATGTGCTGCTCTCGGCGTTTAAGCTGATGGCGGGCCTGCTGGCCCATTCATCCGCCATGCTTTCCGACGCGGTCCACTCCATATCCGATGTGCTGAGCACCGTGATCGTAATGATCGGCGTCAAGCTGGCGGCCAAAGAATCGGACAGGGAGCATCCCTACGGCCACGAGCGGTTTGAATGCGTGGCGGCCATTGTACTTGCCGTAATCCTTTTAGCCACCGGCATCGGCATCGGCTATGGCGGCGTGCGCAGAATATGGGCTGGCGGCTACGCGGAAATTGCCGTGCCCGGCGCGCTTGCGCTTGTGGCCGCCGTAACATCAATCGTTATGAAAGAGGCGATGTACTGGTATACGAGGGCCGCGGCAAAAAAAATCGGCTCAGGCGCGCTTTTGGCGGACGCGTGGCATCACCGCTCCGACGCACTGTCCTCCATCGGCAGCTTTGCGGGAATTTTGGGCTCCAGAATGGGCTTTCCGGTGCTGGATTCCGTGGCCTGTATCGTGATCAGTGCATTCATCGTCAAGGTTGCCTGCGATATCTTTATAGATTCCGTGGGCAAGATGACCGACAAGGCCTGCGACGACGACACAGTCGCCGAGATACGCTGCATAATCCTGGAACAACAGAATGTTCTGGATATAGACCAGATCAAAACAAGGATATTTGCCGACAAGATTTATGTGGATGTGGAAATCTGTGCGGACGGAAGCGCCTCCCTTTACACAAGCCACGAGATTGCCCACGATGTGCACGACGCTATCGAAGCCCGTTTTCCCAAGGTCAAGCACTGCATGGTGCATGTAAACCCCTGCGCGTTTTGCAACAAAAAAACAGCCGGGGAATAAAGCCCGTCTGGTTGCGCAGCACCGCTGTCGGCAAAGGGGGCGCCTGTACACCCATCGCGGTAAGGATTGGAACCACCGCAGTGAAAGAACAGCGGCAACGGGTGGGGTTCCGTGTTCCAATGAACGCTCTCATGCATGCGGCAGCCCCCATCGCAGGATAATAAAGCTGCGATGGGGGCTTTCTTTGTTGACGCAGTTTTCTCACACTGCTGTGCGGAATCATGTGGTTTTCCGAAAAAACAAGGGCAGAACCATTCGGATGATCGCATTGAAGTTTTCGGCGTCCCACGCGCTGCGCCCGATAAACAGTCCGTCCACATTCCGCATGCCGATCAACTCCGCGGCATTTTGGTTGTTGACACTGCCACCGTACAACAGCGGTATGCCGCCAGCTGCTTCCGCGCCGAACAGCTCCACCAACGCCTCGCGAATCACCTCGTGTTTTTCCTGTGCGTATTCCTCGGTGGCCGGTACGCCGTTTACCCCAATCGCCCACACGGGCTCGTAGGCGATCCACAATCGCTTTGCCATCTCCTTGTCCACGCCATTGAGTCCCACTTTGATCTGAATGCGCAACATCTCGTCGGATATCCCAATATCCTTTTGCACACCCGTTTCACCTATGCACAACAGTGGCGTAAAGCCGTTTCGCAATGCACACAGAACTTTCCTGTTCTCCATCTCATCGTCTTCCCCCAGCACATGCCTGCGCTCGGAGTGCCCGATTTCCACTACATCGACGCCGACCTCCCGGAGCATCCGCGGTGAGATTTCCCCCGTGAACTGTCCTTCATCCTCCCAGCTCATGTTCTGTGCGCCCAAGCGGATGACACTCTCCCTCGCCGGTTTCCCGGCAGCCTCCAGAGCGGTAAACGGCGGAATGACAAACAGCTCCATCTGATCGCGGCTGATGTCCGCTGTCAGTGCGCCAAGTGTCTCAATATGCACGACGCTTTCCGCAATCGTCTTATACATTTTCGTATTTGTTCCAATATATAGCTTCCGCATTACTATACCTCCTAAAAAGCGCCGGCCGCATTATCGCGTTTGCACTTATGGTTCATGAACCATAAGTGCAAACGCATGCGGCAAGGCGCCAGGCTTCCTGTCCGGGTAATGGGTTAGTAGGCCGGCGCTTAATTGTTATCTGATATTTCGCATTTCTATGTTGATGATTGCCTGCACCTTCGGTGTGGAGGAGCCGTCCTGGAACTCCAGGCCGACCCATTCGGCGACAATTTTTTTCGCCAGCTCAATGCCGATTACACGCTCCCCCATACACAGCACATTACCGTCGTTGCTGAGAATGGACCGCTCCGCGGAAAAGCTGTCGTGACATACCGCCGCGCGGATCCCTTTGAACTTGTTGGCCGTTATGCACATCCCGATTCCGGTTCCGCACACAAGGATTCCCCGCTTTTTGTAGCCGCTCGCAATCACACATTCACAGACTTTCTTGGCGACCATGGGATAAAGGGTGGGATCATCCTTGCTGTGGCAGCCCACATCCTCTACCTCCATGCCCTTGGACTTCAGGAAATCCCGGATCGTGTCTTTCATTTGAACCGCCGCGTTATCGCAGCCGATTACGAATGTCCGCATGTTTACACCCCCTTTTCGACTGCGTGCTCAGCGACATATTCCCGCATGGAGCGAATGATGATCCACACGGAGGTCGCGCCCGCGTCCTGATGGCCGATGGCCCGCTCCATCAGGGACTTTGCGCGCCCGAACTTCGCCTGAAAGGCTTTCGTCTGCTCCACGCCCCAAGCGGCAGCTTTCTCCCCCGCCTCCAGCATTGGCAGCAGCCCCTGCGCCGCGTTGGCCTCCATCGCCTCCACGGCCGGCTCCAAGGCGTCCACCATCGTTTTGTCCCCTACGCTTGCTTTGCCGCGCGTTTTGATCGCCTCCAGGCTGTCCCGCAGAAGCGCCGCGAGCTCCGCGGGCGTCAGCTCGGCCTTTGGTTCCTTGCCCTTGGCGCCGCCCATGTACATCGTGCCGAATATGACGCCGGACGCGCCGCCCATCGACATCAGCATTGCCTTGCCCGCCTCGGCGAACAGCTTGTAAACATCTGTACAGTCTTCCATGCCCGCAAGCTTCTCCTTGGCTTTTTTCATGCCGCCGGCCATACCGATCCCATGATCTCCGTCGCCGGTTTTGCTGTCTATCTCCGTTAAAAGCGGAAGGCTGTCGATGATTTGGTCCGCCGCGTATGTAAGCATATCCTTCGCGTGTGTGATATTCAGCGTATTCATTGTGTTACCTGCCTTCCTTTGCAAAAAAGGGGCTGTAGCACGGCGTATCGTAATACCCCTTGAGCTCCTGATCCAGCTTCATCAGGCTGATCGAAAATCCACCCATCTCCTGACAGGTGCAGTAGCTGCCAATATCCGCGTCGTATACGGTGATGCCGTCCCGCTCCAGCAGCGCCGCGACTTTTCGGTATACGATGCTCATTTCCAGCACCGTTATGGAGCCGAGCCCATTGACCAGAACGCAGACCTCATCCCCCTGGGACACATGGCCTTCCGCCATAATGTTCCGGTAGAGATCCTCCACCAGCGCGTCGGCAGGCTTCATTTTTGTCCGCTCAATGCCCGGCTCGCCGTGGATGCCCATGCCGTACTCCATCTCATCGTCTGCCAGCTCAAAGGTTGGCTTATCCAGTCCCGGAATCATGCCCGGCGACGTGGCGACACCGATTGTCCGCAGGTTGTCGCGGGCCTTTTCCGTAACACGCACCACCTCGCTCAGGGACAGACCTGCGTCGCACGCCGCGCCGGCGATTTTGACAACAAAGGTGTCGCCGGCGATGCCCCGCCGATCCTCCATCCGGTCGGCGGGGGCGGATGCGCAGTCGTCCCACACCCGTACATGGGCAGTTTCAACGCCTGTATCCTGCAGCATCTCTTCGGCCATATCGAAATTCAGGTTGTCGCCGGCATAGCAGCCGTAGACAAACAACACGCCTTTTCCGCTGTGCACCGCTTCGGCCACCGCCATGATGGTACCGGGGTCCGGCGAGGCAAAAATGTTGCCACAGGCCGCCGCGTCACCCAAACCATCGCCGACAAAGCCGGAAAACATCGGCTCGTGCCCGCTGCCACCGCCAATCACCAGGGCCACCTTGTCCTGTCTGGGGTTTGCCCGCATCAGGCTGTTTGTGTCGGGCACGCGCTTGTAATACCGGGGATAGGCCGCCAAAAAGCCCTCCATCATTTCCGCGCAGACATCCTCGGCGTTGTTGATGATCTTCTTTGACATCGTAAGCACTTCCTTTTCTAGTACTTGATTACCGCCTTGATAACCTCCTGCTTGTTGTCGACATTGTAGGCGACACCCTTGATGACATCCTTGAAGTCGAACTCGTGCGAGACGATTGATTTCAGCGGGATTACCCCCTGACTAACCGCCGCAATGGCGGTCGGATACAGATTCCGATAGCGGAACACTGTGTGAAGCTGCGCTTCCTTATCCATCAGAGAGCCGATGTCGTAGATGATTTCCGGGTCCGGCGCCATGCCGACCAGCGTCACGGAACCGCCCTTTTTCACCAGCTTTGCCGTTTGCAGCGTGGTCTTCGCGTTGCCCGCGGTCTCGAACACCAGATCCGTGCCACCGCCGGGCAAGGAGGACGCAAAAGCGACAATGTCCGTCTCGGCGCCATTGATAGCTTTCGTGACGCCAAGCTCCTTTGCCTTGTCCAGGCGTTTGTTCAGAACATCCACCGCGTAGATCTCGTTGATGCCGCTGGCCTTTAACACCATGATCGTAACCAAACCGATGCAGCCGCAGCCCATGACAATGGCGCTCTGACCGATTTTTGCGCCGGAGCTTTGCACCGCGTGGAAGCCAACGGCCAGCGGCTCAATCAACGCGCCCTCCATCGTGTCCATGTTGTCGGGCAGCTTGTAGCACATATTGGCGGGGTGGGCGCAATACTCGGAGAACACGCCCTCCCGCTCTCCGGGAATCGCCATGAAAGACATTTGTTCGCAGAGGTTGTAGTCGCCCCGTTTGCAGTATTCACAAACACCGCAAGACACGCCGGGCTCAATGGCGACCTTGTCGCCGGGGGCGAAGCCCTCCACGCCCGCACCCACCTCGACGACCATGCCGCCAGGCTCATGGCCCAGGGTCAGCGGTCCGTCGGGAATCCAGTTTCCAAGTCTCCCATCCTGGTAAAAGTGGAGATCAGAGCCGCAAACACCCACATATTCCAGCTTGATCAACAATTCGCCGGGCTTTGTCTCCGGGATGTCCCGCTCTACCCATTCCATCTGCCTTGCGGCAGTCATGACAGCTACTTTCATTGTTCCCGTCATAATTGTCACCCCTTTTGTTTATGCGTAGATTGTATCCAGCAGCTCGCTGACGTTCTCTTGTGTAATCAGTGTCATTTCGATGTAGTTCATATGGTGCGCGGGGGGATTGCCATCCAGAATCTGCATGCAGATTTGCACGCCCAGTCTGCCCTCCAGCTCTGCGTCCTGGAATACCGTGGCCTCAAAGCGGCCATCCTTAATGGCCTGACAGCCGTCCTTGATGGCGTCCACGCCGCTTACCGGAATATCGTTCTTGATGCCCTTGGCCTCCAGCGCCTGAATCGCGCCCAAAGCCATCTCATCGTTGTGGGCCACAATACCGTCGATCTGTCCCTCAAACGCCTGCAGCCAGTTCTCGGTCAGGGAAAGCGCTTCCTCGCGGCTCCAGTTGGCGGGCTGGTTGGCCAGCACCTTGACGTCGGGATATTTGGCAAGCACGTTTTGGTTACCCTCCATGCGCTGCAGCTGCGCAGAGGTGCCGATCGGTCCCTCCAGGATCACAACATTACCCTTGCCGCCGATGGCGTCGACGATATACTGCATCTCCAGCTCTCCCGCCTGCACATCGTTGGGGCCGGAGTAGTAATAGTCCGTGTCGGTGTTGATCAGCATATTGATGCCCACCAGCGGGATCCCCGCGTTTTCGCACATCTCCACCGCCGGGACAATCGCGTCGGCGTCCACCGCCGCAATCAGCATTACATCAACTTTCTGCGCAATCAGGTTTTCCACCTGGGAAATCTGCTTTTGCGCGTCGTTGTTGGCGTCCAGCAGCACAAGATCCGCGCCCAGCTCTTCCGCCTCCGACTTAATGCCTTCGGTCATCAACGTCACAAATTCCGTCATGTAATACACTGTGCAGCCGATGACCGGCCTCGCTTCGCCGCCCGCCGCGGAGTCGGAAGCGGAGCCGGAGCCGGAGCTCTGGGTCTGGGTGGCCGTGCCTGTGGAACAGCCGGCGAAAGACGCGCAGATCACGATGGTTGTCAATAAAAGTGTCAATAGTTTTTTCATGGGAATTCCTCCATTCATTTTGCCAATAATTTACATATTTCCTCTATGTGCCCTGCTGTCAGGCCATAGGCCTCAAACAGCGCCTTTGGGTTACCTGATTTGCCAAAGATGGTTCCCCGCAGCATCCGCGCTTTTCCGCTCAGCTGATCGGTTTCCATATAAACCTCCGTTCCTTGTTATTTTTTGCGCTTGGAGTCTATCAGAATCGCGCCAAGGATGATCAGGCCCTTGACGATCTGCTGGTAAAAGGAGGACACATTCAACAGGTCCAGGCCGTTGCTGACGATGCCGAGCAGCAGAGCCCCCAGCAAGGTGCCCCAGAGTCTGCCCCTGCCGCCGGAAAGGCTCGTACCGCCGATCACGGTGGCCGCGATGGCATCCAGCTCGTAGTTCTGGCCGGCCTGCGGAAGCCCCGCCGACACGCGGGCTGTAAGAATGATAGCCGCCACGCCGCACAGGCAGCCACTGATGGCATAGGAAATCAGCTTTACCTTACGCACATTGATACCGGACACCATCGCCGCGTTTTCATTGCCGCCCACCGCATACAGATACCGGCCGATGCGGAAATACTTCAGCGCGACAAAGCCGATCAGAAATACCGCCAGCAGAATCAACGCCGGAATCGGGAGCCCCAGAACGTCGCCTTTCCCGATGGCCAAAAAGCTTACAGGCAGCGGAGAAATCGGCTTTCCGTCACAGTACACATAGGTCATGCCGCGTGCAATTGTCATCATCGAAAGTGTCACCACAAACGGTGCCGCGCCCCAGTAGGACACAAAGTAACCGTTGATAGCGCCCAGCGCGGTGCCCACCAGAATCGAAACCAGCACCACCGGCAGCACACTCATTCCGGCGTCCCTCAGCAGGCCTGCCACCACGATGCCCGAAAAGGCCACTATGGAGCCGACCGACAGGTCTATGCCGCCTGTGAGCACTACAAAGGTCATACCGATAGCCAGTATGCCATTGATGGATACCTGCCGCAGCACATTGACCAGGTTGGTCTGCGTAAAAAAGCTCTTTGTCGTCAATGACAAAATCAGGCCCAGCGCCACAACCACAAGAATCAAAGAATAGGTTTCCAGGCTGCTTTTATTGAAGTTGACTTTTTTCATCTTGCCCATCGCCATACAATATTCCTCCCCATTTCTTACATATGCGCCGTGGCCAACGTCAAGAGCTTTTCCTGCGTTGCGTCCGCGATGTCCACCTCGCCGCTGTAATGTCCCTCGTGCAATACAATAATCCGGTCGCACATGCCAAGAACCTCCGGCATCTCAGATGAAATAAAGATGACGCCCTTCCCGTCCGCGGCCAGCTGTGCGATCAACCTGTATATCTCTGTTTTTGCGCCGACGTCAATGCCCCTGGTCGGCTCGTCAAATATAATGATATCCGGTGCGACCATCAGCCATTTCGCAAGGATTACCTTCTGCTGATTGCCGCCGCTCAGATTGCCGACCAAATGCTCCGCCGACGGCGTCTTGATCATGAGCCTTTTGATGAAAGCGGCGGTTTCCTCCGCTGCTTTCGCCCGGTTGATCAGCCCCACAGCGTTGGCGATGCGGTCCAGCGATGAGATCACCGCATTGTCCTGTACGCTCATCTGCATTACAAGTCCATTGCCCTTGCGGTCCTCGGTTACATAGCCGATGCCGTTGGCAATCATCTTCCGGGGAACCGGATTGGTCACTTCCTTTCCGCCCACCTTGATGCTGCCGCCTGTCGGCCTTGTCACACCGAATACAGCGTTCATGACCTCGGTGCGTCCGGCGCCCATCAATCCCGCGAAGCCAAGAATCTCCCCTTTGCGCAGCGTGAAAGAGATATCCTCAAATACCCCTTGCTGGCAAAGATTTTGAACCTCCAGGCACACCTCGCCGGGATTGCGTTCCCGCCGCGGATAGATTTCATTGAGATCCCGGTCCACCATCAGCCTGATCAGCTGTTCCTCGTTGATCGCGTCCGCGTCATAGGTGCCGATGTAATGGCCGTCGCGAAACACCGTGATCTCGTCGGCAATAGCAAACACCTCATCCATCTTGTGGGTGATGTAGACGATGCACCGGCCCTCGTCTTTCAACTGCCGGATAATGCGGAACAGGTTTTCGACCTCGCGGTTCGTGATGGTGGCCGACGGCTCGTCCATGATAATAATCTCGGAATCGTAGGACAGCGCTTTCGCGATTTCCACCATCTGCATCTGGGAAACCGACAACTCCCGCATTTGCTTTGCGGGATCAAGCTCCACGCCGATGCGTCGTAGCAGCTCCTTTGCGCTTTCGGCCATCGCCGTGTAATTGATGCGCCCGGTCTTTCCGTATGTAGGCTCCTTGCCGAGAAACAGGTTTTCCATAATGCTCATATCCAGCACCGGAGAGAGCTCCTGGTGGATCATCGCGATGCCCTTTCCCAGCGCCTGCTTGGGTGTTTCGAACACCACCGGTTCCTCGTGAAGCAGTACCTCGCCCTCATCCGCTTTCTGCAGGCCGGCGATGATTTTCATCAGTGTTGACTTCCCCGCACCATTCTCCCCCATCAGCGCGTGTACTTTGCCGGGAATTAACCGGAAATTGACATTTTTCAACGCGACGACACCTGGAAACTGTTTTGTGATCCCTTTCATTTCCAATGTAGGGAAATCCATGTTCTGCACAGTCAAGCCCCCTTATTCTATTTCCGCAAAATTAAATTTGATCGTTTTTGATCGTCTATATGCATTTTGCATAATAAACGACTATCACTTTTGTTGATTTCATATAATATTGCTTTCTCTATATACAATTATACACATTCAATCGTATTTGTAAAGAGTAAATTGATTGCTTTTGACTGCTAATTATTTAACAATCAAAATCGATCAATAATATAAACAAAAACAAGCATGGCGTTCTGTGCAAATTGCCGCCATACTTGTTTTTTATGGGATACTACAGCAATCAGAAAAGGAATAAGGCGAATTGCTTGCATTGCGCAATTGGTTGTTTGCATGCCGATTCGCGGCATGGCGGGGTTCCCCGCGCTTTCCATTTTAAAGTGGAACGTGATCAGCTGCTCAGGCATTTGACCAGCTGCTTGATGGTCAACGCTTCGCCAGTGAGCTCGTGGGCCATCACACCGCCCCGCATCACATATACCCTGTCGCACATCCCGGCCAGCTCTCCGATATCGCTGGACATGATCAGAAATGATATGCCTCCCCCGGCCAACTCGGAGAGAATGTTGTAGACATCCACGCGGGACGCGATATCCAGCGCGATGGTGGGTTCGTCCAGAATCATGATACGCGTGTTGCTAAACAACCATTTCGACAGCAAAACCTTTTGCTGCTCGCCCCGGCTGAGCTCGCGAACAGGCCGCAGCCATTTATAGCCCTCGATACCCAGCCGCTCCAGATAATAGGCGGCGCTGCTGCGTTCCAGCTTCAAATCCAACAGGGCAACGTGGGAGACCCCATCCACATTTGCCAGCGTTATATTTTCCACACAGTTCAGATGCGGCACCAGCCCGGCCGAGGTCAATTCCTCCATAAAGCCGATCCGGTGCCGTTTTGCTTCTGCCGCGCTGCGAATGCGCACAGCCTTGCCGGAGAGCACAACACGCCCTTTGCAGGTGCGGTCAAGCCCAAACAGGCTCCGTGCCAGAGAGGTTCTTCCGGAGCCCGCCGTGCCCAGCACTCCCACAATCTCCCCTTTGCGCAGCGACAGGTTTACACCGCGCAATGCGCTGGCGTTGTACAGCTCCTCCACCCGCAGCACTTCGCCGCCCGGCCGGGACGGCAGTTTTGGAAACGCGTTTTTCTCGATCTCAATGCTGATTTTTTGGCAAATATCCTCAAAGAACGCCCTTGAATTCCGCTGGGACCAGACCGCCGCGCCCCCTGAGATCATCGTAATTTGATCTGCAATTTCAAATACCTTTTTCAGGTCCTGCGTTACCAGAAAAATGCTGACTCCCTGGTTTTTCAGCGCGATTAATTCTTTGTAAAAGCTTTCAAGCTCATACTCTGTCAGTCCCAGCGCAACCTCATCCAGAATCAATATCTTGGATTTGTGGCACAAAATACTGGCCAGCATGACAAGCTTTCGCTCCGCGGTTCCCAGGGAGCCAAGGCGCTGCCCTAGGGGAACTTGGAAGCGCAGCAGCTGCAATGCTGCATCAGCCCGTTCTTTTGCTGTTTGGTGGTCCAAAATATGTGACACCGGATGCCGGGGGTAGTCCTCCAAAAACATGTTTTCCAACACCGTCATATCGGGAACGCAAACGGAATCCGGTGCTATATATGTAATGCCATGCCGCACGGCCTGATATTGATTGTATGGGGGAAGCAGAACGCCGTCAAGAAAAACCTCTCCCTTGTCACAAGAAACAAACCCGGCCAGTATTCGCATAAGTGTCGACTTTCCAACGCCATTATCCCCAATAATAGCATGAATCTCTCCCCGGTAAAGGCCAATGCTGATCTGCCGCAGTACAGGAATCCCATGAAAGCTTTTGCTGATGTTTTTTAGAAAGCATACCTGCTCCTGCATCTCTCACACCTCCTCCATGCGTACTACAGGTCAAAACCGAGGTGGATCGGAATGTTGTGATCATAGCAATAGCGTTTGAATTCCTCATTCACGGACCCGGTTGTAACATAGCGCTGCACAGCCTTGGCCGGTACAAGCCGCACCAGCCCCCGCTTTCCAAAGGCGCCGGGCATCGCCATAATCACAGTTTCCGATGCAATTTCCATAAGCTTTTTCCAGATCAGCGCGTATTCAAAGTTCTGAATTGTAAGACCCGCCTCGGTATTAACGCCGTCCACGCTTAAAAACGCCTTGCTCACACTGAATTCCTCCAGCATGCGAATGGCGGGTTCCCCCGATGTAAAAACCGCGTCGTCATTTTTGTGTACGAGCCCCCCCACCATAATAACTCCGGTTTGTCCGTACCCCAACAGCTCCGTCATGATCATTGCGTCGTTGGTGACAATGGTACAATGTGAGTCGTTGCCCAGGTTGCGGGCCAGCGCAAGGCCGAGGAGCCCGGAACCAATGGCGATCACCTCGCCTGGCTCAATAACGCGGGATGCAGTTTTGCCAATGGATTCCACCTCGCTGTCCCGCGGGTAATCCTTTTGTGCGATCACCTGCAACACGGGGCTGTTATTTTCAGCGAGAATCGCGCCGCCGTGTGTGCGGCACAGCAGCCCCGCCCGCTCAAGCTTTTCCAAATCGCGGCGGATCGTGGCCTCCGATGCGGAGAGAACGGATGTGAGTGAACTAACATCCACCTGTTGATACTCTTCTAGCATGTGCATTATCTTCTGCTGCCTTTGCTCAGCGAACATCTACATCACCCCACATCCTCAATAAACGATCACAAACAATCAAATTTATTATATCAAACGCGCAGCACAATTACAAGTGACATTCTAACCCGCCGGCAAACGTAAAGATGAAGTGTTTCAAGCCTTTCAAAACTGCTTGCGCCATTCCCGATCACGATATGATTGGGGCATGAGAACACAACCGCGTATGTGCTATGCCATTTCGCGGTACAGCTTTACGATATTGTTTGTGAATCTCGCTGTCATTCCCCAGATCAAACGATTATGGTACCGGTAATACAGCACCGAATACCGCGATTTCCCCCAGGGATAGCTCTCAACACCCAAAAACTCGTACTGCGCGGCGGGGTCCTCCGGCGTCACCGCAACCTGGTTGTAAAAAACAGTCGGCTCGTTGTGCAGGAAGAAGTCGAACGGAACTGTGAACACCTCCTGCACCTCCGCCTCGTGAAAGGTATACCGGTAGCCGGTAAGATCGGCGAGGAAAGGGTAGATCACGGAGCAAAAGGGGGAAATCAAAACATCCAGGGGCGCTGTCACCGAGATGCTTTCCCTTGGGATCAGCAGCTCCTCGGTCGTTTCGCGCAACGCCGCTTCAAGCGGCGTTTCCCCGTCTTCAATATATCCGCCGGGAAAGCAGATCTCACCCGGCTGTCTGTTCAGTTTTTTCGAGCGCACCTGGAACAGAAACTCCTTTGTATCGGGCAGGAATGGAACAATAACGGCATATTTCTTGTATTTTTCACAATCGGCGAAACCGGCCTCGCGGCCAACAAAGCGTTGAAACAGAGGAACACCTTCTTAAGTATAATTGTTCTATGGCTTCTTTTTTCTTCTGTAACGCTCTTCCTCGCTGAAGACGCAGCCACAGTATTTCTGCATGTGCAGCCCCATATCCCGGGCCGCTTGCTGTCCATCCCGGAAGCGGGAGCGAAAATCCCGATGCAAAAATGCCACCCCGTGTTTTTTCGCCGCGTTGTCCGCGATTTCACAGATCATATCGTGGTCCTGGTAGGGGCTGATCAGCAATGTGGTGGAGAAGCTTTCGTATCCTTGCTCCGCCGCAAAACGCGCGGTGTGTGCAAGGCGGGTGCGGTAACAATATCCGCACCGGTCGTTGTATGGGGGGCGGAGCTCCGCCACAAAGCCCCGCAGGCCGTATTCGCCCTCCAAAATCAGCTGCGCATCCGCGGACCTTGCGTATTCGACCAGTGCGTTTTTTCTGCCGCGATACTCCATAAAGGGGTGGATGTTGGGATTGTACCAAAACAAAACCGGTTCAATATCCTCCTCCCGCAAGGTCTCGATGCACTTGATGGAGCACGGCGCGCAACAGGTGTGAAGCAGTGTTTTCATGTAAGCTCCTCCTTGAAATACGGCCGGCAAAGAGCCCTGAAACCGGCTGTAGCGAACCTGTTTCAGGGCGTTAACCAATTTATTCGTATTATACCGCTGTGACCGGCGCCTTGTCAACGCCGGTCACAGCGCGCGGCGATGTTCGTAGCGCGGCATCATATTTGTGTGTGCAAAATTGATGCATCAGAATAAGTTCCCGCATAAATAAAAAAACAAAGTAAATTGAGAAAAATGTGAAAGATAATGGCCTTGCTCTTGTAGTTAACACAAAGATATAATAGAATCATAACAGATAAATAGGGTCTGCTGAAAGCTTCAAGAATGGCATAACGACTGGAAAAACGTGCGGAAAAGTGGTATTATAAGGAGGAGGGATGATCGAATGCGGGAAAAAGGGGTACGTAAGATGTACAAAACGCAGTGCAGTGGTCAACAGCGAATAGAAGAATTCCGGAAGCCGTTTGCAGGAAAACTGTGCGGGAATAATCGTTGGGTGCGTCTTGCGCA
>Ga0153950_1000046_pt1 | contig 51779 bp, 48 predicted proteins | sample TSNJ034MetaG_FD_104737 | JGI IMG/M metagenome (GOLD analysis project Ga0153950, IMG submission 104737) | Attine ant fungus gardens microbial communities from New Jersey, USA - TSNJ034 MetaG | ecosystem: Host-associated > Fungi > Mycelium > Unclassified | place: USA: New Jersey, Wharton State...
GCGCGGGCCATGGCCACGTAGTCACTGTTGCGGTCGTCCGGGGCCAGCACGAGCATCCGCATGCCGTTCTGCCGGGCCACGAACTCCAGCTCGTGCGAGCGGTACGCCGGGTTGACGTTGACCAGGATCGCCCCGATTTTCGCCGTCGCGTACTGGAGGACGGTCCATTCGGCGCAATTGGCGCTCCAGATGCCCACCCTCTCCCCCGGCCCGATGCCCACGGCGAGGAGCGCACGCGCCAGGAGGTCGACGTCGTCGTTCAGTTCGCGGTAGCTCCAGCGGCGCGCCGGCCGGCCCGGGAGCCCCGCCTCGATGAGGGCCTCCCGCTCGGGGAAGCGCTGGACCATGGCTTCGAAATCGGCGCCGATGGTCCGGTTCAGCAGAGGGACGCTGGTGTCCCCGGCGGTGTAGGAATCCATGTGAGGCAGGTTACTGGTTGGTACGTGTCAGGGACCAGCCTTCCTGGCCGTCACGGTCGGGCTTTTCCAGCCGGGCGGCCAGGCCGCCGCCGATGGCGCCGAAGAGATGACCCTGCCAGGAGATGCCGAACTGCCCCGGCAGCACGCCCCAGAGGATGGCCCCGTAGGCGAGGAGGATCACCACCCCCACCCCGATCTGGAGGAGGCTCCGGCTGAACACCCCACGCAGGACCAGGTACACGATCCATCCGAAGACCAGCCCGGACGCCCCGATGTGCACCGATCCCGGGCCTCCCGTGAGCCAGGTGCCGAGGCCTCCCACCAGCCAGACCACCGCGGTGACACGGAGCCAGGTCCCCACCCCGGACAGCAGGATCACGAAGCCGAGCACCAGCAGCGGCCCGGTGTTGGCGATCAGGTGGCCCCAGCCGAGGTGCAGCAGTGGAGCGAACAGGATTCCGCTCAGGCCGCCGAGGTCCCATGGCCGGACACCGAAGGCATCCAGGCGGTGCCCCATCAACGTGTCCACCAGTTCGATGACCCACAGCAGCAGGACGAATCCGCCGATAGTCGTGGCGGCAGTGGCGAAGCGGCTCCGGGTGGGCCGTTCCTGTTCAGGGTTGAGGCTCATCGGCCCAGTCTAGAAGGCCCCTCGGCGGGGGCCGGGTACGACGACGGCCCGGCGGGCACCGCTGGGGCGCTCGCCGGGCCGTCGGTCCGGGTGAGTGGGGGTCAGTCCTCTTCGGTCTCGCCGGCTTCCGCCTGGGCCTTGGCCACCTGGGCGTGCACTTCGGTCATGTCCAGGCCCTTGACGGCCTCCAGCAGCTGCTCAAGCTGCGGGGCGGACATGGCGCCGGGCTGGGAGAAGACCAGGACCTGTTCCCGGAACGCCATGAGCGTGGGGATGGAGGTGATGCCCGCTTCGGCGGAGAGCTGCTGCTCCGCTTCGGTGTCCACCTTGGCGAAGAGCACATCGGGGTGCTTCTCCGAGACCGCGGCGTAGTTGGGTGCGAACATGCGGCAGGGCCTGCACCAATCGGCCCAGAAATCCACCAGGACGATGTCATTGCCCTGGATGGTCTCTGCGAACTGTTCCCCGGTGATGTCTACGGTAGCCATGTCTCCACGGTAGCCACCCCGCCTGCGGGGGGCCACTGCTGCGGGGCTCTTTCCGCTGAGGGCGTGACGGCGCCGGGCCGCCGGCTGGCATGGCGGCAGGGGCGGGCGCGGGCGTCGGAGGCTGGCGCGCGGTTCGGCGCTGAGGCGGCGTCCGCGAGCACGTCCAGCGCCTGGCGATCCGCCGTCTTCCGTAGGATGGCGTTCTGAACAGGAGGAACGATGTTGCGGGGGATCGTGGCGCGCTTGCGCTCTCAGGCCGGGTTTCTGGCGTGTCTGGCGCCCCTGGGAATCGGGGTCCTGCTCAATGGGGTGCTGCGCCCTTGGTGGGCCGCGGAGCTGGGCGGGCGTCGCCGGACGTGGAGTTCCACCCGGGGCAACAACAACTGGTACGAGTTCCCGTCCGAGGTGCGCGAGCAGCATCCCCTCCTGACCGGGTTCCTCTCTCTCCAGGACGGGCAGGTGGCGCTGGCGGCGTTAGTCCTGGTGGTGTTTCTCTTCGCCGCCCGGGCCGTGGTCCGGCGCATGCGCTCGCGTGCGGAGAAGATCCGGACGGGCAGGGCCTGAGCCACAGGAACCTGAGCAGCGCAGCCTGGCGACGGGCGCTCGGGCTGCTCCGGTTCCGGCCGTCCCGGCGCCGGCTTCGCCATGATCGCACCGGTGTCGGCTCTTCCCCTTCATTGAACGAGTGTTTAGTATCTTAAACATGCGTTCAACCCAGTCGGATGACCTCAGCACCAAAGCCCGGATCCGGGATGCGGCCATCCTCCTCTACGCCCGCGACGGCTTCGCCAGGACCAGCCTGCGCGCCATTGCCGCAGAAGCGGGAGTCAGCCCCGGCCTCCTCATCCACCACTTCGGCTCGGCAGCGGGGCTCCGCGAGGCCTGCGACACCCATATCCTCGGGCTTTCCTTCCAACGTGCCGCCACCGAGGTCCAGCCGGAGGGGGTGCGGAACCTGATGGAGGACTTTGCCGCCGACCCCACCCGTTACACCCAGGAGATGGACTACATCCGTCATGCCCTCCTGGAGGGCTCGGCGACCAGCGCGGCCCTGTTCCAGCACCTGGTGGATCTGAGCGAAGAGGTGATCCACACGGGCATCGAGGCCGGGACCGTGCACCGGTTCAGTGATGTCCGCGGTGTCGCCGTCCTCATCACCCTGACCAGTCTGGGCACCCTCGCCTTCGGGCCTTTCGCGGCACAGGCACTGGGGATGGAGAACGGCTGGCAGAACATCCTCCAGCGGGTCGGCGGCCCGGGGCTGGAGCTCTACACCCACGGTTTCTACACCTCGGACGCCTCCCTCACGGCGTTCCGCGAAGCCGGCGCAGCACAGCAAACACCCTCATCAGAGTCACAGAATGGAACCCAGGAGGCCCCCGATGGCACCCACCATCAGCGTTGATTCACTGCATAAGTCCTTCGCCCGCCATGAGGTGCTTCACGGGCTCAGCTTCGAGGTCCAGCCGGGAACCGTACTGGGCCTGATCGGCCCCAACGGGGCGGGCAAGACCACCACCATCCGCTGCCTGCTGGACATCATCCGGCCCAGCAGCGGCGCCCTGAGTGTGCTCGGTGAGGATCCGCGGCGAGCGGGCCCGGGGCTCCGCCGTCGTATCGGCTACCTGCCCGGCGAGCTGATCCTGGAGTCACGGGTCACCGGCCGACGGCTGCTCGATCACTTCGCGCGGCTGAGCGGCCCTGTGCGCCCCGGCCGGATCGCAGAGCTGGCGGACCGGCTCGCCGTGCCCTTGGACAAGCAGGTGCGGGAGCTCTCCAAGGGCAACAAACAGAAGCTGGGCCTCATCCAGGCGTTCATGCATGATCCCGAGGTGCTCATCCTGGACGAACCCACCAGCGGCCTGGACCCCTTGCTCCAGCAGGAATTCCTGTCCATGGTCGCGGAGGTGAAGACCGATGGCCGGTCGATCCTGCTCAGCTCTCACGTCCTGAGCGAATTGCAGCAGAGTGCCGACCGTGTGGCGATCCTCCGGGAAGGCAGCATCGTGGCCAACGCGAGCGTGGAGGAACTGCGCGCCACCGCGGTGCGGAGGCTGCGGATCCGGTTGGAGGACGACGGCGGAGCCCCCGACACTCCGGCGCTCGCCTCGGCGGCCGGGCAGCTGGAGCGCGTCCCCGGCGTGGACGGGATCCGCGTCCTGGCGGACGGCAGGCTGGAAGCGAGTGTGCATGACGGCGTCCGGCCGCTGCTTCAGACCCTGGCCGGGCTGCCCGTCACGGACGTGGTCCTGGAGGAACCCGATCTTGAGGAAGCCGTGCTGACGCTCTACGGACCTCCACCCGGCGGCGGGTCCGGCCACCCACCGGGGCGCCCCGGCAATTCCGGGCAGCCGGGACACCGCCATGGCCGGCACGGCCGGAAGGAGGCCTGAGATGTTCGCGATCTTCACCCGCGGCGTGGTGGACAGCTGGCGCGCCACGCTCGCCTGGGCCGTGGGCCTGGTGGCCGCAGCGGCCTTGTATCTGCCGATCTTCCCGTCCATCGCGGGAACGGGCCAGATGCAGCAGCTCCTCAATTCCATGCCTCCCGAGCTGACCAAGGCGCTCAACTACGACCAGATCGGAACGGGCCCGGGCTACACGCAGTCCACGCTCTACGGCCTGCTCGGTTTCCTCCTGCTCAGCATGGCGGCCATCGCCTGGGGAGCCTCCGCCGTGGGTGGCGATGAGGAGTCCGGGCTTCTGGAACTGACCCTGGCACATGGCGTGACGCGGGTCAGCGTGGTCATCGGACGGGCCCTGGCGATCCTGGCCCGGCTCCTGTTCCTGGTGCTGGTGATGTTCTGTGCCGTCGCGGTGCTGAACGGCCCGTCTCAACTGGGTCTGGATCTGGGAAAGGTGGCCGGGGGTTCCTTCGGGTTCGCCGGGCTGATCGCCCTCAGTGCGGCTGCGGCACTTCTGGGAGGCGCTCTGCGCGGGCGTAAGGTGCACGGCCTCATCCTGGGCGCCGCCGTGGCGGTGCTGGGCTATGTGTTCAACGCCGTGGGGCGGCAGAGCGAATCGGTGGAATGGCTCCTCAAGCTCTCCCCGTATCACTGGCTCTTGGGTTCGGATCCGTTCTCCCACGGTGTCGACTGGGGAGTCTGCGCCGGTCTGTGGATCGGGACGCTGGCACTCATGACGCTGGCCGCCGTGGTCCTGCGGGCGCGCGACGTCGGCAGGTGAGTGACGCGCCGCTCCGGTGCTTCCGGGGCGGCGGGTCGCGGGGCCCGGGCCTTCAGGGCCGGGCCCGGCTCAACCTCCCGCTGCGGCGCGCCTCACCACTCGTGCGGAGCGGGTGTGCGCGATCCCGGCAGGGCCACCTGTGAGCGCCACTGATGAATCCACTCCGGCAGCACCAGATCCTCCGGCAGGGGACCCACCTCAGCGATGATGTCCTCATTGCTCACCGGGCGCCCCCGGTGTACCAGACGCGTAGCCATATAGGCACGGGCGCAGATCTCACCGTTCGCCACCATGCGCTGCTCGAAGTAGATGGCCTTGGCGTCCAAGCCGATGATGCGGGATTCGATGGTGTAGCTCTGCCACAGCTTGAGCGACTTGCGGTAGCTGATGGTCTGGGCCGAGACGACGGGGCTCCAGCCCCTCTTGCGCATCCGGTCCCAGACTCCGGCACGGACCATGAGATCGAATCGGCCCAGGTCCATGAGGGAGAAGTACATGCCGTTGTTGATATGGACGGCGATGTCCACATCGGTGGGCAAGGCGCGCATCGGCAGGCTGGAGACATCCCAGATGCTCAACGGCGAACGGCGGCGAGAGGCGAACAGCAGCCAGAGGGTCCGGAAGATGAGGTGCATCCCCTCATGTTACTTATCAGTAACTTAGTGTGGAAGCCCCCTGAGGCGACAGGCTCAGCACACCCGTGTGGCCGTCGTGCTCAATGAATCGCCGTGAGGTGTAGCCCGTGGCCTCAGCATGCGCGGCAGCCGCCGTGAGCTGCCCCCGGTTCATCTCCAGGAGGACCCGCCCCGAGGGGCTCAACCAGGGCATCGTTTCTCCCATCAGATCCCGGATGAAATCGAGCCCGTCCTTTCCGGCGTAGACGGCTGCGCCGGGTTCATGGTCGCGGGATTCGCGGGACATGAACGCGGCCTCCTCCTCCGGTACATACGGTGGGACGGCCACCAGCACATCGATGCTCCCGAGGAGTCCCGGCGGCAGTGCGGACAGACCCTTGCCGTGGAAGAGCCCCGCGTCCGCGCCGAGATTCTCCCTTGCGTGACCCAGCGCGGCGGCATCGATGTCCGAGGCGTGCACCGTCACCCCCGGCAGATGATGCCTCACCCAGGCCGCCACGGGTGCCACCCCGGCGAAGGCCTCCAGCACCGTGGGACTCTGACACTCCCGCGCGGCTTTGAGTGCCAGACCCGCCAGGAAAAGCGTCCTCTGCCGGGGGATGAACACGCCGGGCCCCAAGGACAGACGCAGCCCCCCGAAGTCCACCCAGCCCACCAGCTGTTCGAGGGGTTCACCCCTCTCCCGCCGTTCGCAGAGCTGCCGAAGGTGGACGGGGTTCAGGGCGCTCTCCTCCAGGATCCCGGCCTCTTCCTCGGCGAAGACGCAACCGGCAGCGCGGAGCCGGAGAACCAGGGATTCGGTGTCCAGGGACTGGATGTTCATGACTTTCATGCTCAGGGATCATTCATCACGGCACAAGGCAACCGCCCCCGCATGTGGACAAGAGGCCATGGAAGTCCCGGGCAACTCACGGCGGATGTTCACCCGCCATTCATTCAACTCTTGGAAAATGAGGTCAACACGATGAGAACAAGCAGCAAAGGAGACTGCCGTGAGTGCACTGGGCACCGCTGAACTGAACCATGTCTGGCCCGAAATCCCCTCCGGTCAGGCCATCGCCCTCTCGGACGGGCGCGGAGATCGCATCGTCGGTCACGTGGACGGCATGACGCACGACCGCACCACCCTCTGGATCCAGCTCGACGGCGGTCTCGGCCGCCGCCTGGTTCACCACCTGGACGGCTACGCACTGGAGGGCTGAGCTTTTCTCCCAGCATCGCGGAGCCCAAGGACCACGTTGCTGTGAGCTGCGGATAGGATTTCTGCCGTCACTCACTGCATCATCACCTTGGGGGTACCGTCATGCGTGGATCCGCTTCCGCGTTCCTCACCGGCATCATTCTGATCTTCATCGGAGCAATCGGCTCCGGTGTGATTTCTTTCCTGGCCTCCACCGGGCGGATGGGTTCCAACCCATTCAACGCCCTCGGGATGGCGACCATTCTGCTGATCGTCGCTGCGGCGGCCTCCCTCCTCGGTTCCATGATGGTCCTGGTGGGTATTTACCGTGGGCTCAAATCCATCGACGATCTCCACAAGGATCGCTTCGGTCGCTCCTGAGCGGTCCGTCCCAGGCACAGGCCCCGGTAGCGAGCCACCGACCCAGGAAACACGAAAGGCCCGGAACCGTGTGGTTCCGGGCCTTTCCGTGGTGGCAGATGAGGGATTCGAACCCCCGTAGGCAGTGCCAGCTGATTTACAGTCAGCCCCCTTTGGCCGCTCGGGTAATCTGCCGAGCTTCACATAGAAGCACTTCCCGCGTCGTTTCCGGCGAGTGGAAGCAAGATAACTTTACAGAAGATTCTCCGCAGAATCGAATCGGGCCTCGCCGGGCCCTTCGGGCAAGGGATCAGACCTCGTTGCCGGTCCCGCCAGAACCCAGGATCGTGCGGCTCATGCGCTCTTCGAAACGGGCCGCCTGCTCCGGAGTGAGCTGCTTGAGCTGCACGGCCCGCTGGAGGTCCTCATGGATGCCGTTCACACGGGCCTGAGGGGCCGCCTGCGGGGCGAACGCCACAGACGCTGCGACCACGGCCGCCGTCGCCAGCGCCGCCGAGGCACCCTTGATCGCATTGGCCGCCCGGCTGCCCGCCTTGCCTGCCGAGTCCGAGACCGCGTACTTCTTGCGTTCCGCCGTCATGACTTCTCCTGCCTTCACTGAGTCCTGGATCCCCCTCAAGGAGTTCCTACTGAGGCAACTCTCCACGGCCTGCTTGAGTTCCGCCCAGAGATCAGCTGAGAGTGAACTGTGAGACCTGGACGGGCCGCCCCGAGCGCCGCGCGGGCCGAGGCCTTAAACTTGGGGGAAGAAATCCAACCACCGCCTAAGGAGAATCATGGCCGGCGAGTCCACGTTCGACGTTGTCAGCAAGGTAGACAAGCAAGAGGTTGCCAACGCCCTCAACCAGTCCCAGAAGGAGATCGCCCAGCGCTACGACTTCAAGGGCGTCGGCGCCGAGATCGACTTCAGCGGCGAGAAGATCCTCATGAAGGCCAACTCGGAGGACCGTGTCAAGGCCGTCCTGGACGTCTTCGAGTCCAAGCTCATCAAGCGCGGCATCTCCCTGAAGTCCCTCGACGCGGGCGAGCCCTTCCCCTCCGGCAAGGAGTACCGCATCGAGGCCTCCATCAAGGAGGGCATCGAGCAGGACATCGCCAAGAAGATCAACAAGCTCATCCGCGACGAGGCCCCCAAGTCCGTCAAGTCCCAGATCCAGGGCGACGAGCTGCGCGTGACCTCCAAGTCCCGTGATGACCTGCAGGCCACCATGGCCCTGCTGAAGAACTTCGAGGAAGTCGACCTCCAGTTCGTGAACTTCCGCAGCTAGCCCGACCGGCGCACTCGCGCCGCACCTCAGCCGGACGACGACGGCGGGCGCCTCCCCACGCGGGAGGCACCCGCCGTCGTCGTTTCCGGAGCCGTCCCCGGAAAGCCGCCGAAACCAGGCCAAGCTCACCTGACTTCAATAGCCAACATAAAGTTTGCATAATTCAGCCGAGAGAGTAATGTTCTGCTCGGCGCACCCCTCCCAGGACCCGCGCTGCTCCCCATACACAGCAAGGAATCCAGCATGCTCGGGAACTTCCTGATCGGTCTGCGCGAAGGCCTCGAAGCGACCCTCGTGGTCGTGATCCTCATGGCCTACCTGGTCAAGACCGGACGGTCCCGCCTCCTGCCCAAGCTCTGGATCGGGATCGGCGCCGCCGTCTCCGTCTCCATCGCCTTCGGCGCCCTCCTGACCTTCGGCCCGCGTGGCCTGACGTTCGAGGCGCAGGAAGCCATCGGCGGGTCCCTCTCGATCATCGCTGTCGGCATGGTCACCTGGATGGTCTTCTGGATGGCCCGCACCGCACGGACACTCGGCACCGAACTGCACGGCAAGATCGACGCCGCGGCCACGGGCGCCGCCTGGGGCATCATCCTGGTAGGCGCCCTCTCCGTGGGCCGCGAAGGCCTGGAGACCGCGCTCTTCCTCTGGGCGGCTGCCCAGGCCACCGGCGAAAGCACCGTCCCCCTGCTGGGCGCAGTCCTGGGACTGGCCGTCGCCGTGCTGCTCGGCTACCTCCTGCACCGCGGGGTCCTCAGGATCAACCTGGGCAAGTTCTTCACCATCACGGGCATCTTCCTGATCCTGGTGGCCGGCGGCGTGCTCTCCTACGGCATCCACGACCTCCAGGAGGCCGGAATCGTCCCCGGGCTGCACTCCCTGGCCTTCGACGTCTCCGGCGCCATCCCGCCGGACTCCTGGTACGGCACCCTGCTGAAGGGCACCTTCAACTTCTCCCCGGCCACCACGTGGCTGGAGGCCATCGCCTGGTGGGCCTACGTGACCCCCACCCTGTACTTCTACCTGCGCAACTACCGCCGCGCCCAGGCCGCCCGCAAGGCCGCTCCCCCGCGGTCCGCAGCGCAGAACACGCCCTCGGACGCGAGGCCGGGCGTCTCCCGCACGGTCGCACCGACCTCGTAATCCCCCTTCAGTCAAGAACTCTCCAAGGACAGTCATGCCCACTCCCGCACGCCGCACCCTCAGCTCCCTCGCGGCTCTCGCCGTCCTCGCACCCCTGGCGCTGACCGCCTGCACGGACAACGCCAAGCCCAGCGGCGGCGCCAGCGACGGCCCCATCGCTGTGAGCAGCACGGACAAGGAGTGCAAGCTCAGCGCGGCCACGGCCAAGAGCGGCCACCTGACCTTCGAAGTGAAGAACGACGGCCAGCAGGTCACCGAGTTCTACCTCCTGGCTGAGGACGGCCTGCGGATCGTTGGCGAGGTCGAGAACATCGGCCCGGGCCTGTCCCGCAAGCTCGTGGTGACCGCCCCGGAAGGCAAGTACTTCACGGCCTGCAAGCCCGGCATGCAGGGTGAAGGCATCCGTGCGGCCTTCACCGTGGAGGCCTCCGGCACCACGGCCTCCGTCGATTCGGACACCAAGGCCCTCCTGGAGACCGCCACCACCCAGTACGTGGCCTACGTCAAAGACCAGACCGAACAGCTGCTGACCGGCACCAAGGAATTCGCTTCCGCGTATGAATCCGGAGATGCGGAGAAGGCCAGGAGCCTCTATGCCTCGGTGCGCATGCACTGGGAACGCATCGAGCCCGTGGCTGAATCCTTCGGTGATCTGGACCCCAGCCTGGACCTCCGTGAGGCGGATCTGGAGAAGGGCCAGGAGTGGACCGGCTGGCACAAGGCGGAGAAGGACCTGTTCCCGCCGAAGGGCTACACCCCGCTGACCGCGGCCGAACGCCAGAAGCTGTCCAAGAAGCTCGTCGCGGACACCCAGACGCTCTTCGACCGGACCCGCACTCTGACCCTGACCCCGGACAAGCTGGGCAACGGCGCCAAGGAGCTCCTGGACGAGGTGGCCACCGGCAAGGTCACCGGCGAGGAGGAGACCTGGTCCCACACCGATCTCTGGGACTTCCAGGCCAATGTGGACGGCGCCCGGATCGCCTACCAGAACCTCCGTCCCGTGGTGCAGCTGAAGAAGCCCGAGCTGGCCAAGACTCTCGATGAGCGCTTCAAGTCCCTGCAGGCCGAACTGGACAAGCTCAAGGTGGGCGACGGCTTCAAGTACTACAACGAGCTCAGCCAGGACCAGATCAAGCAGCTCGCCGGCCTGGTGGACGCCCTCGGTGAGCCCCTGGGTCAGCTGACCGCCACGGTGGTCCTCTGACCATGCCCGAGCAGGACCCCACACCGGCCACGCCCGCCGCTTCCCAGGAAGCGGCGGGCGTTCCGTCGTCCTCCGGCGGCCCGAAGGTCACCCGGCGCGGCCTTCTCACCACCGCATCCCTGGTGGGCGCGGGAGCCATCGGCGCGGCCGCGAGCTACGCCGTGACCCGGCCCGCCGGTGCGGATGCGCAGCCCTCCGCCAGCTCCGTGGTCCCCTTCCACGGTGAACATCAGGCAGGCATCGTCACACCCGTCCAGGACCGCCTGCACATCGCCTCTTTCGACGTCACCGCTACCAGCCGCGAGGACGTCATCGGGCTGCTCAAGGACTGGACTGCGGCCGCAGAGGCGATGTCCGCCGGGCGGGAGGCCGGCGAGGGCGGTGCCGTGGGCGGCGACTATGAGGCTCCCCCCTCGGACACCGGCGAGGCCATGGGCCTTTCCGCCTCGAACCTGACCCTCACTTTCGGCTTCGGCCGTTCCTTCTTCCTGAACGACGACGGCGCTCCCCGCTTCGGTCTGTCCGGCCGTCTCCCGGAGGCGCTCATCGACCTGCCGCACTTCCCTGGCGATCAACTGGAGCCTCAGCGCACCGGCGGCGATCTGGTCATCCAGGCCTGCGCCGACGATCCTCAGGTGGCGGTCCACGCCATCCGGAACCTCTCCCGCATCGCCTTCGGCCGGGCCCGGCTGCGCTGGTCCCAGCTGGGCTTCGGCCGGACATCCTCCACCTCCACCAGCCAGCAGACACCCCGCAACCTCTTCGGCTTCAAGGACGGCACCGCCAACCTCAAGGCCGAGGAACCGGATCAGCTGGCCGAGCACGTCTGGGTGGCACCCGGCGGCAAGCCCGGCGAACAGTGGATGGCCGGCGGGAGCTACCTGGTGGCCCGCCGCATCCGCATGCACATCGAGGTGTGGGACCGGACCTCCCTGGCCGAACAGGAGGCGGTGATCGGCCGGACCAAATCCACCGGGGCACCACTCTCTGGCGGGCAGGAGTTCACGGAGCCCAACTTCGAGTCCAAAGGCCGCGGCGATGCGCCGCTGATCGCCATGGACTCCCATGTCCGTCTGGCGCATGCCACCACCAACAAGGGTGTGAAGATGCTGCGCCGCGGCTTCAACTTCACCGATGGCAACGACGCGCTGGGGCGTCTGGACGCGGGCCTGTTCTTCATCGCCTTCGTGCAGGATCCCCGGACCCAGTTCGTGCCGATGCAGAATCAGCTGGCCCGCAGCGACCGGCTGAGCGTCGAATACCTCAAGCACACCGGGTCCGGCCTGTTCGCGGTGCCGCCCGGGATCAAGCCCGGCGAGTACGTGGGCCAGGGGCTGTTCTCCTGATCCCCGGGCAGCGTGGCCCTGCCGCGCACCTCACGCGTGAAGCCAGTTGAGCACAGTCCCAGAGCCTGGGACTGTGCTCAACTGGCTTCACGCGTCAAAGGGAAGGCCCGGAGGGCGGGCGGCTTACCGGCCGGCCATACGCTCCAGTCGGGCGATGCGCTCCCGCATCGGCGGGTGGGTGGCGAACAGCTTGGCCACATTGGCGCCACGGAACGGGTTGGCGATCATCAGATGTGAGGTGTTGACCAGTGTCTGCTCCGCCGGGAGCGGGTACTGACTGACGCCGCGCTCGATCTTGCTCAGGGCTGAGGCGAGCGCCAGCGGATCCCCGGTGAGCTTCGCGCCGTCCTCATCGGCGTCGTACTCCCGGGTCCGGGAGATGGCCATCTGCACCAGGGATGCCGCGAAGGGCGCCAGCAGCGCCATGGCGATGGCGGCCAGGGGGTTCATGTTCCGCTCGCCGTCCCGGCTGCCGCCGCCGAAGAACATCATGAACTGCGCCACCGAGGTGATCACGCCGGCCACCGCCGCGGCCACGGAGGAGGTCAGGATGTCCCGGTTGTAGACGTGCATGAGTTCGTGGCCCAGCACCCCGCGCAGCTCACGGTCATTGAGCAATTGCACAATGCCCTGCGTGACGCAGACCGCGGCGTGCTGTGGGTTCCGGCCCGTGGCGAAGGCGTTGGGCGTCATGGTGGGAGAGAGGTAGATTCGCGGCATCGGCTGCCCAGCGGTCTGGGACAGCTCCCGCACCACGCGGTACAGCTCGGGAGCCTGTGGCTCCGGGATCTCCACGGCCTGCATGGAACGGATGGCGATCTTGTCGCTGTTCCAATAGCTGTAGAAAGTGGTGCCCACACCGATCAGCGCCATGATCCAGATCGGGGCTGCACTGCGCGTCCAGAGCCCGATCAGCGCACCGAGCCCCAGGAACACCGCCCACAGTACCCCGAAGAGTGCCGCGGTCTTCAGGCCGTTGTGATGATTGTGCACGGGTGGCTCCTCGCTCGCGAAGGCCCCGGACCGTTCCGGACGGGGCGGCTTGTGTCTCTATTCTCCAACGCGCGCTCAGGGCACAGGGTTCCGGGCGTCATAGGTGAGGAAGCCGCGCTGCGCCCGGGACACCACCCAGGTGGCCAGGATGCACACCACTCCGCCGAACAGCAGCACCCAGCCCTCCCGGAACCAGGTGGTGGCACCGCCCGCCAGCATGTCCCCCAACCGGGGGCCGCCGGCCACCACCACGATGAAGACCCCCTGCAAACGGCCCCGGAACTCGTCCGGGGTGGCCGCCTGCAGGATGGTGCTGCGGAACACGGCGCTGATGGAGTCCGCCACCCCGGCCGCGGCGCAGCAGAGCGCCGCGGGAAGGAGCCACACGGTCACGCCCTGGCGTCCGCTGTCGCCCGCCAGCACCACGATGAGACCGAAGGCTCCCAGGCTGGCGCCCCAGGCCATGATGGAGAAGACCACCGCGGTTCCCTGCCTCCGGACATGGTTGAGCGGCCCGCTGAACAGACCGGCCAGGAAGGATCCCAGCGCGAAGGCCGCCAGGAGGATGCCCACCGTGGTCTCCCCGCCACCGATCATCACGGCCCCGATGGCGGGAAGCAGTGCTCTTGGCTGGCAGGCGATCATCGCGATGAGGTCCAGGATGAAGGTCATCCGGACATTGGGCCTGGTGCCGAGGAAGCGGAAGCCCTCCAGCACGCTGGCCACCCCCACCTTCCGGGGCGCGCCTTCCGGTGGCATGGCGGGCAGCTTGAACAGCGCCCACATGACCACGAAGTAGCTGATGGCATCCACCGTGTAGGTCCATTCGAAGCCGAGGGATGCCACCAGGAAACCGCCCAGGAGAGGCCCCACCATGGTGGCCAGACCGAAGGTGATCATGTTCAGGGCGTTGGCGGACGCCAGCAGCTCCGGCCGGACCAGCAGCGGGATCATGGCGGACCGGGCCGGGGCATTGAAACCGAGGGCGGCGCTCTGCACGGCGGCGAGTACGAAGAGCAGCCAGACGTTCTCCAGATGGAGCCAGGCCTGCACGGCCAGCCCCAACGCACTCAGCCACAGCGCTCCGGAGGCGAGGATCGCGACGGTCCGGCGGTCGTGCACATCCGCGATGGAGCCGCCGAACAGCCCGGCGACCACCAGGGGCACCAGGGCGAAGACGCTCAGCAGGCCCACATAGGAGCTCTCCTGGGTGATCTTGTAGACCTCCAGGCTGAGAGCCACCACGGTCAGCTGGCTGCCGGCGTTGGAGACGGCAGTACCGATCCAGAGTCTTTTGAAAGCGGGACTCTCCCGCAGGGGCGTCAGGTCAGCCAGGAATCTCCGCACTGGCTAAGCGTAGTCCGCGGCTCCGAGCTCCCGTGTCGCGCCGACCATGCCCTTGAGCCCGGCCTCCAGGAAGCGGACGACGGCGTCGGCGCCGGTGTCGCGTTCGATGGCGAGGCTGATCAGCGCCTCCTCCGCGAAGGAGACCCAGGCGCGCAGCGCCACGCGCAGCATGGTGGTGTCCGCGAAACCGAGTTCGATGAACGCGTCCAGCAGCCGTTCGGCGTTGAGCTCACGGGATTCGTCCACCACGGTCCGCACGGCGGGATCCCCACTGGCGATGCCGCGGACCAGCGAGTAGAAGGTGCCGCGATGCTGCTGCACGAACTGGGTGATCCGCAGCAGTGTCTCGTGGATCCGCTCCCGGGGTGGCAGCTCCAGACGGGGTGCGGTGGCGACCAGGAGGCTGTCCCTGGCTTTCGTCACCACGGCCAGGTGCATCCCCTGGCGCGTCTCGAAATAGTGGAACAGCAGCGGCCGGGAGACGCCCGCCCGGCGGGCCAGTTCGTCCATGGTCAGTTCGTCGAGGGAGTGATCCGCCAGGAAGTTCACGCCGGTGGCGATCAGCTGGGCCCGGCGCTCCTCTGGGCTCAGGCGGACTCGCTGGACTTCGGGCACTCTCTGAGTCTACTGAGCACCGCTCTCCCGGCCGCATCCTATTGACTCCAAGTCAACAACAAAGTTATGTTCATCACATGCGCGCCGCCGAAGGGGTCGGCGCCCGTTTCAGGAGGTTCGATGAAGTTCCCCAGGTCTGAGCGTCTCCGTAAGATCAGTTCCTCGCACGCCGGGCGCATCGTGCTCGTCGCAGTCCCCGCGGCACTCGCCGCCACCACCCTGATGGGCGGGATAGCCCAGGGCGCCGTCCCCGTCTCCTTCGCCGTCTCCGGCAGCCAGTTCCAGATCGGGGCTTCCTCGCTGGAAGGCACCGGCTTCTCCCAGTACGCCGGGGTCGCCCGGGACACGGAGGGGAAGAACCACACGGTGGCGATCGCCAACATCAAAAGCGCCACCCTGACGGACCTCTGCCAGGCCGTCACCACGGACACCCCACTGGGCAAGGTGGGCGTGCTCATCAAGGCCGGTGGCGGCGGGAACCCCGCCTCCGCCTCCGACCTCCAGATCGGCATGACCGGCCTGAAGGGCGATGCCTCCTTCGGCAAGATCCGTATCGGCGTGGACGCGTCCACTGTCAATACCGCGGCGAAGGGCACCCCCGGCGACTTCGCCCAGGACGCGGACACGGTCACCATCAAGAACCTGGAGCAGACCGCCTGGAGCACACAGGCCTCCGTCTTCACGCTCACGGGGATGAAGCTGGAGCTGACGGACGGGGCCAAGGGATGCTTCTGAGCGGTGACGCCGCCATGACCGAGGACGGCGTGATGCGGGACGTACCGCGCCGGGCCCGTCGCGGTGGCGCCGACCGGACGATGCAGCACGCGGTCACGCCCGTCGTGGAGTCCCGGGCGGAGCCGACGGAGTCCGTGGAGCCATTCCTGGCGTCCGAGGCGCCGGGCGCGCCGGAGGCATCCGATGCCCCAGCCGGAGGCGACTTCCGGAGCTGGCGGAAGGAGCGCCCGTTCCTCGGCGGCCTGCTCGTGGCCCTCGGGGGCGTGGAGATGTTCTTCTCCGGTCAGCTCGACATCGGCCATCTGCACGTGCAGCTCGGGATCGAAGGGTTCCAGGCCACAGTCATCCCCCTCGCCCTGCTCCTGCTGGGCATCCTGGCGATGACCATGCCGGACCATCACGTCTTCTACGGCATCCTCTCCGTAGCGCTTGCCGTGTACTCCCTGGTGGGCGTGAACCTCGGAGGCTTCCTGATCGGCATGCTGCTGGCGGGCACGGGCGGCGTGCTCGTGGCCGCCTGGATGAGACGGAGTCCCGCACCTCAGGGAGACCACGCCTCATGACTCAGCTCCGCCGCCGCGGACTCGGAGCGCTGCTGGCCGGCGCCGTGCTGGTGACACCTCTCACCCTCGGCGCCGCCCAGGCTCCCGAATCCCAGCCCGCCGCCTTCTGCCTCCCCATCCTCTTCACCTGCGCCTCCCCAACGCCGACGCCGACCCCCGGAACGCCGAAACCGCCGCCCGCCGCCACCCCCGCTCCGGACCCCGGCGTCCCCACCCTCCCGGCGCCCGGACCCGGCGGCGCGGTTCCGGCCGTCCCCGCGCCCAGCACACCGGGCCGGCCCGGAACCGGTGCGCAGGAGCCGGGGGGCGCCTCGCCGTCGTCTCCTTCCGTCGGCGACACCGCGCACCCGTCCCCTGGCGTGAAGCCGTCCCCCAGAAAACCCGTGAAGGCCGTCCGGGACGAGGGCACCCCCATCTTCACCAGGACGCCCGCCTCCATGGGCTCCCGGGGCCTGTCCTTCACGGGACTGCACTCCATCGGCATCGTCACGGTCCCCACCGCCGACGGCGGAAGCGTCCGCACCCTGAAGATCAGCGCGGATTCCATCACCATCACCGGTTTCTCCCTCACCGTCCGGCCGCCGAACGGCCCGGGACTGGTGACCACTGCGGACAGCATGACGCTGAAGGGCCACGTGAGCGTGTATCTGGGCTCCGTCACCGCGACGACGGCGAACGGCCGCTCGCTCACGCTCGGCACTGACACGCCTCCCCCGCTGGATGACGTCGCGCCGGGCCTTTTGCGAGTCACCATGGGCCTGGTGGGCAGTATCGCGGATTCGATCAGCTACACGAACACGGACCAGCGCATCGTCGAACCGTGAGCGGAGGAGCGCTTCCGGGCCCTCTTCTGCACCGGATCCCCGGCGACTTTTCCTCAGTTTTCCTCCAGTAATTGCGAGCTAGTCAAAATAAGTGCTTGAATGGGGTCATGTCCCAGTTCACGGCATTCCCCGACCGGGCCCCCGCCTGGTCCGAGCAATTGCGTACCGCCGGACGGCGCGTCACCAAGCAGCGCCTTGCCGTACTCGCAGCCATCGACACCCACCCGCACTCCACTGCGGAGACCGTGCTGGAACTGGCCCGGCAGGAGCTTCCCGGCCTCTCCGCACAGTCCGTCTACGTGGTCCTCGGCGACCTGACGGAACTCGGCATGCTGCGACGCTTCGAACCGCCGCACTCGCCGGCCCTGTACGAGACGCGCACCGGAGACAATCACCACCACGCCATCTGCACCCGCTGCGGGCGCATCGAGGACGTGGACTGCGCGGTGGGGCACGCACCCTGCCTGCACCCCCACTGGAACGATTCACAGCAACCCATGACCATCCAGATCGCGGATGTCCTCTACCAGGGCATCTGCCAGGACTGCCTGGCCGCGGAGCAGCACCAGGAAAGCTGAGCTGCCGACGTCGCCCCGGCGACCGGATCCCCGCGTGCCGACTGGATCCAACCCCTGCAAAACCCATCCCACCGGAAGGAAAACTTGTGTCTGAGAGCACCATCTCCAAGTGCCCCGTCGCACATGGCGGACGTGTCCACCCGACCCAGGGCAGTGCCAACAACGAATGGTGGCCTAACAAGCTCAACCTGAAGATCCTGGCGAAGAACCCGGCCGTAGCGAACCCGCTCGATGAGGGCTTCAACTACACCGAGGCGTTCAACGCGCTGGATCTGGACGCGGTCAAGGCCGATCTGACCGCGCTCATGACGGACTCCAAGGACTGGTGGCCCGCCGACTTCGGTCACTACGGCCCGTTCATGATCCGCATGGCCTGGCACTCCGCCGGAACCTACCGCTCCCACGACGGCCGCGGTGGCGGCGGCGCGGGCCAGCAGCGGTTCGCACCCCTGAACTCCTGGCCGGACAACGTGGGCCTGGACAAGTGCCGCCGCCTGCTGTGGCCCATCAAGAAGAAGTACGGCCAGGCCATCTCCTGGGCCGATCTGTTCATCCTGGCCGGCAACGTCGCCCTGGAGGACATGGGCCTGAAGACCTTCGGCTACGCCGGCGGCCGCCCGGATGTCTGGGAAGCCGACGACGACGTCTACTGGGGCCCGGAGAAGGTCTGGCTGGACAACGAGCGGTACACCGGCGTCCGTGACCTGGAGGCCCCCCTCGCAGCCGTGCAGATGGGCCTCATCTACGTGAACCCGGAAGGCCCGGACGGCAATCCGGACCCGCTGGCCTCCGCCATCGACATCCGTGAAACCTTCCGCCGCATGGGTATGGATGACGAGGAGACCGTGGCCCTGATCGCCGGCGGCCACACCTTCGGCAAGACCCACGGCGCCCACAAGGACGACCAGATCGGCCCGGACCCCGAGGCTGCTCCGCTGGAGAACCAGGGCTTCGGCTGGAAGAACGGCTACGGCACCGGTTCCGGCGATGACACCGTGGGCTCCGGCCTGGAGGTCACGTGGACCTACCACCCCACCCGCTGGGACAACGAGTTCTTCCACATCCTCTACGCCTACGAGTGGGAGCTCATGGAGTCCCCCGCCGGCGCGAAGCAGTGGCGCCCCACCAACGGCGGCGGCGCGGACATGGTCCCCATGGCCCACTCGGCCGGCCGTCGCGAGCCCCGCATGCTCACGAGCGACCTGGCACTGCGCGAGGACCCGATCTACGGCCCCATCTCCCTGCGTTTCAAGGAGAACCCTGCCGAGTTCGAAGAGGCCTTCGCCCGCGCCTGGTTCAAGCTGACCCACCGTGACATGGGCCCGAAGGTCCGTTACCTCGGCAAGGAGGTCCCGGCGGAGGACCTCATCTGGCAGGACCCGCTGCCCGCCGCACCGGCACAGACCATTGGCGAGGCAGGGATCGCCGCCCTCAAGGACAAGATCGCCGCTTCCGGCCTGTCCATCGAAGACCTGGTCTCCACTGCCTGGAAGGCCGCGGCATCCTTCCGTGGCTCCGACAAGCGCGGCGGCGCCAACGGTGGCCGTATCCGCCTGGAACCGCAGGTCAACTGGTCTGTGAACCAGCCGGACAAGCTGAAGCCCGTGATCTCCGTCCTGGAGGGCATCGTGGCCGACTTCAACGCCTCCTCCGAGGTCAAGGTGTCCTTCGCGGACGTCGTGGTGCTCGCCGGCAATGTCGGCGTGGAGCAGGCGGCCCTGGCGGCCGGCCAGAACATCACCGTGCCCTTCACCCCGGGCCGCGTGGACGCCACTCAGGAGCAGACCAGCCCTGAGCAGTTCGCCTGGCTGCAGCCGGTGGCGGACGGCTTCCGCAACTACAACAGCGGCTACATCAACCTGCCGGCCGAGTACCTGCTGGTGGACCGTGCGAACCTGCTGAACCTCTCCGGTCCGGAGATGACGGTGCTGCTCGGCGGCCTGCGCGTGCTGGGCAACAACTGGGACGGTTCGGACACCGGCGTGTTCACCGACCGCCCGGGCGCTCTGAGCAACGACTTCTTCGTGAACCTGCTGGACCTTGGCCAGACCTGGATCCCGGCGGATGACGAGCAGAGCTACACCACCGCGGACGGCCGCTGGACCGGCAGCCGCGTGGACCTGGTGTTCGGCGCCAACTCCGAGCTCCGTGCCCTCGCCGAGGTCTACGCCTCGGATGACGCCCAGGAGAAGTTCGTCAACGACTTCGCCGCGGCCTGGGCCAAGGTCATGGACAACGACCGCTTCGAGCTGAAGAAGTAGCCCACTCCGCTCCACAGGGAAGGCCCTGGACCACCACGGTGGTCCAGGGCCTTCCCTGTTCCGCTCCAAGGCTTGACAGCGTCCCCGATATTCTGTGAACACCATGACCACGACTTCCCGGCACCTGCGCCAGTCCTCGCTCTCCGCGCCGCACCGCGCCCTCAGAACCGATATCCAGATGCTCCGTGCTGTGGCGGTCTCGGCCGTGGTCCTGAATCATCTCTGGCCGGGCGTCTTCCGCGGCGGATATGTCGGAGTGGACGTGTTCTTCGTGATCTCCGGTTTTCTCATCACTTCACACCTGCTCAAGGAGATCGACGGTACAGGACGCCTCAGATTCGGCGCCTTCTACGCCCGCCGGGTCCGAAGACTGCTTCCTGCGGCATTCCTGGTCCTGCTGGCCGGCGGCGCGGCTTCCCTGGTGCTGCTGCCCTTCTCGCGCTGGCCTGACACCGCTCAGCAGATCCTGGCCTCCACCTTCTACGGGGAGAACTGGCTGCTTGCCGCCAAATCGGTCGACTACTCGGCCCACACGGACACCGCCACCATCGCTCAGCACTACTGGTCGCTTTCCGTGGAAGAGCAGTTCTATCTCGTCTGGCCGCTGCTCCTGCTGGGCTTGTGCCTTCTTGGCAGGCGAGCCGGGCGCTCCTCCCACCGGATCGTGACCGCAGGACTGCTCGTGGTGCTCGCCGGCAGTTACACGGCAGGCATCATCGTCACCGCGACGGACCCCAACCCGGCCTACTTCGTGACGTACGGACGGGCCTGGGAGTTCGCCGCCGGCGGCCTCGTCTCGCTGCTTGCCCTGCGAAGCCCCCGTTTGCTGCCCTCTGGACCCGCGAAGATACTGGGTGGGCTCGGCCTGCTGGTCATCCTCCTCTGCGTCATGCTCTTCACCGAGTCCACCTCGTTCCCCGGCTGGATCGCCCTGGTTCCGGTGCTGGGCACCGCCGCCGTGATCGTCGCCGGCAATGGAGGACACCCGCCGTTCGCAGAACCACTCACGGCTTCCCGCCCGGTGCAGTTTCTCGGCAACGTCTCCTATTCCCTTTACCTCTGGCACTGGCCGCTCATCGTCCTGGCACCTTTCGCCCTGGGCCGTCAGATCGGCACCGCCGACAAAGTGGTGCTCGGTCTTCTGGCTCTGGTTCTGGCGGCCCTGTGCAAGAAGTTCGTGGAGGACCCCGGCCAGCGCCTGAAGCTCATCAGCGTGTCTTCGCCGCGGACGTTCCTGGCCATGGCTTGTGGAATGGCGCTGCTGACCGGTGGCTCGTTGCTCCAGATCCAGTGGGCCGGGCTGAAAGAAACCCAGGCCATCGCCGCAGCAGCCCAGCAGGCCCAGAGTCCGTGTTACGGACCACGCGCCCTGGCTCCGGAAGCCCACTGCCCCCAGTGGGACGGGCCTTCCCTCCAGCCCGTCATGACCAAGGACAATCAGTACTGGCTCTCGCCGTCCGACTGCCGTCCGGCACACGAGGAACTGGCAGCGCGGGGGAAGAAGACCAGCCTGTTCTGCGACTTCTCACAAGGCAGGCCGAACGCCCGCCATGTCTGGCTGGTGGGTGACTCCCATGCTCAGCAATGGCAAGCCGCAGTCTTCGACGTGGCCCGCCGGGAACGTTGGATTCTGAACACCAGCATGCTGGGTGGCTGCCCTGCCGCCGACGTGGGCTTCACCGGATTCGAGGGTGACAAGAGCCCGGGGTCACGGGATTCCTGCAGAGGCTGGGCGGATGCCGTGTCCAAGGCTCTCCTGGCGGACCGTCCGTCGTTGGTGATCACCTCAGCCTTCGCCCGGCACATCAGCGTCGATGACGGTTCGGGACGCCCGCAGGACGTCCAGCTCGCCAACGGTCTGGCCCGGACCTGGCACGGCTGGGCTCAGCACGGCATGAACGTGGCGGTGCTGGCCGACCCTCCTCTGAACGGGGCCGTCCGCTCACCCGATTGCGTCGCCCTCAAGGCCGGCAGTCCGTCCTCCTGCGCCGTGGATCAGCACATCGCCCAGCCGAGCGACCCTCTCGTAGCCGGTGTACGGAACGCGCACGATCCGGCCATCCGCCTGATCGACCTCACGCCTTACTTCTGCAGGCAGGACAAGTGCTATGCGGTGATCGGAGGAGTCAACGTGTACTTCGACGCCAACCACCTCAACCGCAGGTACGCGGAGCTGCTGGGACCAGAACTCGGCCGGCAGATCAACCGCTGAGTCCCACTCCGCTCCACAGGGAAGGCCCTGGACCACCGTGGTGGTCCAGGGCCTTCCCTGTCAGCCGGAGAAGCCGGCGGCTTACTTCTTGCAGACCTTGCCCAGTTCGTTGAAGGTGTCCTGGATCTTCTTCGAGGAATCCCCCAGGGCCGTGGCGTTCGTGGACGCGGAGGCGGGATCGTCGGCGATCTTCTTGATCTGCGTGACGAACTCCGCGTAGGAGGCGCTGGCAGCTTCCGCCTTGGTCTTCACCTCAGGGTTGGAGACCTCCTTGACCGACTCGGCGAACTTGTCCGCGAACTTGCCCAGGCCGTCAGCAGCGGCCTTGGGGTCGGTGGCGACCTTGGTCATGTTGCTGGACAGCTCATTGGCGGCGCCGCTCATGCTGCTGTCCAGCTTGGCGCAGGCCTCCGCGGCGCTCTGGGTGCCACCGCAGGCGGCGAGCGTCAGTGCGAAGAGCGGAACGGCCGCGACAGCCAGCGAACGCTTGAAGATGGTCTTGCTCATGGTTTCCCCTTTTTCCTGCGCTGGAGCACAAATGCGAGTGATTAACTCCAGCGACTTTCCGTTACGGTCGTCAGAGTAACACGACGACACATACGGCCAGGGACGTATGACCAGCCTCAGGAACCAGGCTTCAGCTCCGAGTCGATGGTGAGGAAGAAGGACTTCAGCAAGCGCTCGAACGCCTCGGTGGCTTCCTCGCGTTCACCCGTCACGATCACGTCGTAGCGCAGACCCGTCAGGGTGGCCACGAACAGACGTCCGGTGCGGCGAGCCTCGGCCTCCCCCAGGCCTTGATTGCTTAGCCATTCCTGCACCACATCCACCCAGGAGTGATAGAGCTTGCGACCGTTGCCGCGCTGCTTCTCCAGCACGGAATCCTGCATGGCGGCCTCGAAATGCAGCCGTTGCAACTGGATGCCGTACTCGCGGATGCCCACCTTCCAGGCATGCCGCAGCCAGGCTTCGAATGCCGCCCTGTCAGCGGTGACCATCTCCGGCTCCAGCACTTCGGACGGGCGCGCCTCGATGGCGTGAACGATCTGGGAAATGAGTTCCTCACGGGAGCCGAAGTGGTACACCAGCACGTAGCTGCTGATACCCAGTCCGTCAGCGAGCGTGCGGAAGGTGAGGTCGGCGATGGACTTGTCCTGCAGATACAGCAGGATGTCATGCATGAGCTCTGATTTACGTTCGGGTCGGGGAGGACGCGCCATAAGCGACATTTTAGGTCCCCTCAGCTCCTCCGGAGTGCAAGCGGGTCACGAGATGACGGTTGGACTGGCGCTTCGACAGCGAAGGACGCTATCAGCAACGACGACGGCGCCGCCCCCGCAGAGGGGAGCGGCGCCGTCGTCGTCCACCGGCTCAGCGGTGGGCAGCGCAGGCTGGATCAGCCCACGAAGGCCTTCGCTTCACTGAAGCGCTCGTTCAGACGGGAGTGCCGCTGACCGTAGGCGAAGTAGATGGCGAAGCCGAGGACCAGCCAGACGAGGAAGAACAGCCAGGTCTGCACGGCCAGGTTGGTCATCAGGTACAGGCACAGCACGGCGGAGAGGGCCGGCAGGACCGGGCCGAGCGGGACGCGGAACGCCGGACGCAGATCCGGGCGCTTGCGGCGCAGGACCAGGATGCCCAGGGAGACCATCACGAAGGCGCACAGGGTGCCGATGTTGATCATCTCTTCCAGGATGTCCACCTGCGTCAGGCCGGCCACCAGGGCCACGGCCACACCGCAGAGGATCTGGGTCCGGGCCGGGGTGGAGTGCTTGTCGCTGGTCCGGGACAGGGCCCGCGGCAGCAGACCGTCGCGGCTCATAGCCAGGACCACGCGGGCCAGGCCCATGAGGAGCACCATGATGACCGTGGTGAGGCCGATCAGGGAACCGAAGGCGATGATCTTGGCGGCGTCGGTGTTGCCGACGGCCTCGAACGCCGTGGTGAGGGTCGGGTTCTTGGCCTTGGCCAGGTCCGTGTAGGAGACCATGCCGGTCAGGGCCAGGGACACCAGGATGTAGAGCAGGGTGACCAGGGCCAGACCGCCGAAGATGCCGCGTGGCAAGGTCTTCTGAGGATTCTTGACCTCTTCCGCGGAGGTGGCCACGACGTCGAAGCCGATGAAGGCGAAGAACACCAGGGCCGCACCGGCGAAGATGCCCAGGGTGCCGTACTGCGCCGGGGCGGCGCCCGTCAGGAAGCCGAAGAGGGACTGCTTCATGACGTCCTCCACGGCGTTGCCCGCGGTCGGCACGGACTGCGGGACGAACGGGGTGTAGTTCTCCGCCTTGATGTAGAAGAAGCCCACGATGATGACGAAGAGGACCACGGCGATCTTGATGAGGGTGAAGACGTTGCCCACGCGGGCCGAGAGCTTGGTGCCCAGCACCAGCAGGACCGTGAAGATGGCCACGATGAGGAACGCCCCCCAGTAGACGTCCAGTCCGCCGATGTTGACGGCTTCGGGCATCTTGACGCCCACCAGGTCGAAGACCTTGGAGAGGTAGATGCCCCAGTACTTGGCGATCACGGCGGCCGCGGTGAAGAGCTCCAGGATGAGGTTCCAGCCCACGATCCAGGCGAGGACCTCACCGAGGGTGGCGTAGGTGAAGACGTAGGCCGAGCCCGCCACCGGGATGGCCGTGGCGAACTCCGCGTAGCACATGATGGCCAGGGCGCAGGTGACGGCAGCGATGACGAAAGACAGCGTCACGGCCGGTCCGGCGAAGTTCGCGGCGGCCTTCGCCCCGACGGAGAAGATACCTGCGCCGACGGCCACGGCGACGCCCATGATCATGAGGTCCCAGGCACTCAGGGAACGCTTGAGTCTGCGTCCCGGCTCTTCGGCGTCAGCAATTGACTGCTCAATTGACTTGGTACGGAGAATGTTCATCGGTGTCCACATTCTGTGTCGTGTAAAGGATCGTCACAAGGGTAGTGTCCACCCCTCGGACCATCCGTACTCGTCCACCATGTGAGATTAGGAAATGAACACTTCATTTCCCGCATCCGCCGAAAAGGTCTACCGACCTCGGGAAATGCTCACCATCTCCTCGCGCGGAACCACCTTGACACGCTCACGTGCCACACTCACGCCGTGCGAGCCGCCGTTCGCGGTCGCCTCCGCGCCAAGAGCCAGCTCATGGGCATCCAGCCTGTTCCAGCCCTCCCAGGTGGTGTACTGCACGCCGCGGTCCTCCAGCAGTCCGACGACGGCGTCCTCGGACGGCTCGGCGGCCGCAGGAAGCTGGAGACGGTCCTCCAACAGGTAGCCGATGGTCTCCAGGGCGTCGCCCTTGGTGTGCCCGATCAGGCCCACCGGTCCCCGCTTGATCCAGCCCGTGGCGTAGACACCCGGCACCGGCGCGCCATCCGCGCCCAGCACCCGGCCACCGTCGTTCCTGATGACGCCGCGGCGCTCATCGAACTCAAGGCCCTCCAGCGGCGAACCGAAGTAGCCGATGGCGCGGTAGACCGCCTGAACCGGGTAATCCACGTACTCCCCCGTGCCGCGGGCGTTGCCGGTGCCGTCCAGTTCCATCCGCGCGAAGCGGATACCGCCCACATGCCCGGGGCGTTCCGGATCCTCCAGGATCTCCACCGGGGAGTGCAGGAAGTGCAGGTGCAGACGGCGGGACGCGGCATCCTCACCCTCATGAGCTTCTTCCACCAGCCAGTTGGTCAGCGTGTTGACCATGGTCTTGACCTGGTTGTTGGTCTTGATGGCCTCATCCGAGGCCTCATCGAAGTCGAAGTCCTCCGGGTACAGCACGATGTCCACGTCACGGGAATGGGACAGCTCGCGCAGCTCCAGCGGGGTGAACTTCACCTGGGCCGGGCCACGACGGCCGAACACGTGCACATCCGTCACCGGGGACTTCTTCAGGCCCTCGTAGACGTTGTCCGGGATCTCGGTGACGAGCAGGTCATCCGCGTGCTTGGACAGGACGCGGGCCACGTCCAGCGCGACGTTTCCGTTGCCGAGCACGGCGATCTCCTTGGCCTCCAGGGGCCAATCACGGGACACATCGGGGTGACCGTCGTACCAGGAGACGAAGTCCGCACCGCCGTAAGAGCCCTTCAGATCGATCCCGGGGATGTTCAGCTCCGCGTCCTTGATGGCGCCCGTGGCGAAGATGACGGCGTCATAGTGCTTCTGGAGATCCTCAAGGCTGAGGTCCTGCCCGAAGTGCACATTGCCGAAGAACCGGATGTCCCCGCGGTCCAGGACCTTGTGCAGAGCGTTCACGATGCCCTTGATGCGGGGGTGGTCCGGAGCCACACCGTAACGGATCAGGCCGTACGGGGCCGGGTAGCGCTCGAAGAGGTCGATCGAGACATGCACTTCGCCGTCTTTGACGCCCTGCGACTTGGTGAGGATGTCCGCCGCATAGACGCCGGCGGGGCCGGAACCGATGATGGCGACGCGCAAGGGGCGGGCGGATGTGTGCACAGACTCGACAGACAAGAGCTGACCTTCCAGGTTGACAGTGCCCATGCCATTAGCACAGACAGAACTATTCTAATTGTTCGGAATAACGCCTGTGCGCGGCCGGTTGTGCCGACGTGACGGACCCCATCTCGAAAACCCTTGCTCCCACCACCTCCGCGAGCGGCACCTCCACCGGCACACCTCTCACCGGGCCCGACCAGGCCGCCGTGCGGCAGCGCCAGGGGCTCGCCTACGGGGTGGGGGCCTACACGCTCTGGGGACTGCTCCCGCTCTACTTCATGCTGCTGCTCCCGGCCGGCCCGGTGGAGATCGTGGCGAACCGGGTGCTCTGGTCCCTGCTGTTCTGCGCCATCCTCCTGACCGTCACGCGCTCCTGGAAGACGTTCGGCCTGGTCCTGAAGCGGCCCAGGACACTGGGCATCCTCAGTATCGCCGCACTGCTGATCGCCGTGAACTGGCTGGCCTACACCTTCGGCGTCATGAGCGGCCAGGCCGTGGAGGCCTCCCTGGGGTACTACATCAACCCGCTGGTCTCGGTCCTGCTGGGCGTCCTGATCCTGAAGGAGCGGCTGCGGCCCCTGCAATGGACCGCCGTGGGCATCGGCTTCCTGGCCGTGGTGGTCCTCACCGTCGCCTACGGCAAGCTGCCCTGGATCGCCCTGACCCTGGCGTTCAGCTTCGGCTTCTACGGCCTGGTCAAGAAGAAGGTGGGGGCCGGAGTGGACTCGATCACCAGCCTCAGTGTGGAGACGCTGGTCCTGGCGCCCTTCGCCGCCGTGACCATGGTGGCGCTGACCCTGAATCAGGCGGCGACCGTGACCGGTTACGGTTCAGCCCACTTCTGGCTCATGGCCGCCTCCGGAGCCGTCACCGCCGTTCCCCTGGTGTTCTTCGGGGCATCCGCCGCGCGTCTGCCCCTGACCACCATCGGCATGCTTCAGTATCTGGCCCCCACATTGCAGCTGATCATCGCCACCCTGGTCCTGGGCGAGCGCATGGCTCCGGAGCGCTGGCTCGGCTTCGGCCTCGTCTGGCTGGGGCTGCTGATCCTCACGGTCGATGCCTTGCGGCACACGATCACGATCCGCCGCAGGTGAAAGTAAATGAACACTTTCAATCTATTGTGATCAATAACACTCACCTCTAGGCTCGGACTACACATCCCCGAACGCTGGAGGCCAGTGTTGTCCGCCTTTGAACTCAACCGCAGAACCCTGTTCACTCTCCTGGGAGCCGGCGCGCTCCTGGGCGCCACCGCCCACCCGGCCGGCGCGGCGCCGGTCACCTCCCTCGATGATCTGGTGGCGCGCCGTCGTCTCATGCTCGCCGGGGACGGCAGCGCCGCTTCCATCCCCGAACTCGCTCCGGCACTGCAGGCCATGAGCGACGCCGCCACGAAGAGCTGGGCATCCATGATCACCCCGAGCGGGACCTCCGGCCTGTGGGCCGATCTGCCCCTCACGGGCATCGGAAGCTCCGCCGATGCCACCGGCAACATGGGCGTCAGCTTCAACCGGGTCTTCGACCTGGCGCTGGCCCACGCCACCGCGGGCTCCGCCCAGTACGGCGACGCCCAACTGTCCGCCGTTCTGGTGGCCGCCCTGAGCTACCTCAGCACCACCGCCTACAAGACAGGCATGAAGGCCGCCGGCAACTGGTGGTTCTGGGAGATCGGAGTCCCCCGCAAGGCCGCGGACATCCTGGTCCTCCTGCACGACGCCGTTCCCCCGGCTCTGCGCGCCTCCCTCCTGGCCGCGGTGCGGTACTTCACCCCCGACCCCAATTGGCGGGGCCGCGCCACCAGCCTGGCGGAGACCGGGGCCAACAGGACGGACAAGGCGCTCTCCTGCGCTCTCCGAGGCATCCTGGACAACCGGCCCGACGAAGTGACCCTGGCCCGCGACGCCCTCAGCGACACCGTGCGCAACGGGAAGAACAGCGTGTTCGGCTATGTCAGCAGCGGCGACGGCTTCTACACGGACGGCTCCTTCGTCCAGCACAGCTATCTTCCCTATGTGGGAACCTACGGAGTGGTCACCCTCGGAGGGATCGCGGAGATCCTGGGCCTGCTCGGCGGCAGCGACTGGGACGTCACGGACCCCAGGAAGTCCGTGATCCTGGACGCGGTGGAAGCCAGCTACGCACCGTTCATCTGGAACGGACGCATGATGGACACCGTCCGGGGACGGGCGGTGTCCCGCCAGTCCAACCCCGACTACGTGGACGGGGCCGGAGCCATCACGGCCATCCTGCTCCTGGCCCCGGGCGCCGGAGAGCCATACCGCAGCCGGTACCTCGCCCTGGTCAAGGGCTGGCTGGAGCGCTGCACGGACGTCACCCTGTTCGGGCTCCCCGGCCAGAGCATCGCCAAGTCGCTCCTGGTCACCTCCGCCCTCAACGACTCCTCGATCACCCCGGCACCCGCCCCGGTCTACACCCGGGCCTTCGGCGACCAGGACCGGCTGGTGCACCACCGGCCGGGATTCAGCTCCGTGGTGAACGTGTCATCCCAACGGATCGGCCGCTACGAATGGGGCAATTTCGAGAACAACCTCGGCTGGTACCAGGGTGACGGCCTGACCTTCTTCTACACGCCGCAGGACCCTTCTCAGTACAGTGCGGACTTCTGGCCCACGGTGGACCCGTACCGCCTTCCCGGCACCACGGTGACGGCCGAACCACGCGAGAGCGGAGCCGCCAACGGCACCGGCATCCCGCGGGCCTTCCAGAAGTTCGCGGGCGGCCTGGATCTGGAGGGCCGCTGGGGCATTCAGGGCATGGATCATCTGAACTTCAACAAGAGCCTCAGCGCCCGCAAGTCCTGGTTCTTCCTGGAGGACAAGGTGGTCTGCCTGGGTGCGGGCATCACCTCGGCCAGCGCCTTCGAGGTCTTCACCACCCTGGAGAACCGGTCCTTCCCGTCCGGAAAGGTGCCGGACATCCGCACCGACAATCGCAACCGGAAGCTGTCCGCCGGGGATGCCCGGGTCAGGATCACCCGGAACGCCCACATCATGGGACACGGCGGCTACGTCCTGCTTCCGGCGGAGAACGTCAGCGGGCACGTCACCGTGGCCGTCGTGGCCCGCAGCGGCAGTTGGAAGGCCATCAACTCCGGGGCGGACACCGGCGGCTCGGAGGAGATCCGTAACCGCGACTACGTCACCATCACCCACACCCACGGGACCACGCCACAGGACGGTGGCTATGCCTACCTGGTGCTGCCCGGCGCGGACCACCCGGACACTTTCAAGGAATCGGCGAACCCCTCGGTGCACGTCCTGGCCAACAATGCCGGTGTGCAGATGGTGGAGGACCGTGGCCGCTCGCTGAAACTGGCCAACTTCTTCGCCGCGACACCCGCCGGGACCACCCCGGCACACGGCGTCACGGTCAGCGGCCCGTGTTCCCTGGCCGTCCGCCAGGACGGGGGGAATCTCGTGGTGGCGCTCTCCGACCCCAGCCGGACCCAGCCCGTCGCCCGGGTGAGCCTGGCAGGTGTGGCCGCGTCCGCCGTCGTCGAATCGGATCCCGGGGTGAGCGTGGTGAGCACCTCGCCGCTCACACTGGAGTTCACGCTGGACGGGCACGGCCACGCGAAGAAGGTGGTGCTGCGCTGACCCGCCCCGGGTCCGGCATCGCCGGACCCGGGGACCGGCCGTCGGGCGGCTGGATTAAAAGACAAGGCCGCCCGTCGCAACCGTTCGCGGGCAGGTGAACGGTCAGGACGGGCGGCCAGGCTCAGAGAGCCGGAGCCGGGAAGGCTCAGGCGTTGGCGCGGATGGCGGCCTCAAGGACGTCGAGCGCGTCGTTGAGGAGATCCTCACCGATCGTGAGCGGCGGCAGGAGGCGGATCACGTTGCCGTAGGTGCCACAGGTCAGGATGATGACACCCTGGGCCAGGCAGTAGTCGGCGATCGCCTTGGTCAGTGCGGCGTTCGGCTCCTTGGAACCGGCCACCACCAGCTCGATGGCCTGCATGGCGCCACGGCCACGCACGTCACCGATCACGGAGAGCTCGCCGGCCAGCTTGTTCATCCGGTCCTGGATGAGCTGACCGATGCGCTCGGCACGGGCGTTCAGGTCGAACTGCTCCATGGTCTCGATCGCGGCCAGTGCAGCGGCACAGGCCACCGGGTTGCCACCGTAGGTGCCACCCAGACCGCCACCGTGGACAGCGTTGAGCAGCTCGGCGCGGCCGGTCACGGCGGACAGCGGCATGCCGCCGGCGATGCCCTTGGCCATGGTGATCAGGTCGGGGACGACGCCCTCGTGATCGACGGCGAACCACTTGCCGGTGCGGCAGAAGCCGGCCTGGACCTCATCGGCGATGAAGACCACACCGTTCTCCTTGGCCCAGGCGGCCAGGGTGGGCAGGAAGCCCTCGGCGGGGACGATGAAGCCACCCTCGCCCTGGATGGGCTCGATGATGATGGCGGCGACCTCGGTGCCACCGATCTGCTTCTCGATGGCGAGGATGGCGCGCTTGGCGGCCTCGGTCCCGGTGATCTCCGGGTTCTCCTCGCGGTACGGGTAGCTCATCGGCATGCGGTAGACATCCGAGGCGAACGGGCCGAAACCGCTCTTGTACGGCATGGCCTTGGCGGTCAGTGCCATGGTCAGGTTGGTACGGCCGTGGTAGGCGTGGTCGAACGCGACGACGGCGTTGCGGCCGGTGGCCTTACGGGCGATCTTGATGGCGTTCTCCACGGCTTCGGCGCCGGAGTTGAAGAGCACGGAGCGCTTCTCGTGATCGCCGGGGGTCAGCTGGTTGAGCTTCTCGGCAACGGCGACGTAACCCTCGTACGGGGTGACCATGAAGCAGGTGTGCGTGAAGTGCTGCACTGCTTCCTGGACGGCGGCGACGACGGCCGGGGCGGAGGCGCCCACGCTGGTCACGGCGATGCCGGAACCGAGGTCGATGAAGGAGTTGCCGTCGACGTCCTTGATGATGCCGCCATCGCCATCGGCGATGTAGACCGGGACGGACGAGGCCACGCCACCGGCGACCACGGCGTCACGGCGGGCAGCGAGCTCGCGGGACTTGGGGCCGGGGAATTCGCCAACGTTGCGCTTCTGCTCGAGGCGATAGCTGAGTTCAGTGGTTGTTGCTGTCATGAGACTCTTTCTTTCTGATTCGCCTACGACGGGTGTGATATCGAGCATAGGGCGACGAAAGGTCGCTGATGTATAGACGGGTGCACAGCCAAACCCCAGCCATGCTGTGCGGGAGTCCAAAGGACTTCTATGATGGGAACATGTCCATCACGCTGGCGGCGCTCCTGTCCGTTCCCTCCCTCAAGCTTAAGAAGGTGGGGGCCGCGGAGTCGACCCTTTCCACCCCGATTCAATGGGTGGCCGTCACGGAGCAGGAGAATCCCCAGCGCTTCCTGAGCGGCGGCGAGCTGGTGCTGACCACCGGACTGCGCCAGAAGACGGCCGCCGCCCAGCGCCACTTCGTGCGCATGGTGCAGCGCTCCGGCGCGGTCGGGATCGGATTCGGCACCGGGCTCTCCGCCGAAGTGGTGCCCCCGGCACTGGTGGCGGAGGCGAACCGCTGGGGCATCCCTGTGGTGGAGGTGCCGTACGAGACCCCGTTCATCGCCCTGGGCAAGCTGGTGGCCGAGGCTCAGCACGCGGATCACCTGGCCAAACTGGAACGCATGCTCTCCGGGCACCAGGTCCTGGCCCGTTCCCTCCTCTCCGGTGGCGGGCTGCCCGCGCTCCTGCGTCAGCTGGCGGGACTGCTCCGCACGGACCTTCGCTTGCGCCGCTACGGCCGGGAGATCTTCAGCACCACCGCGGGCTCGCTCGGCGGACCGGAATCAGGGCAGTGGCTGGATGTGGCCATCTCCACGGGCCAGCGCGACGCCACCACCCTCCAGGTCCGCGAACCGTTCCGCGACGCTGGCATCCTGGACTATGCCAAGAGCCTCATCAGCCTGGAGCTGAACAACCAGAAGCACCAGCGGGACGCGTCCCGGAAGCTGGCCGGCCAGGTGATGCAGGACGTGATCCGCGGCGTCCTGGATCCCAAGGACGCCGGAACCAGGCTGTCCACCATCGGGGTCGCCGCAGCCAAGCGTCAGGTGGTGATCCTCGTGCGCCCGGCACCGGGCAACACTCCGGCCCAGAACAAAGCCATCATGTCCACACCCCTGCCTCCCGAGCTGGAAGGCATCCCCACCGCCGTCGTGGATTCCGAGCTGCTCATCATCACGCCGGAGGACAAGACCGCGGTGGAGGCAGCCAGGGCCGTCCATGCGCTGCTGGCGGAGGCCGGGCTGAAGGCGACGCTCGGCATCGGCGGCCATTACGCGAAGGCGAACGGCCTGCGCTGGAGCTATTTCGAGGCACGTGACGCGGTGGCCCGCGGCCTGCCGGTCAACGAACCGGAACGCCTCAGCCTGACCTCCCTCCTGCTGGCCAGCGAGGACGTCCCGCTGGCGGACATGGCGCAGGAGACGCTCAAACCGCTCTACGACTTCGACGCCGCACACGGGGCCGGGCTTCTGAGCACTCTGGAGAGCTATCTGGAGCACGATGGCTCCGTGGCGGCCGTGGCCCAGGCGCTCACCCTGCACCGCAACACCGTGCGCTACCGGCTGGCCCAGATCACCGAACTGAGCGGCTACGACCCCTCCACCACCGCGGACCGCGTCCAGCTCTGGCTGGCTCTGGCGATCTCCCGGCTCGGGACGCGCTGAGGCCCCACACGCGGGGGTTGCGTGCTCAGTTGTGGCGGGATGTCCACCGCCGCACCCGCCACAACTGTGCACGTGACACCGTGGTGACACCGCGGCCTCATTGTGGCGTCCGTCACGGAATGGCATGCCGGAACGAGTAAAGGTCTAACCTTTAGAGCATGCCAGCCTCACTCTCCCCGGATTCCCCCGCGCCCATCCTCAGCCCCGCGGCGCTCGCCGACGCCTCGGCCATCGCCACGGGCGGCGAGACGGGCGGAACCGGCGGCGCGGGGCGCCGCAAGGTGCTCTTGGCGCTGGTGGGCGTCATCCTGGTGGGGCTTAACCTGCGTGTCGGCATCACCAGCGCCGCGGCGCTCTTCCACGAGCTCCAGCAGGCGCTGGGCTACGGGGCGTTCATCGCCTCCCTCCTGCCGAGCATCCCCACCCTGTGCTTCGCCTTCGCCGGGCTGGCCACCAATCCCCTGAGCCGCCGCCTGGGCGTGGAGAACACCGTGGTGTTCGCCCTCTTCCTGCTCACCTGCGGCCTGGCGATCCGGGGCATCCCGAACACCGCGGCTCTGCTGGTCGGATCAGTGGTGGCCATGAGCGGGCTGGCCATCTGCAATGTGTCCATGCCCGTGCTGATCAGGCAGGACCACGCGGACCGGACCTCGCTGGTCACGGGCCTCTACACCTTCACCATGACGATCGGCGCGACGACGGCGGCCACCGTCAGCGTGCCCCTGGCCCACGCCTTGGGCTCGCCCTCCGCAGGGCTGGCCTCGTGGGCCGTGGTCGCCGCGTTGGGCCTCCTCGGTTTCATCCCGCTGGCGCTCGGCCGCCGAAAGCGCCGGAACCTCGCACCGGCCGCGGCGCCCGAACAGCACCACAGCATCTGGGCCGCCCTCCGGGGCCGCAAGGCCGTGCTCATCGCGGTGGTCTTCTCCGCCCAGGGCTTCCTCGCCTACGCCGTCATGAGCTGGTTCGCCTACATCCTGAGCGACAGCGGCATGGACGCCACCCAGAGCGGCCTGATGTTCGGCGTCATGCAGTTCGTGTCCATGTTCGCCGGCATGCTGTTCCTGGCCTTCGGTTCCCGCAACAGCACGCGCCCCTGGGCCCTGGCCATCCCCGCCGCCTGCACGGTGGCCGGGATCATCCTGCTCATGGTGGCCCCGGTCCAGACGGCTCTGCTCTCCGCCGGGCTCACGGGCCTGGGGCTCGGCATCTTCCCGCTGGTCCTGGCCATCATCAGCCAGAGTGGTGGGACGCCGGCCGAGACCACCGCACTCTCCACTGCGGCGCAGTCCCTGGGCTATCTCTTCTCCGCGCTCGGTCCGCTGGGGATCGGCCTCCTGCACGGCCTGACGGGCCAGTGGCTGCTGCCCCTCGGGGTGGCCGTGGGCGTGGCGGTGCTGCTCACCGGGGCTGGCTTCATGCTGGGACGGCTCCACCGTGGCCACGGTCCCCGCGTGGTGGTCGCAACGCAACGGGCCGGCCGGGACGGGAAGTGACACCGTGACCGCATCACGAGCGTCCTCGAAGTCCGCTGCCGCCGGAGCCGCACCAGCTGCGGGTCTGCATCATCCGGCCGGCAAGCAGCCGCTGGCCGCCGCCGTCGCCCAGCAGCTCCGGGAGGCGATCGCCTCCGGCGCCTGGGAGATCGGGCAGCGCATCCCCACCGAGTCGGAGCTCATGGAACGCTTCGGGGTCTCCCGCGGCACTCTCCGGGAGGGCATCAAGGCCCTGGCCCACGCCGGAGTCCTGGAGGTCCGGCAGGGCGACGGGACGTACGTCCGCGCCCGCAGTGAGCTTGAGGGCACCGCGTCCCGGACCCTCAGCGAGCACACCGCGGCCCATGTCTTCGAGGTGCGGCAGGCCCTGGACACCCAGGCGGCCCGGCTGGCCGCGGAGCGCGCCGATGAGAATGGGGCCCGCGAGCTGCAGGCGCTCCTCGATCTGGTTCACGCCTCCTGGGATCCGGCGCACCCGGAGACCTGGGCCCGGCATGACTGGGAGTTCCACCTCGCCGTCGCGCGGCTGAGCGGCAACCCGCTCCTGGTGCAGCTGTATCTGGGGTTCGCAGGGGCCTTCCAGAGGGATCTCCTGGTCCAGGCCGCGCACCCGGATTTCGACGCTCTCCTCCAGCCTGGTCATCAGGATCTGGTGGACGCCATCGCCTCAGGGGATCCCCAGGCCGCGGAGCACAGCGTGCAGTGCGGCCTGGATGTGGTGGCCTCCCGGAGCTGACCCGAGCCTTAAGCAGTTGAGTGCTCAGTTGTGGCGGGTGTTCGGAGGAAACACCCGCCACAACTGAGCACTCAACGTGCGTCGGCGGACGTCAGAAGACATCAGGAGCCGACGACGGCGCCCGCCTCGTCACGCGAAATGCTCACCATCTCCTCGCGGGAGACCACCTTGATGCGCTCACGCTCCACGCTCACGCCGTGCGAGCCGCCATTCGCCGTGGCCTCGGCGCCGAGAGCCCGCTCGTGGGCGTCCAGCCTGTTCCAGCCCTCCCACGTGGTGTACTGGACGCCGCGGGATTCGAGCAGACCGGTCACGGCATCCTCGGCCGCGTCCTGCGCGACCGGCAGGGCCGTGCGGTCGGCCAGCAGGTGGGTGATGGTCTCCAGGGCGTCGCCCTTGGTGTGCCCGATCAAGCCCACCGGTCCGCGCTTGATCCAGCCCGTGGCGTAGACACCCGGCACTGGGGCGCCGTCCGCGCCCAGGACGCGGCCGCCGTCGTTGGTCACCACGCCCTTGCGGTGGTCGAACTCCACGCCCGGCAGGGCCGAGCCGAAGTAGCCGATGGTGCGGTAGACGGCCTGAACCGGGTAGTCCACGTATTCGCCGGTGCCGCGGGCGTTGCCGGTGCCGTCGAGTTCGGTGCGCTCGAAACGGATGCCCGCCACCTTGCCCGGAGTCTCCGGGGAGTCGGTGATCTCCACCGGGGAGTGCAGGAAGTGCAGGTGCAGACGGCGGGACGCGGTCAGCTCGGAGAGGTCCTCCGGCTGCTCGGCGAACCAGTTGGTGAGCGTGCCCACCATGGTCTTGATCTGGTTGTTGCTCTGAATGGCCTCATCCGAGGCCTCGTCGAACTCGAAATCCTCGGCGTAGAGGATGATGTCCACGTCCTTGGAGTGGGACAGCTCGCGCAGCTCCAACGGGGTGAACTTGATCTGCGCCGGGCCACGACGGCCGAACACGTGCACGTCCGTGACGGGACTGGCCTTGAGCCCGGCGTAGACGTTCTCCGGGATCTCGGTGACCAGGAGGTCATCGGCGTGCTTGGAGAGGACCCGGGCCACGTCCAGCGCGACGTTGCCGTTGCCGATGACCGCGATCTTCTTGGCGTCCAGGGGCCACTCACGGGAGACATCCGGGTGGCCGTCGTACCAGGAGACGAAGTCCGCGCCACCGTAGGAGCCGTCGAGTTCCACACCGGGGATGTTGAGGTCCGCGTCCTTGATGGCGCCCGTGGCGAAGACCACCGCGTCGTAGTGACGCTGGAGGTCCGCCAGGCTCAGGTCCTGCCCGTAGTCCACGTTGCCGAAGAACCGGATGTCCCCGCGGTCCAGGACCTTGTGCAGAGCGTTCACGATGCCCTTGATGCGGGGGTGATCGGGTGCCACACCGTAGCGGATCAGGCCGTACGGGGCCGGGTAACGGTCGAACAGGTCGATGCTGACGGTCAGTTCCCCGCTTTTGACCTCGTCACTCTTGGTGAGGATGTCCGCGGCGTACACGCCGGCCGGGCCGGAGCCGATCACGGCCACGCGCAGGGGGCGCTCCGCGGAGCCGACGGCTGCATTCGAGGGGGTGGGGAGTTCTGACACGGCTGTGTTCCTTTGGTCTTGGCGATCGACTGCTCCATAGGATGCCATTCCAGGCTGAGAATCCCGGGAAAACGGCGTCCTACGGAGCACTCGATCAGAGGGCATGAGTGTGAGTGAGGCGCAGGTGATCGGGGGCGTAGGGGCTCAGCCGGACGACGTCGCCCACCACGATGACGGCGGGGTTCTCCACCCCTGCCTCCGCGGCACGGCTCACGATGTCCGCCACGGTGGCAACGGTGACGCGCTGGTCCGGGGCATAGCCGCGTTCCACGATCGCCACGGGGGTGTCCGCCGGAAGTCCGGCCGACTTCAGGGTGGCCATGGACCGGCTCAGCGCCTTGACGCCCATCAGCAGCACCACGGTGTGGTCCGGGCGGGCGGGCAGGCTGCCCAGCTCGTCGTGTCCGGTCACCACGGAGAAGCCGGTGGCCAGCCCGCGGTGCGTGACCGGGATGCCCGCCGCGGCGGGGACGGAGATCGCGGAGGTGACGCCCGGCACCACGTGGACCTCGACGTCGTGCTCGCGGCAGAAGGCGAGCTCCTCGCCGCCGCGGCCCAGCACGTAGGGGTCGCCGCCCTTCAGGCGCACCACGTGGTTCCCGGCGAGCGCCTCGCGGACCAGGATGCGGTTGATCTCGTCCTGCGGGACGGGGTGGTGGCCGGGGGTCTTGCCGACCTCGATCACCCGCACCTCCTCGGGAAGGCCGTCCAGGACAGAGCGCGGGCCGAGACGGTCCGCGACCACGACGTCGGCCTCCGCCAGCAGCTGCCGGGCCCGTACGGTCATGAGGCCGGGATCGCCGGGGCCGCCGCCGACCAGGGCGACGCTTCCCTTGACCGGCCCATTGACCTGACCGCCGCGCGGGACGGCCCGGCGGTGGCGCCGGAGCGGGAGGGTCCCTTCGTCCAGAGCAGCGGCGACGGCGTCGCGCACGGCCATCGCCCGGCGCGGGTCGGCCCCGGCGTTCACGGCGATCTTCACATCGTCGACGGCGGCGACCGCGGGGGTCCAGGCTGCGGAACTCTCGTGGTCCCCGGCGTTCACGCACCAGATCCGGCGTTCCTCCGCGTCGGCCGCCACCTGGGCGTCCACCGCGGAGTCGCCGGTGGCGGTCTGGACGAACCAGGGGGTGTCCAGGTCCTCGGTGCGGTAGCCGCGGGCCTCCCAGTGGAGGAGTCCGGCGGCGGCGAGCTCGCGGAGAGTCTCCACTGCTTCGGGGGCGACCACCGTGACCTGGGCTCCGGCGTCGAGCAGGCCCTTGGCACGGCGCGCGGCCACCTTGCCGCCGCCGACCACCAGCACGGGGCGGCCGAGGAGGCGCAGTGCCGTGGGATAGATGTCCATCAGAGCCATGCGAAAACTGTAGGGGCGGCGCGTAACACTCATCAAAGCTGCTGCAACGGCGGTTCACGCAAGGTCATGGAAGGTCACATTGCCCCGCGGCCTGGAGGGCCCGGACAGCAGTGTTCCCCGCCCCGGAGAACCGGAACGGGGAACACTGACGCTGCGGCTGGGCGGCCCGGCCGCCCACCTATCAGGTGTAGGGGCAGAGGTAGGCGACGGTGTCGCTGACCCGCACGGTGAAGGACTGCTCGCCTTCCACCTGGAAGGTGGAACCTTCCTCATACTTGACCCACTCGTTCGAGTCGGCCGGCAGCTTGACGTCCCAGGAGCCGCGGACCAGGTGCATCCACTCGCGGGTGGGCGCCTCGAAGGTCCACTCACCGGGCTCCATGACACCCACCGTGAACTTGCCCTGCTCATTGGCGAACTCCAGGCTCCTGACCTGGCCCTCGTAGTACTCGTTCTGCCCGATCATGGGACTTCCTTCCGTTCGGTTTCAGCAGGCCTGCCGGTCGCTGCTGTCATCACTCACGTTAGGAGGCCGCTCACTCACCAACAATCGCCCTGGAGTACATTCTGGATTGAAAAACACTCCATAATGTCTAATCGATGGCTGGTATGCGCACCCGGGCCACCTTAGGATCTCCCCATGAGCATCACTCCAGAGACCCTGACCGTGGCGCAGCTCGGGGAACGGGGCGTCGCCGGACTCCGGCTCCTGCACTCCGGCGCCCGCCACCACGCCCCCGTCGGGGTGCCCTACGCACTGGAGTTCCGCGACCCGCGTCCCTGGCTCAGTGGCGGCGAGCTGGTGCTGACCACCGGGAGCCTGCTGCACGATGACTGGAAGGCCTGGCAGGACTTCTTCGCCGGGCTGGCGGAGGCGGGAGCCTGCGCCGTGGTGGTCAGCACCGGCTCGGACCGACCATTGGTGTCTCTTCCCCCGGAACTGATGGACCTGGCCCAGGCCGCCGGTCTCACGCTGTTCGGCGCCCCGGCCGGCGCCTCGCTGACCTCCATCAGCAGGGATGTGACCGCGGCCCGGATCAGCGCCGAGAGGACCGTGCTGCAGGAATCCTTCGATCTGCAGATGACGCTCACCGGGGTGGTGGCACGGGGCGGGAACCTGGATGATCTGGTGCAGGGTTGGCACCGGGCCACCGGCGAAACCGTCTGCGTCCTGGACCGCGTGGGCCGCACGCTGGCCAGGAGCGCCGGAGTGGAGCCGGACGTCCTGGCCATACTGCGGCAGGAGGTGCAGGAGGACCCGCCGGGCCTGACCGGCTCCCGTCAGCTGAGCGGGCGGGAGGACGTGAGTCTGCCGGAGGGGCTGGAACTGCGGTCCTTCTCCGGCGGCAGCAGCGTCCGCGGCTATCTGGCCCGGGTGTCCTCGGGAAGCCAGGTCACGGATCTGGCCGTGCCGGCGTTGCTCTCCCTCCTGGCGCTCGAATTCGAGCGCCGCTGGTTCCTGGACGAGCCCACCCGCCGCAAGCGCGCCCAGTACGTCACCCGCCTCCTGGCAAGCAGCGAGGAAGGGCGGAACCGGGCCTTGCTGCATTCCCTCGGAGTGGATGCGGGAGAACTCTGGGGAGTGGCCGTGGAGGCCAGGAACGAAACCCACGCCGAGGTGCTGGTGGATGATCTGGCGCTCCTGCTGCCCACACAGCTGATGCGGCAGGAGGGGCGGATCGTGGAGTGCCTGGCCGTCCAGGATCCCCGCGGGACCCTGGAGCGGCTGGACCTCGGAGTCCCCCTCGGGATCGGCACCTCGGTCCCCCCGGCCCAGGCTTCGCGGACCATGCGGCAGGCACACTCGGCGCTGGAGACCAGCCGCCGGGCCGGAGCGATCATCTCCTTCGTGGACGGCTCCGCCCATGACTTCCTCCTGAACGTGGCGGATCCGGCGTACCTGCGGTCCTTCGCCGACGCCGTCCTGTCACCCCTCGATTCCGCACCCCAGGGTGAAGTCCTTCTTCAGACCCTGCACACGTGGCTGCTGGAGAACCGTTCGCTGGACACCACCGCGGAGCGGCTCGCAGTCCACCGTCATACGGTCCGGAACAGGGTCCAGCGGATCATGCAGCTGACCGGCCACAGCCTGGACAGCGTGGATGTGCAGACCGAATTGTGGCTGGCACTCAAGGCCCGGGGTATCGGTCAAGACTAGGACTGTCCGTCAGGTCCAATCCATGATTGCAAAATGTATTCCAGGGACATATCCCCCGGGATGGACGGATGGAATCATGAGTTCACGGCAGAGGGAGTGACGCCCCTCACAGCCACCCCATCCCCCCGGAGTTTCAGGAGTCACCATCATGGAAGCAGCCACCTTGCCCCGATCCGCGTCGGATCGCACCACGCTCAGGCGGGTGATCACCGCCAGCGGACTGGGGACCGTACTGGAGTACTTCGACTACGCCTCCTACAGCTACCTGGCCACCACCCTCGCCACTGTCTTCTTCCCCACGGAGGATCACAGCGTCGCGCTCATGAGCACCTTCGCGGTATTCGCCCTGTCCTTCCTGGTCCGGCCGCTCGGCGCCTTCGTCTGGGGCATCCTCGGTGACCGGGTGGGCCGCAAGCGGATCCTGGCCACCACCATCTTGCTGATGTCCGGTTCCACCTTCCTCATCGGCTTCCTGCCCGGGTACGCGTCCATCGGATTCGCCGCGCCGGTGCTGCTGCTCCTGCTCAGGATGACGCAGAGCTTCTCCGCCGCAGGCGAGTACGCCGGAGCCAGCACCTTCATCGCCGAATACGCCCCGGACCGGAACCGCGGCCTCCTGATCAGCGTCGTGCCGCTCGGCTCCGCCATCGGCTTCCTCGCCGCCTCCATCATGGCCACGGTCTTCTACGCCGTTCTTCCTCCCGAGAGCATGCAGGCCTGGGGCTGGCGCATCCCGTTCCTGGTGGCGGGCCCGGTGGGCCTGATCGGCCTGTACCTGCGGTTCCGTCTTGAGGAGACGCCGCAGTTCCGTGCGGCCATGGAGAAGGAGAAGGCCCGCATCGCCGCATCCCGCAGTGGAGTGGTCCCCACGGCGAGCCCCCTGGACCGAGGCCGTCACGTTCTGGCCGCACTGCCTTCCATGGGCAAGCTGCTCCTGGTCATGTCTCTCAACGCGGGCGGCTACTACCTGCTGCTGAGCTACATCCCCACCTACCTCATCGAGCAGGAGAAGATGAGTGAGGCCTCCTCCAACCTGGTGGTCACCATCGCCCTGGTGGTCTACCTGGCCATGGTTCCCGCGGCGGCGCACCTCTCCGACCGGCTGGGCCGGAAGCGGACCCTCCTGATCTCCAGCGTGGCCTTCGTCCTTCTGAGCTACCCGCTGATGATGCTGTTCTCCGGCGCGAGCGTGGTTCTGGCCGTGGTGGTGCTCCTGGCGTTCCTGGCGATCTTCTCGCTCAACGACGCCGTCTTCCCGGCATTCTTCACCGAGATGCTCTCCACCCGTTCCCGCTACGTCGGTTTCGCACTCCCGTTCAACATCGGCGCCATGCTGTTCGGTGGCGTGGCCCCGTACATCGGGACCTGGTTGATTCACGCGACCGGCAATCCCCAGGCTCCGGCGTTCTTCCTCATCGGTGTCGCCGTGCTGTCCCTGATCGGCGTGCTGATCTCGCGGGAGACCGCGAGGAAGCCTCTGGAGGCCTGATAGCTCCAGGGCCGGCCAGGACTCGGTTCGGCACGGTTCAGAGCGATCCAGGGCCGGGCCGCGGGATGTCCCGCGGCCCGGCCCTGGGTCTGAAGGCAGGCGGAGCACGCGGCTAGACTGACCTCAAAATCCAGCGCCCTGGAGAGGAACCCGCAGATGCTTTCCCGCCGCACCGCACCGTTCGCCGCACTCCTCCTAGCCGGCAGCCTCGCCGCCTGCACCACGCCCGGAGGAACCGGACCGTCGCCGGTGTCCACGGCTTCCCAAGCGCCGGCCGCTTCCCCGGCGTCGGCCGATTCCGGACAGACTCCCGCGGAGGGGCCCTCCTCGGACAGCGCTCCCACTCCCACCGGACCGGCGGCCGCGACGGGGCCGAAGCTTGAGATCGGCTCGGCCAGCCTGCGGCTTCCCCAGGAGCAGAAATGGACCGTCGGCATGACCGGGAAACGCACTGCGGGCGGCGGTGGGCTCACCTCCCAAGGCATCTTCCACGTCAGCCTCACCGATTTCCCAACCCCCGTCCTCGACCTCGACAGCAACGCCAAGTCCGCCATTCAAACGCGTGGCACGGACAAGCTGCGGTTCGGCAACATCCGGCGAACACAGAACCGCATCGTGGCCGGCCGGGAAAGCTGGGCGGCCACGGCCAGCGGAGATGGCAAGGTGTTCTACGGCTTCGGGACCGTCGTCGGCAATGAGGATGTGCAGATCGCCTTCTTCGCTCCCGACGGATTCCCCCCGGCCAAGACCCAGGAGTGGATCGATTCCATACTGGCCAGCGTGATCTGGAAGGAGCGCCCGTGATCATCTTCAGCGAGGAGATCTGGATCGAAGCGCCGCCGGAGACGGTCTTCGGCCTTTCACTCGACGTCGACGTCCACACCGGCTCCATGTCCGATTCCGGCGAACGCGCGGTGGCCGGCGTCCGCTCCGGCCGGATGGGCCTCGGCGACACCGTCACCTGGCAGGCACGGCATTTCGGCGTCCCCCTGCGGATGACCTCCACGATCTCCGAGCTGCGCAGCCCGGAATTCTTCGTGGATGAGCAGGTGAAGGGGCCGTTCGCGCTCTGGCGTCATGAGCACCGTTTCGTGGCGAACGAATCGTCGCTTCGCGACGGCGGCACGCTCATGCGGGACGACATCACTTTCGCTGCCCCGTTGGGTCCTCTGGGCCGGCTCGCCGAGCTGGCTATCCTGCGCTGGTACATGCCGAAGCTGATCCGGCAGAGGAACGAGTTTCTGAAGGCGACGGCGGAAGCCTGAGACTCCAGCGAGGGGCCGATCGTCTCGCAACGGCAAAATCCCCGGCCGGCTGGACTTTCCCCTGCGCTTGAGCAGCGGGGAACGTCCGGACGGCCGGGGATTTCCGGTGGGCGGGCCCTATTCGTAGGAGCAGATGTATGCCACCGGCTCGCTGGTCATGACCGTGAAGGAGACCCCGGCCTCGACGTCGAACGCCGAGCCCGCCTCGTAGCGGACCCAATCGCCGTTCTCGGCGGGCAGCTTCACATCCCAGGAGCCCCGGACCAGCTGCATCCGCTCGGGGGAGGAGGTCCCGAAGGTCCATTCACCGGGCGCGATCACGCCGACCGTGAACTTGCCCTGTTCGTCCCCGGACCCCAGGCTGCGGACGTTGCCGTCGAAGTACTCGTTCTGGCTGATCATGGGTGACTCCTCGCGTGCTGTGCGCCGGGCGGATCAGCCCGGCGTCGTTTCCCACCACGTTAGGGGCGCGGGCCCGCCGCTCCAATCACCGCACCGATTGTTGCGGACGGGTCCTTGCCGACGGCGGCGGGCCGGCAGGCTCCAACCGAGCATGTCGCCGTGAACGCAGAGCGGCCGGAAGCGTATCCCTGGACTCCCCGGTGGGGACTCCTGCCCATTGCACGGCCGCTCAGGGCACCGCATGCTGGACAGCACACAGCGTGGATCCTGTCGCGAAGACGAACCGGGTGAGGAGAGATCATGACCGATCAAGAGGCCGGAACGGCCCGGGAGCTGGGGCAACGCCTCGCCCGCTTGGAGCGGATACTGGTCAGCGTCTATGCGCTGGTCCTCGCGGCTCTCCTGATCGCCGGGCTGAGCGTGCCGTTCTTCACCAGCCGGGACACCCGGGGCGATTCACATGTGGACACTCCCGTCTCGGTGCTCAGGGTGATCTTCAAGTCCGGGACCGCTCCCAGCACGGATTCAAGCGGCGATGCGGTCCTGTCGGTCCTGTTCACGATCGGTTTCATAGGCCTGCTCGCCGTCGTGGTGCTGCTCCTGGTGCTCCTGGCCGTCGCAGCGGCCAAGGCACTCACCGTGTGGGGGCGCCGGGCCGGCTGGATTCTCGTGATGCTCGGCATCATCGGAGCCTTGGTCCTGCTGACCTTCACGCTGATGGCCGCGGGCAACCACGAACCGGACACCCCCGGCTGGGGCGCCGTGGTGCTGCTGCTCGGAGTGCTCGGGGTCATCCCGCTCCTGACCCGAGGGGCAGCATCGCTGGTCTCCGCCAGCCGCTGATCATCCCTTTGCATCGACTGCCCCATAGGATGCCAATCCCACGGATTTCCGGGTGGAAACGGCATCGTGTGGAGCAGTCGATGCAAAAGAGGGTGAGGGATCAGCCCTGGCCGAAGACGTGTTTGACGATGTTCCCCAGCAGTGCCGCGTTGTAATCAACACCCAACTGATTCGGGACGGTGACCAGGACGGTGTCCGCTTCCTGGACGGCCGAGTCCCGGGCCAGCTCCTCGGCGAGCTGATCCGGCTCTCCGATATAGGAACGCCCAAAGCGGGAGACGGCCCCGTCCAGCCAGCCCACCTGGTCCCGGCCCTCCACCTGACCTCGCAGGCCGAAGTAGTGCTGGTCCTGTTCCGACACGAGCGGGATGATGCTGCGGCTCACCGAGACCCGGGGCGTCCAGCCGTGTCCGGCGTTCTTCCACGCCTCACGGAACACCTGGATCTGCTCGGCCTGCAACTGATCGAAGGGCACGCCCGTGTCCTCCGTGAGCAGGGTGGAACTCATGAGGTTCATGCCCTGCTCGGCGGCCCAGACCGCCGTCGCGCGCGTCCCGGCACCCCACCAGATGCGGCGCTCCAGGCCGGGCGAATGCGGTTCCACCGGCAGGAGCACGCCGCCGGGATGGCCGTGGCCCGGGTCCGCCGGGGCGATCCCGGCGCCGGTGATGGCCTTGCGGAACAGCTCCGTATGCCGACGTGCCATGTCCGCGGCGTTCTCGCCGTCACGGGGGACGTAGCCGAAGTTCTCCGCACCGTTGAGGGCCGGCTCGGGTGAACCACGGCTCACGCCGAGCTGGAGCCTGCCCTGGCTGATGAGGTCGGTGGCGGCAGCTTCCTCGGCCATGTAGAGCGGGTTTTCGTAGCGCATGTCGATGACGCCCGTGCCCATCTCCAGGGTGGTGGTGCGTGCGGCGATCGCGGAGAGGAGCGGGAAGGGCGCGGCTCCCTGACGGGCGAAGTGGTGGACCCGGAAGAAGGCCCCTGCCACACCCTGCTCCTCCGCGGCGACGGAGAGCTCGATGGCCTGCCGCAGGGATTCCCCGGCATCCTGGGTCTGCGATCCTGCCGAACGGCCGTAGTGCCCGAAAGACAGGAATCCGATCTTTTTACTGTTCACGACCAGGAGAACCATGCGTTTGCATGGAAAATTCCCGGCCCCGCTCTCACCTGTCGTATGCCCAGTGGTGGCAGGTCTTTCCCCAGAACATCCGCCGCTACTGAGCACACGGCAGGTGAAGGGGAACCTCAGTCCTCCGGCCGGTGGGTCGGAGCCGCGTACTCGATCGAAGGGACCCCGGCCCCTCCGGTGTCGTGGACACGCGCGAACGCCAGCCGCGCGGCGTCGTCGTGAAGCGGCGATTCGTCCACCTCCACGCGCAGGCGGCGCGCCGTGACGGGTACGACGGCGTGCAGCCGCTGGGAGCCCACGGTCAGGCCGGAGGCGAGGACTTCGCCGTGCTCACCCAGGATGCGGTGCCGTACCACCCGCTGCCCCTCCGTCAGGTCCTCCCCCAGTTCCACGTGGTCCAGCTGCACCTCGGTGCCGAAATCGAGCACCCACTCCCCCGGGCCCACACGCCGCACCTCTGCATCCACCGGCTGCCCGAAACGCCGGTCCAGTTCGGCCCGGAACTCGGCCAGGCGGCGAAGGTCCGAGTCGGGGATCAGGCCGGTCCGGTCCGGGGGCAGATTCAGCAGCAGATTCGCACCCATGCCGATGGAACGGTAATGGATGGCCAGCAGGTGGTCCAGTGACTTGGCTTCCTCGTCCGGCTGCCAGAACCAGCCCGGGCGCAGCGAGACATCGCATTCCGGCGGCAGATACGCATCCTGGCCCAGCTCCTCGGAATCGCTGACGTAGTTCGACACCGCCGTGGAGGACACTACGTACTCCACAGGGTCCTCGGCGAGGCCGTCCTCATTCCCCACCCAGCGGATGGTGGCCGGGCCCATGTTGAACACCATCGCCTCCGGCTGATGCTCCGCGATCACAGCGCCGATCCGCTCCCAGTCGTAGACCCGGCCTTCGGAGCCTGCGCCGTCGAACCACAGTTCATGCAGCGGACCGTAGCCCGTGCAGAGTTCGCGCAACTGGGCGAGGTAGAACTCGTCATAGGCCGCCGCGTCTTCATAACACGTGGCGTTCCGGTCCCACGGCGAGAGGTACAGCCCGAACTTCAGGCCTGCTTCGTGGCACGCCTGTGCCAGTTCGGCCACCACGTCCCCGGCGCCGCCCTTCCAGGGGGAGGCCGCCACGGAATAGTCCGTTGTGGCCGTGGGCCAGAGGCAGAAACCGTCGTGATGTTTAGCGGTGAGGACCACGTACTTCGCCCCGGCGAGCTGCGCGGCACGCACCCACTGCCGGGCATCGAGCCCCAGGGGATTGAAGCTCGACGCAGGCAACGTCCCATCGCTCCATTCCTTGCCGTGGAAGGTGTTGAGGCCGAAGTGGAAGAAGACGCCCATCCGGTCCTGTTGCCAGGCCAATTGTCCAGGGGAAGGGCGCAGCGGAGCCGGAGTCATGCGGTCCACCCTAAGGACAACAGGCCCTGTGCAGGAACTACCCGAACACAGCCGCACGCCACGAGCCGCCACGTGGTGCCCATATCCGCGTGGGATAAGGGCATCACGTGGCGGCTCGCGTGTCAGTGGGGTGGCTAGATCCAGTACCGCTCGTCCTCGGAGTCGCCCGGGTGCTCCTTGACCATGCCCGCGGCGAGGGTGTTGCCGTCGGCGGGGTCGATCACCAGGAACGCCCCCGTACGGCGGTGCTTCGCGTAGGGCTCCAGGGGCAGCGGAGCCGCCAGGCGGATCTGGACCTCGCCGATGTCGTTCAGTTCCAGCTCGGAGGCGGGCTCCACCTGGAACGTGTCCAGGTCCAGCTTGCCGGAGACCGTCCGGATGATCGCCTTCACGGTCTGGGTGCCGTGTTTGACGAACACCCGGGCCCCCTCGCGCAGCGGCTTGGAGGACAGCCACGCCACGGAACCGTACAGATCCGCGGAGCTCTCCCCCACGGTCCCCGCGGCGGCGATCGTGTCACCGCGGGCGATGTCGATCTCATCGGCAAGGCGCAACGCCACCGATTGCGGAGCGAAGGCGGTCTCCAGCGAGGTGCCGGCGAAGTCGATCCCGGCCACCGTCGTCGTGCGCGGCTCATGTCCCGGTGAGAGGACCACCACGGAATCGCCCACCCGGACGGTGCCTTCAGCGACCTGTCCCGCGTACGCGCGGTAATCGCGGAACGCCTCCACCTCCAGGCCACGCGCGACGGCGTCCGGCGCCAGCGCGCCCTGCGGACGGATCGCGAGCTGCACGGGGAAGCGGAAAGCCTCCTCCGCGTCCTCCAGCTCGTCCGCAGCGGGCAGGGTCTCCAGGACCTCCAGGAGCGACGGGCCCTCATACCAGGGCATGCGCGGCGAGCGGTCCACGACGTTGTCGCCGTCCAGCGCGGACACCGGGATCACCCGGACGTCGGCGTGATCTGCGGTTCCATCAGCCTGTGCCGTCCCGATGCCCAGCTCCTTGGACACGCGGCGGATGTCCGCCTCGATGTCCCGGAACACGGATTCGGAGAAGTCCACCAGGTCCACCTTGTTCACGGCGACCACCACATGCGGGACGCGCAGCAGATGCAGCACGGACAGGTGCCGGCGGGTCTGCTCCAGGACACCCTTGCGGGCATCGATCAGCACCACCACGGCGTCCGCCGTGGACGCGCCCGTCACCGTGTTCTTGGTGTACTGCACGTGCCCGGGGCAGTCGGCCAGGATGAAGCTGCGGCGGTCCGTGGCGAAGTAGCGGTAGGCCACGTCGATCGTGATGCCCTGCTCCCGCTCGGCGCGCAGGCCGTCGGTCAGCAGGGCCAGGTCCAGGCCACCCTTCTCCCCGCCGAAGCCGCGGTCCGCGCTGGTGCGGGCGACGGCGTCGAGGGTGTCGGCCAGGATCGCCTTGGAGTCGTGCAGGAGGCGGCCCACCAGGGTGGACTTGCCGTCATCGACGCTGCCGGCCGTCGCGAAACGGAACAGCGTGCTGGACGCGAGTGCGGTGCTCATCAGAAATACCCGTCCTTCTTGCGGTCTTCCATGGCCGCCTCGGAGATGCGGTCATCGGCGCGGGTCGCGCCACGCTCGGTCAGGGTGGAGGCCGCGACCTCGACGACGACGGCGGCCACGTCAGCGGCGTCGCTCTCCACGGCGCCGGTGCAGGACATGTCCCCCACCGTGCGGTAGCGCACCAGCTTGGTGATGACCTCCTCGTGCGGGGCCGGCTGGGACACCTCGCCCACGGCACGCCACATCCCGTCCCGGGCGAAGACCTCGCGCTCGTGGGCGTAATAGAGACCCGGAAGCTCGATGTTCTCGCGCTCGATGTAGCGCCAGATGTCCAGCTCGGTCCAGTTGCTGATGGGGAACGCGCGCACGTGCTGGCCCACCGTGTAGCGGCCGTTGTAGAGGTTCCACAGCTCGGGACGCTGATTGCGCGGGTCCCACTGACCGAACTCGTCACGGAGGGACAGGATGCGTTCCTTGGCACGGGCCTTGTCCTCGTCGCGGCGGCCGCCACCGAAGACGGCGTCGAACTTGTTCTTCTGGATGGCGTCCAGCAGCGGCACGGTCTGGAGCGGGTTGCGGGTGCCATCCGCGCGTTCCTGAAGCTCACCGCGGTCGATGAACTCCTGCACGGAGCCGACCACGAGCTTCAGGCCCAGCCACTCCACGGTCCGGTCACGGAACTCGATCACCTCGGGAAAGTTGTGCCCCGTGTCCACGTGCAGCACCGGGAACGGCACCTTGCCCGGCCAGAAGGCCTTGGTGGCCAGGTGCAGCATGACCACGGAGTCCTTGCCGCCGGAGAACAGGAGCGCGGGCCGCTCGAACTCGGCGACCACCTCACGGATGATGTGAATGGCCTCGGCCTCGAGGGCGTCGAGCGTCCCGAGCCGGTTGTCCTGTGCGCCCGCCCTTCCGGCCGCTTCCCCACGCGGCTTAGACACGCTCGCTCGTTCCTCGCTCGCGCGATGCGCCGCTTCCGGGGAAACAGCCGAAAGTCCTTCCACCAGTTGGTCACCGGTCTGCGTCACGTCATCAACCTCGAGTTCTTCGGAGAAGGTCTGGGCGCTCATGTGTGGAGCCCGCATTCGGTCTTGTCGGTCCCGGCCCAACGGCCCGAGCGGGGGTCTGCTCCCGGGGCGACCTTGTTGGTGCACGGCTGGCAGCCGATGGACGGGTAGCCCTGGCTCAGGAGCGGGTTGGACGGCAGCAGGTGTTCGTCCGAGTACTCCATGAGCTGTTCGTAGGTCCACGGGGCCACCGGGTTGACCTTGACCAGGCCATTGGCCTCGTCCCAGGTCACCAGCGGCGTGTTGGTGCGGGTGGGTGCCTCGTCCCGGCGGACACCGGTGAACCACAGTTCGTACCCGGACAGGTTCCGGCGCAGCGGCACCACCTTGCGCATATTGCAGCAGGAGGCCGCATCGCGGGCGAAGAGGTTCTTGCCGAAGAGCCGGTCCTGCTGCTCCACGGTGTTCTCCGGAAGGACGTCCACCACGTTCACGCGGAGGGTCTTGGCCACGAGATCACGGGTCGCATAGGTCTCCGGGAAGTGGTAGCCCGTGTCGAGGAAGAGCACGTCCACGTCCGGCAGCTGCTCGGCCACCAGGGCCGGGAGCACGGCGTCGGCCATCGAGCAGGCCACCGTGACCGCCGGCGTCGCGAAGTTGCGCTTCACCCAGGCGATCACGTCCTCGGCGGAGGCGTTCCAGTCCAGCTCGGCCGCCCCGGCCTCGGCCAGGGCTTTGAGCTCTTCGTGGGACCGCAGTCCTGGGGCGGCGCTCATTGCAGGGCCTCCTCGTCTGCGGCGTGCGCCCATTCGGCGAAGCTCTGGCCTTCGGCGTGGTCGGCGACGAAGCGCCGGACCACGCGTTCCACGTAATCGGGCAGATCCGCCACGTAGACCTTGAGGCCGCGGACGGTGCGGCCCAGGCCTGCTTCCTCGCGGGAGGTGGAGGCCAGCCCGCCGCCCAGGTGCACCTGGAAACCGGGGGCCGGGTCTCCGCCGTCGACGGGGAGCATCATGCCCTTGAGGCCGATGTCCGCCGTCTGGATGCGGGCGCAGGAGTTGGGGCAGCCGTTGATGTGCAGGCTCAGGGCATCCGGCAGGGTGCCCGCGTCGACCAGATCCGCCAGACGGCGCTCCAGTTCGGCGATGGCCGTGGCCGCGGTGACCTTGGTCTCCACGATGGCCAGCTTGCAGTATTCGATGCCGGTGCAGGCGATGGTGCCGCGCCGGAAGACGCTCGGCCGGGCGGAGAGGCCCAGGGTGTCGAGTTCGGCGATCAGCGGTTCCACCTGGTCACCGGGAACATCGAGGACCACCAGTTTCTGGTGCGGCGTGGTGCGCAGCCGCTGCGAGCCGTGCGCCTCCAGCACGTCCGCCAGGCGGACCAGGTTCTCGCCGGACAGCCGGCCCACGGTGGGGGCGACGCCGATGAAGAACCGGCCGTCCTTCTGCTCGTGGACGCCGATGTGGTCGCCGGGGGTCGGCGGCTTGGGCGCGGCCGGGCCGTCGGCCAGCTTGTACCCGAGGTATTCGTCCTCCAGGATCTGACGGAACTTCTCCGGGCCCCAATCGGCCAGGAGGAATTTCAGGCGGGCCTTGGTGCGCATGCGGCGGTAGCCGTAGTCGCGGAAGATCTGCGTGACCCCGTGCCACACTTCGGCACCCTGTTCGGGGGTGACGAAGGCGCCGAGGCGCTTGCCGAGCATGGGGTTGGTGGAGAGCGCCCCGCCCACCCAGAGGTCGTAGCCGACACCGAGTTCGGGGTGCACCACACCCACGAAGGCGCAGTCGTTGATCTCGTGGACCACGTCCTGGGAGGGGTGGCCCGTGATGGCGGTCTTGTACTTGCGGGGCAGATTGGCCAGTTCCGGGTCACCGATGAACTTCTCCGCGATCTCGTGGATCAGCGGCGTCGGGTCGATGATCTCGTCCTTGGCGATGCCCGCCACCGGGGAACCGAGGATGACACGGGGAACGTCACCGCAGGCCTCGGTGGTGGAGAGCTCCACGGCTTCCAAGCGGCGCCAGATCTCCGGCACGTCCTCCACGCGGATCCAGTGCAGCTGGATGTTCTGCCGGTCGGTGATGTCCGCCGAGCCTCGGGCGAAGTCCACGGAGATCTGCCCGATCACGCGCAGCTGCTCGGTGGTGAGCGCCCCGCCGTCGATCCGGACGCGGAGCATGAAGTACTTGTCCTCCAGCTCGTGCGGCTCC
>Ga0153950_1000047_pt1 | contig 51604 bp, 63 predicted proteins | sample TSNJ034MetaG_FD_104737 | JGI IMG/M metagenome (GOLD analysis project Ga0153950, IMG submission 104737) | Attine ant fungus gardens microbial communities from New Jersey, USA - TSNJ034 MetaG | ecosystem: Host-associated > Fungi > Mycelium > Unclassified | place: USA: New Jersey, Wharton State...
ACGTGCTTGCTATGAACTTGTGCCTTAGGCTCAAAGTTCTTTGCGCTTTTTGCCTCGACTGGTTTTGCACCGTAGTTTTACGCGGTCGCACCAAATCCCAAGCTTTCAGCAGACCCTAATTACTGCCACAATAATTTTCATTCGACTATTGTGAACATCATATTAGGAAATAGCCGATCCATTTTTTCATTTCCGTATATGTAATCAATCGCTCTATCGATGCTGTTGTTAGGCGAAGTGCCGTCCAGTCGGCTTTGCCATCTCGTTACCACAACGGACGTAGCCGCCAGATTTATCACCATGAAAACCGTTAGTATCCCGCAAAGCTGCGCGCCCTTCTTTCCGTTCAGTTTTTCAAACGCCCGATTCAAAAAAGGAAAGAGGAAACGCATAAATAAAACGCCAAGGATTCCCCAAGTAAGCGCCATCTGCAAGCTGACCCTGCCTCCGATGTTCAGGAAGTGTCCGCTGTAATCCCATGATACCGACCCGAAGTAAAGCTCTTGAAAGAGACTGGCGAAGTATTCCACCAAAGAGCCTGAAAAGAAAAAGGCTCCGAATTGCAGTAAAACATGCTTGCCAGAAAGAAGCTGTGAAATCAGGAAAGCGGACACCGCACCAATCCCGTAGATAATGCAAAATGGCCCCCATATAGTTGCCGAGTGATGCTCCCAATGTCCGGCCTTAATAACACACCACAGTCCTTCCAGCACAAAACCCAAGACATTGCCGGTCATAAAAAGCCAAAATAGTATTTGATATTTAATTGAACTCAACGGCTTTACACGCGAGTAAGGTTTGAACGCTTTGTCTGAAACCATAATACTATCCATCTTTGCCCCTCCTTTGATATGAGCAAAGTATAAAGCAAAGATGTTTATGACTTGTAAAAAAAGCCGCGAAAATTCAACTTTTAGCGGCTTTTTGACTCGGCCTTGCGCTTTGCTTACTTTTTCAGTGGCCTCCGCGTGAGTGAGGGCAGTTTTTTTGTCTACAGGCTTTGCATAGGGTATCGGTTGCCACCCTGATCTACACAAAATAGTTGCGTCCGCTACTATTTTGTGTTATAATCCACCGGGAGGTGAATCAAACATGAATCAGAATTTTTCGGAAATCGGCCGGGGTATTTCCATCATAGACCGTCTGATGAAGATGTACTATGATAAATCTCTTGCGGAATATGACATTGGCTGGGGTCAACAATTTTATCTTGAATTGATTGCAGATAATCCGGGCATGTCCCCGCAGTCTATGGCACAGCATCTTCATGTAGATAAGGCAACCATAACAAAGGTAGTCAAATATCTGCATCAGATCAATTATATCATAATTGAAACTGACAAAGATGATAAACGCATCCGGCATCTATACACAACTCCGGCTGCCAATCCTGCCGTAGCGCAAATCAAAGCATTACACCAAAAATTTTATGCCGATTTAACCGAGGGCATTTTGAAAACGGATATAGAACAAACAAAAACATGCCTGGATAAAATGGTGAATAATCTAAGTCAACATATTTGGCATCGCATGGAGGTAAATAATGCAAGCAAGTAATCCCTTAGCAACGGAATCAATTGGTAAGCTAATGCGTAAGTTCGCCGCTCCGGCTATAATCAGCAATTTAGTTGGAGCATTGTATAACATAGTGGATCAAATCTTTATTGGACAGAAGCTCGGTACAATGGGCAATGCCGCAACAAATGTCGTTTTTCCCTTAGTAATTATGATGGTAACCTTTGCAATGATGTTTGGCGTGGGAGGAGCTTCAAATATAAGCCTTCTTCTCGGGCAAGGCGACAACGAGGGGGCTGGAAAAGCAACCGGAAACAGCGTCACATTAATGATAATTTCCGGCCTGCTTGTAAGCGTTATAGCGTTTATTTTTTTGAAACCGCTGATGCTTCTCTTTGGCGGATCGGATACGGTATTATCGTACTCAATAGAGTATGCGGGAATCCTTTTAATCGGATGTCCATTCTTCATACTTGGTACAGGCGGAAGTCAATTAATCAGGGCGGATGGCAGCCCTCGTATTTCAATGTTGTGCAATTTAAGCGGAGCGGTTCTGAATACAATTCTTGACCCGATCTTTATTTTTGTACTTGATATGGGTATGACAGGCGCGGCGCTGGCTACAATTATCGGTCAGATTGTTTCCGCTATAATTGTAGTATGGTATCTTAGACGGTTTAAATCCGTCCGGCTACGAAAAGAACATTTCAAACCCCAAAAAGATGCCGTATCCCCTATTTTCTCTTTGGGACTTTCCAGTGGAATGCATCAGATCGGCGTAACCTTTTATCACATTGTCATAAACAATGTATTGGTGCATTATGGAGGGCTATCAATATATGGTCGGGATATTCCGTTAGCGGTCTCGGGCATTATCTCAAAAGTCAGCGTTCTCTTTAATTCTATTATTTTGGGTATCTCACAAAGCTGTCAGCCAATTATTGGGTTTAATTTCGGGGCAGGCAATTTGGGTCGCGTGAAAAAAACATATAAGCTTGCTGTCGTGACAATAGCTGTCATTTCCACTATAGCTTTCTTATGCTACCAGTTTTTTCCGAGACAGCTTACCAGCATGTTCGGATCTGGAGATGAATTATATTTTGAGTTTGCCACAAGATATTTCAGAATTTTCCTGTCACTGGTTATTATAGCTGGCTTTCAAACCGCAGCGTCTAATTTCTTTCCTTCAATCGGGAAAGGAAAGTTGGGCGTTATCACATCAATAAGCAGGCAAACTCTCATTTTATTGCCTCTGGTTGTTATTTTGCCATTGATTTTCGGAATTGACGGCGTATTGTATGCGGGGCCAATTGCGGACGGATCGGCCGGTATTCTGGCAACAGTCTTAGTCATTAGGGAAATAAAAAAGTGGCCTAAACAAGCCATATAGCAAACAAAGAAGAGGAGGTAATCAGTAATGAAGCGTATCGTTACAATCAGCCGTGAATTTGGAAGCGGAGGCCGCACCATAGGAAAACAAATTGCGGAACGTCTTGGCTGCGCTTACTATGATAAGGAGCTGGTCAAGCAAATCGCGATAGAAAGCGGTCTGAACGAGGCGTATATTCTTGAAAGCGGCGAATATGCCTGTTCCACAAACAGCTTTCTATTTAATCTGGCAATCAACGCAGAGAGAGGAAGTAACAATATACCAATGCAAGACCAGTTATACATTATCCAGCATAAGATCGTTAAAGGGTTGGCTGAAAAAGAGCCTTGCGTAATTGTCGGGCGGTGTGCAGATTACATTTTGCGTGAGAGAACAGATTGTCTGCATACATATTTTCATGCAGATATGAATTTCCGGGCAGACCGGATCGTCTATCTTTACGGTGAAACGCTAGATAAGCCTGAGAAGCGTTTGACGGAAAAGGATGGGAAACGAAAAGCATATTACAGGCACTACACCAAGAGACAGTGGGGCATAGCGCAAAATTATCACTTGTGCCTCGACAGCGGCATAGTTGGGATTGAGCAATGTGTTGATATTGTTGTCAATATTGTGAAATCATCAGGGTGATCGCACAGATTATAGGATAGATACGTTATATGTTTGATTTTTAAAACACTTTTTCGGCATATGGGCAGGCGAATCGTTTTTTATAGCTTACGATTTAATATTTTTTAACAAGAGTTTAACAATTCAAATACAACCCCACCCTATAATGTGTGTAAATCAAACCTGGTATATAAAATGAATGGAGGCAACGGAAAGACAGTAGGAACCGTATTGCTTGGCATTTTAGGCGCAATCCTGCTTGGCGTCGGTATGTGACTGACAATGGTGTGGAGCAATATGGTGTTGGGCATCGTCATAGGAATCGTCGGTATCGTTGTGCTGCTCGCCCTGATTCCGCTGGTTAAAGGCCTGAAGTAATCAGCAAATAATAATATCGGTTTCATTCCTGCCGCCCAGCTCTGAAGCGTTCGTCCCATCTGCGAAGTCTGAATGACATATTTGATTAAGGCGGCGGCTCATATTGTGAACCGCCGCCTTAAAAACCACCATTTTCAATCTGCAATTCCAATAGAGAAATATTTTTGCGCATCTGTCCCGCTGTTTCCCATGAAATTCTACCACATTCAAACATCGTTTGTATGTTATCTCGCTCAATTTGAAATCCAAGCGCGGCGATACTTTCAACATTAACAGCTTCTTCATTGTCAGCTTCCTGACCGGCATCCCTGCTGTTTTGAATCGACAAGGAAAACTCGTAGTCGGATATATATTTACTCACTAAATGGCTGTCATCATTTTCACGAAGCTTCTTTAGCTTTTGAAGCACAAATGAGTCATTCGCCCTATATAAATCAGAAAATAATCTTTTAGACGTTTCCGCATCTTGCTCTTTATTGCCAACCCTTTTTATATATTTGGCGAAATTAATGCTTTTGGCCGCTGCCTTAAAAGGATTCCTTTCTTTTTTTGATATAGTGTCTTCCAATCTGTCCAATATGGCTAAATAACGCTGCGCAGTAAATTCATCAATTTCATTATTGCACAGCATAGCGTTGGTATTTTGCCTTTCCCAGTCAAAGATCACCTTTTTGAGTCTGATTTCCTCTCCATTATCAAATGGATTGCCGTTTTGCTTTCGCTGGAGAGTGGATTTCCTCTGGTAATAATCCCGGATTACCCTTGATACGGCCTTTCTGTTTTTTTTGGTGATCTGATTGTTCAACTCAGCTATCACATGATTTACGATTTCAATACATGCTTCCGTCTCAACCGCGGATAAATTAGTTTTGGTCTCTTTTTCAAGGAACAATGGCAGGATAAAATTCACAATCAGTAATGAACACAGTATGACGCCGGAAGCAATGAGAATGATTAAATCTCGTTCAGGAAACCGGCTGCCATCACCCAGCAGGAAAGGGATCGACATTGTAGTGGCAAGCGTCACGGCACCTCTTACGCCGGACATACTTATAATCAGGCTGGCCTTAATCTTACTCAGGTTACATTCCGATTCGTAAATGTGTTTTTTAATTGTCAGCAGCGACCATAAAAATCGAATCAGCATTAAAGCTAATGTAATAATGATAATATAGGCGGCTATTTTTAACCTGCCTACGGACGAAACGCCCCACATCGCTTCGATTGTAGTCGGGAGTTGTGTCCCCAATATTAAGAAAACAAGGCCGTTCAATACGAATACCAGCGCCCCCCATACGCTGTCGGACGATATGTTTAGATCTGCGGTTTCGGGATTTATTTTTTCGCGATCAAACGAGTGCATAATCCCCGAGGCGACCACGGCCAGAATGCCGCTCACTTTACAATAATCCGCAAGGATATAGACTATAAAAGGCGTTAATATTCCTATCAAAATATGCAGCGTGACATTTTCCATGCCAAGAGAACGCAGCCATCTTACAAACCTGACCTTCAAGTGGGTAAACAACAGCCCCACAACGACTCCGCCCACCGACATTACAACAAGCTCTATTCCGGCCTTCATAAGCGAAAACGCGCCTGTCACCATTGCGGCAATCGCAAACTGGAAGCTAACTAAACCGGATGCGTCATTTATTAATGACTCGCCCTCCAGTAACCCCATTACCGTGTGCGGTATTTTCACCCTTTTGCCTAAAGACTGAACCGCGACGGCATCTATAGGCGCCAAAGCCGCCGCCAGAGCGAAAGCCGCTGCCAACGGGATTGACGGTGTCAGGAAGTGGACTAAATACCCGACTACCAGCACAGTCAAAAGAACCAGCCCAAATGCCAAAAGGATGATAGGCTTTTTTAATTTCCACAGGTTTTTTTTATCGGCCATTATGCCGTCGTTAAACAGCAGGGGCGCGATAAACACTAACAGAAACAATTCCGGGTTTAACTCCAGCGTGAACTCAATCGGAAGCAATGCGATTATCACGCCTAACGCGATTTGGATAATAGGAACTGATAACGCAGGTAAAAAGCGATTTATAATGTTCGAGATCAAAATTGCCAATAGCAAAATTAACCCATATTCAAAAAGCAGCATGATAGTTTTCCTCTTATTATCCTCTGGCATCCATAAACTGTACGCTTATATTCCCTGAAACCGACTCCGCGTTTAGTGCTTTTATGCCGACATTACTTGTTAATGGCATGTTGCACCGCCCGCGCTTTGAGTAGCAGCTAACCGAATAGTTTTGCATCGGCTCGCTTATACCGCAGATAATCGCTCCCATTGCGGTTATCAATGTAATACTCTGTTCACATTGAATGTTGTTGGCGTGAATACCGCCGCTATGCTTAGCCTCGATCCGCATGGAATTTGCCTTAACCGCATTTAATATAGTCATTTTTGTTTTTGTTTGAATGTCCAATATCCCGCCTGTCTGAATACGGTCAAGCTTAACATGTTCTCCGCCCGACGCATTTATTGTGATATCTCCGACAAATGCCGAGGGCACTTCGACGATCAGTTCTTTATCCCGCGTCAACTCTATTAAACCCAACACGCCATATATAGTAACCAGATCGCTTTCCTTAATATCCAGCCTGCCGTTGCTCTCGGAAATTTTAACTTTCCTCACCCCTGTATCCTGCCATCGGATACGAATGTCGCTTCCCTGACACCCTGTTAATTGGACTTGAAAAATTTTACTTTCTACATTGATACTTTGGCAGGAAGCTGCGGGGATGCTTTTTAACTGGCTGCTCATTTCTATGTGACCCCTTTTCGTATCTTATAAAAGATAAGATGCTTTCGTGAACAGATGTTGTTTTTCTGTCTCCATGTGGTATTATATGATATGGAGCTCGCTCAGACAATCATTAATCTCTGAGCAAAATGACGGATTGCAGACAGTTTATGCGTAAGTGTTGGAAAAGTATCAATCGATACGAATTTGATGGCCGGGGGAATGCGAAGTGGCGAGAGACAGAAGGATTGAATATACGAAGATGGTGATCCGCGATAGTTTTATTCGGCTGCTGAAAGAAAAGCCGATTAACAAAATCACGGTAAAGGAAATTTGTGAATTGGCTGACGTCAACCGATCCACATTCTACAAGTATTATTTAGACCCATACGATTGGTTGGAACAAGCGGAGAGGGAATGCTTGAAAACTTCACAGGAAGTCATAGACAGAATTGACAGCACCGACATTGAGATGTTGATGACTGAACTTTTTGAGACGATTAAGGCTAATTTTGAAATGTTCAGTGTTGTTTTTGCCAACCACGGGAATTTGATCAAAGAGATATTCGCTCTTTACATTGAAAAAGCAGAATCAAGATTAAAGGATACAATCCTGCAAAATCCTGTGGGCAGCCAAAAGTGGGAGTGTTATTTCCGTATCTATGGCTGCACCGGCATCATAGGCTGCTGGATTAAGGACGGCATGGAGCAGTCGCCCAAAGAGGTAGCATCCTATATCGCAAGCCTTATTCAATAAAAGTGACCAATTTTAGAACAGCCTTCCTATTGGGTCTATACATGAAGATGCAAACATATCATGTATAATCGGACAATCTATGGGATGGGAGGGCTGAGAATTGTCCTCATTATTGCAAATCATATTTATCAATTTGGCCGTTTCCTGTGACAACATAGGTGTTATAGCGCTATCAACAAAAAACCTGCCCCCAAAAAAAGCAACGCAGGCCAGCTATATCGGAATAGGACTGTCGCTGGTCTTGAAGCTTGTTTTTATGGGTTTGATTGGCGTCCTGCTCAGTATGCCGTGGCTGCATATCCGCATTGTCGGCGGCGCGCTTCTGCTCTATATTACTTTTGGCATGTTACAGCAGCACGAAAGCACACAACTGACGCCCCCAGCGGGTAAAAAGCGGCACGACACGTTTCTCACTTCAATAATCGCAATTATTGCGGCCGATGTGAGTATGAGCCTCGATAATGTAATTGCAATTATGGGAGTCGTGTCTTCGGACGGGCAGGCTTTGACCGTGCAGGATTATCTATTGGTATTAACCGGACTTTTGATCTGTGTTCCCTTTCTTCTGTTTTTCAGTAAGACGGTAGCGAAGCTCATGGAACGATTTCCGATATTAACATACTTATGTGCGGCATATCTTACATACACATCTGTTAAAATGATTTTTGAGGATGAAGTAATTTCCTATTTTTGCGGGCAGGCAAATTTTCACTTTATGACGGCGGCGGCTGTGATTTGCGGCGAGCTGGTGTTTGTCTATGGGCTGATATCGAGCAAAAGCAAACTCTCTATGTCTAAGCTGAAACGAGGAACGATATTTTTACTTTACTGCATGGTAATAGGCTATTCTTTTGCTCTTACCGGCGCTGTCTCCTATTTATGGACAAATCCGAATGTTGGGCCGGATACTTCTCGTGTGCTGGAACTATTAAGATTTCAACCGCTTGGAGTAAACGCCGTATACTTGATCCGGATGGCAAGAAATTTATTCGGAATCTGCGCAATTATTTACGCGGGAACGATTCACGAAAGACAAAATCACATGTCCTTTATAGCCCTGTGTTTAACTAACGCAAAAGCAATGGTGATTTTTGTGTTGCTGGAGATAATTATCTGCACAGCCGGCCTTACCTATGGTTTTGGCTTTGGTTCGATTAACCCCTTGATGTATATCATTCTCTTTATCGGGCAACTGTTGCCGCTTCTGGTATATTCAGCGGTATTCAGTATGCTTTCAACTCTGGCGCGAAATAAAGTATTGTTTGTCTTGAGCGGGCTGCTTTATATCTATGTAGAGCATTTGCTGGCGTCAGTCTGTATAGTTGTCGATAGGCTGCGCCTTTTTGCCGGTTTTTTCCCAAGCTACTATCTCTCAACTTTTTTTGTGAGTCGAATGGAACCTGTCTGGTTTATTAGGATTCTTATAACAACTGCTTTGTACATTTCTATAGCGTTATGGTCGGGAATCGCGCATCATAAAAAAATGCCCCCATCGTAGATAGAATAGTGAGAGGAAATAAGGATCGGTTTGCCCTTGGATAACAGTTCCTATTTGTTTGCAGAATAAAAAAGAACTGCCGCCTACCATTTGGTCTGCGGCAGTCCTTTGTTCATCAGTCTTAATTCGGCGTGTAATTTATTGTTGCTTCTTCGTCCGTTCTTTCTATTTTGAAAATAACAGGACGCAATCCATCATTGCAACTGCATACCGCTATGCCGGGTTTTTCAATCCAGTCGCCATAATAAAAAACCTCGCTGCCGTGAGCCAACGCAAACACATATTGATAAATTGCTTTCCACGCTTCATCGCAGAAACCTTCGGGCTTTGCATAGTCGGCATAATAAACTTGACCTTCCTTGTGCATGGGACACTTGCCTAGACCCTTGACCCCATATTCATTTGCGAGTTCTTCATCGAGATTTCTTTTAAGAACGGTTATTCTGCATTTTTTCATCCGAATTTCCTCTATGAAATAACTTCTTATTGCTGCCGCATTAGCTCATCGCTAAGCTGCTTGATTTGGGGTGCCAGCTTTTCACGCTGTTTTTTTGTAACTGCATTGTAAAGGGGATATGCCAGCGCCACGCCCGCAATGCCGACTAAGCCGACGATGATTCCGGGGATGAAGTAATCATCCCAAACCAAAACACAGCTCATGCCGGTACCTAAGATCAACGCGCTGACAATACCAAGGACAAGCGCCGCAATCGTTCCGGGCTTTGTCGCGCTTTGGTCAAGCCGGCGAAGCTGCTCCATCTTATCTTCCTCACGGGGGACGTATTTCTGGCGGATACGCTTGATCTCCTCCTGCTGTTTTGCGGAATAGGTATAGGTGAAGGTTTCGTTTTTATTGTTGTCCTCCATATAGGCGCCTCCTTTTTTGCAACTTCATTATAGAAACAAAATGTTTATGAATTGATGTTATTATGTTTGGGAATTGTTAATTTGAAGTTTTGCCAGCACTTTATTTGCGCGAATAATCATAAATATAGCCATACCAAAAACGATCACGGAAACGCTGCCGCCTGTCGCGGTAAGCATAATTTGCCTGAAGTTGTCGTTGCCGTTGCCGAACTCCGCAAGCATGACGGTTTGCAGCGTCAATATCGACATCAGCGTACCCGCAAAGCCGAGCATCTTCGCGGCGGACAGCACAGGGTTATCCATTTTGTGGTATTTGACCAGATTGATGATCGCCGTTGTCATGCTGTAAAACGTATAGGTAGCCGCGACGTACACAATCATCCACGGATACTGATACCCTTTGTTCTGCCAAATCATCTGAAAAATCACGCCGGTCATCGTCGCGTTCAATATAAACATTAGAACCCCGCATAAACGATAGGTGCGGACTCCATGAGCAAAGCGTTCCCTTTTGCTTTCCTTCGATGAAATCTTCCTTTCGTTTCGTAACAGGATAAACCGTATCATACTCAAAATGATATAGTATACGGCCACTGCGCCGAACCAAAAAGACCTATAAATCAAGCTCATCGTAAACTTGAACGCCACGAACAGTAAATTGATGAAAAGCCCCTGATACAAAGAAACTCTTGCCTTGAACTCAGCGTCGCTCAAATAGCGGCTGATGTACTTGTTCCGATGGAGCAATGTCTTTGGTTTTTTCACTATGAAAGGGATAAAAGCGGCAAGTACAACAGTCAGCACATATGCGGAGAGAGCATAGGCGGTATAGGCGAACACGGACTCCATTCTGTCTGTCACGAAGCAAAATATATATAGCGCGGCGGTCAGCGCCGTGAAAACAAGAATCCAAACGACGCCGGGATACAGCAGACGGAACAGAACGCGTTTGAACTTTTCCATCCTCAGTTCCCCTCCAGCTTAACCGTAAACGTACTGCCTTTCCCTGGCGTACTGTCCACCGATATTTCCCCGCCCATAATGTCAATCACGCGCCTCACCAATGAAAGTCCAAGACCGTTGCCCTGAGTTGCGTGGGATTTATCACCCTGATAGAATTTCTCGAAAATATGCTGCCCGATGTCCGGCGGCATACCGCAGCCGGTATCGGAAACCGTTACGACGGCGGCTCCGTTTTCCTCTTTCAGGCTGACCGTGACCTTACCGCCCGGCGCGGAAAACTTCACCGCGTTGGAAAAGAGATTGTTCCATACAAGGGTCAACAACTCCTGATCCGCTTTGATGGACACATTCTCGTCTATATCGGTGTCAATATCCAGATCTTTCTTCTCCCACGCATCCTCAAAACCCAGCAGGCATTCGCATAACTGCACCCCAAGATCATATTTTTTCATTTCCGGGAATAACTGCTGGTTTTCCAGCTTGTTCAGCTTTAAGATATTGGTAATCAAATCCGCAAGCCTGCGGGTGGATTCGGTGATGGTTTTCGCGTACTCCACACGCGTATCATCCGGTAGCGCGGGATTTTGCAGCATGGTGGCGTAGTTTTGAATGACGGCCAACGGTGTTTTCAGCTCGTGGGAAACATTGGCGATAAAATCGGTTCGCAACGTCTCAACGCTGGATAATTCCTCCGCCATTGTATTGAAGTTTTCAATGATAATATCAAATTCATTCATTCGGTCAATACCGTGTAGCGGTTTGATTCTAACCGAAAAGTCGCCTTGCGTAAATTGCCCGGTGGCGTTCAGAATACGGTTCACGGGGTCTTCTACGGTATATTTGCGGCGGATACCGTCAACAAGGGTACAGAGAAGGCTCAAAAATACAACATTGACAAAGGTAGCGACGGCACTGCCCTTAACGTCCGCAAAACTTATATCCATAGAATTAAGAAAAAGAGCAAAACAGCACGACACGATACCGGAAACAGTTAGAAAGAACGCAAGATACCCTCTGAGCGAAAACAGACTCCGGGCTGTTTTTGTGGGCTCCTTTTGCCCGCTCATTTCAACACCGCCTTGTAGCCGAGACCGTGAACCGTGAGGATTTCAAAATCACCGCATTCTGATAATTTATTTCTCAGCTTCGTCATATACACATCCACCATGCGAAGGCTGGAGTTTGTTTCGGAATCCCAAAATTCATCCATCAATTGAGCGCGGGTAAAGGTTTTCTTGGGGTAGGAAAGCAGCTTGAACAGTATGTTGAACTCCCGCACCGTCAGCGCGATCTCCTCGTCGTTTAAGGTTGCCGTATTTTCCTCGGCGTTCAATGTCAGGCTGCCAACGGTCAGTTGCTTGCTGCTTGCAATCTTCGCCCTGCGTAACAGAGCGCCGATCCGCAATACTAACTCATCCAAATCAATGGGCTTTATCATATAATCGTCGATGCCTACGCGGAAGCCCCGCTGCTTGGACTCAAAATCATCCCGCGCGGTCATAAAAAGGATAGGAATCTCATTGTTCAGGCTCCGCACCGTTTCCGCGAACTCAAAACCATCTATTTCCGGCATCATAATATCGGAAACGATCAGATCGAACATATTGCCATACATAGCGTTATACGCATCATTTGCGTCGAGGCAACCCACCGCCTCGTAGCCGTTTTGTGTCAGGAAAGAGCAGACGGTCTGATTTAATTCGCGGTCGTCTTCCACAACCAGAATTTTGAACATTGGGTATGCCCCCTTTCAACTAATTATTATATCACAGAGATGTTAAAGTTTTGTTTATGTTTTACGCTGTATGAAATATTTTTGAAGAAATCAAGACGATGCGCAGCAGATGGCACACCGTCTCAATATATATTGGATAGACTATCTCTTTCCGGCGTTTTTGCTGGCTTCCAGACTGGCTTCAATTCTTGCTTTCTGTTCAGCGGCACGTTTTTCCATTTCCGCATGGCCGGCTTCTTCTCTTGCCCGTTGTTCAGAAGCAATTCTATCTTTTGCGCCCTCAACAGATTCGCCCTCGTTTGTCAGAAAGGAATCTACGAATTTGTCTGTCATCTTAGTAAAGCCGCCTACAACGCCATCCTCGATTTTCTTGTAACCGCCTACGACGCCATTCTCAATTTTCTTGTAGCCCCCTACAACAGCATTTTCGATCTTCTTGTTGGCCTCTACCAATTTTGACTTTGCCATTTTCATTTTCCTCCTTAATAATTGTATTTGATGTTTTCTATTTTAAGCCTTTGATCACAGGAATCAAGGAGAGCAGAGTCACGATACCGACAAGACCGATAACGATGCCAAGAACCATGTTGCTCCATACCATTGTAAGGCACATTCCGACGCCGAGCAGCAGCGCGCCGAAAACACCGAGCAGTACGGTTCCCACAGTCTTCGCGTTGGGGCGGATCGGCTCTTTGCCTTCCATCTTTCGCCATACGAGTGCCATTATCAGAAGCACCACGAGGCCGACACACCCCATGATCACGCCGGGTCTAAAGGCGTTCCATTCGGGTATTAAACACATACACATGCCGAGGGCTCCAAGAACACCTCCGATGGTTCCCAGTATCATTGCGATGAAATTGCTTTTTTTCATTTTGACACAACCTCCTCATTTTTTAGAATGATTTCTCATTCGCTGTTCGTATTATACATAAGAGTTGTTTACGAGATGTTGGAGTTTTGTTTAAGAAATGTTAATCGTCACAGCAATGGGTAAAAAAATTTCGTAATGTTTCGGGTTAGCTTTATTTTAGTTATGCAAGTATGATGTAAAACAGGATACAGAAATAGTGAATCACGCTTCCGGCAAGGACAAACAAATGCCATATACCGTGCATATACCTTATGTGCTTGAGCTTATAGAAGATAACGCCGACCATGTAACAGAGGCCGCCGATAATCAGAAGTTCTGACCCGGCAGTACCAAGCCCCGCAATGACATTGCGAATATCCAGCATAATAGCCCAGCCCATCAGAAGATAAAGAATCAGGCCAAATCGCTTGAAACGGTGAATGTCCACCACATTGAGTACAACACCGACAACTGCCGCAATCCAGACGGCGGTAAACAGGAACAGCCCGCGGCGGGAGCCACTGAGCAACACGAGCATCAACGGGGCATAGCAACCCGCGATCAACAAATAAATACTTGCGTGATCCAGCACCTGTAGAATATGCTTGGCCTGTGGGAACGGAACCGCGTGGTACAGCGTACTCATTGTGTACATTAAAATCATGGAAAGACCATAAATGGCGGAAGAAACCATCGCCACACGATCCCGTGCCAGAACCATCATCGCCACACAGCCCGCGATAGCCAATAAGGAACCGAATCCGTGCGTGACAGCGTTAAATAACTCTTCTTCTTTCGTATACGGATACCGGTGTTCCAAGACCATAATCATTCCTCTTTCTTTTTTTGCCCAACAGGAACAGTCCAGTCGCGCGCGGTCCCGCATTGATCGTAATCGCAGCCCCCAACTTACAATGCAGAACCTTCCGACCCAGATCCCGCTCCACCAAAGCCTTCAACTCATGGCCGTATTCATCCACCGCTGCGCTGGCAGTGACCACAATATCTTCGGCTTTTACACGCCGCTCACGGTAAACTTCGGCCAGTCTTCGGGTCGCGTTTTTATCTCCCCGTACCTTTTCGATGACTTTCGTGGTGCCGTCGATCATCGCGATGATCGGCCGCATCCCCAGCACATCCCCGACAAACGCTGCGGCAGCAGAAATGCGTCCGGACTTTTTTGCGTACTCCAGTGTATAGCAGACCAGATAAATCTCCACACGACTGAAAAAATCGTACAGAAATTCCAGAATTTCCTCCACTGATTTGCCCCGCTGTGCCATTGAGGCGGCTCTCACGGTCGGATACCCGTAAGCCAACGAATAGGTCATACTGTCAATCAAATGGATCGAAAAATATCCGTCCGCTTCCGGCACGTCGGTGAAAAACATGCCCGAGGCAATATAGGCGGATTGATAGGTACCTGAGCCGCCCGAGTTCATGGTTATAACAATCACATCGGTATAGCCCTCATTCCAGGCTCGCGCGTAGGCGTCTACAAAATCGCCGATTGGAACGCGGCTGGTTACCGGAAGCTCCTTTGCGCCCACCAGGATCGGATAAAACTCCGAGATGGAAAAGCTTTCACGCTCAACATATTCCCTGCCGTCCACGACAATCGGCACGCTGACCATCTCAATGCTGTATCGGTCTAAATATTTGTCCGGGATATCGCTTGGCGTATCCACCACAAACTTAATTTTTTGCATAGGGCAATCCTTTCGCCTTCTGATTAAGCGCTTCCTCAGTCAATAAATAATTGCTGCGGCAACTCTCATCGTATTCTTCTGTGATGGTTTGAATCAGTTCGTGAACGGACATAATCCGCTCCGCCCGGTACGCGTTTTGTCCAGCGAACGCAAACCCGCGTTCCATTCTGCCTTTTTTTGCATTCAGCAGAGCCAGCGCAATACAATATGGACTTTTGACCGAATCGCATGTTCGTATGCAATGATACGGGCAGCTAACAGGATGCAACGTCCCGCTTTCCACTGACTCCAGAAATCCGTTACGGATGGCCCGGCCAGGCAACCCCACCGGACTGTTGATAATCATAATGTCCTCCTCACCGCAATTCAGGTAACTTTCCTTAAATTGCATGGAAACATCGCATTCTGTGGTTGCCACAAAGCGCGTTCCCATCTGAACACCCGCAGCTCCCAGCTTCAGAAAATCGTGGATATCGCCGCCCGTGTAGATTCCTCCGGCAGCAATCACCGGGACTGTCTTCCCATAAGACGTTTCATATATCTGAACCGCTTCGATCACTTGGGGAATAATGTTCTCCAGCGTATAGTCGGCATCGTTCAATTGTTCTTTCTTGAAGCCGAGATGCCCACCGGCCAGAGGCCCTTCCACCACAAAGGCATCCGGAATATACTGATACTTGGATGCCCAGCGTTTTAGTATCGTAGTCGCAGCTCTCGCAGAAGATACGATGGGAACCAGCTTTGTTTTCGCGCCCCCAATCAGATATTTGGGCAGGTCGAGCGGAAGCCCTGCCCCTGCGAAAATCAGGTCGATTTTTTCCTCGATGGCCGCTTTCGCCATATCGGCAAAATTGGAGGTGGCGACCATGATGTTGATGCCAAGAATGCCGTTTGTCAGTTCTCTGGCTTTCCGTATATCGCCTTTCAGCGCCTGAATACTGATGCCGATGGGGTCATCCTTATATCCGGGGGCGTCAATTCCCATGCCTGCCGATGACAGGACGCCTATCCCTCCTTCATTCGCAACAGCGGAAGCAAGGCAAACGCCTGAAACGCCGACGCCCATACCTCCCTGAATGATTGGCAGTCGCGCCGCCAAATTACCTATTCTCAATGCAGGCATGAAACTCATTGGATTTTTCATCTCCATTCTTGATATATTTCGCTGCCCGTATTCTACAGGATAGTTGTTTATGAGGTGTTGGAATTTTGTTGGAGAAATGTTAATTGTCATAGCATCGGGAAAAGAACTTTCATAATGTTTCGGAGCAGTTTTTGCGGCGCGGACAACATTGCTTTTTCTGCGGTTATGACTTCCGATTGTGCCATTGTGTCCATAAAATCGGTTTTCATAGTATGTATAGCGTTCACGTTATACAGCCAGACGCCGCACTCAAGATGGTGGACGAGAGATCGGTAATCCAAGTTAATCGTTCCGCAGACGGCAAATATATCATCGCAGATGAAATTTTTCGCATGAATAAACCCCGGTGTATACTCGTAAATTTTAACGCCGTCCCGAACAAGAAGCTCGTAATTAGATCGGGTCATGAGCCAAATTAACTTTTTATCTGGAATCCCCGGAGTTATGATACGCACATCCACACCTTTTTTCGCCGCCGTCCGAAGCGCATCCAAAATTGCAAAATCACATATCAAATACGGCGTTGTGATATAGACATATTTCTTTGCGGCGCTAATCATATTCAGGTATACATTTCTGCCGATATTGTCCGGGTAAAGCGTTTCTGAGCCGTCTCCGTAGGGGATCACCGCTCCGCTGTTTTCATATGCAAACGGACGGACATTTAGATAGCGCACATTCAAGCAAGGCTTTGTTTTGCATGTTCCAAGAAGATAGAAATAGCATCGTCAGATTTTTAACTGCCTCGCCTTCGATTTTTACGGCAGTATCCTTCCAGTGCCCAAATTTTTCGCAAGCATTGATGTATTCGTCAGCCAGATTTATGCCTCCTGTAAATCCTACTATTCCGTCGATTATCGTGATTTTTCGATGATCCCGGTTATTGTGTATTTGTGACAGAATCGGCTTGAACCGATTAGACGGGATACATTGGATGCCCTCATTCGTCAGTTCCCTGTAATAATGCTGTGGGAGCGTTGTCATGCAGCCGAAGTCGTCATAAAGTACGTTTACTTGAACACCCTGTTTTACTTTTCGGACCAAAACGTTATGAATGGAATCCCACATGATGCCTTTTTCTATGATGAAATACTCCATAAAAATGAAGTGTTCCGCCTTATCGAGCGCTTCTAACAGAGCCGCATGAAAATCCTCGCCAATTGGGTAATATATGACTTTTGAGCAATCACGGTAAGGCATATCCGCCGCGCGGTATAAATAATTAGCTTGTAAATAAGCGTCCATGTTTTGTGCTTGCAACAACTCTATATCGGGATTTTGCTGCCCGAATGGCTGTAGCTTTTCGGTGGCTATATTAAATGTCTTTTTCAACTTTTTATTCTGTTCATTACCGTTAAACAGAATAAAGATATAAGCGCCCAAGATAGGAAGCAGCAGAATCAAGATAAGCCACGGCAGCTTGAGTTCCGGTATTTCCTCACGGTTGATGACATACAGGAATACGCAGAAGTTAAAAATATAACTTAGCACCATCATCACGGAGCTGAACATATTCAAAATTATGAATACAGCCAAAAGCTGCGCAAATTCCAGAAGTATAACAAGCGCCGCAATAAAAAATCTGGATGTTACAACTTTGCGTATCTTCTTCATGTTTATCTCACCACTCTCGGCTATCGTTAAAACACCATACCAATCCCTTTGTCGTTACCTATTCATGAGCAAGCTGATAAGAACGCTGTTCTTGCCGCGATCAAATTCCGCAATGTTCCGTTGTAATACAGCGTCAAATCATTCACTTGCATAAAATCATCGGGCAGATATAGCGCGCTGTCTTTTTCCAGTTTGGCTGCTCTGGCGCACTCTAAGACTTCGGATACAAATTGGGAGCAAAAATAGCGGTTTTCCCGTTTAAACGAAATATGCAAGATGCAAAGCAAAAGACCGATATAGCTGTATTTGTATTCTTTTGATTGTTCAACATGATATTCCAAAGAGCGCCTTATATTCTCATATACTACAGCGGAAACCTTCAAGCGATATAATCTGCAAGGCACTTCTTTCCCTTTGAATGCGGGGTGCATGTACGGTTCCTCTAATCGAAACCCCTTCGTAACAAGGCTGTAGAAAATTCCTGCGGAATCACCCATGCCAATAGACGCATGAGTAAAGCGGCAGCCTATGAGTTGCATCAGCTTTGATGTTTTATCGGGATACCTTGTCAGTAAAATATCAATGTATTTATCATCATCGCCGAATATAAGGCTCTGATTATCATTTGGAGCCGTATACGGCGGATTTAATTCTGAAATCATCGTCATAGTGATCCTCCGTTTGAAGTATCGGTTTATTCAGAGGTCAGGGATAAGAGCCAACATCATTGTATAAGATGCGGGCGGATATTCCTCTCTCTGAATGAACCCCAAAAATTACTTGTCTTTCTTTTTCTTGATGATTACACCACCAGCGACAGCGGCCACGGCCACCGCAGCTATGATAATAATTGCAGGCATACTATTCACCTCCCCGATTTAATCAGTTATGTCCTTTGCGACAGTCAAAGGCAGATTCCGTTTTATGCGGAATGCCCTTTCCCACAACCGGCACAATGACCAGCGCAAGCCCAAAGCTCATCGGCTTTAATCTCCCAATACTCGGCGGCTTCACAACATTTCGCGGAAAGCTTATATACATCCTCCGGGTTCTGCAAATCGGTAGAATGTGCGCCGGAACGCTCCACCATATCCGCAAGCGCACCGACATTATCCAGCAAAGGACAGGGGCGCAAGTGATTTTTGTTGAACGGCTGATTTTTGTGATACGCCATAAAGAGCGGCGATTGTAACGCTTCCAGAATGGTCTTTTCGTAGATGCTTGAATCAGAATAGTGGATGAACGCGCAAGGCTCCATATCACCGTTTGCGTTGATGTGTAGATACCGCCGTCCACCCGCAATACAGCCACCCGCATACTCGCCGTCGTTCCAGAAATCCATCGTGAACAGGGGCTTCGTTTCGCGGAATTTGCGGACTTGGTTGTACATAAACTCCCGTTGTTCAGCGGTTGCCATTAATTCGGGAACGGCCTCTCTGCCGACGGGCATATATGTAAAGAACCAGCAGAATTTCGCACCCCATTCGATCATTTGGTCGAAATATTCCTCAGAGCCGATCATCTCCGCGTTTTTGCTTGTGTAACAGCAGGAGATGCCGAATGGCAGCCGTTTGGATTTCAACAGAGCCATAGCCGCTTCCACCTTCTTAAAAGTACCCGCGCCCCGGCGAAAATCGGTATCGTTTTCAAAGCCCTCCACGCTGATAGCGGGAATAAAGTTTTTAACCCGCAGCATTTCATTGGCAAAGGCTTCGTCTATTAGAGTGCCGTTGGTAAAGGCGGCAAACTGACAGTCGGGATGCACCTCACAAAGCCTGATAATGTCCGCCTTGCGGACAAGCGGTTCGCCGCCTGAGTACAGATAGAAATATGTTCCCAATTCCTTGCCTTGCCGGATTATGCCGTCAAGGGTTTCATAGGACATATTCAAGCTGTTTCCGTACTCAGCCGCCCAACATCCTGTACAGCGCAGATTACAGGCGGAGGTAGGGTCGAGCAGTATTGCCCACGGAATGTTGCAGCCGTATTTTTCGGCGTTCGCGTCCAGCTTGGGGCCTGCGAAAAGGCTTGCGTTCAGCCCGAAATTGCGGAAGGTAGCTTTCAGAACATCGTTGTCGATGTCCCTCCAAAGCCCCATGACGTACTGATACCAGTTGTTCTCCGGGTTTTCCAGTATTTCATGGAACACCTTTTTGTGGGTAGCGAAATTCTCACCCCAGCCGATGCCGTCAACCCACGCAAGCAGCTTCGGAAGATTCTTCTCCGGGTCGCCGGAGATATAGTTCATGGCTTGATTCAGTAGAAAACCGCTGATTTTTTCTTTTGCAATCATAATTTTATTTTCCCCTTTACTGGATTATCTTTTGATTCTTCATGTAGATGATGATGCCAGCCAGCCCCGCGCCAATAGCGGTCAGTATTAAATATCTTTCAGCTTAATAGCGCGGTTGCCTAATACCGCACATAGTCCTGTCCAGATCAAGCTACCGATAATTATTGTCACAAACACAGAACCGCTAAAAACAAGATTAGCCTGACCGGAAAGGCCGGATATGGTATACTTTCCAATATCTGAGATTAAACTCAGTCCAAGGTAGTCTCCGGCTATAGATAGAATCATAGGCAGAACACCCATTGCTACAACAGCGGCTACTATAACGCCGACAACTGATTTACGGGTCGTAAGACACGCCAGCAGTATAAGAGCAGCAAAGGCAAAAATTATAAATATCTTTTCGATAAAGAACAAAAGCAGACCGCTGATGCCACCCGACAAAGCCACACTGCTCCCGCATATTGCAAGCAGAAGCGCTGACACCAGCATATAGACGGTAATCATAATGGTTCCTGTTACCGCTAATGAAAGCAGTTTGCCGCCAAAATAGCGAATTGGATTTGCGTGGCGAGTAAAAATATTTTTCGCAAAGCCGCTGGAAAAATCGCCGCATGTGTGCAGGGCAAAGAGGATGCCTATGATGATAAAAGCCATGCCGATGCCCATCATGCTGCCCATCATATCCATGCTGCCGCCTTCACCGCTTCCCATCACGGCTGCAAAACTTGGTACGACATCAAAAATAACCATAGTACCTGTTATAAGATTCATAAAAACAATACAGAAGAAAAAAGCTTTGGAGCGGAGCATACGCCGCATGTCCATTTTGAAAACATTAAGCAACTTGAACACCTCCCATCAGTCTTAGGAAATATTCTTCCAAGTCCTGCTGATGCAAATAGATTTCATCTACCGCAAATCCACTGCGCCAAAGCAGTTCGTTCACATCTCTGCTGTTTTTTATACCAAATACGCGCAGTCCATCTTCGTGTACCGAACACTCGGACGGGTTCATCTTTTCTTCGATTAGCAGCCGCGCCTTTTCGCTGTCGTCTACCTTTATTTGAAGGTAATCGCGGCTCCGCTCGGACAACTCCGCCGCGCTAATCTGCTGGATCAACTGGCCGTCGTGAATAATACCGTAATGGGTTGCCACGCGGCTCAGTTCTCCAAGGATGTGCGAGCTGATAAAGATGGTAACGCCCATTTCCCGATTCAGACGCTCAAAGACGCCGCGCATCTCAATAATGCCTTGAGGGTCTAATCCGTTGATCGGCTCATCCAAAACCAGCAGCTTGGGAGAACCCATCATAGCGAGCGCAACGCCCAAACGCTGCTTCATTCCGAGGGAGAGATGCTTGGCTTTTCTTTTTGCGGCTTCCTTTAGCTCCACCATCTCCAGACTTTTCATTGCTTGGTCTTTTGGGTTTTTGATTCCGATGCTCAGCCCTTGAAGTACAAGGTTTTCATATGCGGACAGGTCGGAGAATAGCGCAGGCTGTTCAATCAGCACACCTATCTGTTCACGCACATCCTGCGCCCCGACAGGCTTCCCAAATAATGTGACGGAGCCAGAGGTCGGGTGGGCAAGACCGCAAACCATCTTTTGAGTTGTTGTTTTCCCCGCTCCGTTTCGTCCGATAAAACCGTAAATGGCTCCCTCCGGGACAACGAGGTCGATGTTATCAACCGCTTTTTTCGTTCCATAGCTCTTACTTAGTGCCTTTGTAGATATAGCTTCCATAATATCCTCCTTTACCGGTTTTTTTTGCGGTACTTATTGTGGATGATGACGCCGGCTATTCCCGCTCCGATGGCAACCAGTACAGCCGCCGTTATGGCAATTGGTTTTTTCATACTCATGCTCCTTTTTATTTTATTAAACTACAATCATTTTTTCTGCTTCCCACTATTTCAATCCTTTAATCACAGGCATTAAAGAAAGCAGCGCCACGATTCCGAGAAGCCCGATAACTATACCTAGAACCATATTGCTCCACACCATCACATTGCACATCCCGACGCCAAGCAATAGCGCGCCAACGACGCCGAGAGCAACGGTTCCGATTGATTTAGCGTTGAGCTGGATTGCCGGTTTGCCTTCCATCTTGCGGCGAACGATCAGCATGGCGATAAGCCCGATGAGTCCGACGCAAGCCACAACAATGCCCTGCGTAAAGGAGCCCCACTCTGGCAGCAGGCACATGCACATGCCGATGGCAAACAGAATCCCACCGATGGTTCCCATGATCATTGACACAAAGTTTTTCATTAACATTTGAACAGCCTCCTCAATTTTTTGAATGATTTCTCATTCGATGTCCGTATTCTACCGGAGGGATGTTTATGAATTGTTGGTGTTTTGTTGGAGAAATGTTAATTCGTTAAAAAGTTTATGATTAAAAAAGAGCAGGGTATCTTTTTGATACTCTACTCTTTTTTGCGATTGATAGGGGAGCTTACTTATTGACAAAGCACTGCTGTCAACTTAAGCAAAATAATGGCTGTATCTATGGGAATTTTGCATTGGCTATTTTTTCTGAGAAGGCTTTGTTATAAGAATTTCATGTATTGCCAAGATGTCGCTTATAAGGCTTTCATTAGGAGATTTACCCTTAACTCTACAACGAACACGGACTTAATAAATATGGTATAATAGGTAAAAAACAGGAGAGAAGAAAAAACGGGAGAGAAGCCAAATGCTAGCATGATTAACGCAACCATAATCCCCACTCCCTTGTGGTGCATTTTTTCATATTCTCAGTTTGCATTATGTAGAAAGTAAGCGGCAGAACAAAACATACCCGTTCTGCCGCTGCTGACAGCGTCGTTTCCAGTTGTACTCAAGAAAAAAGGTTACAGATCCGTATCATGCGGATCGACACATAAAATTTAAGGCCTGCTAGTGGAAATGATTCCACCAACAGGCCTTTCGTATTTACACTATAGCTTTATCATTATCTACGCGCACTTTTTTAACGTCTGAAGCTTCTGCGCCTTTAGCTGAAGCTCCTGGGAAAACATGCGCAGAGTTGAGAATTCCTCGCCCAGCTCATCCAGCTCCTTTTGCAGCAAATCCTCATAATGCCGCTTCTTTTCCTCCAGCGCGGAAATTTTAAGCACCCACCGGTCCATGATCGCCACGCTCTGGCAGTCGGACATGATAAAGTGCTCGGCCCGCTCCTGGTAAAGCTCGATCTCTTTTCGGATATGAGCGTAAAACTCAGCCGCCATCTTGTCCCGCTGCTTCTCATCGTCGAGAACATACATGGAATTGACAGTCAGGGATGTTTTACTGCGGTTATGGGCGCTGAGCGCCTCCACGAAATCCTCAAAGATGTCCAGCAGCGCCATGTGATCGCGGGGGACAAAATACAGCCTGCCGTGAATGGAAATCTTGATGGCCTCCATCATATCCAGATAGTCCTCGGTGATCCCTTCGATCTGCTTGCGGCCGGCGCACCGTTTGTAAATCTCGAACAGCTCCCCGGCACGCTCACACAGAGTATACGGGTCTACATGGGGATCGTATTGCGCGTTACTGTAATCGAAGCGATCCAGTTCCTTGTCGTACTGTATGTTCGCCAGCTTGGTGTAGCGGTTGGTATCAGCGCCGAGCGTTTCCTTTACAAGCTCCCGGCTGATGATATTGCCGCCGCCGTGATTATCGCGGCAGTACACCTTATAAACATGCCCGCCTTCGACGATGCGCTCGTACAGGTCGCCGGTGGCGCTGCGGAAGGCGTCGCCGGAGGAGTTTTTGCGTTTATAGCCGGTATAGGGGATGTTCAATGACCGGCAGATCTCCGCCAGCGTATCCCGCTCCACCTGCACGCTTCCCAGCGAGAAATACAGCAGCTTGCCGAGAATTTCCCCGCCGTCGCCTTTGACGGCCATCAGATCGCTCATATTTGTAATGGACATGGTAGATTCCTCCTGTTGTCTTTTTGTGTTTACTCACGGCTGATTCGTCCTTTTGTCGTGAATATCATGGTTGTAACCGATTGGAAAGATTGGGACGCCGGAAACATATCCGGGTCACGCGGCCTTTTCCTGTGCGATTACCAGCTTTACAAGCTCCGGCGCTACGGCTCTGCCCATTTCGACAGCCCGCTCAAACTGTTTTGCCGAGTACCGGTTTGTTTGCAGGAGAAGCTTTTTGAGCCCGGTAAACAAGGTCATAGATACCATGTTGTCCTTGCGCGTGACAGGCGTAACGCTGAGATAATACCCGCGCGGCGTTGTGCCTCCCGAGAAATAATTCGCGCCGCCTTGGGTGTAGTAGACCTCCACATCAAGATGCGAGCCGTTTTTTAGTCCTTCGCAGGGTTTGCTTTCGAGCAGTTTGCTTTTTTCCATTTTCAGTTCCTCCTTGAAATTTTAGCCATTGTCGTAAGAACAACAGCTTATTAACCTGCCTTTCGCTGCCGGGTAATACAGTCGAGATAATAATTGTCGATCCCGTTTTGATCCGGTGGCCACTCGCACCGTTCATAAGGCAATTCGGTTTCTTTTACGGCGGCCTCCATCCGTTCCAAAGGGCAGGGCTTCGCGGCTTCCCGGTCAAGTGGGTTTTCCCGCCGCCTGCGCTCCAGTTCCCGAAGCTCGGCCAACTTGTCCATATCGTAGCAGCCGGATACCTTTGAAATATGCAAAGAACGCAGCGTGCCGCCAAGATCACGGATATTGGCGGCGCCCCCCATGCAGACGAACAGGCGGCCGCCGGACAGATAACTTGCGACGTCTCCTTTCAGAGCGCCCTCGGTGATATAGGCTTCGCTTCCGTCCAGGTTCCCGTGAGACCGCTGAGCCCCGGCGATATGTACCCATGTGCCGGACGGCGTGCCATAGGGAAAGCCGTAATCCGGATTGCTGGAAAGCCATCGGTATTTCTTTTTCTTCGCGTCGTCCAGCCGGATTTGCAGCCCCTGAATGTATCCGTCTTTGTCGCATACGGGAATGAGGACGCCGGTTTTTCCCCACAGCTCCCAATGTCCGTATTTGGAATAGTAGAAGCCGGGGACGCCCCGCAGGTCATAGCGTTTTTCGAGATGCCCCGCGATGGTTCGCCGTTCATAGAAAGAAAACGGCATAGTGCGGTACATATTCTGCCGTATACGTTCCGGGGACAACCCTCTTTCGGTTAGGTCCCGCAGGTGCCTGTCCGTCAGGGACATCGCCGCGAGCATATCATAATACACATCATGGCGGCGGCGGAGCGGGGCGATCTCGTATCCGGGCAATGCCGCGGCCGCAGAGTCCCCCGGAGCGCATTCGCTTTGGTTCGGCGCATAGTCCGCGTTGCCGGACAGCCGCTCGTATGCCTCTTTATTGCTGACGCCGAAGACCCGGGCGTAAAGAGTTACGCTGTTGCCCCCGGCCGAGCATTTGTAGCATACGAACCGCTCTTTGTCCTTGTTTAGATGCAGATGATAGTCGGAGCTTCTGGTCGGGCAGAAGGGGCACCACGCCTCAACCTCCGCCCGGTCAAGGGTGCGGGATTTTATCTTTATCCCGCACCGCTCGGCTACCTCCACAATGTCAAATTTCTGATACTCGAACAAAACAGCGCCTCCTTCAGCTTGCTTTTTTGAGCTCCTGTACCGGCTGCCGGTGCTGGGCGACCACGGTGAGCGGCGCTCCGCCCACCACGCGGGAGAGCAGAACCTGGCCGGAGGGCCGATTCGCCAAAGTCACCACGCTTTCGCTGTCGTCCACGAACACGGGATAGTTCCTGCCGGTCAGAGCCTTGATGAGCTCAGATACCTCCATACCGGCGAATATCTTTTCCGAATGGGAGAGCTTGCGGTAATCCCGGCCGTCATAGGTAAATCGGAAAGCGTTTTTGACTTCCCCGGTGGTTTTGAGGATGTCGTACAGGGAGAATCCCACCTTGCTGAGCGGCAGGTTTTGGAAGGTCAGCTCGTTTCGGGCGCCGAGATAATCGAGCGCCGCCGCGATCAGCTCCTCCTTCTGCCGGATCAGTTCCGCCAGTTCTTTTTCCTTGCCCTGTATGTCCGGGACAGGCCGCTCCAGGAGGGCTTTCATCGCCTCATAGTCGCTGTGTACTCCCTGTAATTCCGCTTCCAGCGCGTCCAGGGACGTCTTTTCCTCCACGGTCAGCCCGCCAAGGTCAAGAACCTCCTCCAGATTTTGACGTTGCTTCAGAAGTTCAGACAGGGCAGCCCTGTCACCGGAGCCCGCCGCGAGCTCTTCGCGGCGTTTTTCCAGTTCCGCGATGCGCTGTCGCTGCTTTTCTGTATCCTCAGTTTTCCACCGCTCAAATACATCCTTAGCCTTTTGGTCCAAATCCCGAAGCTGGGCTAGCTGGGTATTTTTATCGACGCCCTGCTGCACCATCGCTTTCATGCTGCGCTCGATGCCGGCCCGCGTCGCCTCCAGAACATCGTCGGTGATGGGGCGGCAGCACAGGGGGCACTCCACGCCCGCGCGGACATTCTGGTGCGCCGATTCCTTTTTGCGGTATTCCTCCCGGGCAAACCGCAGCTCGGCCTGGATCTTCTCAATCTCACCGGTATATTTGCTCTCATGCTGCTTCCCAAGCGTATCCTCCAGCGCCATAGCCGCCCGCCGGATATTAAGCTCCAGCTGCGCCGTATTCGATTTGTCCGGCTTGTCCGCGCTAAATTCGTCCAGCCTGAGCAACAGATCGGTATACTGCTGCTTTAGTTCAGCCAGATTCGCGCCCTCTTCGCGCTTTTGTCGCAGCGCGCCGATCTGCCCGGAAAGCACATTTTTCCGTTGTTCCAGCATGGCGAGATCCTGCCTGCCGTCCCGCGACTGTTTTCCAAGCAAAGTCTTCTGACCGTCCAGGGCAATCAAGCCCTCTTTCAGATCCCGCAGGGCCTCCCGCTGATTCCCTACATAGGTTTCGGGGGAAAGCAGGGACTCGTTTTCCAAAAGCGCCCGCTGACGCTCGGTCAGACTCTCCAGCACTTTTTCGTGTTTTACGAGCGGCAGATATTTCTGGAGCAGCGCCTGTCCGTCGTTACCAAGGTATTCGATGAAAAAGACGGGGTTCAGGATGGACATAAAAACATCGGGTTCACCGAAAATAATGTCCAGATCCTTTTGCCGCAGGCAATATCCGTCGTAATTGATGGATACCTTGTCGTTGTGCCGCACCCGAATCAGTTCATGGGGCGCGCCTGTTTCATCCGTCAGATTCAAGGATACCCGCAGGGATGTTTGCCCGTCGCTGTACAGCCTGTCGATGGCGGCGGCTCCGCTGAACATCCTGCCGCAGACAGCGAAGGCGATGGCGTCCGCGATGCTCGTTTTGCCCACATGGTTGTCGCCTGTGATAAAGGTGACGTCGCCCAGGTCAAAGACCTGTTTGTCGGCAAAGCACTTGAAGCCGGAAACAACTAATTTTGTGAGCAAAAAGGCGGTTATCTTTCGTACCGGCGGACCGCCGATGACAGCAGCATCGCCGGCTTTGACGGAATTGTCCGCGCACTCCACGCGAACGGGTTCGTTTAATGTAGTTTGCATGTTGTACTCCTTTCGGTGCACGGGGCGGAGAACCGCCCCGTACCCACGTTTTACTATTCTCTATTTGCTATTATCTAATTACTATCAGGCGACCTCGTAGGCGTCCATGGTGTGATAGCGGTAACCGTTATTGTCAAACGGCGTCAGCTTTACGTTTTTAAGGCAAACGCCCTCGGCCAGATTATTGTCCGCGCGCTGGACAAATGCCTCCATGAATTTCCCGTCCGCGCTTTTGAGCCGCAGCACCATGCCGTTGCCGCTGGCAAACTGCCGCTGCTGAACCGCGCACACCGCATATTCGTAAGGCGGTGGTTCCGGCGCCGGCTGAGCGGGACGCGGAAAATTCGACACGTTGGAGGGCGGGGCTTTGACTGCCTGCTCGTAGACGCTGTCCAGCCGTTTTAACTCCTTGTCGGTGATCATATAGCTTTTCCCGCGCTGCTCGATCTCCACCCAGGTCGCGGCGAGGCCGTACAGATACCGGCCGATGCCCCAAAGTACAGCGGCGCGCTTGAAGGAATCGGAGATACCGCCCTTGACCGGCTCGATGTCGGTGTTCTCGGCGCCGTCCCATTTCTGTATCCACTCCCCCCGCTCCTCACAGTAGACCGCGAGGCCGCAGAGCTGGGAGGCGGCGCCATTCACATTATGCCAGGGCTTGTACTCTGCTTTCCAGTTGTAAGGGCCCACCGCCTCATCCAGCCGGGATTGAATTGCCCGGCTTTTGACATACGGCACCGCAAGCCCGCGCGTGTTGTCCTTTGTGTTATGCTGGATGCGCCAGTCCACATCACAGGCCGGAAATGGCGCCGCCAGCGCGGCCATAATTTCCCCGAATGTTTTTGACATGCCTATTTCTCCTTTTTTATAATTTCAAACTCATCTTTAATCGGCATATCCGGCTCTCCCTCAAAATCATTACTTGACGCGCTGTGCAAAGAGGGGTCTCCACGACCAAGGTTTACGTCTTTCCATATCCGTCCCGATCCATCCTGATATACCGGTCTGTCCCAGGAATCGATGCCAATGAAATGCAATTTTTTCATTAAGAATTCTCCTTTTGATGATTTGGCAGAATGTCAAAACGAAACGCCTGATACGATTTCCATTCGCCGTTATCGTTTTTAACCTGTATGAACCCCGTTGCTTTGTCGGGGCGAAACGGATATTCTTTACCTGTCGTGATCCATTTTGCTCCATTAGATATACGGCATACCGCGGTACCCATAATTTTTCGCATATTTCCTCCTCAATTTGTTTGGATAAAGTCTTTGAGCGTTTTTTTACTGGGGATGAGCACCTTTTCGTAGTAATAGGCCGGATCCTTGTCCTTTAGATGCTCCAGCAAATCGCGGTACTCCAGGTGCAGAGCGTTGTTTTTCGGGGTATAGTGGTCGTTGTTATTCGGCAGGGAAAGAATGTGATAGGGTAGGCTCCCCAGCGTGTGCAGGCTCTCGCACTTCGGCATCACGTTGTTGCCGATGCACATGCGGAATTCGTCCACATTGGAAAATGGCCAGTGAAACAATTGGCTTCCAGGCTTCGGCCGCCCTTCCTCCATGGCGCACACCGAAACGGAATTTACCCGCAGCTTTTGGTACAACGAGAACTTGAACACAAGCCTCGGGAGCGGGAACCGCTCGTAGCAGGTGTTGTGATAGGTGATATCCGCGTACCGCTCCGGGTGCAGGACGCACACGGTCCGCTCATTCTGTTCGCCAAGCTCAACCGCAACGCAATTTTCCGGCAAAAGTCCGCTGGACACCATATTGCGCCGCAGACTGTTCCGAATGCAATCGAGCAGGGCGTCGGCGGAGATGTTTTTGCGGGAAATGACGCCTTCGCTGTTTCCCTCAACGGTAACGCTGCATTTTTCCGGGTCGATCCGCAGGATCAGTTCCTTATCCTGAACCATCAGGCAGCCTCCTTTGCTTCGATATTTTCGCCCGCGTCAAGCAGCGCGCGCAGCTCTTCCGCCTTTTGCCTGTAATAGCCGAATACCGCATACACGGCCCGCATAAGCTCAAAAAGCCCATCAAAATAGCAGTCATGTACAAAAAGGATCCGGCACCGGCCTTTGCGGGTTACATCCGTTTGCAGGGCATAATCGCATGTGTAGGCATCAAACCCCAGTTCCTCGTTCACAAACGCGGCCGCCGCCTTGTAGTACGGGTTGAGATTCGGGTCTTTGTCCGGCCCGATCCCGTGCCTTTCATTGTAGACGCGGCACAGCTTGTAGAAGTCGGTCATGCTGTGATCGAAAAACCAAAAGCGTTCCATCTCGCTGTTTTCATAGTATTTGGTAAACATTTCGTCGCAGGCGTAAGGTAAGGCTTCCCATATCACCGAATAAGTATCGTCACAGTCCAGAGTCCATCCTGAGAAGTGTTGCCTGAATTCCTCCTCCTTGCCGTTATCAACCATCAGCTTCGCGGCGTACACCATGAGGAGGGTGCGTTCCAATTCATCGTAATCCAATGCCATCGCGCACCATCCTAACAGAACGCGCGGCGCACTTCGGCCAGCGGCACGGTTTGGCAAAATACCTGGTTGATTCCGGAAAGTCGATAGTGGATTTTGCCGCAGATATTGAGATATTCGGAAAGCTCATCCAAATCATCGAAGTCGAAAGCCGAATAATCCAAGTCTCCCAGCTTCATTTCCCGTCCCGCCAGCAAAGGGTTTGCAAGGCTTTCCACCAGGTACGGCGATACGGGGTATTCCTCCGCGGGAAGTTCGACCGCTTCGGCATTTCTCAATCCTGATACAAGCTGTTTCAGATTGATTGTCATAAATTTTCACTCCTTTACGTCAGCGAACGCAGTCCGTCCGGCGTCAGAATATTGAAGATCATCCGATTGGTCCGGGTTTCAGTCAGGGTGTTCGCATCCTCATCAACATTGCGCTGAACCTGCTTGACGATGCGCCCCTTGATGATGTGAGGCGCATCGCACTCAGCGAGTCCGTTAATCATCCCGGAACCGGCAATCAGGCCAATCTGCCCTACGTTGAGAGGCAGGAGCGGCCGTTTCTCCCGGCTGTCCAGAGCGCTGCGCTCCATGAGGCGCGCAAAGCTGTTCGACGCCTTTAACTGGCGCTGAAGCTCAAGCTCGTTGAATACGGCCCCCTTGAACAACTGGACTTTGAGCGCTTCGGCCGGCAGCGGGTAGCGGCCGTCGGGCAATTCCGACAGATCCGGAATTTTCTCCGCCGACGTCACGCTTTCGAGGAAGGCGTTCACCTGCTCCGAGCCGTCCGCCTTTTTGCGGCGAATGCCGAAAACGGCGGCTTGGCGGAACCGGTCGAATTCCTTTCCCATGAACTTATACACCGAAAGATCGGTGAAGTTGTCGCACAGGACGCGGGCGACGTCGGCGGTGATGCGGTAATAGGGGACAATGTAGATAAGCAGGCCCCCGATTGCCAGATTTTTAAGCCCTTCCACCAAAAACAGCTTTTCGCTGCGGCTATTCCCGCCGCCCTCTCTAAAAACCGCGAGGTAGGGAGGATTGAGGAACAGCAGGTGGAACGCCTCGTGGCTGATGGTAGAGTGGAAATAGCTGCCCATGCCGACGCGGTGTAGGCGCTCCTGCGCCTCTTCCACCCGGCCTTCGTCCAGCTCGACGCCGTAGGCCATACAGTTGTTCCCGTCCGCCAGCCGGCGCAGGGCAAGCCCGCAGCCGCAGCAGGGATCCAGCAGATTTGTGACGACTCCCTCCGGGAACGCGATACCGCGCGCCATATGGTCGATGTGGTCCGGATCGGTGGGGTAATACCCAAGCCGGACATTGTTCATCAGCCGGCCGATGATGGCGGCGTTGGTAGTGCTTCGTTCATCGCCGCCGGGCAGCCGGGAGAGAAACTCTCCCAGTCCGGCGGTGAAGCGCGCGTAGTCGGGCGTCATGAGCGCGAAGTCGCTGACAGCGCCGTGAAGATTTGCGGTAAAGGCGGCTTCCTGTTCCAGCCCCATTTCCACAAGGCACAGACGGCAGGCGGCAATGGCTTCCAGCAGCTTTTCGCGCTGTTCGCCCAGTTCGTCGTACCATTCCTTTGCCCGCCCCTTGCTGCGCGGCAGGAGCTTTTCGACTTTTTCCCGCAGCTTCGGCATTTCATCGGAAATCTGGCGGATGTTCCGCTTTTCGGTTTCCAGATTCGCCCACGCAAACGGGACGCCATCCATCCGCGAATCAGCTTGCTCTTGCATAAGCGGCTTCCTCCTGTTTGAGCTCCAGGAATTTTTGCAGCAGATTTTCATAACCGTGCAACAGCGCGCCGCGGGTCAAGTGCCGGTTATAGTCTCCGTGATAATCCTTCAGATGACTGATATGCCGGTACATAATACAGCCGGTGAAATCGTCCTGATGGAGGTAGACATGGATACCGTTTCCCGGGCCCCATAGTCCCATCAAGCAAACCTCGCCGTTTACGCCGATGCCGCCGCGAAGGTCGTAGACCTTGCTTTCAACTAAGCCCAGATCCTTTGCCATAGCGCGTAAAAAAGTTTTGCCAATATGCAGATATACCTTTTTCGCGCCGTTGGGGCCGGACTCCTTTTCGCCGTGGATATAGCTCAAATCTTGCGCCACCAGATCAGCGAGCTTCCTCATGTGCATTTCCTGTGTTTTGACAGACATGTTTATTCCTCCCGAAATCGTTCCGGATCTCCAAAACCGTATTTGTTTCCATATTCGTCAACAAGCTCTCTGAAATCGTCAGCATAGAATTTGTCGGTTATATCGACGAGCCCATCAACGCTTGCACCGTATTGGTAGAACCGGAATCTTGTCTTGATTTTATTTATCGCGGTATCGGATAGCTTTGATATTTCCCCGCTTTCAAAGCGAAAATTGATATTGTCTAAATGATGAAGGAACTCGACCGGATTAAACACCCTCCCGGTAAACTCCCTTCCATACACTTTATCGAACTTCTCATGGTAGTTATCTTTGTATTGCATAGCCAGCCTCCGTTCGTTACGCAGATTGATTCGGCCGTCCGGACAGAACCGGACAGACAATTTTTTTATCCGTATCTTGCCGCGAATTCGCACCGGCGGAAACGCAGCGGCACGTTTTCAACCTTTTGTCCAAAAAAGATTTGCCGACGCACCGTTTGAGCTTCAGCCTGCCGGATTCGTCGATATCGCCGCTGTAACGAAGCTCCACGCGGCGGATTCCGTTTTGCTGCTCATATTCCTGTTTCCTGCTGCCGTGATACGTCATGCCGCATCCTCCTCTCCGGCGTGCGCCGTCTCGGTTCTGCTGACGCGGTATCCGTGCTTTTGCAGCTCGGTAAGGACCGCAATGAGCATGTCGATGGTTGCGTCGTCCTGCACGATCGGAGCCGTCTGACTGTTTGCAGCGGCAATGACGGGCCCGGCGGGCGCGGATGTCTCCGCTTTCGGCGCGTCTTCCGGTTTTTTACCGTCCGTCCGCGCTTCTTTCTCCCCACCGTAAAACAGGCCGAGAAAGAGGCCGCGCCACCAGGACGCCCAAAGCAGCCCCAGAAGGCTGTTTTTCCGTCTCAGGGTGATGATTTCGTCCGCGTCGCACGCCTGGATGTCCGATAGGGTCACGGACAGCTTCCCGGCGTTCATATATCCGGCGGCGGCGTAATCCCTCACCGCGACATCCTGCCCCCGGCACTCGAACCGGACGAACAGCTTGTCGGCGGTAATGCGCCTTGCCGTCACAAAATCGGCCGATACGCCGGCGGCACGCAGATCGTCGCAGACGATTTCCCGGGCTTCGACAACGCCGCCGCCCAGAATTTCCTTTGCTTCCAGCTTGCCGTTTACACGCAGGACGCCCTTGACAACGATCCTGTCTGTGTGCAGGCAGTTATAAGTCACAGTTTCCCCACGGGGCACAAATAGCTTTTTCATTCAGGGTTTTCCTCTCTTTCCCGCTCTGCGGCGATATATTCCCGGTATGTTTTCAGGATGGCTTCCTCCAGGCTTTGGCGCGCCTCCGGGGTGATAGGGTGCGCGATATCCCGAAAGACGCCGATTTCATCCTTTCGGCTGGGCATCGCCACAAACAGCCGGTCCGGACCATGGATGACCTTGATGTCATGTACGGCGAGGTCGCCGTCCACGGTGATGGACACCAGCGCGCGCAGGCGGGTATCCTGATAGGTTCGCCTGATACGGATATCCGTAATATTCATGACTTTTCTCCTTTTGTCGGTATGTGATAACCGGAGCCGATTGTGCTTGGCGCTATTCCTCCATTGTCTTGGCAAGAAACCCGGCGGCGGTGGAAACCAGCTTGATTTCCGTTTCCGTCACATGAGCGGCATCGCCGTTCGACAGAAGGGCAACGCAGCCGTAGACGTCTCCCGAAACGATAACCGTAGCCACGGTAACGACGCGGTACTCCATGCCGTCAACCGGCATAAGGCTTTTGGAGCCGTCGCCGGTATCCGCGAAAACCCCGCGCCTTTCCATATGCCCTTTCAGGGCGTCGGATACGCGGCGTTCCAGCAGTTCCTTTTTGGGAGCCCCGGCTGCGGCAATCACCATGTCGCGGTCGCAGACGATAACGGCAAACCCGCTTGTCTGATGCAGGGTTTCCGCATACATCCCGGCAAAGTGGCGTAGCTCCCCCAGCGGGGAGTATTTTTTGAACATCACTTCGCCGAGCTCGCCCGTGTAGATTTTCAGCGGGTCGCCTTCGCGTATAAACATCACCTTGCGGATCTCCGCAGGGATAACCACCCGTCCGAGATTGTCGATCTTCCTCACGATTCCCGTGTTTTTCACGCGGCCTTACCTCCTGTGCCATTATTTGGCGGCTCCGCCGTCCCGGCGAGCAGCGATTCAAGCTGAGTCACTCTGCCTGCCAGATACAGTAATTTTTCGCGCGCCTGCGCATAATTGAACACGATGGGCTTTTCCTGCGGATATTGGTTCCTGATCCGGCTTAACATCTCGTTTCCGCTCATGCGGCTTTCTTCCTCCTTTTGACCGCTGTGGGCCTTAAATTGATGGAGTTGGTTGAAAAGGTGACATAGCGGACGCTTAGTTCCCCCAGCACCAGGATGTTGTAGACGAAATTCACCACGGCGGCGGCCGCCATGATGTTCGCCACGATGCTCTGCGGCGCGGAAACGGACGCCTCCGCGCAGGAAAGCTCGGTGGGGAATTTGTCCGTTTGTTCCAGTACGTCCGGGTACAACCCGCCCACCGGCTTGTACAGGGTACGGCCGCCCCTGCGGACGCCGCAAACCACCTGCCCGGTGTGTTCGCCGTTGCCGCTGTCGATGTACACAAGGCCGGTTTCGATTTCACCGAACACCTCATGGCACAGGGCGCGGGAGCGGTTGTTGTCCACGGCGCCGATCAGGATAACCAGCTCGGTCTTGTATCGCGGCTCCAGCGCATGACCGTCAACAAACTCTCTGCTGCTGACCGTATAGCTGTTCAGCGTCCACCGGCGCGGAGTGACAAGCCTGAGAAGCCGTTCCTTATCCTCGATAAATTCGGGGATGTACTCCGTTTCCAGGCCGAATACGGAGGAATACCGCTCAGCCAGCACCTTTGCCTTGTTTTCCCCCAGATCCGCATGGGTGAAATGCTGACGGATCAGGTTCTTGTCCTCCACGATGTCGCCGTCCGCGATGATGAAGCGTACGGGGCGCTCCAATGCGTACAGGAGCCGGTACAGATGCGGCGCGATGTGGCCGCCGGTCCCGCCTGCGCCCAGCATGACGATCTTGACGGGCAATTCACAGTCAAATTTCATAGTCGCGTACCTTCCTGTCGCCGGCCCGGCCTTTCAGCCGGTACAGACATTGCGCCAAAAGGCTTCTTTTCACCGGGATCGGAATGTCGTATGCTTCGGCGTGTGAATTGCAGGTGTTTTCCATAACGTGAACCATCGAAATCCACTCCGGTGGGAAATCCGTATCATCCAAATATTCAAAACGCTGGATGTTGAAAACCGGATGAAAGTCCGCCTGCAATGTGGCTATTTGTACCACCTGCCGGGCGTCGATTATCACAAAGCGGCCGCCCACGCTGATCCGAGCGGCGATTGCGGGTGCGGTCTGATTCAGGCCTCCCACAACGACATATGCCCGTGTCGCCAGCTCGTCCTTGTCGTCTATGCCTGAGAAGTATGCCGGCATACTGTTGTGGGAATGGATGTCCGCAACATGAACATACCTGTCCGCGTCAAAAGTTTCGTCCGGAGGGATAATCACCGAGATAGAGGCTTTCCCCACTTTCTGCATCGGGACACGGATACGGTACTCCTGCTCCTCCTTATCCCAATAGATGTAGACCATGACCTCGGACTCGCGGCCATCGCGCATGAAATGGCGAAAAAAAGCCAGCACCTGCGCAAACAGCCCGAAAGGAAGGGGAGGAAACGCCGGCACGAAGCCGGCGTCAATCGCCGAGAGTTCCTGAACATTTGCTGCGCGGGCAATGAATTTCCCCGCCTCGGTGCAGCGTATCTCATACACATAGCCGTCCCGGGCGGGGAGGATGCGGATAGCTTTATCCGATGCGTCCGCCTCCTCCATCGTTGGGAAAATGCCCTTGTAGCTCGCAATCCCCTTGCTTTGAGCCGTGATTTTCGGCTTAACCCTGCAAATGGGATTCTTGTCCTTCGCTTTTTTGAGGGCTTCGAGGAATTCCTTGGAATTCTCGATCTCTTTTTTCAGCGTGCCGATCACCGTTTTGGCGGGCGTCGGCACCTGTTTTACGATAGAGCAATACTCCATCGTCCACGAAACACGCTTGCTATCGTCGAGTTCCGGAAAATCGGAAGCCTTCTCGATGCGAAGCTGCTCAAAGGTGATCGAGGCGTCCTTTATCTCCTCTTTGGCGGCCGCGTACTCGAAAACCGGCGCTTTGGAAAATAGGGCGTCGGCGGTAACGGCGGCCTGCTTTGCCTCCGCCTGCGCTACCGCCGCGGACAGCAGATTTTCGGGTTCGCCGTCGTCTTCCGCACCGTCGGCGGCAGCCTCCGCACTTTGGGCCGGAGCAGCCTGAGCCGGAGCGGCTTGTTGTACCGGAGCGGCAGGCGGCTGCGGAGCCTCGGGTTGGCGGATGATTTCCTCTGCCGGCGGCTCGCTGTCTTTTACGGCGAAAGGATCTGGCAGCGATGCGCTGCCGAGATCGAGGGGGCCGCTTTCAAAGATATTGAATGTGCCGTTTGTTCCCGGATTGCTGTTTTGTTCACTCATGATGATTCCTCCTGATTTTTTTAATCGTTGTCGTGATTTTGCGGGAAATGCCGTATTTCCTCCTTTTCGTAATTTCTGCAACAAAAAAAGGCCATGACAGCCCCCCAGGGTAATCATGACCTTATTTCTATTGCGCTTCTCATGGTTTTTTCATGTTGTCGGGATGCCATCCCCGTTTGGGCAGACCTGCCCCCGGGAATTCACAATCCTACCTGAACACAATCTTACCTGAGAGAACAAATTCATTGTAGCATATATTATTCCGTTTGTAATCTTGTAGTTTTTACAAGAGCGGCCGGTTACGCACGCCTTTATTTGCGACAAAAGAAAACAGGCCCCATCCCAACATGGGCGGAGCCTGTCCTGCGATCGCGCTATTCACCGATATGCTTTTGCACGGCGGCGATAAACTGCCTCGCGTGCTTTAGCTGTTCCTCAGCTTCCTCTTTGGAGACAACAAAAAAATCCTCATAATCGCTGTCTGTCCGTATGGAGAACGCTTCCTTCGCGTAATCGGAATATTTTCTGTCGAATATCCCCGTTTTGATGTAATGCTGCTGAAAATGCGCGATAATAGCGGAATGCTTTTTGAAGTCAACCCCTTCCAGCGCCAGTACCGCTCTGATCGTATGGAAAATTGCGTAGTATGCGCGATTGGCGCTGTGGGCGTACAGACCGTCCACCAGCAGGCTGTTCGCGGCCATAGCGCACTCACCGGCTTTCGCGAGGCGGTATTTCGCAAGCGTTCCGGCTTGATTATCAGGCACTTACGCGAACCCCCTCCTCCAGTATATTGCGGTAAAAGGGCAGCGTATCCTTCCATGCCTCAAAGGTCGCGAGGTCTTGCAGCTTGATGGACGTAAAGACGCCGTACTGTAAATCCAGATCCGTCGAGAACGCGCTGACCGCCCCTCGGTGAGCGGACAGCTCCCCGGCGGGCAGGTTCACCAGTACCATGACATCTATATCCGACTGCGTATCATAATCGCCGCGCGCGTAGGAACCGAATAAGATCGTGCTTTCCAGCGCGCCGCCGAAGGTTTCCTGCGCCTTTTGGGATATCTCAGCAAGAACCGTCTGTAATGTGGCTTCATTGCACATGCGGGCGCCTCCTCTCTTTACATCTTAATTATACCAACAAGCATACGGGATTGCAAGGCAGATGGATGTCATTTCTTCCGCCCGGCGGCGTAGCCCATCGCGAAAAACAATTCCGCCGAACGACCCAGTCCGCCGTAGGCAAAGCGGTACAGCTCTAAAAGCTCGGCGGCAAGCCCCTTTTTGTCACCCAGCGCCCGTATGATCCTGTCGTGGCAGCGCTGTATATCCCGATACAGCTTAACCGTCTTGGAGCCGGTAGCTTCTCTCCGGAAATACACTATGAGGGCACGATTCCGGTCTTTTCCCGATAGTCCCGCCTTTTTACCCGCTTTATATAGCTGAACCGGGTCATATCGGCCCTGCTCTTTTTTCAGCAGCGACATATATTCCAGCAGCAGCGGAGCGAGATTGCCCAGGTGTTCCATGATCTCCAGCTTCAGGTGCGCGATATCGTCAATAATTTTATCCTGCTCGGATACGCGATAATAATTCTCGTCGATTTTTTCGGCAATTTTCTTAATATCATTGATTTCCTCCGGCGTTATTAACATGATAAGCTCCTTTCAAACAAAAAAACCGCCTTTACAGCCACAAAAGGCGTGTAAAGGCGGCATATAAAGAATAACCGCGTTTTTATTTCGTTGGCTGGAGGATGCAGCCGGATGTGATGGAGTTGTGGTTTGCGATTTTCGCACAGTGATATCCGGGTTTATGCGGCCTGCCTTCTTTTCAGATTAAAAGGAAGAACAAGGTGCACAAACTTTTCATCGCCATCAGTAGGGATGAGCTTCATTGGCGACAATTCCGAACCCAGTTCTACACGCAACTTATCACAGTCCAGTATTTTCAGAACGTCCATTAAAAAATTGGGAATAACGCCCATAATCATTTCTGTGTCCATCCCAAAGGACTCGCATCTGATCTCCTCGGCGTATTCGCCGGTTTGCGCATTGATGGCGAGACTGATTTCGTCAGAGCCAAACACCATACGGAGCGGGGACCGACGGCTGCTCTTCTCGCTGCCGCTGATCTGAATAGCACGGTCAATCGCGTTGTAGAGTTCCTTTACGGGAAGCACAACATATTTACCGGTCGGATTCGGAATTGTCCCTTTATAATCCATGAAATCTCCGACCAGCAGACGGCTAAACGCTCTGTAATTGCCAAATTCGATTATGACATATTTACTGTCTGTGAGTATTCTGGCATTTGCCTTGTCCTTTGCGCTCAGGAGTTTCACCATATTGGACAGGCATAATCCAGGCACGACAAACGATATCTTGTCATTTGAATCAACCGTCTCCTGCCTGAGAGCTAACCTATATCCATCAACTGAGATCAGATTAAGCTTGCCGCCTGCCAGATCGAAAAGGACGCCGGTATGTATAGGCTTTGCATCTACTTTGGCTACCGCGTACAGCGTCTGATCAAGCATCGACCTCAATGTGCATTGAGGAATGTCAAGCTCCTTCGTTTGGCCGATTTCGGGTATTTGTGGGTAATCGTCCGCATCCATGCCTGTCATTTTGAAACGTGCGTAATCGTCAGACAATTCGATTAAGTACGAAACAAACGGCTTTTTCCCTTCCGCAGCCGGTGCTCTTTCTTCAATCAAGCCGGTAATTGTCAAGATGTCTCCGGTCATTTTTTTCGCCATCTTGCGTAAACCGCCCGACGTAACCACGATTTTACCAGTTTGAGCCACGGTTGCGGGGATTGTTGCCATAAGAGCAAATTCCAGGTTGTAACAGGTCAGCGTGACGCTATCCGTGCCGGTTTCAATGTAAACTCTTTCCAAAACAGGAAGCGCGCTACATACGGCGGCCTTGGATATGTCGGTAAGCGTTTTAACCAAATCTTTCTTTGCACAACTGAATTTCATGCTGGATTCCTCCCGTTAAATTCTTTTTGATAGCAAGGTATCCACAACGACATCGCCGCCCAGCTCGCTGATCCGGTAGACCTCGTTACAGAACGGTTTCAGGCTGAACTCCATACCGGGGCTGTCCTGGTCCATCAGAACCCCGGTGATGGTAAACGTAAGATCTGCCTGCTTCTGCCCCAGGGCCTTAACGAATCCCTCCGGCATCCGGCACTCGCCGTCGGTGATGAATACAATGTCGGCTTTCTGAAAGCCTTCCTGCTCCATCAGCCGCACAGCTTCCCGCATGGGCGTTTCAAAGTTTGTCCCGCCGTTAAAAAAGTGCGTAGCCGCCGCCATCAGATCGTCGGCGTTGTACTTTCCCGGCAGGAACAGATCCGTCCGGAGCTCATGGCTGCTGGCGAAATGCACCAGGGCAAAGCTGCGGCGGTCGGTGGCGGCCACATCCTGTAACGCCAGCGCCACGGCCTTTCCCCAGGCGGCGTTGTCGCCGGATGTAGAACTGGATTCATCCAGGCAGACGATCATATCGCCGCTGCCTTTGTAGACACGTTCCCGGCGGCGGTACTGCTTGAGCTGCTTTTTTTCATGCTTGCGCAAAAACAGCGGGATGGTTGCGGGCGACGCCAGCATTGAGAATTCGGAGGAAATTACCGATTTCAGATCATTTCCCATCTCAAGGCTGTACTTTTCGCCGCGTCCGAACGCGAAGGAATTTTTGCGCTTTTGCCGCAACATTTCCTTTAGCCGCCCCAGATACCGTGCGATTTTACGCAGCATGTCGTTTTGACGCACTTTCTGCATGAGCGCGCGGTTTTCGGGGATCACATCCATTTTCCCGGGATCGCTGCCCCAGGAGAGGATAATGCTCTGGGTTTCGTCCGCACGATCCATAGCTGCCTCCAGCGCATCGGATATGATAGAGGTGACCTCCGCCTTGTTTTTCTGGAGATTGTCGTCCACCATCTGCCCGAGCGCCTCAAGCTGCCGAATCTTGCCGGCGGCGCGGTTTGCCGTTTGCAGCAGCTTTTTGTCCAGCACAGGATCGGGAGCCTGTAAGTCCTGGCGCTGCTTTTGCATAGCGCTGAGATCATCAACACGGTTATCCTGCGCCTTTTCCTGCTTATCCAGCGTGTCGAGGATGTTCTTGTCCCCATTCGCGTCATTCATCAGATCGTCCAGGCGTTCGGAAATGTGTTCCATGAACTCAGCAGCGGCCTCCATCGCGGGGTACGCCTTGCCTTCGCAGATCGATTTGATAACGGCGTAATCGTCCGATTTCATCATTTCGTCCATGATATGCCGGCTGATTTTCCGGGCGTAGGGCGAAAGCTCCTCCTCCGGAACATGGCGCGGGTTCAGGCTGTAAAAGCTTTGGAATACATCCCGCGTCAGCGATCGGATGACCGGCAGCCTGTCCTCGCAGTCCATCTCAATATCCGAGAGAGCATCCTCCACGGAGGCCCGAGCGTCTTTGTAGATTTCATCCTCGATGCGCAGGGAGCGGAGAACGCGATCGGAGCGCTTCATGGCCTGCTTCGGCAAATCGCGCCAAAAGTCCGAATTTTCAATTGCGCTTAAAGATGCAAAAATATCTCTCACACCGTTTACCTCCCGTCAAATCGCGGCAGAATACGCTGCAGCATATATTTCATCTTTTGACACCACCACGGATAACGGATATTCCGTTTGCGGGACAGGACAAAGGCGATTGCGGCAAGGATAATCAGCCAACCCACAAAAGCCGGCAGCCCACGTAAAAGGAACAGGAGAAGGTACACCGTTATGGCGGTTATAAGCTGCAAGGCAGCAAGTTTTAATAAATCTTTCATGTCGATTCCCTCCATTGATGAGGTACGCGGAGGCAAAAGCCCCCGCATACCGTCAAAATATTTACTTAGCCTTTGCCGCTAAAAGGGTAAATCCCCATCGTCGTCCGCATCTGCGAAGTCATCCGGACTGGCACTCGAATAAGTCGGCGCCATTTGCCCTGACCTGGATCCGGAAGGCGGCGGGGCCGCGTTCGCGAACGGGTCGAAGCCGGCGGGCGCGCCGATTGGCGGCGGAGCCGGCGGGTTCGGGGCAGGCGAAGCTTCATCCTTGGGCTTGTCGCCGACAAAGCTCAAAGAATCCGCTACTACCTCAACGGCTGTGCGGTTCTTACCCTCCTTGTCGGTATATGTGCGCGACTGAATGGAGCCGTCAACCTCTATCCATTTCCCTTTCGTGAAATATTGGCTGACGAATTCCGCCTCTTTGCGCCAGGCTACGATGTCGATAAAATCCGCCGTATCCTTTTTAAATCTGCGCGGAACCGCAATCCTGAAAGAAGCGACAGGTACGCTTTCCTGTTGGGTATGCCTGAGCTCGGGATCGGCCACGAGCCGCCCTGTAAGTACGCTTCGGTTTGCCATAGCTGTAAGCCCCCTTATTATTTACATTTCATCGTAAGGCCCGGGCATATGAGCGGATAGATTGCACTTATACGTATCCGGGCAGTTTTGGTTGTCGCACAGCGGATAAAGCGAATCCTTTTCGGGGATGTAATCGGGGCAATCGCCGCTGCCCTTAATTTCCGCGCGGGCCGGCCGCTCGTTATGCGCCGGTGCTTCCGGCCGGACATTGCCTGTCGAAAACATGCCCTTTCTGCGCCACATGCTGTCCGCGGCCTTCGCCGCTCTGCGGTTAATAAGGCTTTTCATAGGGACACCTCTTTCATAAAATAGTATTACTGCAACGCAGCCAGCTCGGATAGCGCCGCATAGGTAAATCCGGCGGTGTTGTGCGCCTGACGGCTCATATCCTCCAGATCATCGAGCAGGCCCTGTACGGCATCCCTGTCACGGTCGCTTTGCGCTTCCCGGGAAAGCGCCGTAACTTGCTTATACAGCGCGACAAACTCGCTGCGGAATTTGGTAAGCGCGCGGCTTCTATTAGCGCTCGCGTCGCTTTGGAAGTTTTCAAACGCCTCGGCGCCCATGCCATGAAGCTCCCGGATGCGGTCGCCCAGAGGATTTTCGCAAATTTCCCTGATAACTGCCTCCACCTTCTCCATTTCGTCGGGAGTAGTCCAGAGATAGGCACGCAGGATCCCGAGATCGCAGGGCTTCACTTCATCGCGGCTGGACAGCCATGCCTTGGCCTGCACCAGCGGGGTGTATCCGAAATATTTCCGGTCGGACACATGGACGCCGCGCCTGCGCAGCTCACACAGGATATTGTCCATGAGCTCGTTGACACAGTCGGGAACGGCAACCTGCCGCATCTCTTCCTGCATAGCGTAAAGCTCCTCCAGCGTGATGCAGGCTCTTGCGCCGCCCGCCGGGACGGGGCGCTGTTTTTGGGCCAGCATACCGAGCCTTGCCTGTTTTTCCTGTACATACCGGGTCACGACCTTTAGTTCCAAACGGTCGTAGAGCGGACGCAGGATGCTCTCGGCGGGGTCGGAGAAATTGGGGATCTCGTTGGACGCCGCGAAGAAGGAAATCGTCGGTATGTTTATGGTATAGCCCTCGTTGGTGTATTTGCGCTCATTGACCGCGGTCAGCAGAGCGTTGAGAATACCGTCGTTTGCCTTGAAAATTTCGTCCAGGAAAACGATATGACTCTCGGGGATCTTCCCGGTGGTGATGACCTGGGGGTCGCTGCCGCGCAGCTCGGCCAGGGTGCGCCGGTGCGCCGCCACCTGCTCGGTCAAATCCGCGACGCCGCGCCATTTGTCGTACTCCTCCGGATCAGCGGCATAATCGGCAACCGCCTGTTCCAGCTTTTCAAGTAGAAAGCGATAAGTGGCGTCCTTCTCCAGAACCGATTTCGCAACATTGCCGGGGATGAGGCTTCCCAAATCAAGCCGCCCGAAAAGCTGTTCCTCGTCCGTCTGTTTGGACAAAAGCCGCTCAAATTGCTTTGCGCCGGTAATTCTCTCGCGGAATAGGTTGATGGCATAGCTCTTTGCCTGCCCGGTGTCGCCCAGAATGAACAGGTTCTTGCCGGTGAGCAGCGCAATCGCCATTTTTTCGATCAGATCGCCGCGCTCGGCGACCTCGTGCCCAACCTCGATCATGACCTGAATCATTTTGTCATTCAGCATATTTTTACTCCTTTTGCTTTATTTGAGTGGGGGATTACAGCGATTCATCCGCCATAAATTCGTCCAGAGAGAGTGACATGCCTAAAAAGTTAATGCCATCCTCCAGATCATAGTGTTCACCTTCCACTAATTCGATGGGTGTTTTCGTAATAATCGTACCCATGTGATTTACCAGAATAAACCGCGCAACTTCGCAGGCTTCAGCGCCATCGTCGGAGTGCCTGATATCATAACAAAACACGTTGTCGGGTACGGTATCGCGTTTTATCCGAAGACAGGTGAATAAGGCTCTTCGGTTCGCCACTTCGATAAGGTCGTAGATTTCCTCTGTCGCGCAACAGGACATTTTCAATTCCTCCCTAACATTTTTATTCTGCCGCAGGCGGCCAACCCATCAGGTCGCAGATTTTCCGGCAGTCCTCAATGACCGCCGCGTCCTCCCGGGATAAATCATCGCCCCCGGCCCAGTAACAAACCATAGCCTTGACAAAGGCGTACAGCTTCACCTGGACATCCGGGGCAAAGTCGTTTGCCAGACGCGCTATAAAAGCATCCGCCTTATCCGGAGCCATGGACTGAAGCACAATACGCACCAGCGTTTTTTCAAAATCTTCTCTCATTGGTCTGTCGTGTAGCATTACGCGGCCTCCGTTCCATTTTCATGTTTCCGGCAAAGCCGGATGACTTCATCGCATTGCGCGATATTGAAATACGCGATGTGCGTGCGATGTTTGGGCAGGCCCATTTTGCCGGCCAGCCACTCATACGCTTCGGAGCGGGTAGAACCCTGTGTTTTCCAGATAGCGTCGAATACCCGGTGCGCTTCCTTTCGCTTCAGCTTCAGCACAGCGTTCGCAAGCGTACCCAACGGCTTTTTCGTCCCTTTATGGACGCCGACGCTGGCATTGCAGTTGGTGCACAGGTAGATCATTCCGAAGCTTCTGCCGTAGAGAACGGCGGAATCCGTGAAAATCACCCTGCCCCCGCAATACTCGCAGACTTCCGGTATCTTCAAATTTGGCACCTTCTCTTTATGCGGCAAGCCGCATTGTTTTCTTTCGCAGGCGGCAGATGCGCCCGGAGACGGAAGACGGCGACAGATGATACACCCTGCCAATCTCACGGCTTGTATAACCCCGTGCGCGCATATCCAGCGCCTGCATTTGTTTTGGCGTGGCGGCAGCCCTGACGGCCTCCCACCGCTCGCGGGCCTCGGCGTACTCGTAAACGGCCGGGGCGTCGGCGGTGAAATGTTCGGCCAGATCCAGACCGCCCATACCGGGAGCGTTCAGGCTCAGCACGTCCGCGCTGCGTTTCGCCGTCCGCAAATTCCTGAAATGATTCCAGAGCGCGGCGTACATCCTCTTGAACGCAATGGTCTGAAAGCTGTATTTTTGCAGTTCCGGCCTTTGGTCGTAGATTTGGGCGGCGCGAAGATAACCAAAGACGGCGATGTCGTAATAATCATCCTCGCGGAGTCCCTTCATGCGGAGATACCGATGCACCAGGTCATGGTTTTTCTCGGCGAAATCGCGCTGAGCTTCTGTCAATCTTGTAAGTTCATTCATTGTCAAAATCCTTTCTGTCACGCGGCTTTATCGGTTTTAGAAACCTTGGCCGCTTTTTTCGTTTTGCTTTTTTTCTCCTGCTTCGACACCACTTCTACTTTTCTGGGCCGGCGGGGCGTGAGCAGATAGCACAGGTCCTGACCCTTGAGCAGCATATTGCCCGTCCGGTCGATCCCGATTTGCAGGTTACCGACCATGTTCCGCAGCGTATGGTGCAGGTCGGCGGCGTTGTAATGGAAACCTTCGGCCGGAGTCGCGTTGTAGACAATCGCGTCGGTGACAGTAGAGAAACTTCCGATTTTACTCTGGCAGTGGAGTTTTATGCCCTCATCCGCAAAAGTCACCCGCGCAAGAGCGCCGGGCTCGGCAACAGTATCAAGGCTCTCCGCACCCTCACGGAAGGTTTGGGCGTTCACCAGCGCGTCGTATACGGGTTTTATCTTCGAGAGCAGCGCGTTTGTGTCCGGGTACTCACCTTGCATGGTGCGCGTAGTGAATACGAAACCGTCCCCGGTGAACACAAGCGTCTTTCCGTTCGTGCCCGCTTCCACAGCGTCGTCGCCGCAGACGCCGGCAAGCAGCGCCAGCGATTTTGCGGGAATCAGCAAGCTCAGTCGGCCGCTGTTTTCCTGCTTTTGGCGGGCGATCGCCAGCCGCGCGCCGTCGGTGCAGACCATGTGCGCCTCGGCGGGATAAACCTCGAGTTTCGCGTTCGTCAGCATGTCGGCGGACGCTCCGGCCTTCTGCCTAGCCGCGAAAGCGGTCCGCTTCGCAAGGCTTGCAAGCCCGCTGATCTTTGCCGTGCTTTCCATTGGAATGGCCGGCGGCTCCGGGAAATGCTTGCCGGACAAATACGACAGGTCGTAACGCGTGTTTCCGCACGCGATCCGCACAACGTTCGCGCCGGGCAGCGTGTCAAATGAAACCCGCTCTCCACTCAGCAGCGGCATCATACCCGCCATGAGATTGCCGTTTAGCACCATCCTGCCGCCCTCAGCCACAACGGCCTCGCGTCGGTACTCCAGCGTGATCTCGAGATTGGTCGCCATCATGCGGATTCCTCCGCCGTTTTCGTCCGCCTCCATTAAAATGCCGGTCAAGTCCTCAATAGGGCTCGTTTCCGGCACCAGGCGGGCAAGGTTGCGGCAGGCGGCCTGCATCTGTTTTCGGTCTACCATAAATCGCATTTGATAAAACTCCTCTCTTTACGCCGTTTGGTCGAAAAGGGATAGCTGATCCTCGACCTGTACGGCAGTTTTTGATTTTTGGGTCCGTCTCTGCGTGCTAAAGACAAATCCTCCCGTATATGCCGGCGGGCTGTTCTCCTCTTGTGGGAAAACCCGCAGGGTATCTTTTGGGGCCGTTTCAGAATCAGCAACATCCGGACGGTAAGCTTCCGCGAACGGATTCCACGCGGGAGACTGATGTTCCGGCCTCTTTTCGGAAACGCGCGTAGTTTCCGGCAGCGAAAGCGCCGCCTTGTTTTCGGCAAACGTTTTCTTTTCCTCCTCGGTTTTCAGGACAGCCATACGCTTGAATACGCCGGCAAGGTCTTCCACTTCGCTGCGGATGCCCTTGGTGAGTTCCCGCGCAAGCTGGCTGGTGAGATCACGGCAATCGCTCATGGCCGCGAGCCCTTCATCGGTGACTTGTCCCTCGATCAGCCCGGCTGCCGCCAGTTTGGACGCCATCAGATCCAGCGCCCGTTCCTGGATGGTGTTTTTATAATAGAAAAAATAAACCTCGATCCGGGGGGCGGTCTGGTTGATACGCCAGCTCCGGCGGGAGCTTTGCCGAAGAGTGAACAGGTTGTACCCGATGTTGTAATAAATGAGCGTGGTAAAATCATTGAGATCAAGGCCCGTCTCAACAAGGGACGGGTTTGTGATAAGCACCCGCACGCCGTCCGCCACCTTGTCCGTCACCCACTGTTCGCGTCTGTCGGGGGCAACGGAGACCGTGAGCACCGCGGTTTTATAGCCCGCCTCGTGCAGCCACTTTTTGAGCTTTTCCTGCGTGTCGATGCGCACCCAGCTTGTATAAATCAGCACGTTCTCGCCGGCCTGCATTTTTTTCTCCACCAGCTCCAGCAGCTTGAGATCCTTCGGCTGCTTCTCCGTGGGGGAGGCTGAATCCCTGGGGGTAATAATAATTTTTTCATCCTCCAAAGGATTCATGATCGGCGGGTGCCCATACGGCTGATCCGGGTAGACGGTCAGCAGGTTCAGGGCAGCGGACTGGATTTTCCGGGCGAGCTTGGGATCGGACTTCATCGCTTCCTGAAGCGCCGCATGGATTGCCGCATACTCCTCAGACACGTCTTTCGTCATATCCAGCGGTATCGGGAATTCCTCATACTCCGGCAACTCCTTGCCCATATCCATGAGCGACAGGAAAACCGCGTGTTCCAGCAGAAACCGCGCGTATACAAGCGGGGAGACGCCGGGTAAAAGCCTTTCCCGCGCCTTGACCTTCATAGTGCGGCGATTGGCGTTATACTCCTCCTCGCCGTCGTCCCGAAGATCGTACACGGTCTCCGTTACCCCATACTCCTTGTTGAAGCGTCCCGGATCCTCGAACTTCTGCAAATCCAGCAGCATAAACCGGGAGAATAACCGCCACAACAGATGGAAGATGCCGGAGGAGTAGCCGTTGATAAGGGTGGCGGTCATGCCGATCACCTTGCCGGAAACCGCGGCGACCTCGGCCATCGCGTCGCCCTGCCCGCTGTTCTGCGCGTACTGATGCAGCTCGTCGGCCAGGAATCCGTCGATTTTCCCCTGCATGTAATGGTTGATATATGTGCTCAGGGGATAGGCGCGGTAGGCGGCGCGGGCGGTGAAAAAGCCGTCCGGGTTTGAAGCGACCTCACGGATTTTTTTGCTGAGCGTCTTGCTTTTATGGACGCGCCTGTGATAAAGGTAATGGCGGGCAAACTTGCGATGAATGAAACCGTATTCGCCGATACGCACCCATTCCCCTTGCCTTGTCGCATCCAGCGGCGCCCACAGAACCTCGCCGCAGCTCTCGCACTTGTGGTTTTTATTGTTTTCATTAAGAAAGTATTCCGCGTTCGCGTTGACCCTGTACGGTACGCCGTCCTCGATCAGATCCATCTCAACAATCGAATAGCAGCGAGGGCACAAAAAAGCCTGCCGGCGTTTGTTCCAGAATACCGAAGGCCCCTTCATGTAGCCGTCCCTTGCCTTTTCTTTGGAGATTACGGCAAAGGCGGTGCGGTTGTCCCGCTCATACGCGGCGTAAAACAGGCGAAACTCTGAAATATTGTGGATAACGCCCCCAAAGCTGTTCGGGATCGTTTCCTCCACCTCGCGCACCCATTTTTTCGTCATATGGGACGGACACATCACGATGTTAAAGCTCTTTTGCTTTCCCTCGGCGGCGTGCGCCGCGTACAGGGCGGAGGCTCCGATTTTGGTCTTGCCGCTTCCGCATTCCGCCACAATAATGGCGGGCTGCCGCTGCCGGGTTTTCCGTTTCAGGGCCTCCACACAGGCGAGCTGCGCGTCGTACAGGGAGTACCCAGCATAGTTTACGACATTTGCGTTAGTGGATGTAACCTCATCTGACAGCCTTTCAACCGCCGGATCGAACAGCGGGTTAAACCGAGCCTTGATTTTGTTCGCCATCGACACGCCGAATTCTTTCAGATACTGCGTGACCGACGTTACGCGCTCGAACACGCTGTTGTCGGCGTTCTCGGAGCCGGGTATGCGGATCGCTCCACTTTTAAGCCCCTTTTCCAGCACATCGGCCACATTGCAGTCGTCCTTGGAACAGCGCAGCGCCCAGGCGTCGAACTTCTGCGAGCAGGACCACACCGTCAGCGGAAAGAGTATTCCCTCCGCCTTCAGCGCGGCCAGCAGAAAATCCTTATACTCCGGGATAAGCGGGACGCTCACCTTTTTGTCGATCTCCTCGAACAGCCTGCCGTCGTCGCCGGGCGGGCAGAGGATATAATAGGTGCGGGGCGGAAGCTCGATCTCCTCCTGGCCGTCCTCCTCGTCATCCTTCGCCGCTTCACTTTTGAGCTTGGCCGCCGCGTCGTCGTCGCGGACGATCAGCGTCGCCTCCGCATACACGCCGTCGGCGCTTGCCTGACGGTGGTACTGCTTGGTAAGGGCTTTCAGCGTCCAGATTCCGTTTTTCGTTTCCGCCTCGATGTCGCCGCCTCCGTAGATCGCGTCGGCCATGGCGCGCACTTGCTCGGGATACCCGCCGAAGCGGATCGCCGCAAGTGTTTTCGTGCTTTGATCGCCAGGCTTGCTCGGCTTATCTTCGCGGAATATCAGGGTATCCGCGTAGTTGGTCAGGCGGATGCCGTTGGCGGAGTCTTTGTAGCTGACTTTCAGCAGCTTCGATTGTGCCATTACACAGTTTTTCCTCCTTTTGTCCATTTTTTGAGAGCATCACAGTTTTGCGGGAAATGCCATATTTCCTCCTTTTCGTAATTTCTGCAACAAAAAAAGGCCATGACAGCCCCCCAGGGTAATCATGACCTTTTTTTTATTGCGCTTCTCATGGTTTTTTCATGTTGTCGGGATGCCATCCCCGTTTGGGCAGACCTGCCCCCGGGAATTCACAATCCTACCTGAACACAATCTTACCTGAGAGAACAATTCCATTGTAGCATATCTCTTTCCGTTTGTAATCTTGTAGTTTTTACAAGTGCGCGAAGTTAATTCTCTTAATCACATTGATGTTATTTTATCTAATACAGATGGAGCTACATGATATCAGACGGATAACAGCGGGAGCCAAATGCTTAAACAAGGTCAGTTAATAAACCTTGGCTTATATTCCGAATTATTCAGATAATATGCACCTCATAATCCTTAATGAGCTGCAGTGTATGAATTTTGCACGCAGTTCAGATTTCTTGCTTTCCAGTTCCACAGGCCGTATAACAGGAGCGGCTTACAGCTAAAAGCGGAGCAATGTTTCAGCTTCTGCTCCGCTTTTGCATATGTTTCTTTACATTTGCCCCCACGTCCAGCCGCCCTCACCGGCCCCAATCTCAAAGTGGTATTTAGCAATGCCAAGGTCAACCTTTGTGTAAACCCCGGAGCCCGGGGATGTTTTTACCGTGTTGCCATCCAGTTCAAAGCGGAATCTCTGCTGGTTCATAGCGGTAGGCGCAAGCCGGGCGGCTTCAACCCCAACGCGAAACCATTCCGGCGTCGCGTCGTCCATGCGGCTCAGTTCTTCGATCGCTTTCAGCTTATGCGGAACTCCGGTTGTTTCGCCGTATCCGAGGGCGACGACGATGACGAGTTTTTCACCCGGCTTTACAACGGCGGCGCTCTTGCTCTTGCTGTACGTCATGGCGACCCAACAGGAATTCAAGCCGAGCTGTTGGGCTGTGAGTACAATGGCTTCACCGTAGTAGCCGCATTTTTCTTCGAGGCTGCCGTCCTTCTTGCCAACAAGCGCAACATAATTCTTTACGTTGTGGAACTTGCCGTACCGCGCCATCATGCCGGTGAACGCATTGGGTTCATTCAGGCAAAGCTGGATATTCAGCCCGCTTTTTTGATTGCATTCATCAACCGTTTGATGAAGCTGCGTTAACGTCTCGCCTTCAATCTTTTTGTCCGTGTAGCTCCTTACGGAATGACGCGATTTGATTGCTTCCAACAGATCCATATGCGATTCCTCCCAAAAAAGATTTACTTGCTCTTTCCGGTTAATATGCTATCCAGAGATACTTCCGGATGATGGTACTGTCTCGGGCTTATTATTTCGGGATGGCTTAGTCGCTTTCCGAACAAAGCCGCTTCCTCTCTCTGCTTTTTGCGACGCTGTCCATCAGTCCATTGATTTCCTGCATGAGCGATAAAAGCGACCTCCACTGCTCGGTTCCGGCATCCAGAAAATAGTAGTTCCTGGTTCCCTCCCGGCGCATGTCGATGACATCGGCATCCTTCAATATTTGAAGATGGTGTGACACAGCGGGCCTTGAAAGATGGGTCTTTTCGGTAATCGCGCCGACGCGCATACCGTTACACCCGCATTCAAGAAGCGCGATGATGATACGCTGGCGCGTTTCATCGCCGATAGCGGTAATGGCTTTGCCGCACCCGGCGAACTTTTCAGATATTCGGTTTAACTTTTCAGCATGTTCCGATGGGTTATTTTTATCCAT